>Ga0247772_1000036_pt1 | contig 86005 bp, 68 predicted proteins | sample UWRJL151409C6_FD_179945 | JGI IMG/M metagenome (GOLD analysis project Ga0247772, IMG submission 179945) | Plant litter microbial communities from Arlington Agricultural Research Station in Wisconsin, United States - UWRJ-L151-409C-6 | ecosystem: Environmental > Terrestrial > Plant litter >...
ACGCTACCCATGAAGCCGAGCACCACGATCCAGACCAGGTTTTGTACCAAGACCTGTTTCCAGTTGGGATCACGACGCGCGTACGCGCTGCCAATCACCGAACCAAACACGCCGAAGACGGCGCCGCTGGCCCCCGCGGTAGGACTGCTCACTCCGCCGGCCCATAGATCACTGGCCACGAAGCCGAGCGCGCCGGTGAGCACGAACAGCAGCACGAAGCGCGCTTTGCCCAGTTCGCGTTCGGCGGCGGCGCCGACTGCGACGAGCACGAAGCAATTCATGCCCACGTGCAGCAGATTGAAGTGCACGAACACGGCGGAAAAATAACGCCAAGGTTGGGCGGCGGCGAGCGTGCCGGCAATGCCGCCGAAACGCAGCACCGTGGACACGGCGAAGGTCTGCGCGCCCCAAAGCGGCAAGCGGTGCTCGCTGGCAAAGCACAACGCAAACACCGCGATGCACAAGCCCACGAACAAGCGGGTCATGGCGTTTTCAGCGCCCAGCGTGTTCCTGAAAAAGCCGATCAGCCCCGAGGCCACCGGGCCTGGCAGAGCGCGGCCGCAGCGGTAGCAGCGTCGCTCACCCGCAGAATTCAGCCCGCGGCAGAACGGGCAAAGCTTGGATTGGAGGGCCATGGGGCGCGTGGTTCTTGGGCCCGAGGCAGGAACATTGCAAGCAATTTCGCCGCTCCGTAAGCTCGGGCCGGGCACTCGCGTTCTCCATTCGTGAACGCGTGCGCTGCAACCCCATTGTCGTTCGGCCCCTCGCGCGCCGCGCATCGCGCGCACGGCGGGCCTCCGACCTTTGGGCCGCCCAGTTGGTTTCTGCCGCCCCGAGCGAGCAACACCGTGGTCGCGCCGCACTTGTGTAGAGTGCCGGCCGTGGACGACTCGGCAGAGTTGGATGCCGAACGGGCTTTGGTGGAGCGCGCCCAAGCCGGCGAGCGCGACGCCCTGGGCGAGATCCTGCGCAAGCACGGCCCGCGCTTGTACCGGAGTGTACTCTTGCCCCGGTTGGGCAGCCCGGCCACCGCCGAAGAAGCGCTGTCACGCACCTACGTCAAAGTGATCGAGCGCTTCGATCAATTCAGCTGGCAAGCGGTGGGGGTGTATCCCTGGCTGCGGGTCGTGGCGCTGCGCGTCGCGCTCGATTTGCTGCGCTCTCGCAAGCGCGAGCTCTTGTTCGAGCCCGAGCACGTGGAGCGCGAGCTGGACGCCGCCGAGGCCGAGCGTGGCGCGCGCGAGGCCGACGCTTTGGAACGGCACGATCTGAATTGCGCCAAGGAACGGGTACGTGAGCTACTTTTGCAGATCAATCCGCGCTACGCGGACGCCATCCGCATGCGTGTCCTGGAGGAGCGCTCGCGCGAGGACGCCGCGCTCGCGCTAGGGGTCAGCGTGGCGACCTTCGACGTGGTACTCCATCGGGCGATGGCAGCATTGCGCAAGGCGCTCTCGGAAGGAGGCAGCGAGGCATGACCGAGATCAGCGAACGCGACTCCGAACCCGAACTGCCCGAGCTCGATGCGGCGGAAGAGGCACGCCTGAGTGCGCTGCTGTGTCACGCGTTTCGGCCCAGCGAAATCGACCCCGCGCGGCACGAACGCCTACTTTTGGCGGCGTTGGAGGATCCCTTTGCCGAAGCCAGCCCCGAAGAGCTGGTCGAGAGCGAACGACTCCGGCAAGCGCTCGACGGCAAAGGTGATCATCAGGACCTGCATTTGGCGCGCGCCCTCTCGGCTGCGTTCACGCCGAGCCTGGCGCGCCCGCTGCCCGAGCCTCCACTGTCCGCGAAGACCGCCCGCAAGCGCTCGGCGCAGGTGATCTTCGTGCGCTTCGCGGGTGTGGCGGCTGCGCTCGCGGTGGCCGCGGCCGTGCTGTTGCGGCTCACCCCCGACCTCGCCAAGCACTCGGCGCCCGCGCCGGACTTGGCGACGCTCGCGCTGGCGCAATCGCGCAGCACGGCCGAATTCTTCAGCGCGGACTCCGCGGGCGCGCCTTCCGAGCGCATCGATCGCATTGCCAGCGTGCGTAGCCGTGAACTGCGTGACAATCGCTACGCGCTGTGGGGCGTGCGATGAAACGCGTGCTGCTCGTGTGCTGCGTGCTGTTGTTCGCGGCCTGCAAAAAATCCGAACCGGAAGCGCTCACGAACTGCCCGGCTTTCGACGCTGGTCTACCGGTAGATCCGATCTTGCTCGCGTTTCTGAGCCGCGCTCGTGCCGCGCATCACCTGGCCGATGACCTGGAAGGCGGAGCGAATCTCGAGGCTAGCGCAGCACCGCTGGAGCGTTTGGTCGCGGGTCCCTTGCCCCGCGCAGGCAGCGCCGAGCTCGGTCCCGAGGTGCGCGAGGTGTTGGCTGATACCTACGCGCGCCTCGCAGACCTACATAGCCGCCAAGGCGCCTTCGAGCGCGCGTTGCAAGACGTTCAGCAAGGCCTCAGTCACGCCCGCGAGCAAAACTATTTTCGCGGACACTTGCTGGAGACCGAGGGCTTGGTCGAAGAGCGCCACGCCAAAGCGCTCGAAACTAGCGACAAGGTAGCGGCCGCGGCGATTCGCAAGCGCGCGATCGGCTTACTCGAGCAAGCGATGGCCGTGCAGTCCGGGGTGATCGAACGCGCGCCGAGCAACGGTGGCGCGGGCAATGCGACGATCGGCGCGACTAGCGTAGATACACCGACACCGGCGGCATCGACGCACTGACTCACCTGTCCGCGCACCCTAACGCGGCGCGTTATCGCATTCGCGGATTGCGGAAAAACCTTGGGGCCAGCTACACTTGGAAGAATCCATTCGGGGACCAAGTGGCCACTACACCGCATAGCCGACTGCCTCGCTTGGTCGAGGGCATCGACCTCCGTGGGCTTCCGATCGGCCCCGCGCAAGCCTTCGTGTTGTCGCGGGTGGATGGCACGTGCACCGAGCTCGAGATCGCAGACGAGGCGGGCATTGCACCGAATGTCGTCACGGCCACGCTCGAAGAGCTGGTGCGCTTGGGGGCCATTTGGTTCGATCAACCGGCGGCGCGAGTAGAGTCGCGTGGACCGCGCGCGGAGCCGCGCGTGTCCGGCGCTGCGCGCATCGGGCCGATCATCGAAGCCAGCGGCGGACAACGGCAGCAGCACCCTTCCGCCGCGCTCTACGACCCTCGCGATCTGAACGAGGACGTCGATATCGAGCTCGAACGCAAGCGCATGATCTTGGACACGTTCCATCGCTTGGACGTCACGACGCACTATCAGATTCTGCGCGTCGAGCCGAGCGCGGACAAGCGCGCAATCAAGAACGCCTACTTCGAAATCGTCAACGTTTTCCACCCCGATCGCTACTTCGGTAAAAAGCTCGGCTCCTTCAAGCCGAAGCTCGAACGGATTTTCGCCCGCCTCACCGAAGCCCACGACACGCTCACCCGCTTGGGGCCGCGCACCGAGTACGACGCTTACCTCGCGTCACTCGACAAAACGCGCCAGTTCGATCAGGTAGACGAAAGCGTTGCGGCCCAGGTACAGGCGATCCAACGACAAATCGAAGAAGAAGCGCGCGCCGGCCTGAGCACCCCCCCGGCTCCCGTATCCAGCAATCCGGCGCCGCCGCTTTCGCGCAGCCAGTCGCCCGATCCAACGTCGGGGACGCGAGCACGTCTGCAGTCCCTGCCGCCGTCGGATCCAGAAGCGCGCAAGCGTGCTTTGGCGCGCAAGCTCGGCGGGCGAACCATGTCCGGTAGTATGCCGGCCGCCACGCCCGCGTCGACTCCCACTCCGACTCCCCAGCGGCAAGAAGCGCGCGAGCGAGCCATCGAGGAGATCAAGCGCAACTACGAACAGCGCGTCACTCGCGCTCGCGTCGAGCGAGCCGAACGCTACTTGGTCAACGCACGCCAATCGTTGGCGAGCAAGGATCCGATCTCGGCCGCGAACGCGCTACGCATCGCCGCCAGCTTGGTTCCCGATCACCCAGAGGTCAGCGCACGTTTGCTCGAGGCCCAGACCGAGGCGGAGTCCCTCCTGTCGGGTCACTATTTGGCCCAGGCCCAATACGAAGAGCGCGAAGGACGCATGGCAGACGCCGCGCGCTCGTATACCCGAGCCACTCTCGGTAGCCCCGAGGCCCGCGTCTTCGAGCGAGCTGCCTATTGTGCCTTACTCGCCGAGGGCGACCTCCGGCTGGCAGGTGAGCATGCCCGGAGAGCCGTTTCGCTAAGTCCGGACGACGTTCAGGCCCGGGTAACACTCGCCCGAATCTACGTCACGGCCGGGATGAAGCAGAGCGGGCTGGCCGAATTCGAGCGTGCCGCGACGCTGGCGCCCAAGGATGATACAATCCGCGATTGGATACGGCGACTCAAACGCGGCGAGGCTTGAAGGCCTGCGCTGCTTGGTGATGGGAAGGGCTCAGTATGGAGCGTGTAATCGGCATCGACCTCGGAACGACGAATTCCTGCGTCGCCATTTTGGAGGGCGACACGCCCGTCGTCATCCCGAACCGAGGTGGATACAAGACCACGCCCAGCGTCGTCGCGGTCACGGAGGCAGGTAAGCGGCTGGTCGGGCACATCGCCAAACGTCAAGCGATCACCAACGCCGAGAACACCGTCTACGCGGCCAAGCGCCTGATCGGTCGGAAGTGGAACTCACCGCAGGTCAAGAACGCGATCATGACCTCGAGCTACACGATCGTGGAAGGCCCGCACGCGGACGTGCGCATCAAGCTCCGTGACAAGACCTACTCCGTGCCCGAGATCAGCTCGATGGTCTTGCAAGAGATGAAGATCGTCGCCGAGGATTACCTCGGTGAACCGGTCAAGAAGGCCGTCGTCACGGTGCCCGCGTACTTCAACGACAACCAACGCCAGGCCACCAAAGACGCCGGCGCAATCGCCGGGCTAGACGTGATTCGCATCATCAACGAGCCCACGGCGGCGTCACTCGCCTACGGCTACGGCAAGGATATGGACCGCACCGTAGCGGTCTACGATCTCGGTGGTGGCACCTTCGATATCAGCATCTTGGAGATCGGCGCGCACGGCGTGTTCAAGGTGATCAGCACCACTGGCGATACCTTCCTGGGCGGTGAAGATTTCGACGCGCGCATCATCGATTGGCTGGTCAGCGGCTTCCAAGACGAGCACGGCATCGATCTTCGGCAAGACCGCATGGCACTGCAGCGCCTGCGCGACGCGGCCGAAAAGGCCAAGTGTGAGCTCTCCGGCGTGCGCGAGACGGAGATCAACCTGCCCTTCATCATCTCTACCGGTCGCAACGAGGCCCTACACCTGCAACGGACGTTGGCCCGCCCGACCCTCGAGAAGCTGACCGAAGACTTGGTAGAGCGTACCGTCGACATCTGCAAACAAGCGCTGGCCGACGCCAAGCTGGACGTGAGCGAGATCGAAGACGTGATCTTGGTCGGCGGCATGACGCGCATGCCCGCGGTGCAGACCGCAGTCACCGGCTATTTCGGCCGTGAACCGAACAAGAGCGTCCATCCCGACGAGGTCGTGGCCATGGGCGCGGCGATCCAAGGCGCCGCGCTGGTCCAAGATCGTCAAGACATGATCTTGCTCGACGTAACGCCGCACGCGCTCGGCATCATGACCTTCGGCAGCTACTTCGAGGAGCTGATCCCGCAGAACACCACCGTTCCGACCAGCCGCACCAAGGTCTTCACCACCAGTCGAGACGACCAAACCGCGGTCAAAATCTTGGTGATGCAAGGCGAGAGCAAGCGCGCGGACGAGAACGAGCTGCTCGGTGAGTTCATCCTGACCGGACTACGCCGCGCACCAAAGGGGCACGTCGAGATCGAGGTCACGTTCGAGATCAATACCGACGGCATCGTGAGCGTGCACGCCAAGGACATGGAGAACGGCCAAGCGCAGTCGATCCAGGTCACCGCCACCAGCGGCCTCACGCAAGACGAGATCAAGAACATGATGGGCAACGCCCAGGATTACTTGCTCGAGCGGCGAGTCGACGAGCACTTCGAAGCCGCCAAGCAAGAAGCCGAGACGCTGATCGCGGAAATCGAGCGGCTTTTCCCGGAAATCGAGCGGGTAGTCGGCTCCGCGGACTTCGGTCGCGACGCGATCGCCAAGGCCCGCACCACGGTCGAGCGCACGCGTGCGGCGATCAGCTCCAAGGACACCGCCCTGGTGAAGGAGCAAGTCGATCAGCTCTCCCGCACCCAACGCATGTTCAAGGGAGTCGTCTCGCGCGGCTGATGCTTCGCCGCGCGGCGCTTCCAGAGCACAGGCATGATTAAGAACGTTCGCCCCGGTACGAAATTGCGTCCCAGTTCGGCGCCGCCCGGACCCGCGCCGTTCGATGCCAATTGGGACGACGAAAAAACCGTACCGGGTTTGGATCTCGACGACCCACTGAACGAGTTCGATCGGGTCACGGCGATCCCTGATTTGCCTTCGGAGCAGTACGTCAAAAGCGTGATGGCAACCGCGGAGGACAGCCGCGTGCCCCTCCCCGGCACGGCCCCGCCTCAGCCGCCTCCGCCCGCGCCTCCGTCATCACCGATCCAGACTCTGTCCCCGAATGACTACTTCAGTCTGGACAGCGAACCCCCGCCCTCACCGCGCAGCCCAGACAGCACAGCGCCGTACGCTGCGGTCCTGCCCCACAACGCACCGACGGCGCGCCCGGCTCCGCCGCTGCGCCCGACCCGCAGCCCCGGCGTACCGCCGCATTCCCCATCGCTGACCGGGCTCGAACTCGCCGATATCGACAGCATCGACAGCTTGAGTGCCGCCCCGCGAACGCGCGAAGAAAGCCGGCTCGATCCGCGCGATCCGGTGCTGGAGTTGTCTTTGGAGGCGACACCGCCTCCCGCCGCGCTCAAAGAGGTCGAGCCCGTTCAGAGCGCGATCGGCGACATGAAGGACCGCTACGCCATGGGCGATTTCAGCGGCGCGCTGGTGATTGCCGAGGGCATCCTGGAGCAGAACCCCGAGGACCTAGAAGCGCCGCGCTACGCACAAAGCTGCCGTGACGTGCTCACGCAAATGTATTCGGCGCGCCTCGGATCACTCGATCAACGCGTAGCGGTGGCAGTCCCGAGCGATCAGATCCGCTGGCTCACGCTCGATCATCGCGCCGGGTTCTTATTGTCGTTGATCGATGGCGGAATCACCATCGATCAAATCCTCGACATCAGTGGCATGCCCCGGTTGGATGCCTTGCGCATCATGTACCAGCTGCTCGACCAGCGTGTGATCGCCCTGAGCAGCTGAAGCGCCCCGGGATCGCTCGAGCCATGCGACGAGTCACGCAGGATTTACTGATCGGGGTAGTGTTTTCTGCACTCTCCGCGCTGCTCCTGAACGCGCTATTTGCGCACACCGGCGCGACGCCGGCGGCCGAGACAGCTCCGAGAAAACCCGCGACAGCTTGGCCCGCCTTGGCCGAAAGTGCGCCCAAAGTCGCCTCGTACGTCATCGAGGCCAAGTTCGACAGCGAGCGGCACCGGATCGCGGGCACAGAGACTATCCATTTCGTGAATCGTTCGAGCGCGACTTTGAACGAACTTTGGTTTCACTTGTATCTGAATGCGTTCAAGAACGACAAAACCTTATTCCTGCGCTCCCCCTTCGGTGCGGGCAGAAGTGGCGACAAAGCGAAGGAGTACGGCTACGTCGACGTCAAGAAGCTGACGATCGTCGGTGGCGACGGACAAGACCTGTGGGCCAACCGCGATCGCCATAGCCCGGATGATCCCGAAGACGAAACCGACCTGCGAGTGCCACTGCCAACGCCGCTCGAGCCCGGGCAAACGCTCGAGCTTTCGCTCGAATTCGAGGACCAATTGCCAGAGTTGGTGGAGCGCACTGGCTTCGTCGGCAGTTTCCACTTCGTTGGGCAATGGTTCCCCAAGCTCGCGCGCTTGGAACCAAGCGGCACGTTCGCGCACTTCTCGTTCCACGCGCAGAGCGAATTTTATGCTGATTTCGGCGACTATGACGTGACGCTGGACGTGCCGAGCGCGTTCCAAGTCGGCGCGACCGGCAGCCGGTTGAGCGAGACCACCGCCAAGGGTCGCACGCGGCTCGTCTACCACGCCGAGAACGTGCACGACTTTGCGTGGACCGCCTGGGATCGCTTCGAAGCTCGCAGCGAGCGCATCGCAGGCACGCAAGTACGGGTGCTGTACCCGCCGCACCAAGAGCAAAACGCCGAGGCGGAGCTGGCCAGCGTGCGCTTCGCGTTGCCCCATTTCAACGCTCGCTACGGGGCCTACCCCTACCCGACTCTCACCTTGGTCCATCCCCCCGATGTCGCGGCCAATGCGGGCGGCATGGAGTACCCGACGCTGATCACGACGGGAGGCCCGTGGTACAGCACGTTCGGCGGCGGGCATTTCATCGACGTCGTGACTACGCACGAGCTCGGCCACCAGTGGTTCTACGGGCTTTTGGCCAGTAACGAACACGCCGAGCCGTTCCTGGACGAAGGCTTCAACAGCTACGCCGAGGCCGATGCTTTGGAAGCCCGCTACGGCTCTGGCTCGGTGTTTGGAGCGTTCGGGCTCAGCGTGAGCTCCACCGCGCTCAATCGCCTATTTTCAGCGGCCCGCGGCGAAGACGAGAAGATCACTCAGGGCGCCGCGGATTTTGCGACGTTCCGCAGCTTGGGCGCGCTCGTGTACAGCCGCACCGCGACCGTGCTGAGCACCCTGGCCCGAGTTTACGGCACCGAGCGCTTCAACCATGCGCTCGGCGTCTACACCCGCAAGTTTCGCTTTCAGCACCCGACCAGCTCGGATTTCATGAGCGTGATGCAGAGCGAACTCGATAGTCGAGCCGTGACCGCGCTGACGATGGCCCTATCCGAACGCGCGACCATCGACTACCTGGTGCGAGAGATCTCGAACGCGCCGATCAGCGCTGCGGCAGGCGTATTCGACGGGCCGAGCGGGCGTGAACAAAAGAAAAGCGAGGCTCCCCACCAAGCCGCGCAGTACTCGAGCCGCGTCGTGGTCTACCGGCACGGCACGCTGCAATTGCCGGTAGAAATCGAGCTGGGTTTCGAAGATGGCACGAAACAACGCCGGCACTGGGACGGCAGCGGCTTCACGTTCAACGTCGACAACGTGGGCCGGTCCGAGCTCGTCAGTGTGAACGTCGATCCCGAGCAACGCATTTTGCTCGACGACGATCGCAGCAACAACTGGCTCAGCACGCAGAGCAACGACGCGCCACAGTGTCGCGAACGCGCGCTCTACGCGGCGCAGCTCCTGCTTGGGGCAATTGGGCCGTGAACGACGGCAATCAGGTCGCGAGGCTGTCGACTTCCGCAGCAGCCGGCATGCTGCTCTGGATCTGCCGCACGCTACTCGGGGCGTTGGTCAGTTACCCGATCTTGATGGCGATCCGCGCGAGCTCGATGACCAGCGGCCCAGACGGCGACTCGGTGCTGTTTCAGCCCGGCTCGCTCTTGCTGTTGGAGCTGCTCCGCATCGGCGGGCCCTGGCTCGGCTCGGCGGCGCAGGTTGCGCTGCTCTTGCTCGGTCTGTCCGCGATTTTCGAGCTCGTTCCGCTCGCCATGGCCCTGGATTTGCTGTGGCTCCCGGGTCGCTCGCTGATCGAACGCCTGCGGCGCGCGCTGCGCCTTTTTCCGAAATTCATCGCCCTCGGAGTGATTGCGCTATTGGCGCAGGCGGCGCTGCTCTTGGTGGCGAGCTTGCTCGGTGCGGCGCTGAAGCCGGCGCTTTCGTCCGCAGACGAACGGCTGCGAAGCATTGCCCCCATCGCCCTTTTCGGCCTCGGCCTCGTAGCCTGCGCCTGGTTCGGCGGCGCGCTCGACATCGCCCGGGCCATGCTCGTGCAGCGCGCGGAGCACGAGCCGAGCGAGCGCGGAGCGCGCGCTGCACTTGCTGACGCGCTCATTTGCCTCCGTCGACGACCGTTGAGCGTGCTGTTCGGTCTGTACCCGAGCGTCGCCGGCAGCGCGTTCGCCTACTTGACCGCGGCTTGGTTTCTGACGCGCTTCGTGCCAACGACGTCATCGAGCGTCGCGCTGACGCTCGGCTTCGGTGCGCATCAGCTGGCCGTGTTATTCGCGATCGCCTGTCGCGTGCGTTGGCTTGGCGCGGCGCTCGAGCTGAGCGCCGAGAGCGACTGACTCAGGCCGGCAACAATTTGCGGTACAGCTGCACGTAGCGCCGTGCCGGGCGATCCCAGGCGACGTCCAGACGCATCACGCGCCGGCGAAGCCGGGCAAAGGCCGGGTTGCCGTAGGCGGAAAAAGCCCGCGAAAGTGCGCCCACGAGCGCCTCCGGCTCGAGCGCATCGAACAAGAAGCCCGTGCCGGTCTCGAGTTCCGCGTCTGCATCCACAATCGCGTCCACCAGGCCGCCGGTCGCAAACGCGATTGGTACCGCACCGTAGCGCTGAGCGAACAGCTGCCGATTTCCGCCTGGGCCGCCCGCCGACAACACCAGAGCCAGATCTGCGCCGGCCAACAATTGACGCGCAAAGCGTTCATCGGTGCTCGGCACGCATGTGAAATCTCCCGCGTACTCACGCGCGACGGTCTTGAAGCGCTCAGCCGCCCCTGCCGCGCCGGTGTTGGCGACTACCAACCCGAGATCGAGCTTCAGGATTTCCGGCAAGGCATCGAACAGCGCGTCCGCGCCCGGTTCACGGCCGAGATCGCCGAGGAACACCAAGAGCGGGCGATCCACCGCCAGCTCGAGCTCCAATTTCTTCAGGGCGGCGACCTTGGAGCGGCCCTTGTTGGAGGGATCTTCGGCATCGAAGCGGCTCTCCAGTGCGGTGTCGGTGGCCGGGTTGCAAGTGGCGTAGTCGACGCCGCAAGGGATACCGAGCAGCGGCTCGGGCAAGCCCGCGAGCACGCTGGCGAGCGCCCCGGAGCGCGCGGGATCCATGATTTCTTCAGCATAACGTGAGGAAACCGTGGTCACCGCGGTGGCTAGCTGCACGGCCGAGGCGAGCCCGGAGAGGCCGCCGCCGAGGGCGAGCGAAGACAAGTCGGAGAACCCGAGCACGTCCCGCGCGCTCTCCGGAAATTCTGCCTTGCGTTCGATGTCATGAATCGTGAACACGACTGGCACGCTTTGGCCACGAAGTGCTAGCGGAACCAAGCTCGCCACCGCATCGTGAGCGTGGACGACCTCCACCGCTTTGCCCTGCTGCGCGCGTTGTTCCACCAACGCCGCAACCGAGCGCGCAAATGTGGCAAAGCGAGCCGCGTTGTCCACGTATGGGACGCCGCCTTCGCCGTAGGTGCCATCTCGATCGAACAAGCCAGGCAGATCGAACAACACGAGCTCCGCGCCGGAAGCCAATTGGCCGTCGAGCACGTTCACCTCGCTGCCGTCGGTCAGCGTGAGCGGCGTCAGCCGGCGCGCGGCCAGCAGGCCTCCGGCCTCGAAGCCCGGCGAGCGCGGAGCAGCCACGGTGACGCGGTGCCCGAGCTGGCGCAGGGCCTTCACTAGGGCCGCTGCCGAATCACTCGCTTCGGTTTCCCGCACGTACGGGGCCAGTTCGGCAAGGGCGAGCAGAATATCCATTGCCCGGCGTCTACCACGGCCAGTTTTGAGTGGCTATGGTTCCGCCGACTGCTACCGTTCGGCCCGAAATGGACGAACTCGTCAGCAAAGCCCAGGTTCTACACGAAGCCCTGCCCTATATCCGGCGCTTCCAGAACCGCACTTTCGTCGTGAAATACGGCGGCCACGCCATGATCGACGAAACGCTCAAAGAGAGCTTCGCGCGCGACGTCTGCCTGCTGCGCTACGTCGGCATCCGCGTGGTGGTGGTCCATGGCGGCGGCCCGCAAATCAACCAGATGCTCGATCGCGTCGGCATCCACTCGACTTTCCGCGGTGGTCTGCGTGTCACGGACGACGCAACGATGGACGTGGTCGAGATGGTGCTCGGCGGCGGTGTCAACCAAGAGATCGTGGGCATGATTTGCCAGCACGGGGGTCGCGCCGTGGGCCTGTCCGGCAAAGACGATCGCTTCATGCGCGGCAAGCGCCTCGAAAAGGTGACCGCCAAGGACGAGCAGGGCGAGCCGGTGCTGGTCGACCTCGGCCGCGTGGGCGAGGTTTCACACGTGGAAGCCGGCATCGTCGAAAATCTGATCAGCTCCGGCTTCATTCCCGTGATTGCGCCAATCGCCGTCGACGCGGAAGGAAAATCCTTGAACGTGAACGCGGACACCGCGGCGGGCAGCATCGCCAGCGCGCTTTCTGCGGCGAAGCTGGTGTTGATGACCGACGTCGACGGCGTGAAAACCGCCAAGGGCGAGCGCCTGAGCTCGCTCGGCTCTGCCGAGGCCGAAGAGATGATCGAAAGCGGCGTGATCAGCGGCGGCATGATCCCCAAGGTGCGCTGCGCGCTCGACGCCGTGAACGGCGGCGTCGAGAAGGTGCACATCATCGACGGTCGTCGCTTGCACGCCCTCTTGCTCGAGATTTTCACGGACAGCGGCGTAGGCACCGAAATCCGGCGCGGCAAAGTGTGAACCAAAAGCGGCTCGAAGAAGAGCTACCGATTGTTCGCCCGGAGGGCGTGCCCGAGGACGCCATGCTGCGCGTACTGCGCGTCCCCGGCGAGCTTGCGGGCATGCGCCTCGACCGCTTCGTTCAATCGCAACTGCGCAGCACGAGCCGCACGCGCGCGCGCCTGATCGTCAAAAATGGCGCATATTCGGCCGATGGCCGGGCGCGGCGTCCGAGCGAGCGGGTGCGCGCCGAAGAGCGCATCGCGCTTTGGCGTCGCCCGTTCGAAGACACCGAGGGGCAGGCTCCGCTGCCGATCCTGTACGAAGATCCGCACCTGTTGGTGATCGACAAGCCCCCGCTCGTGACCGTTCACCCGACCGCGCGCTACCACCAGAACACGGTCATCAAGCGCTTGCAGGCCGAACGCCCCGACGAGTTCGTGGCCTTGATTCACCGTTTGGATCGCGAAACGAGCGGCATCTTGCTGCTCGCGCGCACGCCCGAGGCAGAGCGCGCCTTCAAGCGCAAATTGGAAGAGCGCTCCCTCTCGCTCGAGACCGACGAACAGCGCGGGGTCGAAAAAATTTACCTCGCGCTGACCCACGGCGTGCCCCCCGACGGCCTAGTCGACGTGCCGATGGAAACCGACGTCGACAATCCCTTGCGCGTGAAGATGCGCATTGCCCAGCCCGGCACCGGCCTCGAAGCGCGGACTCAGCTCACCGTGCGAGAAACCCGCGGCGGCTACGCCTGGGTCGAGTGCGCCTTACAAACCGGGCGCCAACACCAGATCCGCCTGCACCTCTCGCACCTCGGCTGCCCCGTGGTCGGTGACAAACTGTACGGCCCGGACGAACGCTTGCTCGCCCGCGCCGCGGACGACGAACTGAGCGAAGCTGACATCGCCCTGCTCGAGCTGCCGCACCACGCCCTGCACGCGCACGTCTACCGGATGACCCACGCCATCACCGGCGTGCCGCTCGAGGTGATCGCACCCATGCCCGCCGATCTGGTCGAGTTCTGGTCCAACCTCTCCGCCAAGTAAACGTGGTCGTGCCCGTGCCCCTGCCCGCTCTCCCGCCCGCTTCAGTACCGACGGAATCGATTGACTCGAGCCCCACTAGGGGATAACCGGCCCCCTAGATGCCTATCCGCCGCGCACTCCTGTCCGTCTCCGACAAGTCTGGTTTGGTCGAGTTTGCTCGCGCGCTCGCCGCTCGGGGCGTCACCCTGCTCTCGACCGGCGGCACCTTCGCAGCCTTGCAAAAGGCCGGGATCCCGGTCGAAACCGTCGAGAGCTACACCGGTTCGCCGGAAGTGATGGACGGTCGCGTCAAAACCCTGCATCCCCGTGTGCACGGCGCGCTGCTCTCTCGTGACGGTACGGACGACGCCGATCTGGCGCGCTTGGGCGCGCAGCCGATCGATCTGGTGGTCGTCAATCTGTACCCGTTCGAACAAACCCTCGCCAAGCCGGGCGCGACGGCCGAAGAGCTGATCGAGAACATCGACATCGGCGGCCCGAGCATGTTGCGTTCTGCGGCCAAGAATCACAATCGCGTGACCGTGGTTTGCGACCCGGCGGACTACGGCAGCGTGCTCAAAGAAATCGAGCAAAGCGGCGATGTCAGCCGCCCCACGCGCGAACGCTTGGCCGGCAAAGTGTTCGCCCATACCTCTGCCTACGACGGAGCAATCTCGGGCTGGTTCACCACGCGCGGCGAAGCCGACGGCTATCCGCGTCACCTGACCGTGTCGCTCGAGAAAGCGTATGGCCTGCGCTACGGCGAAAACCCGCACCAAAGCGGCGCGTTCTACCGCGAGCGCAACGCAGCTACGGGTTCATTGGCCGCGGTCGAGAGCATTGGCAGCGGCGCCAAGGAGCTCAGCTTCAACAACTTGGTCGATCTCGAAGCCGCTCTCGATGCCGTGCGCGAATTCGAAAACCCGGCCGCGGTGGTGGTCAAACACACCAGCCCGTGCGGCGTCGCCACCGGTCCGACCCTCGCCGACGCCTACCGCGCCGCCCGCGACGCGGATCCGATGAGCGCCTTCGGCGGCATCGTGGCGCTGAACCACGAGGTCGACGATGCCACTGCCGCGATCCTGAGCGAAACGTTCCTCGAGTGCATCATTGCCCCTGGCTTTGCGGCCGGTGCACTGACCAAGCTGCGCACCAAAGCGCAGCTGCGCTTGCTCTCGACGAACGGCTGGCTCGGCCGCAACCACAAGGCTTTGCAATACAAGCGCGTGGGCGGCGGCTTCGCCGTGCAAGAGCGCGACGCCAGCGGCTACGGTGAAGTGCAAGCGGGGCGCGTCGTCACCAAGCGCCAACCCACCGCGCTCGAACTCTCGACGCTCGAGTTCGCTTGGGCCGCCTGCAAGCACGTGAAGAGCAACGCAATCGTGCTCGCGGGCCCCGGCCATAGCCCCGGGATCTACGCCACGCTGGGCATCGGCGGCGGCCAAACCGCGCGCGTCACCGCGGTGCAAGTGGCGGTCGAAAAAGCCGGCGACCGCGCAAAGGGCGCAGTGCTCGCCTCCGACGCCTTCTTCCCCTTCGCCGACGGCCTGCAGCTCGCCACCCGGGCCGGCATCGTGGCCATCGCCCAGCCCGGCGGCAGCAAGAAAGACGACGAAGTCATCAAAGCCGCGGACGACGCCGGCATCACCATGATCTTCACCAACGTCCGCCACTTTCGTCACTGAGCTTCGTCGTGTAGCGGCTCCCTGAGGGCCGCCACGATCGCGAAGGGGGCCAAGATCGCCATTCCCGAGGGTGACCCATCGAACCGGTATGCACCCGAGAGCTCGCGCAGATTTTGGGGTTAGCTGTGCGCGGCGTGCTGGGCATTTTCTGCGGCGCGACGACGGCTTCGCGCACTGCCGGCACTTGAGTCACCACTTCAATAGAACGCCGGGCGCCGGAGCGAGCGCTGGGCGCCGGAGCGAGCACCGGGTGTCGGAGCGAGCGCCATGTCGTCTGTAGGACGTCGATGGCCACACCGAGTGAACCCAAATCTCCTCTCTCCCCTCGGCGATCTTGGCCCCCTTGGCGACCTTGGCGGCCTCTCGGAAACGCTCAAAGCGTCGCTGATGTGAGCTTTGAGATCTGCGCTGGGTTGTGCGCCCCAAAGTCTCGCCGCGCACCACACAGCGCACCCGGAGCCTCGCCGCATGGCTCCCGGAAGCCCACTTTTGGACGCCGAAGGCTACGCCGCCCGCGAGGCGAAATAGCGACCATCAATAAATAAAATTTCCCCAGTTATTTCAACGATTTATCAGCTTACATTTAAGGCAAGGTCGAGACCAGCCGAGTGTCGCGAATTTGTCCAAAATCGACGGGCTATGACATCCGCTGTGACGCACTTCGATAAACAGGAAGCGCGGTCCACATGGTTGTCATCAATCGTACCTGCACCACTTGCAACAACGAGTTCGAACTGCACTTCCGCTATCAGATGGAAGAGCACACCGAGCAAGACGCACAGGGCGTAGCTCAGACTCGTTACACCTTCTACTGCTCGCAGCGCTGCTTAGAGGCGAGCCACCGCGGTCGCACCGACGGCGCCGTGCCCTGCGATGCGTGCGCGACGCGCTTCGAGGTCGAGTTTGCCTCGCAGGTGCTGTTCACGGGCGGACGTCGCCATTATGCGTGCAGTCCGGAGTGCCGCTCACGCGTCTTGTCGGGGGTGCGCTCGGTGCGCCTCGGTCAGCTGCTCGATCCGAGCTACCCGATCGAGCACGATCCGCAAGCGGCCGAAAACGACGAAGACGTCGCGCTCGCGACGCCTCCCGTGTCCGCCAGCGCGGCCAGCGCGGCCAGCGCTGACGTCGAGCCGAGCAACGACGAAAGCGTGCCCGGACCGGCCCTCGTGCCGCAGGTAAGCGAGACTCCCGCGCCACCGATGGCGACCGTCGCCGAACTGCGTCCGGCCACCAAACCTGCCGAAATTCCGATGCGCAGTCGGAGTGCGGCCACCCCGCGAGTGCTCGCGGTGTTCAATCACAAGGGCGGCACGGGCAAGACCACGACCGCGGTTCACGTCGCGGCGGGCTTGGCGGCCCGCGGCGCCAAGGTGCTGCTCGTCGATGCCGACGGCCAGGGCAACGTCGGGGCCTCGCTCGGTCTGGAGGCCGAGCGCTCGCTGTATCACGTGCTGGTGATGGGCTTGCCGTTCGAGCAGGCGCGCGTCGTGGCTCGTCCGAACTTGGACGTGATCGTCGCCAACGAGACCTTGGCCGCCGCCGAGCTGTACATCGCGGGGCAGCGCAATCGTGACCGGGTGATGGCGACTCGCTTGGCGCGGGCGCGCGAGATTTACGATTACGTGATCGTCGATTGCTCGCCGAGCCTCTCGCTCTTGAATCAAAATGCGTTGGTCTTGGCGGACGCAGTGCTGTGCCCGGTGGCTTGCGATTATCTGTCGTTGATCGGCATTCGGCAGGTCGTGCGCACGGTCAAACACGTGAACAAGATCTTGAATCATCCCGTGAATTTCTGGGGTGTTTTGCCGACCCTGTTCGACAGCCGCGCGCGCATCTGCAACGAGGCGCTCGATACGCTGAAGAAGAACTTCCGAGACGTGTGCCTCGACCCGATCCACTTCGCGATCAAGGTCAAAGAGGCGCCCTCGGTGGGCAAAACCTTGTTCGAGTACGCACCGAATTCGAGCGCTGCCGGCGACTACTGGCGGGTGATCGAACGGTTGATGCAAGTTGAACCAGCTCGCGACGAAGCGGGCCTAGCCGGAGGATTGGGGTGATGAGCGATCGCAACGAACTACGCCAAGCAGCACGAAAAGTTCTGGATGTCGACGAAGTCGAGGGCGTGCTCTCGAATAGCTTCTACGCGCCGAGCTCGGAGGACCGCCCGAAGGTGCTGTTTTCGACCGATCCGGTGCAGCAAGAGAAGCCGACTCACTACAAAGTGATCTGCATCTCCATGTACACCGACGACCTGAAGCGCCTCGACACGATGGTCGATAGCCTGAAGGCGCGGGGCTTGACCAAGGCCAATCGTAGCGCCTTGATCCGCTACGCCCTGGGCGCGATCGATCTCGAAAACGTGCCCAAAGGTTTGTGAAATCTTCGGCGGACTGGGCCCGCGAGCTCGGCATTCCGACCGCGGCCGTCGAGCTGTATCGCGCCAGTGACGTCATCGATCTGCACGTCGATTCGTTCATTTGGCAGCGAACGCTCGGCTACGATCTGACCAAGCGACACCGCGCGCCATTGTGGGGCGCGTTCCTCGGCCAAGTCGATTTCCCGCGTATCATCGAGGCAGAGATCAGCGGCGCCACTTGGGTGATCACCACCAACCCGGTGCGCGAGCCCGCTGATCGCGCGCGCACGTTCGAGAGCAACTTGAACGAGCTGTGCCGCACGTTCGAGCGCGTGCCGGAAGAATTTCAGGTCGTGACCAACGCGCGCGAGTACGACGCGGCGCGCGCCGCCGGCAAGCATGCGGCCTTCCTCGGCATTCAAGGGGGGAACGCGCTCGATCTCAGCCTGGCCGAGCTAGCGCGTTTGTGCGACGGACGCGTGCTGCGCATCACACTCGTGCATCTTTCGAGTTCGCGGATCGGTTCGACGAGCTCACCGATGCGCCTTTCGGACAACGGTTTGAGCGCATTCGGCGCGCAAATGGTCGAGCTCCTGAACGAGCGAAAAGTGTTGGTCGACTTGGCGCACATCAGCGCGAGCGGCTTTTGGGCGGCCTGCGAGGCACACGCCAAAGACGTCCCGTTCGTGGTCACCCACACCGGCGTCTCGGGAGTGTACCGCCACTGGCGCAACTTGGACGACGATCAGCTGCGCGCCGTGGCGCGTTCGGGCGGTGTGGTGGGCATCATGTACCACGCGCCATTCCTCGGTGATCGCCCCTGGGCTGGACGCGTCGAGACGATCGCGCGCCACATCGCGCACGTGCTCGAGGTCGCGGGTGAGGACACGCCCGCGCTGGGCAGCGATTGGGACGGCTCGATCATCACTCCGCGTGACATGCCCACCTGCCTCGAGTTGCCCCGTTTGGTCTCCGCGCTTTCGACGCGCGGCATCAAGGATTCGGTGATTCAAAAGATCTTGGGGCGGAACTTCTTGCGTGTCGTGCGGCAGGTCCGGGGCTAATCGACCCTCGTCGGTGAGTATGCTAGGCCAGTTCGATGATTGAACTGGGGCGCGGAGCGGTGCTGGCTTTGGGCCTTGCTTGGAGCGCGGCGGGCTGTTCTGGCAGAGTGGACACCCGCAAAGGCAGCGCGGACAGCAGCGCCCCCGTGCCTGCGCTCGGTGGCTCGATGCCGGCCTCGGCCGGCGCCGGTGTCGCCGACGCGGCCGGAGAAAGCGGCGGTGGCACGAGCGGCGCTGGCGTGAACAGCGGCGGCAGGAACAGCAGCGGCGGCAGGAACAGCAGCGGCGGCAGCGGCACTGGCGTCGCCGGCGCGGTCAATACCGGCGGCGTGTTCAACGATAACTTCGGCCTTCAGCTCATTCCCTCGAACGGCTGGGTCGATGGCGCGGAAAACGCACTTGGGATCCAGGGCGTGATCTTCGGCTACGCGGACCCAACCTCGAAATTGGGCTTGATCGCGGATTTCAAGGACAGTCACGCTTGTGTCAGCGGCACGGCCGCAAAAATCGATCAAACGTCGACTCAGTGCCAGACCCAAATGTTCACGCCTCCCGCCACGGACTGTTACGGCGAGTTCTGGGGCGCTGCGATCGAGTTGAATCTGAACCAGCCCGTCGATCCGGCCACGATGCAGGCCGGCACGTCGCGGCCTTTCGATGCCAGCGCCCTGAAGGGCTTCGCGTTCGAGCTCACAGGCAACACACTCCCGCCTCCCAAGAGCTTCCGCTTTCAAGTCGAAAATGCCAGCACGGTGTTCTGCAACGTACCGTCGATCAAGGTCCGCCTTGGCATCAACGTAGTGCTCTTCAGCGACCTCGTCAGCGAATGCTTCAGGAGCCCGGTTCCAACGGCGCCGACCGCACAGACCGCCAAATCGGCGCTGCTCAAGATCTCGTGGCACGTCTTGACGAACACCTCGGAAGTCGTTCCGTTCGACTTCTGCGTCTCGAGTATCCATGCGCTTCTCCAGTGACACGCGCGCCAGGCAGGGCGCGGCACTTTCGGGCAGATTCGCATTGGCCGCGCTGCTCGTCGCGGGTTGCTCTGGTCGAGTTGCGCAGGGCGACGCAGGGGGCGGCAGCGGGGGTGCGGTGCCCGCGGAAGCAGCTGGTGCTCGGGACAGCGCGCCTGACGCGAGCGCAGGCGCGAGCGCAGTTGGAGGCGCGAGCGCAATCGGGGGCGCGGCGTCCGCGAGCACTGACAGCTCTGGCGCCCTACTCACTCCGGTCGACGGCTGGATCGACGGCGCTAGCAATCCATTGCACGTTCAGGGCGCCGTCTATGCAGGCGCCGACGAGCGCTCGGCGCAGAAGATGAGCCCTGACTTCAGTGGTTCGAACATGTGCATCAAGGGCTCGACGGCCGTGGTCGATCTCAGCTGCACACCGATCCCGCCCGCTCCCGATTGCTGGACGACGATCTGGGGCGCGGCCATCTACATGAACTTGAATCAGGCGCAAATGGGCGCGACACCGGCCGCGTTGGATAGCAGCGTGCTGAAAGGTTTCTCGTTCGAGCTCAGCGGAGCCAACGTGCCGGCGAGCGACAACATCCGCTTCCAGATCGAACCCGAGGAATCGAACAACGCGTACTGCACGCAGTACGCTTTCAAGCCGGGCATCAACACCGCGCTGCTGGTCGACCTCACGTCCGAGCACGATCCGCCTCCGTGCATCCGGAAGGGCACGTCGGGATCAGGGGCGACGTTCCTCGCATCGAAGGTCGCCAGGCTCAAGTGGACGGTCACGACGAACAAGACTCAAGAAATCCCCTACGATTTCTGCGTCAGCGACGTTCGCGCGCTCTATGAATAGCGCGCGCGTCACGCTTCGAACTCAGATCTCGAGCACGGCCACGACGCCGCGGTGTTTCTTGGCCAGTTCGGCCTCTTCTTTTTCGACGCTCTCGATTTCGTCTTCCTCGACGTCATCGTCGTACTTGGTGCCGACCATGTCCGCTTTCGAGAGCTGTGGCAAGCGGCGCTTGCCGACGGGGCCCTCATCGACGAAGTCACGCAAGAAGGACATGTCACGCAGCGCTTCGAGCTTGGCCAGCGCTTTGACTTCGACTTGGCGAATGCGTTCTCGGGTCAGGTTCATGATTGCTCCCACGTCTTCCAGGGTGGTGCCACCGCGGTCGGCGACGTCTAGGGCGCACGATTCACCGAGCTCCCACACCTCCAGGTCCGGGAAATTCAGCTTGATCGCGCCGGTGCGCGGCGACACATCGATGAACAGGTGATGCTTGCACGAGACGTACGGGCAAGGGCGCGGGCCTTCCGCGCACTCCGCGCGCTGCTTCGGCTTGAAGTAGTCCGTCTCGGGATAGAGCAATTTGCCGATCTCGAGCTCGCGCTTGGTCATGCGCTTGACGCTGATCGTGCGAGCGCGCACGTCACGCTTGCGGCGTGAGCGGCGCTGTTCGCGCGTAATCTCTTCGTCCGGCGAAAGCGCAGTCGCGCCGTCGATGATCAGCTCGGGTTGTTCGAGCGTCTGAATTTCTACCGTGCCGAGCTTGTTCGACTCCATGGCTGCCTCGCTTGTCCTCTGCCGTCGTTGATGGCCCGCACGAATACCGATCGCGATCGGACCCTGCCTGGCCGCGCGGTATCGCCGTACTCTAAGCTTTTCTTGATTAACGCTTACGGCAGTCACGACTGACGATCTGGGTCGTCAATCGGACTCTCGTGCCGCAAAACCTCGTGGCAATCCTCAGGATGCCGCGACGCTCTCGATCCTGTTTCTCTTCGTCAACTTGTCTTCGATGGCGACCAACCGGGCCATCAAGTCTTTGCTAATCCCGCGCGCATCCAGCACGTCTCGGTGAACCGCTTGTGCAGAGCGCTCTTGCTTGCGCTCCTTGAGCACCCCCTCGAGCTTCTTGAAGATTCGAAGAAGCATTTGCTCGAGCTGCTCGACGTCGTTGCGGATGAACAAAAATTCGCGTTGGATCTGCTCGATGGTGTAGCTCTCCGCCATCATCTGCTTGATACGCAAGATTTGGCGGACCACGCTCACGGGATACACCCCTTGTGAGCCTTGATGCTTACCCTTACGCCCTACCCTCACGCTGCGTGGGAGCAAGCCGAGCTGCACGTACTTTCGGAGCGTCGCTTCACTCAACGAGACGTCGTGTGAAGCGAACACGTCCAAGATCTCCACCGAAGTCAGGCCCGCCGCGTATTTGCGTTCGAGCTGGCTGAGGGTGGGATCGTCGATCACGGGGTTTACCAGATGCGGGCGGGTCCTCGGCGGTCCCTGTCCCAGCGCGTGCGAATATATTCTACTCAGTGGAGTCCACGAAGGACTTTATGCGCAAATATTTGGGCATGGAACGCGAGAGCTCCATGGAAGCTGTTTGCGATCGCAGCTATGACATTTCCTGTCATGTTCAATGGAATGTCCATGGAGCTGATACGTCGTCCATGCGCACATGGAACCACATGCTTTTGGCTGTAGAACGCGGGCCACGGGCGAAACGCGCACGACACGCGCGATGCGCGTCGTACGTCAGGCTTTTGACGAAGCAGAGCAGGCCGCGCTACGCGCGCGAGTTCGACAACTTTGCCTCGAAGCCCGCTGCTGGGCACGAGCCGCACTTCAATAACCGCTGTGGGCTGGGCACACGTCCGAAAGGTTCTGGCGCAGCTCGTCGATCGCTCGTTGCTCGTCGGTGAAGGACGAGAACAAGCGCGCCGCGGCGTCCGCGGTGGCGGGCCGGTCCGAGCGTTCGGCCGCGAGCAAGCTGGCGATGGCATCGGTCAGGCCGAGCGGGATGGCCGGCCCGAGGCGCGAGAGCGCGGCCCGACACTCGGCGAGGCGCAGCTCGATTTCCGCGCCGTGCTCGATGATCGGCCGATAGCCGAGCAAGAGCTCGAACGAGATGATGCCGACCGCGAATAGATCGCTACGCACGTCGAGCGCGTCTCCGCGCAGTTGCTCTGGGGAAAAAAAGCCGGTTTTGCCCTTCACGAGCCCGGCGCGCGTCCATTGCTCGCGATCGAACGCGCGCGCGATGCCGAAGTCTGCGAGCTTGATCTCGCCCTCGAGCGAGATCAGCACGTTGTGCGGCGTCACGTCGCGATGCACGATGCCGCCCGATACCGCGCGCTGCGCGGCAGCCAACGCGCGACACAAATACATGGCGATGGCCGCGACGACCGCGGGGCGCAAGACTCGCCCGCGGCAAGCCAGCGCACGCGACAGCACTGGCAGATCTACCCCGCGCACGAGCTCGAGCACGAGGAACACGTGGCCGTCTTCGTCCTCCATGCCGTCGAGTAATTGCACGACGTTGGCGTGGCGGATGCGGGCCAAAAGGCGCGCCTCTTCCAACAGCGAGCGCCGCCCGTCATGGCTGAGGTAGTGGTGCGAGCGCTTGATGCACACGTCCTCCGGGAACAGGCCGCCCACACGCCGGGCCAGCCAAGTCTCGGCGGTGCCACCGCGCCCGAGCGGACGCAGCAGCGCGAAGCGATCCCGACGCGGGCGAGGAACGATGTCTGTCACTCTCCCAGGTCGGCCGGGCGCAGCCGCAAGTTTCGCGCTTTCTGCCGGGGATTGCGTTTGTGGTAGCGTAGGCACCGGGATGGCCGGTCCGGTACACCGCGACGTCACCGCAAGTGGAGTTCGCTTGCGAGTCGCCGAAGCAGGCGCGGGCTCACCGGTGATCTTGATCCATGGCCTGTTCGTGGATCACACCAGCTGGGATCTGGTGATGCCCGAGCTGGCCGAAACATTCCGCGTCATCGCGCCCGACCTGCCCGGCTTCGGCGCTAGCGAGAAGCCGCCGCCGAGTCGCTTCCCGTATGGCATCGAGGCCTTCGCCGAAGCGATCGCCGATTTGTACGCGGGCTTGGAGCTCGGCCCCGCTGCGGTCGTAGGGCACGCCCTGGGCGGTGCCGTTGCGTTGACGCTCGCTGCGCGTCACCCGGAGCTGGTCTCCAAGCTCGTGTTGATCGATGCGCTTTGCTACGAGAGCGGGACGGGGCGCTACGGAGAGCTCGCGCTGTTGCCGTTCGTGGGTGGCCTGATCTTGAAACAGCTCTGGGGCCGCGGCCTATTTCGACGCCACTTTCAGGAGACGGTATTCGGCCCTACCTCGAGCGTCGCGACGCCACGCATCGACCGCTACTACGACGCATTCAACGCCCCGGCGGCCCGCAGCAGCGCCTTGGCGACGCTGCGAGGCACCGTCGATACGCGCGGCGTGATCGCGCAGACCACGCGCATTCACGCGCCCTGCTTGGTCGTCTGGGGTCGCCACGATCGCGTCTGGCCCGCCAGTTTCGGGCAGCGTTTGTCGCGCGAGATCCGCGGCTCGGGCTTCGAACTGCTGGATGCCGGACATTCGCCACACGAAGAGCAGCCCGCAGAGATCGTTCGGCTCGTGCGTCGCTTCTTGAACGACGAGCGCCGCAGCCGTTTCTGAGACCGTCCCACAATTTGGCCAGCGGGTACGCCTGCGCCTACCCTCGCGCGCATGGACACCTGGAAAGCGCGGTTGCTGCTCTCGATTGCCCTGACCGCATGCGCCGGCCGTGGCGCTCAGCAAGCGCCGGTCCGCGTCAGCGCAGACGCCATCGTCCAGCCAAGCAATCGCGCCGCAGCCCGGCTTGGTCCACCAAGCCCACGTGGGCTTGGTCTTCGGCGGATCGATCGGCCGATACCGATAGCCAGCGAAACGCCGCTCGCGCTTTACTGACTCAGACCGAGCGTGCGCGTCGCGCTTTCAGAGTGGGAATGCGGCCGTGGGCGGCTTGCTCGGCGCGGGGCGAGGTTCGGCATCCGGGGTTGCCGCGGGGCGCGAAGCGGGCGCGGGTTTTGCTGGCTTAGGCTTCGAGTCAGCCTCGCTCCGCGGCGCGGCTGCTGCCGCGGGCGCAGGCGTCGGACGAGCAGCGGGCGGAGTTTGCGGAGCGGGTGCGGCCGCTGCTGGCGGAGGGGGGTCGGGGGCCTTCACAGGTTCCGCCTTCACAGGCTCCGCCTTCAAGGGCTCCGCAGGCTTCGTCGGTTCTGCTGCCTCTGCGCGCGCTGCTTCGGGCGCAGGCGGTGCAGGGATCAGCGCGGTGACCGCCGGTTCCAACGGATTGACCGGCGGACGCGCCACTTCGTTGCTGATCTGCGCCGGTGCAGGCGGCGCGAGCTCTCCGACGGCTTGCTCGGAGCGATGCGAGCGCCACAGCGCGACACACGCGATGGCCAGGCCGACACCCACCAACCCCGATACCATCTTGATGTTGCGCTCGCGACGCGCCTCTTGCTCGGGGGAGCGGACGATGCTGCGACGCCCTGGAGCGGACAAGTCGTCGAAGTCGTGCTCGTGCGCTTCATCCAGCACACCGCGCTCTTCGGAGATCGGGCCGCCCGCGTAGCTGCCCCTTTCGCCGGCAGTGAAAAACTCGTCGTGCACGTCTTCGACGCCGCCACTATCGGCGAGCGCGACCGCCGCGGCGGCAGGTTCTGGCGTGAGTTTGGATTGCGGCTCGGGCTCGGCCTTGATCGGGGCTGGCACCGGCGCCTCGGCGGGCGGCAATGGCGGCGTGACCGACGAAGCGAGCGTTTGCGTCATCGGCGCCGGGGCATCCGCCACTGCCGGCGAACCGATGAGCGCAGTGGACGCCAAATCAACGCCGGAGCGCTCGGCGACGGCGGACTCGCGCTCTGTCGAGACTGTCGAGACTGTCGAGACTGTCGAGACGCTCGGGAAAGCCGGGATAGGAATGGTTGGGATAGTGGTCGGGACGGAACCCGAGGTGAGCGTCACCATCCCCGCGAGCAGCGCAGCCGGCGCGGGAGGCCCAACCGATGCGACCTCTGCAGGAGGAGGCGCGGGAGGCGATGGCGGCGCGGGAAGTTCGATGGCTGCGGCGGCGACTGCAGACTCACGCACCGCTTCGGTCACGCTGCTCTGCGGCAGGGTGACGGTAGCGGAAACTGGCTCTGGTTCAGGCGGCGGCGCGGGCAGCGGGAGCACCGACTCGACCGCCTCCGGCGCTTGCAGGACCGTTGCTTCGCCGGCTTCGTCTTCTTTGCGCTGAGCAGGAAACGGGATGACCTTGCCCTCGACCACGCGCGTAGCGGGCGCCGCAGCAGACGGGACAGCCGCTTCGCGCGCGGCGGCGGGCGGGCCCACTTCGAGCGCGGCGGCGGCCGCGGTGCGCGGCTCCGAAGTCTCCGCGTGAGCGCTCGATGCGGCGGGCCGCGCGGGCTCGGCGCTGTGATCCGGTTTCGCTACTATCGGGCCGAGGCCCGAATGAGTGCGGTACATGGCGCGCGCATCGAACGCGGGTGCGGGCTCGGGCGCGGGCTCCGCAGCTTGCTGCACCGAGGGCATCACCACGCGAGAACGGCCGCCGCGCTCGGGCGGAATGGGCGAGCCGACATCCGCCGGGCGCAAGCCGGGGATCGTGACGGGCGGCTGGCTGAGGCCCGAGAGCGGCGGCGCCGAAGGGCGCCAGGACGGCGCGTGCACGTCACTTACCTGCAGCTTCGGCTCGCTGCTGCGATCCGGCACTACGTCGTCGTAGTCGAACGGCTCACTATCTGATTCGGGGGGCAGCGATTCCGCGCGGGCTTCGCTCTCGCTCGGCACCACGTCTTCTTCGGGGGCGGCTTGACCGATCACGAGCAAGCCCTCGAAGTAGAGCTTCGTGATCGTACTCAGCGTGGATAGATCCTCGAACGGTGACTCATCCACGACGTGGATCAGGGTGCGCTTGCCGTCGAACAGCCGCAGAATGCCGTTCAGCTCGTCGGGGATTTCGTTCAGGCGCTCGACGAGTTGCTCGTGATCGACTTCGAAGATGGTCTTCAGCGACGGCAGCTGCTCCAGCAAGCGGCCCCACTCATCGACCCGGCGCATGCCCTCCATCAGGAGGCCCTGCGTGGAGGTCGGGATGATGTCCTCCCGCGCGACGGGGCAGAACTCGACCTCGAACGTGCCCGAGATCCAGATCAGCGAACGGTAGACCGCCTCTTCACCGCGCAATTGACCGAGTTCGGCGTCGACGACTTTGCCGTCGCGGAAGTAGACCCGCGTTTCACGACGGCCGTCACTGATACGGGCGATGCCGCTCTTGCGACTGACCTCGAAGGTCTGCAACAGATCGACCACGCCCATGTCCTCGAGCGAGCCACTCAGCCGGGTGCGCCGGCTGGTGGGCATGCTGGTGGCCATTTTCTCTTGCGTGCGCCGGGCCAAGAGCAAGTTCACGCGCGCGATCAACTCGCGCACGAAGATTGGCTTGGTCAGGTAATCTTCGACGCCGAGCTCGAGGCCGCGGACTTTGTCCTCGACCGACTTTTGGCTGGTCAGGAACACCACCGGGAGCTGCGCAAACTCCGCGTGCTCTTTCAGCCGCCGGACCAGCTCGTAACCATCGAGCCGAGGCAGGCGCGTATCGGTCAGGATCAAGTCCGGGATCGAAAATTCGATCTTGGAAAGCGCGTCCGCGCCATCACTGGCTGTCGTTACGCTGTAGCCAGCTTTTTTGAGGCTGACCTCCAGCACCCGCACGCTTCGGGGATCAGCGTCGACTAGTAGTAGTTGCTTTTTTGCCACGCGAAATCAGCCCACATCGAGTTACGGCGAGTAGCGTGAAGAGTCCCGGGGATGGGCAATGGAGTCAAGCCCGCGCTCGCGTCTCGAGCCGCTATTGCCATCAACGAGTTCGCCACCTTCGCACTTTAGCACTGCGGCTCGAGCCCTTCACTTGAGAAGCAGCCGGATTGCTCCCCCCCCTTATGCATAGCGCACTCGGCGCGTCGCGCCCGTCCCGTTTCTCACTACTTGGCCCAGGGGTCGACGATTTCCGAGCCGCCCGGACGCGCGGGCTTTTTTTGTGCAGCGGGCGCCGAATGTGACACTGCCGCGCGCGCCGTCGTTTTGGGCGCGGGCGAGGCCGGGGCGGAAGCGCGCACGGTCGGCGGCACCTGGGCGATCGCCGCGCTGGGCGCGATTTTCGCGGTCGGCGTCGCCGCGGAGCCGCTCGTCACCGTTGCCGGTCCGCTCGGCTCGGGCGCTGCCGGCGCCTGCAGCGCAGCACCGGAATTCGCGGGCATGGCTGGCGCGTTGTTCTGACGAGCCAGAGCAACAGCACCAGCACTCGCTGGCAGACCCGCCAAAGGCGGGCTCGAAGCGCGCGAGCCGACAAACGAGCGAAAGGACAACATGCCGGCGATGCCCGCTAGAAACAGTCCGCCAATTATCGTGATCGGCCACCATGGCCACGGTTTCAAGAAAGACGCTTCGAGTCGGGCCGCACGCTCTTCGCGGCTCGGTAGCTCCAATTCGTCTGCCAGAAGCGATCGCGGTGTGCCGCGGCGCTGCCGGCTGGCCAGTGGCCGCGGGCCCGTGGGGTTCAGCGCCAGATCGAGATCGCAGGTCAGCTCGCGCAAGGCCTGATAGCGATGCTCGGGCTTCTTCTCCAGACAGCGGAGAATGATGTCTTCGAGCACGCCGAGCTTCTCGATACCCACCAGCTGGCTGGGGGGCGTCGGCGCCATGTACATGTGTTTGGTCAAGACCCCCATGTAACTGTCGGCCTCGAACGGCACGCGCCCCGCGAACATCTCGTACATGACCACACCCAGCGCGTAGATGTCGGCGCGATGATCGGTCGGATCTCCCTGGGCCTGCTCCGGGCTCATGTAGTGCGGCGTTCCAAAGACCATTCCGGCGCGCGTCAGCCGGCTCGCGCCGATCACCTTGGCCAAGCCGAAGTCCACGATCGTCACGTGGTCGCGCCCACCCGGGACAGGCGAGACGTGCACGTTGTCCGGCTTGAGATCGCGATGCACGATCGCGCGATCGTGCGCGGCGCCCAGCGCTTCGGCGATTTGGCGCACGATTTCGAGCGCGCGTCGCGCGGGGATGGGGCCGCCCCGGCGGATCAGTTGGGCGAGCGACTGCCCTTCGAGCAGCTCCATCACGAAGAACGGCTGCCCCGAAGGCAGCTTGCCGAAATCGGTGATCTCCACCAAACCGGGGTGGGAAATCGAAGCGGCAGTACGCGCCTCCTGCATGAAGCGCGCGGCGATTTCGTGATCGGTCGCTAAATCTTTGCGCAAGGCCTTCAGCGCGAAGCGCTTGCCGAGCGCGCGATGCCGTGCGGCGTACACGATGCCCATGCCACCTTCGCCGATTACACTCGTGATCTCGTAGCGATCGTCGACCACGCTGCCGAGCAGTGGATCGGCTCGGTGATCCCACTCCGGCGCCGGGCGCAGCGGTTCGCCATCGAAGGGGCAGAAGCGGCCATCGGCCGAAAAATGTTGGCCGCACTGTGGGCAAACGGTCGCACCGGGGCCCTCAGGGGATGCACCCTGCGCTCCCCCGACGCCCGCGGCCTGCGTGCCGCTGCCGATTTGGATTGGCGTTTCGTCCACGATTGGCGCGAGCTCGAGCGTAGCACCGAGGCGGCCGCGGCCGAACGCGGAACCGCGCGGTGTAAAGTTCTACGGACCGACCTGTCGCCCGCATTCCGCGCAAAAGCGCGCGTTGGGCGGGTTGGCCCCGCCGCACGCCGGACAGCGGGCGGGCGCGCCGGATGCAGACGGAGCACCGGCGGGCGGAGCGTGGCCCGCGGCGCTCGGCGGCGGACCGTAACCGGGAGGCGGGCCGTAGCCCGGAGGTGGACCGTAGCCGGGCGGCGGAGGCGGATAGCCCGCAGCGTGGTAACCGGGCGGAGGATAACCCGGCGGCGGACCGTAACCTTGCGGCGGCGCCCCGGGATAACCGGGCGGAGGGTAACCGGGCGGAGGATAGCCCGGCGGCGCATAGGGCAGCGGTTGGCGAGCGCCATATTGCAGGCCCGCGCCCAACGCCATGCCCGAGGCGAGACCCGCGGCGGCCGCGCCCTCCCCGCCCTTGGCCATGCCTTGGCCCAAGCCGAGGGTCGCCTCCGCCTGCGCGTATTGCTGATAGCGCGCCGGATCCATCTGATTGACGTAGCGCTGGCGATTCATGAAATCTTGATCGAGCTCGAATTGGCGTTGCTGCGCCTGCGCTTCGGCTTGCGAAACGCCGATCTTGGCTTTGCGCGCATCGACCTTGGCCTGCACGATCTGATCTTGCATCTCGTCTACGCGGGCCTGATCTTCGTCGTTCAAGCTGATGTGGAGCTTGGCGATGGCTGTCACTTTGATGCCGATGTTCGACAGATCGGGGCAATCATTGACGATCGCGCGGGCTACGTCCGGGCCACAGCCGCCGACGTCCATGAGCGTCATTTCGCCGGCTTTGATCATGCGCGTGAGCGTGGTTTTCAAGCCCATGAACAGCATGTCGCGGACCCAGTTCATGCTCTGGTCCACGTTGCCGCCGCCCTGACCAATGAAGCCGATCACGAATTTGACGGGGTCGACGATGCGGAACGAATAGGTCCCGAACGCGCGCGGCGTGACGCGGATATCGAGCTCGGGGTCGCGCATCGAGCCGATCTGATCGCCGAAGGCTTGATTGAAAATGTCCCGGATGGTGACGAAGTACAGCTCACTGATGAAGTAGTTGCCGCCCGTGAACTTGTCGATCAAGCCGCCAATGAACGGGTAGTTGCCGGCTTGCAACGTGTGCGGCGAGCCCTGGGTGCCGAGCGCCGCGACGTAGCTGCCGTTCTTGAAGAATAGCGCGACCTCGTCGGAATCGACGGTCAGCTGAGTCCAAAAGGGGAAGTTTTGGTCCGGGTGCTTGTAGACGATCTTCTGCTTCTCGGAATCCGGGCGCGCGATCATCATTCGCTGCACGCCGCCTTTGACGAAATCCATGATGCCCATGCTCGACTCCTTACACACCGTGCTTGCGGCGACGTTCGCCGACTTTTTGCTACCCAAGCAATAGCCTCCTGCGGCGGGCCCGGCAACCGAACGATCGCGCAGGCGCGCGGGGCGTGCGGCTCGGCAAGGTGCTAACCTCCACGATCAACGCTGCCGTCCCGTTCGCCTTGCCCCCCCAATGCATTCCGACATCGAGCTCGAATCCCTACCCGTCCCCGTACAGCGCGTGCTCTCGAAGGAGGCGCCGGGCCCAGTCAAACTGATGGCGGCCCGCGGTGTGCTCCCGGGCGCCAAGCCGGGCGACATCGTGACGGTCGTGTCAGTCCTTGCCGGCAGCGAGGACGCAAAGCTCGCCGAAGTCGCGCGCGCCACGCTGGGCAAGCTGCCCGCGCCGATCTTGCAAGGCGCGCTAACGGCGGACTTGCCCGGCAGTGTGATTGCCGAGCTGGCTCTTGCTTATCCAAATCAGCACGAGGTGGTAACCGCGCTCTTGCGCATGCCGCGCATCGGCAGCGCCGCCCTAGAAGCGATGGCCGACGCCGCCGACGAGCGCGCAGGCGAATTAATCGCCACCAACGAAGAGCTGATGCTCAGAAACCCGACGGTGATCGAGAAGCTGTACATGAACAAGCGCGTCCGCATGTCGACGGCCGATCGCTTGGTCGAGCTCGCGGTGCGGCACAACTTGGAGCTCAACATCCCCGCCTTCGCCGAAGCCGCGCAGGCCATCAAAAACGAGCTCATTCTGGAAGCCGCCGAAGAACCCTACTTCGACGATGTGCTGTTCAAGGAAGCCAATCAGCTCGGCGAGCAATTGAAGATCGACGAGCAGAACCCAGACACGCACGAAGTGGACGAAGAGGGCGAGGAAAAGCCAAAACAGGAGTGCGTGCCCCTGTACGCCAAACTCGCGCAAATGACGGTCAGCCAGAAGATCCGCGCCGCCACCTTGGGCAGCGCCGGCGAGCGCTTGATTCTCGTCCGCGATCCGAACCGCCTGGTCGCCACCGCCGCCGTCAAGAGCCCGCTGATGCGCGAAAACGAAGCCGCCCAAATCAGCGCCAGCCGCACCGTCTCGGACGACGTACTCCGTCAAATCGCGCTCAACCGCGAATTCACGCGCAGCTACCAAGTGCGCATCAACCTGGTCATGAACCCGCGCACCCCCCTCACCTTCGCCACCCGCTTCGTCCCCCACCTACGCGACAGCGATCTGCGCGTCCTCTCGAAAAGCAAAAACGTCAGCGCCGCGATCGCCCAACTCGTGCGCCAACAGCTGTCGCGCAAAGAGAAGTGAGCTCGAGAGCGGGCGATCGCGATCCCGCATTGCACCTCCGAGCGCGTCCAGTTCTCGACTTTGTCCGATGACATTCGGTCGCCTGAAGCGAACCCCAAAAACATCGCTCGACGCTTTGTTCGGCTCCCAGATTTTTTTAGCGCAGAGCCGCAGAGGTCGCAGAGATCAGAGGAGGATTGGGGGTGCGCTCAGGTCGGCCATTCGCGCCGTACGAATGTCGAGTGGTGGCTCGGATCGCCGCCGAATTGCCGCGCGTTCACAGATCGGTTGAGGCCCGGTCGGCGCGTCCCTGTCCGCACGTTACGACGTGAAACGACACTCACAGCGAACCCCAAAATCTCTGGCTCCTTCCCTCTGCGACCTCTGCGGCTCGGCGGTGAACTCCGGGAGCGCTCAACGCGTTCTCGGAAGTTTCAGCTTGCAACAGTGCGGATGTGCGCTGGCGTCTGAGTCGAAAACTCAGCGCGCTTCGAGGTGCGTTGCGGGATCGCGAGCGCCCCCAAATCTCACTGCGGGGTCTCGACGACGTGGCGGTACTTTTTGGCTTTTTCGATGCGTAGGGCGCGCTGCTCGGCGGCTTGCTTCACTTTGTCGGGATCGACGAGAAACGGCGAGAGGCGTTCGGCCTTTTCGAATTTGGTTTTGTACTCGGCGGCTTCGAACTTGCTCTTGAACGGCCCGATGCGGACGCGCTGCCATAGGCCGCGTTCAGGCACGTAGGCCGCCTGACGAAACGCGTGGTGGCCGCGTTTGCGCAAGTCGGCAACCAATTGATCGGCGTCGGCTTGCTCGCGGTAGCTCGCGACCTGCAGCTGATAGCCGCCCTCCATGCCCGAGGGTGCCAGCTCCGCGCCATCGGCGAGTGCCGACGCGGAGTGCGCCATTTGAGTCAGGGGATCTTTGGGATCCGTGGTCACGGGCGTCGCGCTGAGCAATGTGCCGACCGGCAAGGGCACGACGGGCAAGCGATCGGTAGCGGGCGGAGGCACGCTGGGAGCGGCGGCGGGATCGACGGCCGGCTGCTCCACGAGCCGACCGCGCCCGTCCTTGACCGCGGCCAAAGCGGTGGTGGGCGTGCGCGAGTCGCTCAGGATCCCCGGGAAGGTCACGTCGTGACCGTCGAGCTGCTCGGCAGGCGTGCTGGTGTTCTTGGCGCTCTTGACCAGCTCGGCCAGCGGATCGCGTTCGGTGCGAGCGGGCGGCCCGGTGCGCTTGGCCATCACCAGTGCCACCGTGACCAGCGCCGCTCCGCCGAGAGAAGCCAGCAAGAGCGCGCCCAGCCGCGAGGAGCGCGCCGAGCGATCCTCTTCTTGGATCTGCTCGAGATTGCGGACGTTCACGGATTCCATAGGCACCCGGCTACGGTTAAACCAGGACCGATGTTTGGGCTAGTTTTTGGCGAGTAGGCCGAGCAAGGCTTCGGCCTTCCAGAGCGTTTCTTGCACTTCACGCTCGGGATCGCTGTCGGCCACGATGCCGCCGCCCGCGAAGTAGTGCCCCTCGCCCTCGCGCACGGTGAGCGTGCGGATGGCCATGCCCAGCTCCAGACTCCCGTCGTGGGCCAGGTAACCGAAGGCACCCGTGTACAGACCGCGGCGCTCGGCCTCGAGTTCGGCGATCAGGTCCATGGCGCGCACTTTGGGTGCGCCCGTGACGCTGCCACTCGGCAACATGCGTTCCAGGATTTCGCTGCGCGTGAGTTCGGCTCGCAGCTCGGCTTGCAAAGTCGCGACGCGGTGCAACACGGTGCCATGCGCCTCGACGTGCGGTGGGACGGCCAAGTGCACCGTGCCCGGTTGCGCCAAGCGCGCCAGGTCGTTGCGTTCGACATCGAGCACCATGGTCAGCTCGGCGCGCTCTTTGGGATCGCTATCCAGCTCACGAGACAGAGCCAAATTCCGCTCGGGATCTTCGCCGCGCGGGCGCGTACCCTTGATAGGGGACGTGAAGATTGAGCCAGAAGCTACCGTTTTTACGAATAATTCTGGCGACACAGTCACGACGTCGAGCGCTCCCCAGGCAAACACGGCGGCGTACGGGGGAAGACCGCGTTCGAGTAAGCGGGCCAGCACGGCCAGCGCCGAGCCGCGCACGCGGAACTCGAAGCGCCGCGCCAAATTGACCTGATACAGATCGCCTGCGCGGATGTGTTCGAGAGCGCGTCGAATGCGCACACGGTGCAGCTCCGGATCTTCGAACGCGGCGAGCGGCGCAATTTCGAGCGGCGTCGAAGGCGGGGCCTGCGCTCGCAAACGCGCGCCGAGCGCAGCCACTGCGGCGGAATCGTCGCCCACCACGCGCACGCCGGCTGCGCTGATTTCGGCGACTGCAGCGTAGCGCAACCAATGCGGCTCGCTCAGGTGCGGCGCGGAGCGGCGATCTTCGCGCCCGGCGCGTTCCAAATCGCGTCGACATTCGTACGGCAAGAGCCCGACCCAACGCGGCAACATGTGCAGAGCGGTGCGCGCGGCGAGGCGCAGCTCGGGTTCCGGGTCGAGCGCGTGGCGGTGCTCGATGGGATCGCAAGTCAGGTACGCAGTGCGGCCGTCTTTTGCCCAGAACAGCGACAGATAGGGGCGATCAGCCACGCGCCGCGCGAGCAGCAGTGGCTCGGCCGGCAAGGCGAGTTCGAGCTCAAACATGAACCGCGATCGCCCGGCCACTCGGCGCAACAATGGCGTCGCTGAGTGGAGCCACCGCGGTCGCGCCAGGGCAAACCACACAGCGTTCGACGAGGCCGCTTCCCTGCACTCGCGCGCCCGCGCCGATCAGCGCTTGCCGCAGCTGCACGCCCGCGGCGACCTGGGCTCCCTGCCCGACAAAGAAGCCGAGCTCGCGGGCCTCGAGCCAGGCGAGATTGGCGCGCAGCAAGCTCGGCGAATCGCCTGCGTCGGTCCAGGGTGCAGTCACGAGCACGCTGTGCACCGTTCCGCCCGCGCGAAGCAAGGGCAAGGCCGCATCCCCGAACAAACAGCCGCGCTCGGGCAACGAAGCGAGCACGCCTGGCCCGAGCGCGAGCACCCCCACGTAGTCACCCCCGCTGACCTCGGTCCCAAAGCGCTCCCCGCGCAGCCGCACCACGTGCCCCCGAGCCCCGAGGCCAACCGTGCCTTCGCCGATTGGGCGCGGGGCCACGCCCAAGCAGAAAGATTGGGGCTCGCGCCGAACCAAAAGCTGGTCGAGGGGCGGCGCGACCAAAATGTCCCCGTTCCAGACCAAGATCGGGCTGCTCGATAAATGCCCACGCGCACCAGCCACGCCACCCGCGGTGCCGCGAATTTCGGACTCCACGAGCACGCGAACGTTCAACGCCAAGCCGGCGAGAACACCCGCAAATTGCTCCGCCAAATGGTGCACGTTGATCACCAACTCGCGAATCCCGGCCGCGTGCAGACTGAGCAGCGCATGCTCCAAAATGGAGCGATCTCCGACTGGCACGAGCGGCTTTGGCAGCTCATCTGTCAGCGGGCGAAGCCGCGTGCCGAAGCCCGCGCACAGAATGATCGCCGAAGCCACGCGCGCAGCGTAGCTCAAGACGACGCGAAACTCGCCCGCTCGCTGCCGGGCGTGTTAGCCCGGGCCCATGAGCGTCTCCTCCGTCACTTGCTGCGCGCTGTTGTCCGCCATCTGCGCCTTCACCTTGATGAGCGCGACGGGCTGCGAAACCGATGCGCAGGGTATCGATGACTGCCGGGAGATCGAGCAAACGCGCTGCGTCGCGGCCAAAACCTGCGGCCTGGTCCCTGACGTGGAGGCGTGCCAGCGCTTCTATCGCGATCAGTGCCTGCACGGCCTGCCCGTGAGCCCACCCGGGTCCGTCAAGCTGAAGGAGTGCGTGGATACGATTCGAGCCGCGGGCGTGTGCGCCACGCAGTCTGGCGGTACGGACACTTCGCTCGACGAGTGCGAGCCGTGGGCCAGCCGCGGAGTGCCCGAAGGGCTGGTCAGCGCGTGCGATCTGGTGAGAGAGCCGGAAAAGGCCGTGGAATGCTCATTCCTCACCCCCGGCGTCGATGCCGGGGTAGGCGGAGCGAGCGGCTCGGGCGACGGCAACGGTGAAGCCGGAGAGGGCGGCGTCGGCGGCGAGGAAGGGAGCTGATACGCTCCGAACCGAATTCGGTCGCATGGCCGCTAGCACTTCTGCGCGTGCCGGTGCTATGCGGTGGCCGCCGATGCGTTTCGCTCCTTACGTGTTTTGCTCGGGTTTGGCGTTACTGGCACTGCTCGCGTGCGGCAGCAGCGCAAGCACCACGACGGTTGTCGTGCGCCCCGAATTGATCGCGGTCGACCCCGATGATTTTCTGGGCAGCATTCGCTGCGCCTCCGCCGTCGCTGACGACGCAGGCGTGGTCGACTCGGATCCCGACGCAGCGCGTAGTTACGTGGCCACCCTGTTCGACGTCACACCTGCAGCCGATGGCGGCGTGCCCGACCCCGGAACCCCGCTCGCTAGCTCGCTACCGACCACGTGCCAGGCACCAGTTACGTTCTCCTACGTAGTCACGGGCCACCGTTACTTGGCGGAGGTCGACGCTTATCGCGAGAGGCCAGACGAGCTGACACCAATCAGCGCCGGTTCGCGCTTGCTGTCCAATGCCAGTGGCACGCGAGTCGTGGCAGGCTGGGTCGCCACCTGTGGCGCTTACCCCCCGAGCCCAGAAGCTGGCACGGAATCAGGCGGCGCTCCGGGTACGAGCGATGGCGCTCGCCCCGCCGGCGTCATCGCCTACGACTCCATCACCCAGACGCCTCACAATTGTAGCGCGGGTCTGCTCGCCAACGAGCCCAACTAACACGCCGACCTTGCGGGACGGCCTTTCGGCGGCTACCACCTAAAGGAACCATGCCGACCTACTCCGACGCGCCATCCGGGATCCCGCGTCCAGGCCAGGTGGTCAAGGTGGCGATGTACACCGTGGTCGGCGTGACCTTGGCGTTCGTCGTCGGCGTTCATTGGGCGGGCGTCTCGCAGGATGTGTTCGACATCGTCTGCGCCAACACGCTCGCGATCTTGCACGGCCAAGTGTGGCGCCTGCTCACCGCTCCCGTGGCGCAGTCTCCCGTCAGCTTGTGGCCGCTGGTGAGCATCCTATTTTCGCTCTACTTCTTCGGCATACCGCTAGAACAGCAGTGGGGCTCCAAGCGCTTCACGCGCTTCTTGGTCGGGTTGATGGTTCTGCCATCCCTGATCCAAATGCTGTTCGACATTGCCTTGCCGCCGGGCATCAATCGTTACCTGGTGCCCGAGTATTGGTACGGCGGGATCGCGGTGGCCGATGGCCTCGCCGTGGCCTGGGCGTTGAACAATCGCGGCGCGATCGTGCGGCTGTACGGGATCTTGCCGATCACCACGGGCCTAGTGATCGGACTCGCGGTGGGCACGCCATTCATCTACCTGCTGTTTCGATCCATGCCCTCTTCGGGAATTCCGGGCGCGCTGGGTGGCTCGTTGACCGGCTGGCTCCTCGGCGGCGGCACCCCTTCACCGCTCCGCCGCTACTGGCTCAAGTTCCGCATCGGCCGGCTCGATGCAGAGGTCGCGCGCGAGGCCGCACAGCGCAAAAAGCGCGTCGAGCGCTCACGGTTGAAGGTGATCGAGGGCGGCCTGGCCAAGCCCGATTCGCCCGCGGACGGCGAAAAGGGCCGCGGCCCGGACGGTCGCTGGCTGAATTGACGGCCGGATAGGCTCGCCCCGCGCCGCGTGCTAGGACGCGGGCCCATGCGAACCTTGCTCGACCCCGAGAGCGTCGCGCGCGGATTGCGTCGCATGGCTGGCGAAATCGTCGAGCGGCACGCAGGCGCGTCCGATCTCGTTTTAGTGGCCATTCGTCGCGGCGGGCTGGCCGTGTCCAGCGCACTCAAAGACTGGCTGGGCGAACTCGAAGGGCACTCGCCGCCGCTCGGCAGCTTGGACATCACCTTATACCGGGACGACGCTTCCACCGCGCTCCCCAACCCGCGCATCGGTCCGAGCGAGATCCCCTGCTCGCTCGACGGCCGACACGTGATTTTGGTCGACGACGTGCTGTACACCGGCCGCACGGTGCGCGCGGCAATCGACGCAGTGATGGACTACGGACGCCCGCGCTTGATCGAGCTTTTGGTGCTGGTCGATCGCAACGGCCGCGAGCTGCCGATCCAAGCCGACTACGCTTTGAAGACCGAAGCCATCCGAGCCGACGAGCGCATCGACGTGTTCGCGAACGCCGCGGGAATACACGCGGTGGTCCAGTCCAAGAGCTCGCCCACGATCCCGCCCGGCGCGCCGCGCCCCGAGGAAGCATGACCCAAGAGCGAATTCGCCATCTGCTTGGCATCGACGACATCAACCGCGAGACCGCCGAACAGCTCCTCGGCTTGGCCGAATCGTTCCTCGAAGTGTCGCGGCGCCCGGTGCGCAAGGTGCCCGCGCTGCGCGGCAAGACGATCATCAACGTGTTCTTCGAAGCTTCCACGCGCACGCGCACCAGCTTCGAGCTCGCCGGCAAGCGCCTCTCCGCAGACGTCGTGAACATCGGCGGTTCGTCGTCCAGCACCAGCAAGGGAGAAACCTTGCGCGACACCGTGAACACGCTCGACGCGATGCACGCAGACGTGATCGTGATTCGCCACGCGGCATCCGGCGCCGCACACTACGTCGCGCGCTACGCGCGCGCGGGCGTGGTCAACGCCGGCGACGGCATGCACGAGCACCCGACCCAAGCGCTGCTCGATGCGTTCACGATTCGCCAGCGAAAAGGCCACGATTTCCGCGGTATGAAGGTCGCAATCTGCGGCGACATCGCGCACAGCCGCGTAGCCCGCTCGAATGCCCTCCTACTGCGCATGCTCGGCGCCGACGTCGCGCTCGCCGGTCCGCGCACACTCTTGCCCACCGCCGTCGAATCGCTGGGCTGCCGTGTTTACGATCGCCTAGAACCCGCGCTCGACGGCGCAGACGTCGTCATGATGCTGCGCATCCAACGCGAGCGCTTGGGCGCGCCGCTGCTCCCCGCGCTGCGCGAGTACGCGCGCGTGTTCGGGCTGAACGCGACGCGCTTGAAGCTGGCCAAGCCGGACGCGATCGTCATGCACCCCGGACCGATGAATCGCGGCGTCGAGATTTCCGAAGAGATCGCCGACGGCAGTCACAGCGTGATCCTGAATCAAGTCGAAGCGGGCGTCGCCGTGCGCATGGCCGTGCTCTATCTCGCTGCGAGTGAGCCCGGCGCACCAACTGACGGTTAGCCCCTTGATGGTGAATTGCGACTCAGATCGTCGGGATTCGCCAACACAACACGCAAAGCCGCCTCGCAGGTACACTGTGGTGCGGTGTAAGCGGGCCCTACATTCCAAAAGTAGCGGAAAAACCGGCTCATTTTAAGCCACTCGGGGTCTAGACACTGGCGTCTAGGTTGGCTAACTCTGGCGGACATGAAATTACGATTGCTATCGGTGGCAGGGTTGGTTGCGCTCTCGAGTGCTTTTGTTGTCGCGGGTTGTAGCGACGACGACAGTGTGGATGGTGGAGGCGGTGCTGGTGGAGCCAGCGCAGGATCATCGTCTGCAGGCAAAGGCGGATCGGCGGGCAAGGGCGGATCGACTGGCACCGCAGGCAAGGGTGGCTCGACAGCCAACGGCGGCAGTGGCACCGCCGGTGAAGAATCCGACGGCGGCTCGAGCCCCGGCGGCGCGGGCGCTGGCGGCAAGGGCGGCTCGGGTGGCTCAGCAGCCGGCTCCGGCGGCGCGAGTGGCTCGGCGGGCTCCGCCGGCAAGGGCGGCGCAGGCGGCGCATCGGGTTCCGGCGGCGCAACCGCGGGCTCTGGTGGCGCAACGGCGGGCTCGGGCGGCAAGGGCGGCTCCGGCGGCACTGCCGGTACGTCGACCGCGGGCGCTGGTGGCACGACGGCTGGTGCCGGTGGTGCAACGGCGGGCGCTGGCGGCGCAACGGCGGGCGCCGGTGGTGCGGCGGCGGGTGCTGGCGGCGCAGCGGCGGGTGCTGGTGGCGCAGCGGCGGGTTCCGGTGGAACTGGCGGCGCAGCGGCGGGTTCCGGTGGAACTGGCGGCGCAGCGGCGGGCTCGGGTGGATCGGGTGGGCAAACCTCGGCCACTGGTTGCACGAAGTTCACTGTCCCCTTCACTGCCGCCAATCAGAACGGCGCCATGCTAACCACTCTTCCCGGCGCTACGAACTTCACTGGCGCGACGCTTAACACCAGGCTCTATGTCGCGCCCCTCGGCTCCGCGGCAAACCTCCAATACATGCTCGTAGGCACGATTGGTGGGAAGAGCTGCACGGCCTACGTTGGCTACACGTCATCCTTCACTTCATACACCTCGGCGTTCGCCACCTACTCGCTGAACGTCAGCACGATCCCGGGCGTCGGCTCGGTGTCGGGTACCGCCCCCACTGCCTATTGCAGCGACGGCACGACCGCGACGTTCGACGGGCTCTTGATCACCGCTGTCGGCTATCAGCTCGGCGATGGGACTTCCACCACATTCAACACCTCCACGGCGTACTTGGACTCCCTCACGATAACGGGAGCTTCGCCGACGGTCTCGGCATACAACTTCGACAGCACCACGCCGTTCACAATACAGACATACACCAACGGCCCGATAGCGACTGCGACGGCCAGCTGGGTCGCAACCTGCCCATAACACTTCAACACTTCTGCCTTCAGCCGAAAGCGTCGACGAGCGCTTCGGCCTGAGCAACTACGCGGTCCGACTTTTCGAATCTAAGCGTTCGAAAGTCGGACTGGCGCGTAGGCGTATTTGACAAGTTTATTCGGTAGTCGCGTTCAGCGCGCGACGAGATCCACTTGCGTCGCGACACTCGCATCGCCACCCAAAAAGCGCCCTGCGACGACCGAGAAGCTCGCAGGCAGATCCGTCACTAACAACTCGAGCTGACGCTCTGTCACGCGCTCACTGGGCGCCTTCGAGAGTCGCTCGTCGGCGATCCACTCAGCGACCACCGCGGCCGTTGCTTCCGCGCTGTCGACGATGGGCACCGGATAGCCCGCGAACTCCGCCGCAGCTTCCGCGATCAACCCCTTGAGCAGCGGAAAGTGCGTGCACCCCAGCACGATCACTGACGCGCCAGCGGCGATCAGTGGCTCCACGTAGCGACGCACCACCAAGCGCGGCACTTCGCCCTCGATCCAGCCCTCTTCGGTGAGCGGCACGAGCAGCGGCGCAGCGAGTGCGACCACCTCATAGCGTGTCGAGAGCTGCCCGACCGCGCGCGGATAAGCGCCCGAAGCCACCGTGCCCGTCGTTGCCAGCACGCCGATCTTCGGCGCCTTCTCGCGATGCTTCGGCAGCGCGCTGATCGCCGTTAACGCCGCGCGCGCGCCCGGCTCGATCACGCCGATGATCGGTAGATCCAATTCTGCACGCAATATCTCGATCGCGACGGCGCTCACCGTGTTGCACGCGACCACGATGCCTTTCACGCCGCGGTCGATCAAAAGCTCCGAGCAGCCGCGGGCGTAGCGCACCACGGTTTGCGCGGAGCGCGTGCCGTAGGGAACGCGCGCGGTATCACCCAAATAGATGATGCGTTCGTCGGGGAGAGCTTGGAGCAGGGCGCGGGCGACCGTGAGGCCGCCCAGGCCGGAGTCGAAGACGCCGAGCGGCGCGACCGGATCTCGCGGGCCGCTCATGGCTTTCGTCAGACGTCCTCGATGCGCAAAATGCGCGGCGTGCCTTTGAGGAAGGCTTTGCCTTCGATGGCTTTGACCGCGCGGCGTACCGAGCCTTCGCTACAGCGATGGGTGATGATGCACACCGGCACTGCGCCGTCGGCCTCGAGGGCGCGGCCTTCTTGCACCATTTGTTCGATGCTGACGCCTTCCGCGCCCAGAGCGGAAGCAATGTGACCGAGCACGCCCGGGTGATCGCCGACCGCGAAGCGCAGGTAGTAGCGCGTCTCGACCTCTTCGATCGGCATCACCTTGCGCTCTTTGAGCTGGATACCGCGCGTGGTCAAACCCGGCTGGCCTTCGAGGCGCGAACGCGACACGTCTACGATGTCGGCCACGACGCTGACGGCGGTCGGCATGTCGCCCGCGCCGCGTCCGACGAGTAGGCAGGGACCGAGCGCGCGGCCCTCGACGAACACCCCGTTCAGCACGCCGTCGACGTTCGCGAGCACGCTATTTTTGGCGACCAAAGCTGGATGCACGCGCAGCTCGACGCGATCACCGCGGTCGTAACCGATGCCCAAGTGCTTGATGCGGTAACCAAAGCGATTGGCGAACTCGAGATCGACCTCTTCGATCTCGCTGATGCCCTCGACCATGATGTCGGCCGCATTCACCTTGGCGCCGAAGGCCAACATGGCCATCACCACCAACTTTTGCGCGGCGTCGTGACCGCCGACGTCGAGCGTCGGATCGGCTTCGGCGTAGCCGAGTTCTTGCGCTTGCTTGAGCGCGACCGCGAAGCTCATGCCCTCGCGCATGCGGGTCAGGATGTAGTTGCAGGTGCCGTTCAAGATGCCGTGCACGCTGGCGACCGAGTCGCTCGCGAGCGCTTCCCGCAGCGTGCGAATGATCGGGATGCCGCCGCCCACCGAGGCTTCGAACGCCAAATCGACGCGGCTACTGATGGCCTTCTCGACTAGCTCCGGACCGTGCTTGGCGATCAACAGCTTGTTGGCGGTGACGACGCTCTTGCCCGCCGCGATCGCGCGCTCGATGTAATCGTAGGCAGGGTGCTCACCACCCATCACCTCGACCACCACGTCGACCCGCGGGTCGTCGAAGATCACGGACGGATCGGTGGTGATCCATTCCTTCTTGCACTCGGCCACGCGCGGCTTGTTCGGGCTCTTGACCAGCACGTGCGTGACTTCGATTTCACCGCCCGCGCGCAGCGCCAAAAAGCTCTTGTTCTCTTCCAACAACCGCAGCACCCCGCCGCCCACGGTTCCACAACCGAGCAGGGCGATCCGAACAGGGGATTTTTCGCGTTCCAAAGTCACCAGGGCCTCCGATTTCAGGGCGGACAGTCGCGCGACTTCCCTTCCCCGGTCAAGCGCTTTGGCAGGCCTCCGAAACCCCGTGGACATCCCTGCCGCCTCGCGGACCTCCCGTGAACCGGGTCACGCCGCGTGCCATCCAAGAACCGCACCGAGGCTCGATTCGAGCTCGAATTCGAACGCCATTTCCAACGCGCAAGCGCTGGTTTTTTGATGGTCGCGAGCGGCGGCGCGGGTCGTCAAAGCCTTCGGCGTCCAATGCCGGGGAGCCTGCGCAAGCCGGCAAATGCCGGGAAAATCGACGACCTGCGAGGTGCGACGCAGGATCGCGATCGCCCCCTCGGAAAGGACGGTGAGCGGCGCGCAAGCGCACACGCACCACCAGCCTGCGGCTTGCAGGCTTTTTTCAGCCCGCCGAGCCAGTCTCGGGCGGGGCGCCCTTGGTGCTCAGATCGCCCTCGGGCGCGATCAGCGACTCGAGCCACGGCAGCTTAGGCCGAATATGCGCCAAAATCGCGCGTTGCGGCGCATTCTGCAGCTCGTTTTCCCAGCTGCGGATCCGGGGCCGGCCGGCATTCGCCACCACCGCGATGGGCATGCCCGTGATCGGATCGCGATCCGCCACGAAGAACGAATGGTGGTGCAGCTTGCCGTCGCTGCGTAGGCCGAACACGGTCACGATGTCGAACGGCCGGTATTCGTCGCGGTGCGTGTAAACGTCGCGAAAAAAGGCGCTGCGATCGCGGAACGGTACGCGCTCGGCGAGCGTGGTTTCGGTGAACTCGAACCACTCCGGGTGCGCGCGCGCAAAGCCGATGAAGGTCTCCACGCTGCGCCGATTGTCCAAGCCGAAAGCGTCGAAATCGAGCGCACCGCGCACGAATTCGCGCCGTTCCCCGCGCGGCCGGAAGCGCGCCCCACTGGCGCGTTCGAGGGTGTCCGTCACGAAATCGATACACACTTGTGGCACGTGCGGGCGGCCGTGCTGATCGAACACCCAATAACTATCGTCGTTGAACGTGTAGCGATCCAGACCGTCCAAGTAGGCGCGGCGCCAGGCCGGGCGCAGCTGGCCGTCTTGCTGGCCCTCCTCGGTCTTCGGTTCGTCGAAGGGCAGCCCTTCGTCGACTTCGTTTTTCACGACCCGCGCTAGAACCTCGGTCACGTGCGCACGGCGCTTGGCAAGATCACGCGCGCGCGACGCGACTTCTCGCATTGCCGGCGGCACCCGTTGGCAGTCCAAGTGCAGCGCGCTGCCTGAGCGCTTGAAAGCGGCCGACAGCGCTTGCGTGCCGAAGCGCAGCGAAGCCACCACGCCGTTTTCGGTGATCCGCTCGATCACGATCTCGTCACTCAAGCTTTGCGCCGCAGCGGCCCGCAGGTCGAAATGCAGCGCGGGCCCGGGCTCTTTTCCGGCCACGAACACGCGATCAAAGAGCAGGATCCGGGCTCGTTCCCCGCGCTGAGGCCCATCGACGTATTCGTAGTCATTGTCGCGACGCTTCAGCGACCAGATGTCCGCGCCGCGGGCCAGCCGCAGTTCCGGCTCGCGAAACAAGAGCCCGAGCGCCAAGTAGTTCACGTACAGCACCGCGAGCTCCGGGCGCTCGCTGTACAGGTAGCCTTCGGTCAAAAATACTTCGCGCGCCAGCTCGGGGCTCTTTTTTACCTTGGCCAGCACGCGCTCGAAGGCAAACGCGGGGTGCTCCTCCACCGCCAACTCTTCGCGCAGGGCCCGGGCCAGCAGCGAGCCGCGCTGCACGTCGAAGCTGGGCCTGCGCGAGAACGCGACGGGCTCGGCGCGCGCGCGTCCGAGCAGGTAACCGCGTTCGAAGCCGCTATTGACTGGCGCACCCGGTAGCGCAGCCTCGGCACCGAGTCGGCTCAGCGTCTCTGCGCATGCGCGACTTTCGGCCGATTCTGGCTCAGACAGCGGCGGAGGCGCGGCTTTTTGCGGCTCGACTCGACGCTCGACGTCGGGGGCCTCGCGGCGCGCGCAGGACGCGAGCAAACCCACGCAGCCGAGTGCGAAGCTCAAGCGGTTCCGTTTGCACCAGCGACTCATCTCGAGACCAAGCCGAAAACGATAGCTTGGGCGCGCGCCGATCCGCAACTCTCCCGTAGTTTTCCCTCAACTAGTGGTAATAGTCGGCCATGCCGCCAGAGACTCAGACGAGCCCGACGACCACCGATAGCAGCGCCGCGCGCACCCTCGCGATCGATATCGGCGGAACGGGCATCAAAATGATCGTACTCGACGCCGATGCCAAGCCGGTGAACGAGCGCGCCCGCACCCTGACGCCCAAGCCCGCCACGCCCGAAGCCCTGCTGGCGGTAATCAAGACGATGGCCGCCGAACAACCCGCGTTCGACCGCGTCGCGGTCGGCTTCCCCGGGATCGTCAAGCGCGGGGTCACCTTCAGCGCGCCGAACCTGGGCAATGATTTCTGGATCAAATTCCCGCTTCAAGACCAGGTCGAAGCGATCGTCGGCCGCCCCGTGCGCGTGATGAACGACGCGGACCTGCAAGGCTACGGCGTGATCTCCGGCGTCGGCGTGGAGCTCGCGCTCACGCTCGGCACCGGCCTCGGCGCCGGCCTGTACGTCGACGGCCGGCTCGTGCCCAATCTTGAGCTCGGCCACCACCCCTGGAAAAAAGAGAAGACCTACGAAGAGCGCCTGTGCGACGCCGAGCTCCAGGAAATCGGCAAGAAGCGCTGGTCCGCCCGCGTGCTCGAGATGATCACGCTGCTCGAGCCCATCTTCAACTACGACACCCTGTACATCGGCGGCGGCAACGCCGAGCACATCAAGGGCGATCTGCCGGCAAACGTGAAGCTCTTCAGCAACGTCGAAGGCATGGCCGGCGGCGTGAAGCTCTGGACCACGGCCAAGCTGGTCTGAGTCGCGCGCTCGGCGCTAGCTAGCGCTGGGACGGGGCGTGGCGTGGGGGCCTGCCAAGAAGGGCTCGCTTCAGTCTCACCGGAAGCGTGCGCCCAGACGGCGCGGGAGGTTGACGCGCCATCCGAGCGCGGCTCAGGTCTCGGTGTCGGGAGCGTGAGGATTGGCCGGGGTTTCGGGCAAAAAAGGCGGATCGTGTCGAAAGCGAGCAACTGCCCGCCGTCACGAACCGAAAGGCCGTGAAACACGGTGGCACCAGCTCGCCGCAAACCTGACGCTGAAATCACGAGGGTCCCAGATCATGACTTCCAAGTATTGGCTTTTGTTCGGCTCGCTCGCGCTGGGCGGCGCACAAACTGCGGCCTGCTCCGCTAAGTTCCACTCCTGCGAAGAGACTCGCACCTGCGCGCGAGGCGGGGCTTCCGGCAAAGGCGGCGCGGCAGACGCGGGCGAGGCAGGCGCCGACACGGACACCGGCGGGACAGCTGGTGCTAGCCGCGGAGGTAGCGCCGGACTCGACGCTCAAGCCGGCGAGGCGGGCATCGCCGCAGATGCCGGCACCGGGGGCACCGCGGGTGATTCGAATCCGGACACCGAGCTCGAGGTTGCGGCGCCAACCCTTACCGCCGGCAAAACCTACGTCCCGTTCTCGGGCAAGCTCAGCGCAAGCGGCGCAGCTCACTACAACTGGAGCGTCACGAGTGGCGCGCTACCCGCGGGGCTCACGCTGCAAGGCGCGCAATCAGCCACCGTCACCATCGCCGGCACCCCGAGCGAAGCCGGCCAATTCCCGCTGAGCCTCAGCGTGACTGATGGCTCGACCACGAAATCCGTGGACGTGACTCTGGTCATCACTCACTCCGCGCTCTTTCTCTCGGATCGCAATACAACTGGCGTGAACGAACTCTTCGTCACCGAGCTCGGCGCCGCTTCGGCAGCGACTCCAGTTCGATTGAACGCGAGCTTGCCGCAGGGCGGCAATATCACCAGCTACGCTTGGTCGCCGGATGGCAGCAAAGTGCTGTATCTCGCGACGCAGTCTTCGGGGGGCGCTTCGGAGCTTTGGGTCGCTTCGTTGGCTACGCCGGGGACGGCTCAGCGGGTGAGTGCGGCGGGTATTAGCGTGAGCCAGATGGTTTGGCTTGGCGAGGGCAACATCGCGGCGTATTCAACCAGCGTTGGCGATACCTACCTCGTCGATTTGTCGGGCACGACCCCGTCGCCAAGCAAGCTTGTCATAGCTGGTCACGGCAGCGTTGGATCTCTACAACCCGCGCCAAATGGTCGATCACTGGTGGTCATCACGCCCGGCACGAATTACAACGATACGCACTGGGTCACGTGGGCGTCAGATGCGCCCAAAACCGTCCCGTTGCAGCTCTCGTTCCCTGGGGGCGATGCGCATCTCAGCTACGATGGCAGATTCGCCATGATCGGTGCGAGTTCAGGCGCAGTATGGGAAGACCTTTCGTTGCCAGTCCCGACCAGGCAAAACGGTGGGCTTAGTCACGGCGTTATTATCTCCTGGAGCCCCAACGCCGAGATGTTACTCGCCGAAACCGGGACCAGCGGGTACGAGATCTCTCGCTACGACTTCACTGGCGGGAGCCTGACCGCCACAGTGCTCGTCCCGTCAATCACCGCATCAAGTGCTTGTTATTCGGTTTCTGTGAAACCATGGTCTCCCGACGGGAAAAATGGCGTATTCGGCTGCGGTGCGGACGTGCGCGGCATCAGCGATGTAGCTACCGCCAAGGTAAGCAGCGACTTCGCACTACTTCCGAGCGGCTTTCTAAGCAACGCTTTCACGGATACTTATGATGTGAGCTGGTCACCGAACTCGCAGTGGATTGGCCTGCGTGCCGATCGCGATGTGAACGGTCAATTCGACATCTACGTGATGCGCTGGTCCGCGCCGGGCGTGCTCCACAAGCCGAACGCCAACAGCACCGCTTCGGGAGTGACCACCTACGCCTTCGCTCAGAACTCCCAATCGGTCGCATTCGTCGGCACCATTGCCCCTCAGAGCAGCGCCGGGCTCTATCTCACGACGCTGCCAGCGAGTGGGGCGCCGCCTACCGCCATGCTGGTCTCGGCGCCCGCCAACTCTGTCGTACAAACCGACGTCAATTGGCTGCCTGGCTCACGCGTGATCACGTATCGAGCGCTGGTCTCCGGCGCAGCTCAACTGTTCGCGGTGCCCGTCGCCGCCGATGGTACAGCTGGCAGCCCCCTTGCGATCAGCGGCGTGAGCGGTACGGGCGTCAGCTCGTACCAGCTCGTACCTAACCACTAATGAGTCGAAGCGAGCTCGCCACTCCTGCCGGGGTTAGGTCAACGTGGCCCCGCCCCGTCGTCGCGTGTCGCCGCCCGCGCAGCGCAAAGCTTGTGCTTCGTGCAAGAACTACCGGACGCTACGAGAGAGGCGTCCGCGTCAGCCCTCGAGATCCTACCCCGCGATTCGCCGCCACACGCAAACCCCACGCCCCCTCTCCCTCTTCTGGCGTTTTGGCGTTTTTGCGGTTAACTCTCCGAGCGCGCTACTGCTGCGCCGGGACGCAAATACCGCGGAGCTTTGACGCCGATCGCGACCTTCTCGGCTCCGGGTGCGCTCACACGCCGCCGAAGGCTGCGACGCCACGCGCCGCACCAAGTGACCATCAAAAATAAAAAAACGCCCGAGGTGGTGATCCTCGGGCGTCTTTGACTGTCACGCTAGTTGTAGCGGTTCAGTTCGTGCTGGGTTGGGGAGACGCTTCCTTCTTGGCGACCTCGTCGAGGTACGCCTGGGAGGGCTGGGGCATGCGCTCCAGCGCGGCTTCTAGCACTTCGTCGAGTTTGTGTACGAACACGAACTCGAGCTCGTCGCGGACTTCCTTGGGCACTTCGTCCAAGTCCGCCTTGTTACGCTCGGGCACAAGCACGCGCTTGATGCCCGCGCGGTGCGCGGCGAGGGTCTTTTCTTTCAGGCCGCCGATCGGGAGCACGCGGCCGCGAAGAGAGATTTCGCCGGTCATGGCGACATCGTGTCGGATTCGGATTCCGGTGAGCAAGGACACGATGGCCGTGAACATGGTGATGCCCGCGCTCGGGCCGTCTTTGGGCATCCCGCCTGCCGGGATGTGAATGTGTACGTCGCTCTTCTCGAGGAAGTCCTTCGGGATGCCGTATTTTTCGGCGTTGGTGCGCACGTAGCTGAGGGCGGCGTGGGCACTTTCCTTCATGACGTCACCGAGTTGACCGGTCAGCTGCATCTTGCCGGAGCCGAACATGCGCGTGGCTTCGATGAATAGAATTTCACCGCCCACGCTGGTCCAAGCCAGGCCCGTTGCGACGCCGGTTTCTTCCGTGCGCTCGGCCACTTCACTCGTGAACTTGATCGCGCCCAAGAACTCGCGAAGATCTTCTTCGTTCTTGATCGTGCGCGGGGTCAGGTCGCCTTCGGCTACCTTCACCGCGACGCCGCGGATCACGCTCGCTACCGTGCGCTCGAGAGAGCGTACGCCGGCTTCACGGGTGTAGTGTTCGATCAGCTCTTCCACGGCTTCATCCGTGATGGTGAGCTGTTCCGGCTTGAGCCCGTGCTCCTCGAGCTGCTTCGGGATCAAGTGCTGTCGCGCAATCGCCAACTTTTCACGGCGCGTGTAGCCTGGGATTTCCAGGATTTCCATGCGGTCGCGGAGAGGCGGCGGGATCGGGTCCGCCACGTTGGCGGTGGCCACGAACATCACGCTCGAGAGATCGTAGGGGATCTCCAGATAGTGATCGGCGAAGGTGTTGTTCTGTTCGGGGTCGAGCACCTCGAGCAAGGCCGCGCTGGGGTCGCCGCGGAAGTCGTGCCCGATTTTGTCGACCTCATCCATCATGAACACCGGGTTGATGGTCCCGGACTTCTTCATGCCTTGGATGATTTGACCGGGCAGGGCACCGACGTACGTGCGGCGATGACCACGGATGGCCGCTTCGTCGTGAACGCCGCCGAGGCTGACGCGCACGAACTTGCGACCGAGCGCTCGCGCGATGCTCTTGCCGAGCGACGTCTTACCAACGCCGGGCGGGCCGAGCAGGCACAAGATCGGGCCTTTTTTGTCCTTCTTCAGCTTGCGGACGGCCAGGTACTCGACGATGCGCTTCTTGACCTTTTCGAGGCCGTAGTGGTCCTCGTCCAGGACACGACGCACTTCGGCGATGTCCATATTGTCGTCGGTTTGGTTGGACCACGGCAAATCCAAGATCCAATCCAGATACGTACGCACGACGGTGTATTCGGCAGAGCCGACTTGCATCGAGCGCAGGCGCTTCAGCTGCTTCTTGGCGACGCTGTCCGCTTCGTTCGGCAAGTTGGCTTTCGCAACGCGCTCTTCCAAGCCGTCGAGATCGCCTTGGTCGCCGTCGTCTTCGCCCAGCTCTTCTTTGATCGCTTTGAGCTGCTGGCGCAGCACGTACTCGCGCTGGTTCTTGCCCATCTCCTCTTTGATCTGGGAGTTGATGCGCTCTCGCATCTTCAAGATCTCGAGTTGACGAGTGAGCAAACGCAATACCTTGCGGATGCGCTCTTTGACCTCGACCGTCTCGATCAGCTGGGCTTTCTCTTCGACCGGGGCATCCAAGTTGGCGGCCACGAGATCCGCGAGCGCGCCGGGCGCCTGGATCGAGTCGATGAGCGAGCCCGCTTCACGCGGCAGCTCCGGCATCAGTTGAATGACTTGCTTGGCGACGTCACGCAGGCTCATCGCCAGCGCTTCCGCCTCGACGTCCTCGGTGCTGGGCGTTTCGACTCGAGTCACCTTCGCGCGCAAGAACGGCGACGTCTGCGTCACCGAATCCAAGCGAATGCGGGTCAGCCCCTGAAGGATCAGCGAGTAGTTACCCGAGCTGTGCTTGAGCGCCTTGAGCACGCGAGCAGCGCAGCCGACGGGATAAAGATCGTCAGCGCCCGGATCATCCGTAGCGGGATCCCGCTGCGCGAAGATCGCGATCACTGGCGTGGAAAGGTTGTGCACGTCTTCGACGAGCGCCACGGACTTCTCGCGCCCAACGTCAAAGGGCGCGACGGCGCCCGGGAAAAGGACAGCGTTCCGGATCGGCAATACCGCTAGTTCGTCTCCGAACTTGATCTCGTCTTCGGTCGGAGGCGGAGGCTGCGGAGGCGGCGACGGCTTTTTCTTTTCACTCATGGTCAGTCTCCATCTTGTCACTCGCGACGGGCCAAGCACACCCTCTATTTTGCTGCTGGATGCCAGCTTCGGGGCAGGCTTGGTACGGCGCCGTCTCTCTACAACTCCAGAACCTAACCATACCAATACGACACGCTAGGCCTTTCAGTTTACCTACCCTGGCTCCATGGAGCGTGGCTCGCGCCCGCTGAGCATTGCGGCTCGTGAAAGTGGCTTGCCGCAGCAGCTTCTGAAGGCCCGGTTTTGCCGCTCCCAGGGCGCTGCCGTATGGTCGGGCCCGTGAGCCGCGATCGCCGGGAATGGCTGGGATTTGTTTTTCTCTTCTTGCTCGGTTCGAGGACGGCGGGCGCCACCGAAGTGGCCGTAACCGTGCGCTGCGAGGAACTTTCGAACGAGGACGCGGCTCAAATTGAAGCGCGGGTTCGCGCGAATTTACTCAGCGCGGGACTCACCCCGACCGACCTGGCCCTCAGCTGCAATGCGACCTCCGTGCAGACGGAAATCCGCGGCCAGGGTCGCCGGGCAACCGTCCGTACCGAGCGCAACGCTTCACCGCTCAAAGAAGCGCTGCTGACGAGCGCGGATGCGGCGCTTGACGGGTGGGTCAACGAGCCCAATGCGCCTGGCCCCCCCGCGCCCGCTCCGACACCACCGCCCGCGGCATCCCCAACCCCCGCCCCAGAGCCGCGAGCTACAGCAGAGAAATCGCCGTCGCAGCGCGCAGCGATCAATCGGCTAGCGGTTGCTCCAAGCCCCAGCACGACTTGGTTTTTTGCGGGAATGCGCGCGGAGCCGTGGCGTGATGGTTTCGGGCTCGGTGCTCAACTGGGAGCCGAACACGTGTTCGGCGCAGGCTTCGCGTCGATTCAAGGGGGCTACCTTTTTGGCTTCCCCAGTTCGACGCTGTTCTCGGCGCGTGAAGTACAGTTTGGGGCGCAACTGGGTTGGCAGCCCCAGCGGCTCCTCGGTGTGCGCGGCGCCTTCGGCTTCGGGTTGAGCGTGCTCGGGGCGAGCCCGGCGGCCGGAGTAAGCTCCCCGAGCGACATCACGAGCTCTGCGGCGCCCTTTCTGAGTGTGGAATTGTCGCGTCCGATCAAACTGACCGACATTGGCCTGCTGCCCGCAATCGGGCTGCGCGCATTCCCCAATGCACGTTCCGTGCAGGTCAATGGCCAGCCAGCCCTCACGCTGCCCGCCGTCACCATGGAAGCGAGTCTAAATTTTGCGCTGAGGGTAGGCGGTTGAATCAATTTATCGGCCAATTGGCCGAACACGGCAATTTCACCGCTCATAGCGCTCGGCATCGGGCACTAACGACCCAGTGGTAGTGCCCGCATTGGACCTCGCTTCGGACTTCGGTCGCGACGCGCCGAAGGTGACGGCGGCAAGCGAACGGGAGCTCTTCGAAATGGTTTATCGGAGCATGCGGAGCCTAGCCGGCCAGCACTCGGTCGATCTCGACGATTTGGTCCAGATGGCCGCGGAACAGGTAATGCGGAGCCTACCCGCGTTCGATCGGCGCAGCCAGCTAAGCACCTGGGTGTACGTGGTCTCGTATCGGGTCCTGCTTCGACAGCGTCGCTGGTACCGCCGCTGGGCAGCGCGCTTCTCACTCGGCCTCGAGGTTCACCATGAACCCATGGCGGAGGCCCCGTCGCAGAGCCAACAATTGGAGGCACGCGAGCAAGCGCGTCGAGTGCGGCAGCTGATCGGGCGCCTGAGCGAAAAGTATCGCGCAGTGGTGGTCTTGCACGACATTGAGGAGCGCTCGATCGCGGAGATCGCGCGCATCGTCGCATCAAGCGAGCTAACCGTGCGCTCGCGGCTGCGAGATGGGCGGAAGCAGCTCGCCAAGCTCGTGCGTGCGCACGGTGATCCTGATTGGATGGAGGGCTGAACATGCACCGTGAACCCGAACCGCCAGGGCTATCGGCCGCCGTGTTGCGCGCGTTGCGCGAGGACCAGCCGAGTCAGCGTGAGCTCACCATCGCATACCAGCGGTTTGCACGCCGTCCGCCGCGGCGGGCGCCCACGTTGGTCGTATCACGCTGGCTGCTGGCGGGTTTGGCAATGGGGCTCGGCATCGCATTTGGTGCAGAAGCGATTGTTCAGCAAATACCCAAGACAGCCAGAGAAACGCGGCCTGGCCCCCCACCCAGCGCGCTGACAACTACGGTGCAGAACCGGTGGACAGCGCCGCTCCCTTTGCGCGCTCTTACCGCCGAACCGCCGCCTGTCGTTGTCGAAGAAAAAAGGCCGATCCCTCCCCGCGCCGTCACGCCTCACGCGCCTGCGATCAACGAGAGCGACCCCCTTCCAACCGACAGCGCGGCGTGGACAAAAGCCGCCCAAGGCTTGCGCAACAAAGACATGGGGCAGACCGAGGCGGCACTCGCCACGCTCGAGCACTCCGGTAGCCTTGCCGATCGCGAAGCGGCGCGATTGATTCGCGCGCAGCTCACGCTGCACCAAGGGGACGCGATCAGCGCGCGTGCGTTGCTCCAAGAGCTGGCGAAAAGCGCTCAGTCTCCGCTGGTGCGCGCAAAAGCGCGTCGCCTGCTGGCTCAAAGCGCGAACCCGCCGAATTTACCGCTCACCGTCGCGCCGAGCGGCACCTAATTGGTCATGCGTCGTCGGCAACTCAGCACATTGAAAGCGGAGGTAGGGGTCATGCAAGGTTGGATCGTGAAGCACGCGGTAGGGGCACTGACGTTGCTGGCAATTGGCTGCAGCGGTCACGACATCTTGCTGACGACGGCAAACGCGGGGAGTGGAAACGGGGGGGGATCTGGGGCGGGCACTGGGGGGAACTTTCAAGAGCAGGGCTCGGGCGGAAGTCCGAACCCCGCCGCTATGAGCGATGCCGGTGCTCCCTCTGAGGCTGCGGGTAGCGCCGGCACTGCGCCGGGTTCGGACTTGCCACCCGTTCGAGGCTGGGTCGCGTACGACTCAGATCTCTTTGCTGAGGGCCAGCCGGGCCGCCACATTCAGCTGATCGCCGCCGATGGCTCCTGCAAACGCGCACTCACCGAGGGCGCTGAAATCGAGAAACAACCGGCGTTTTCGGCCGACGGCAAGCGAATCGCGTTTGCCGCCAATGGCACGGGCACGTTTCAGATTTATGCCATGGATCTCGCGAACGGAGATCGCACCCAACTCACGAATGTCCCCGAAGGCGCCACTTATCCGTCTTGGTCACCGGACGGCAAGACGATCGCGTTCGTCGCTGGCGACGCGGAGGACGATGGCAACGCCTCGAACCGGGTCATGCGAGTCGACACCGAAACTCTGGAAACGAGCGCGATCACGAACGTGCGGCGTCCGCCTTTCACGTGGTCCGCATTTGCGGCGAACGACTTGGTACTGGTTGGCAACGAATACAATCTGATTGGCATCGATATCGTCACCCTCGACCAGTACGACGTCGTGCCGTTCAACGGACGGATCCCCAACCCAAGCTCGCCGTCGATTGGACCGGACGGGACTCACTACGCCTTCAGTGACTATTGCGGCGAGAAGAAGACCCTGTTCATTGCGCGCACCGACGGCAAGACAGGCGATACCTGTGCCAACGCCCTGCACTTGGCGCCCTACGTCGACGGGCTGATTTCCGCTAGCTGGGGTCCTACGGGCTACATCGCTTCGGAGACCAAGCAACACGACATCGTGCTCGTCGCGAGTGACGGCTCGGTAGACGTCCGGGTGTTGGTCGATAGCAACGCCCCCGCGCGAAACCCGGTGTTTGCGCCGGCCTCGGCCGACCTCTCTTGTGAGGATTGAGGGCGGTTCGCACCATCGCCGCGCGCGCGAGTGAGATCTGGTATATGCAGCCTCGTGCGCGCAGTGTTTTTTGGAACTCCGGCGATCGCGGTACCTGCGCTGCGAGCGCTCGCTGAAATTGCGGAAGTAGTGGGCGTCGTTTGCCAGCCGGATCGACCGGCAGGCCGCGGTTTGAACCTTCAGCCACCCGCGGTGAAGGTCGCCGCGCTCGAGTTGGGCTTCGAGGTGCATCAACCCGTGAAAGTGAAGACTGGGAATCTAGACGAGTGGCTGCGTGAGCGCACGCCGGACGTTGCGCTGGTGATGGCCTATGGCCGGATCTTGCCGCCCGCGGTGCTCGCCGCTCCGCGCCGCGGCTGCATGAATTTGCACGCTTCACTGTTGCCTCGCTGGCGCGGCGCCGCGCCCATCAATTGGGCGATTGCGCACGGTGATACCGAGACCGGCATTTGCCTGATGCAAATGGATGAGGGACTCGACACTGGGCCGGTCTATGCCCGGCGCGCGATCACCATCGGCGCGGAGGAGACCGCGGGAGAGCTGGGCGAACGCTTGGCCAGCACCGCCGCGGATCTAGTGCGAGCCGAACTCGGCCGCGCGGTGCACGGCTGGATCGAGGCCGTGCCTCAGGAGCACGAAAAATCGACGCACGCGCCGCCCCTGCAGCGCGCGGACGGCGCGCTCAATTTCTCGAAGCCCGCGCGTGACCTGGTCAATTTGGTGCGCGCGCTCGCGCCGCGCCCCGGAGCGCACACCCTGCTCAATGGCAAACCGCTGAAGATCGCGGAGGCTCGCCTCAGTGATCGCTCTGGAGCAGGTGCGCCCGGCACCGTCCAGGTCGAACAAAAGCGAGTCCTGATCAGCACCGTCGACGGCACTTTCGAACTCGTGCGCGCCCAGCTCGAAGGCCGAAAAGAGCTCCCGGCCCTGGACTTGATCAACGGTCGCGCATTGAAAGCTGGGGACCAGTTGGGTCAATAGCCGATCGGCCTTCGGGCCGAAACGAATCGCGCTAGCCTCTCACCCACACCGATGGAGCTCACTGGTCGCTTCATCGAAACGATTCGGGGCGAGTTTCCGACGTTTCGTATCGTGCCCAAGCACGGCCACTGGCCATCGCGAGTCATCGACCTCGCGTTGAAAGCCGTGACCTTGGGCGGGCAGCGTAGCTATCTCACTCGCTACCACACCGTGATCGGCAACACGCTGTACGTTCCGCCAACCTGGCAGGCGATGAGCGATCTCGATCGAGTGATCCTGCTGCGCCACGAGCGAGTTCACTTGCGCCAGCGCCGCCGCTACGGTGCCTTCCTGATGACTTGGCTGTACTTGATCCCTTTCTTCCCGCTCGGCCTGGCTTATGGTCGAGCGCGCATCGAATGGGAGGCGTACGAAGAGACGCTGCGCGCGACCGCCGAACTCTTGGGCCTCGAAGCCGCGCGTTCACCCAGCTTGCGCACGCACATCGTGCAGCGCTTCATCGGGCCGGAGTACGGCTGGATGTGGCCATTCGAGCGCTCGGTACAAGCTTGGTACGACCGCGCACTCGAGAACCTCTCGGGGATCGCTGAATAGAACATGTCCACGGTAATCGGCATCGATCTGGGTACTACGAATACGGTCGTATCCGTCGTTCGCGACGGTCAGGCCTCGGCCCTGCTCGACGACGCGCAGCAAGTGCTGATCCCGTCGGTCGTGTCGTTTCATCCGAACGGCAACGTACTGGTCGGGCGCCCCGCCAAAGAGCGCCGCATCGTCGACGCTTCGAACACGATCTATTCGATCAAGCGTTTGATCGGGCGCAGCTGGGATTCCGAAGAAGTGCGGCGTGCGCGTTCGCGCTTCCCGTTCGAGATGCGCGAGGGTCCGGGGCAAGCCTCGCTGGTCGTGGCTCGCGGCGAAACCTACACCTTGCCCGAGATCAGCGCGTTCGTATTGCGCAAGGCGAAGGCCGTGGCAGAAGCCGCGCTCGGCACCAGCGTCGATCGCGCGGTGATCACGGTGCCGGCGAATTTCAACGATCTGCAGCGCGCCGCGACCAAGGTCGCGGGCCGCGTCGCCGGCCTGGAGGTGATGCGGATCTTGAACGAGCCGACCGCCGCTGCGCTCGCCTACGGCTATGGGCGCGTCGCCTCGGAGCGGGTGGCCGTCTACGATTTCGGCGGCGGCACCTTCGACGTCACGCTGCTCGATCTTTCGAACAACGTATTCGAGGTGCTGGCGACCGCCGGCAACACGTTCCTCGGCGGCGACGACTTGGATCTCGCGATCGCCGAGCGCATGAGCGAGCTCCTGGTCGCGCAGCACCGGGTCGATGCGCGCTCGGATCTGCAGATCTTCGAGCGGCTGCGGGCCGCGGCCGAGATCGTGAAGCATCGGCTCTCGACCGAGAACGAAGTGCGAGTATCCGTGAACGAAGTCGCGCACGGCCTGGGCGGTCGAAGCGTGAACTTCGAGTTTTCGATGACGCGCCAGGAGCTCGAGCGCCTGGCTTTGCCGATCATCGATCGAACTTTCGACGTGTGCCGTGAGGCGCTGGGCATCGCGCGCCTCGCCGCCAATGATTTCGATCAAGTGCTGCTCGTAGGTGGCTCCACGCGCATCCCCATGGTGCGCAGCCGCGTCGAGGAGTTTTTCAAACGCCCCTTGCGCGCCAGCATCAACCCGGACGAAGTGGTGGCGATTGGCGCGGCCATTCAAGCCGCCGCACTGAGCGGCGCGGAAAAACGCCGAGGCACCGTCCCGCCCGCGCCCAGCCCCGCTTCGCGGCAAACTCAGCCGAAGTTCAGCGACGCGCAAATCCCGGAGACCGCACTCAAGCGGCCCACGACGCAGCCCACCGCCGTGGCCCCCGCGCGCGCGCGCTTCGAGAGCTCGCCGGCGATCCCCAGCACCCAGCCGTTTTTCGGGCGGCCGCACACCACGACCACGCCGGGAATTGCCCCCGGTTCGCGGCCGGCGGGTCCTACCCATGAGTCGACGCTCGGCGCGCTGCGCAAGACGGCAACCACCGCCGCGCCCGGCACACTCGGCGGACTCGGACCGCGGCAAGGCGTAAAAACCGGACAGGGCTTGGGTCCCGACGCGACGCGCGCGCTCGGCGGACCAACGCTACTCAGCGCCTCGGAGGAAGCAAAAAGTGCCCGAGATGCTCTGAGCGACGCGCTTGGCTTGCCGCTGATCGGCGTTGGCGCGCCGAGCGCCCCGCGCGAAGAGAGCGTCGCGTTCACCCTAGGTGACGCCGACTTCTTGGAAGTCGAATCGGTCCCGAACCAACCGAGCGCGCGCCCGCTGAGCGGGTACGGTGCTCAGCCCGGGAGCAGCCCCCTCGACGACGAGGACGCCCTACCCTTGCCGGAGCTTCCGGACGAAGAGATCACGCGTGTCACTGCGCCTTCCGAACCGCGCGCGGCGTCGAATCCCGAGCTCGGTGGTCCCTTCGGTACCGCTCGCATGCCTGCCGTGCCGGCGGCACCGCCACCCGTGCCGATCGTCGCGGCGCCGGTTTTCGTCCCACCACCCCCAGCATCGTTCGGGCCAACGCGCACTGCGCCCATGCCTGCGCTTTCGGCAGCGCCGATCGGCGCGCTGCACACGCCGCCGCCCGCGAGTTACGGGGGGTTCGAGCCGGTTCCACGCGCGCCTTCCTCGCGCCCCGCGCCGCTCTTGATCGACGTGACTCCGCTGACTTTGGCGGTGGAAACGGTAAACGGCTTTTGCGATGCGGTGATCGAGCGCAATACGCAGGTCCCCTGCGAGCGCACGCGCGTATTCGTGACGGCGGTCGACAACCAAACCCTGGTGCGCGTGCGCATCAGCCAGGGCGAGTCGAGCCGATTCGGGGAAAATACGCTACTCGGAGAGGTGGAGCTCAGCAGCTTGAGCCCCGCCCCGCGCGGCGAAACTCAGATCGCGGTCAGTTTTTCGCTCGATACCAACGGCATGCTCAGCGTGAGCGCCAAAGACGTGGCCACGAATCGCGCGACCAGCACTCAAGTGCGCTTGATCGCGCTGCCCGAGGCGCACGAGATCGCGCGCATGATCCAACGCAACGCAGCGCGACAATAGCCGGCCATGCTCGCGGACCAAGCCGACATCGAACGCGTCTACGAGTGGGCGGCGGTGCTCGACGCTTCCAGCTACTACGAGCTGCTCGGCTTGCTCGAGATCGCAGACGACGCGGCGGTGAAGGCGGCGTTTCACGAATTTGCCTTGGCCTTTCACCCCGACGCCCACACGGACTACGACCAGCACACCGCCCAGGTCTCGCGGCAGGTATTTCAGCGCGGCGCGGAGGCATACCGGGTGCTCTCCCATCCGGAGCTGCGGCCGCGCTACGATCTGGCGCTGGCCAAGGGACAGCTGAGGCTCGGCGGCAGCGAGGTACCGCGCGTCGCCAATGTGGGCGTGGGCGCCAAATCGCTCGACGAGCTGTGTCGGACTGCCTCGGCCAAGCGCTTTGCCGGGCGCGCGGACCAACTGATTTCCGAGGGCGACCTCAGCGGTGCCAAGCGCGAATTGATGCTCGCGTTGCGAGAGGACGGCGACAACCCAGAGCTCGCGGAACGGCTGGATGCCCTAGATCTGGCTTTATTTGCCATGGGCGCCTGAGCCCAACCGAGCTCCCGGGCACCGATGCTTGGAATATTCCGACACCAAAGGCAACCCACCATCCTGTGTCGAACGTGCGGAACCCCTGCGTGGGGTCTAGCGATCTTCACCAGGAATGATAAAAGAGTGGCCCGCTCGGCTCCCGCCGAGACCGAAAATTGAACGGAAGCGTAGCAATTGATTAGGCTAGCGCTCCGGGATCCGATAGCGCAAAGCTTTCCTGACGCGACCCCAAGTCCAGAAAGCGCATCCGCGAGGCTGATTGTGAAGATTTCCTGTCCTGCGTGCCAAGCTAAGTATTCGATTGCAGACGAGAAAGTTACTGACCGTCTCGCCAAGATCCGGTGTCGTAAGTGCGGAGCCACCATCGTGATCGATGGCAAGACCTCCCCAGCGAACGTGTACACCGCAGCCGGTGAGGCAACAGACACCGCAGGCGCGGTCGAACAGGACGCGGGTGGCTCGCAATACTCGGTCGACTTCGGCGAAGGCGATCAGCGCAACCTGACCGTGACGGAGATCGTCGCGGCCTACAACGCCGGACAGGTGACTGCCGAGACCTACTTGTGGGCGGACGGCTTCGCCGACTGGAAAGCGCTGGGCGAGATCGAAGAAATCGTCGAGGCGTTGCACGCAGCCACACAGGGCGCCGCACCTGCGGCTGCGCCCGCGCCGGCCACCGCGACTCCTTCACCTTGGTCTGCACCTGCGGCCGCACCGCGCGCCGCCGCCCGCCCCGCGCGCGGGGCCGCCGCCGATCTTTTCGGTGGCATCGAGCACGCCGGAAGCGAAGAAGAAGTAATGACCAGCGCTCCTGAACAGGGCAGTGGTGGCGGCGGTGGCGGAGGCCACGCTGCACCCGCGCTGGGCGGCGGCGGTTCGAGCACTGGCGCACGCAACGAATCATCGGTGCTGTTCTCGCTGAGTGCGCTCACTTCGGCATCGAGCCCCGTCGCCGCAAGCCGTCCCGCCTCGCGCCCGATCGCCTCATCATCTGCCTCGCGCGATGACTCGGGCTTGATCGATCTCAAGGCGCTGACTGCGGCGGCAACGAAGAGCGAAACGGCCCCGTTGGCGGCCATGACGGCGCCCATTGCGGTCGCGCCTCCGCTCGGCATTGCACCGCCACTCGGTATCGCTTCGCCGCTCGGGGGAGGCTTCGCTGCCTCCGCTCAGCCCAGCGGCTATCCCGCCGCTGGCGGCAAGAGCAAAGCGCCGCTCTTCATCGGCGGCGGCGTGGTTTTGGCAGCGCTGATCGTGGCGGGTGCAATCGTACTCAAGCCGCAGCCGCCGCCACCGGCACCCGCGCCGGTCGCAGTCGCGACGACCCCCGCGCCCGCGCCGACTCCCACCCCCGCGCCGGTCATCACGGCAACTCCGCCCGCCACGGGTACCGCGGAAGAGCCAGCGCCTAGCGCCAAGCCGGGCGCTGTCGCGCCCAAGAAATACACCGGCGGCGGTGGCGGTGTGGCCCCGAAGAAGCCCGCTGCGGCCAGCGACCCAGCGCCTGCTGCGGCGCCTGCCGCGCCGAAGCCCAAGCGCAGCGCTTGTGGCTGCGCCCCGAGCGACTTGATGTGCAACATGTCCTGTAGCGCGAAGTAGTCGGCCTGCGCGGCGCCGCTCGTTTGCGCCGCGCCTCAGCCTTGTCTTCGTGAGGGCCAACGAACTGCGCGGCAACGCGACCAGCTTCTGGAAGCTGACCGGTGCCGCGCAGAGCCTGTGAGCCGAAGGCTCGCGTCAGTTCACAGGCAGGTCCACTTGTTGCTGCTGCAAACGCAGCCGCCCCCGTCATACGGGCACGCCTCGGTACCGGTGCAAGCGCTATCGGCCGCGGGCTTCGTTGCTGGACAGGTCGTGCCGCTGGTGCTGCCAGCGCTGCCGGTGCGACCACCTCCGCCCGTGAACGCGCCGCCGAAGCTGAACGCGCCGCCGAAGCTGAACGCGCCACCGAAGCTGAACGCGCCGCCAACACCGCTGGACGCCCCGCCCGCGCCGCCGCCGGTAGAGCCGCCTCCGCGACACGCCCACTTGCTGGTTTGCTCGCTGCAGCTGCAGCTGCCCATGCCTTGATAGCTGCAGTTGCCCGCAGCCGGAGCGCAAGCGTCGCCGACCGTCGGCTTGGTTGCCGGGCAAATCAGCGTAGCGGTGCATTCCCACTCGCGACCTGAAGCGGCGCCCGTGCTCGAACCGCCAGCAGTGCCACCCGGCATGTTCCCGCCACCGCCGCGCACGCGCGCGCAGGTGCAACGCTTGCCAGTGTAGGAGCAGCTAGTTTGGCCGCCGGTGAGCGAGCATTCAGTCGCGTCCGCCGGGGCCGCGGCGGGGCACGCGGGATTGTTTGTGGAACCGGTTCCAGCGGTTGCTCCCGGGCCGGCCGTGACCGAGCCACCCGCCGCCGACCTGCCGGCACTACCCGGACCGGGTGAGCCTGCGCCACCCGCGCCATCCGAGTCGCCCGTGCCCTCGCTCGAGCCACCGCAGGCTGCGATCAAGGCGAAACCCGCGGCGAGCGCACAACTGAGGCCGTATCTTAGAACTTTCATGGGGGGTTCTCCTCGGGGGTCCGAGCGAGAAGCGGGACCCAAAGCGTGAGCGGTTCTACTTGGGAGTAACCAGCGCCCCACGAGCCCAGGCAGCAATTTCAGCGTCGCTGTGCGGGTAGCGAGCTCAACGCAAGCTCGCGCGCTTCGTCGCGAGCAAACCCCTGCGGATGGAGCGCCAAGTAGCGCCGAGCTTCGGCGGCCGCGGCGGTCGTCCGGCCCAGACGCTTTTGCGCGCGAAACAGCTGGACTTCTGCTTCTTCGTAGCTTGGATAGCGCGCGAGCAGGCGCGAAAAAAGCTCTGCGGCGCGCGTATCTTCACCGCGGTTGCGCGCGTCGATCGCGTCTTGGAACATGCGGCTCTGTTCGGCCAATGTGCTGGCCTTCGCTTCGGCCGCGCTAGCCCGGGGCTGGACGCGCGCCGGCTTGTCTTGATGCACCCCGGTGGCTTCTTCGGCGGCGACCGTTGGCGTCGCTGGTACCGCGGGTGTTGGCGACGCGGCGCTCACGGGTTCGGCATCCGAAGACCAATGTTGGCCCGCACCGAGCACTGCGACCTGCACGCCGTGTTGCAGCACCCACACTGAGCCCCGCGTAACGCTGACCTCGGTCACGGTGCGTTTGTTGCGCGAAGAGACGCCCACCGCGAACACCGTGCCGTGAACCACGACCTCTGCGTTCGGGGTCTCGACGACCACGCTGCGGGTGATGGGCGACTCTTTATCGACGGAGACCTCCACTCGACCCACCGCGAGCCGATAGCGTTCTTCCACGGCTGTCGTCCGCGGCACCGTCAGCTTCGTGGCGGGAGCCAGGTGAACGACGCTCTTTTGCGAGCGAATTTCGGCTTGAGCTTCTGGCGCGGTTTCGATTTCACCGAGCGTGCGCAAGGCGAATGCGGAGCCATTGGACAAAACGCGGCTCTCACCGTTTTCGGTCACCACCACCGCGCCCGTCACTTCAGCGACCGTAGAGAATGCCGCGCTGGCATCGACCGCGCCCTGTCGAACGTGAGCTGCAATGCCGATGCCGAGGGCCAGTGATGCCGCAATACCTAGGGCCCAGACTACGCGCGTCCGCAGCGCGCGCCGTTTGCGATCGGCGGATGCGCGAATCGAACGCGAGAGCGCCGCGACCACTTGCTCGCGGCGTTGCTCGACGCGCTCGGGATCCTCGACGGGCACCACTTGGCTGCCCAATCGCCGCAACATGTCGTCCGGTTGTGACGGAATGCGAGTTGCGCTCACGATGCCTCCGACTTGCGGCGCGGGGCCACATGATCGAGACGGCGAAACAGTTCGCGCCGACCGCGCACCAAGCGCGATTGTGCGGCTGAAACGCTCACCTGCGTCATCAGCGCGATCTCAGCGAGTTCATGACCGAGCACGTCATGCAAGAAGACCGCCTCGGCGTGGGTCGACTTCATTTCCGAGAGTTGAAACCTGAGCCGCTCGAGTTCGGCGCGCGCGGAGGCTTCACTCTCTACATCCACCCCGGCACGCGCGGGCTCGGCCTCGATACCCGCTTCTCGGTCCAGGACTCTGCGCTCGCGACGGCGCGAACGCAACGCGTTGAAGCCGACGTGACTGGCGATGCTGGAGGCCCAGGTGCGCAGACTGCACGCTCGCGCATACGAGCGTCGTGAAAGCGTCACGACGATTTGTTCGAAGGCCGCCTGCACGAGGTCGTCGTGGTCGACCTCACGCCGACCAAACACGCGGTATAGCGTGTGATCGACCACGCCCACCAAGCGCTCGTAGATCACCGAGGCAACTTGATGGTCACCGCGCTGCACGGCATCGATCAGCTCTTCGTCCGTGGGCGCGCGCTGCGCTGCCTGCGCCGAACTGGCGGCGCCGGGACCAGCGAGCGTCCCGCTGGTACCTGCCGACGAAACGACACGTAGCCTGGGATCGGGACGAAGTCGCGGGCTGCTAGACACCTTGGTGAAGATAGTACCTGAGCCTCGAAAGAGCAGGCGGACCAGCTGAAATCCCAGAAATAGGTGGTATGTTGAGGTGTGATGAGGCGTCAGCCGTCCCATTTCGGCCGCACGGTTGTGCTCGCGGCGGCCGTTTGCGCGCTCGGCGTAGCGGCGGGTTGCGGTCGAGAAACCTTCGATCTCTTGCCCGACGCCACCCTTGACAGCGCCGGTCGAGGCTCGACTGCCGGGGCAGGCCACGATTCGGGTGGTGCAGGCAGCGCAGGGCGCTCCTCTGCTTCGGGCAAGGGCGGGGGCGGAACCGGCGGCAAAGCAGAGGCCGGCGGCTTCGGCGGGCGATTCACGACCTTCCCCGGAGGCGGTTCGGGGGTCACCCCGTGCCTTGGTGAAGGCGGCTGCCCGGATGAAGAACCGGCGTCTTGCTCGCTGGGCGATCCGTTCTGCACGCCCTGTCGCTACAACAGTCAGTGCGTTTTCACGAACGCGACCACTTGCGATCAAGAACTCAGGCGCTGTGTCGAATGTCGAAAAGAATCCCAGTGTGGTCCGGGCGAACGCTGCAACACGAACACTTGGCGCTGCGCCAAGGCTTGCGGTGGTAGCAAGGACACATGCGGGGTCGACGGTCAGCACATGACCTGCAGCTCGGAGCTCGGCGTGTGCGTGGCGTGCACGAGCAAAGAAGACTGCAACGGCTACGGACCGTTCAGCGGGCGTTGCTCACCTTCGAACGTGTGCGTCGAGTGTTTCGAAGATGCTCAATGCGGGAGCGAGTTCTGCCTCGGAGGCCGCTGCATCGCGCACTGAACCTCCTGCGTCGTTTCGCTCAACGCAGGCGTACGCGCAGGCCAAGGCTGGCGAGGTAGCGAAAGCTGGCGGAGCTACCCACGAGTTGGCTGCCCACTGCGACTTCGGTTTCGCCTGTCAGCCCCGCGGCTTGAACCTCCGCCGCAAGCAGCAAATCCGGCACGATTTGCAGCCGTCCACCGAACGCGCCCTGTAACCCCAAGGTCCAGCGGCTCATCGTCTGCGAGCGTCCGCCGTCGCTTGCGTGCGCGTCGAAATACTCGGTCAAGACCTGAGCCCGAAACTCCAGGCCAGACGCATCCAAATGGCCGAGCAGCGGAACGCCAGCGCCCAGCGACACATCGAACCAGCGTGTCGTGAGCTCGCTCGCGCCACCCAAACCGGCCGCCGCGCTGCCTCCAACCGTGAAGAACACCGGGAGCCGCGCGGGCGCCAAATCCACATACAGCGAGCTGCCGAGCCGCCAGGACGAATCTGCATCGAGTCCGGGACCGAAGATCGCGGCCGCGCCGATGAACAGCTGCGTCCCTGAGGGGCGCGCGCGAATCGGCCGCTGACGCTCGTCCGGATGGTCATCGAGCGGGGGCGATGCGGACGCCGCGGACGCTGATGAGGACGCAGCGGACGCCGGCGATGACGACGGCGACGGCGCTGATGGCGATGGCGAGGGCGATGTTGCCGACTTCGCAGGCGATGCCGGGACCGGCGCGATGCGTTCGCTGGTTTCTTGGTCTGGGTTTGGGTTGCTCTCGGCCAGGGTACCAATTGCAAATCCGACGGCGCGCCAACGATCCATGCTCTCGTCGGCGGCCAAAAACGCGAAGTCCTTGGTGCGCCAGGAATCGTGATCGCCCTGACGTACGCCAACCTCGACGCGGATTTTGTCCTCGGATTGCAAGGTCACGATGGCCACCGCGGCGGGCTGCTCGTCGCTGGCATTCCGGGCCAGTACGCATTCGGCGTCGCGAGCCGCCCGGCTGCATGCGGAGACCAGCACCGAAAGCGCGCCTTCGGACACCTTGGGAGCCGCGATCTCGATGACAATCAGGGCAGCGGCCACCGTCACTCACCTACTCGAAGTCAGCCACGGGTTCGAGTAGGGAAAGCGCGCCACGCGGCGCCGCCACTTCGAACACCTGCCCGCGCCGATCGGAGATGCCCAAACGAACTAGGCCGTCCGCGCGCAACAGCGCGAACGGCTGCGCTGGACTGGGCGTGTCTCGTCCCGGGGGGATAATCACCAGCAAGGTGGGCTCCCGACCCTCCGGCGGCTTCGGCCGCGCAGTCCGCTCGCACTCCGCGGCTACCGCTCCGCTCGGATCGTGATCGCGAGCACGAGCCAAAAGCACTTCGTCCGCCTTGCCGTGCGACACATCGCGCAGTAGCGCGGCCGCTGAGCTACGCACGAACTCCGAGTGATCCCGGCTCAGCGCCGCCGCGTCCTGGCCGCTCGGGCAGCGTTCGGCGGTGAGCCGCAATGCGCGCAACGCGAGCCCCCTGAGCAGCGCCCGACTGTCGCCGAGCAGCGGACACGCCAGGCCCGCGATTTGGCCGCGTTCGCGTTGGGCGATGCGCGCCAAAGCCGAGATCGCGTTGCCCGCGACGCTTGGTTCTTGGTCGCGCAGGGCTTTTTCGAGCGCGGGCCGCTCCGCGGCCTGGCCGATTTCCCCGAGTGACCAAGCGGCGTTGGCCCGCACCGCAACGCTCGAATCGCCGAGCAACGGCAACAGCCGCGCACGCTCACCCGGGTGCCCGGCGAAGGCCTCCGCGACCTTCGCGCGATCGGCGTCGAAGGTCGAGGTTCGCGCAAGAGTCGCCAAGAGTTCGCTGGCTTCCGGTGCCGGCATGCGACCGAGCAGCTCGATCAGCGCGTCGCGTTCGCCTTCATGCGCCCGCTTCAGCGCGGCACCGAGCCGTTGCACGACCTCCGGACTGCGTTCGCCCGACAGCGTGCCCCCGAGCGCAAGCACCAACAGCGGGCGCTCCTGTTCGCTCGCATGCTCCAGGCGATCCAAAAGCGGTAGGGCGCGTCCGGGCAGCCTCAGCCGCCCCAGCGCAGACGCGGCGGCCAAGCGGACGCTACCCGAATCGTCGTCGAGCGCGCTCCACAGGGCTGGCCATTGCCCGGCCTCCCCCAAGAAACCAAGCGCCGACACGGCACGGCTGCGCAGCGCAATCTCGTCGCCCGGCGCCGCGAACGGCAGCAGGCTGCGCGCGGCGCGGGGTGCGCCTGTTTGGCCCAACAAATCCAACAATTCCGCGATCTCGCTGCGGTCACGGCGCGCCTTGTTCAGCGCGTGTTCGATGGGCTCCACTGCGCGACCATCGGGATGATTGGGATCGAGCAAAGCTCTCGCCGCCAGGCGCGCAGTGCGCCTGATCAACACGTCCGAATCAGCCAAATACTCCAGCACCGTCGGCAATGACTCCGGGGCGCGCAGCTGCGAGAGCGCGAGCAAAGCAGGCAAAGGCCGCAGCGTTCCGCGCCGTAGCGCATCTTGAATGGCCGCGGCGCTCGCCAGCTCCTGGCTTTGGCCGAGCGCCAGCGCGCAACCGCCCAGCCGATCGGGATCCGATTCCGTACTTAGACACAGTCGGAGCGGCGCGAGCGCGCTCACGCCCGAGCGCGCCAATGCTTGGACCGCGCCGCTCTGCACGTTGCTCGGCCGATCACCTGCGAGTTGCTCGATCAGTAATCGGCTTGCTTCCGGCGTATGGATTTGGGACAGCGCGTCGAGAGCTGCGGCGACCACGCTGTCGCTGTTGTTCGACAGCAAGGCGCCGATGCTCGCCACCGCGCTGGCATCCCCAATGCGCGCTAAAGCAGCCAGCGCCGCGACGCGCACGCCCTCGTCCGCGTCATGCAACGCCAGCACGAGCGCGGGGCCGGCGCGCGGGTCGGCCAATTGCGCGAGGGCTCGCGCCACCCCTTCACGCACGGTGGGGCGCGAGTCTTGAATTTTGCCGATCAACGGCACGACCGCGCGAGCATCACCGAGATCACCGAGGGCCAACGCAACCACGCGCCGCACCTCGGGCGTTCCGTCGTCCAGGTGCCCGAGCAAGGCCAGCACGGCCTCGGGAGCCGCCGACTTGCCGAGGGCAGCGGCGGCGGCGCTGCGCACCCCGGCATCGCCGTCAGCCAGCGCGCGTCCGAGCGAAGGCACGGCCCGCGCGCTCGGGCTCTCGCTGAGTGCAACGGCCGCCGCCAAGCGCAAGCGGCGTTCACCATCACTCAACCAAGGGATCAGCCGATCACCGAGCGCGGGTAGCCCGAAGCTCAGGCATGCATCGAGCGCGGTCAGCCGCACTCCGAGATCGCTGTCGTCCAACGCGGCGCTGGCCAAACGCGCACCGCTACCGCGAGGCAGATCGCGGAGTGTCTGCGCGGCGCGACGGCGAACGTCGACGTCTTGGCTGTGCAAGTCCCGCTCGGTGCGCTGCACGGCGCTCGGCCACAGCACCGCCTGCGCCGGCACGGCCGAGGTAAGCAGAAGGACGATCAGCGCAAAGGTCGACGGGCGCACGCGCCGTGAACATAGCACCGGCTGTTCCGCGAGCGCGAACGGCTCAGGCGGGGCTGGATATCTCCTCGAAAGCGCGAAGAGACGCCTGGCGCTGCGTGGGCCGCAGGTAGCCGTAAAAGACGGCATTGAGCAGCAGCAAGCGGAACAGCAGGTAATACTCCGTGATGTCGAAGCCGATCGACACGGCCAGCCCGAACACGAGCGAGCCGAAGCCGAAGAAACCGCGCCAGAGCCGCATGGCCGGCCCCGCGTGCTTGCGGTAGATGGCGGCGTTGCGCTCGCTGAACTCGGGGTAAGCGGCGATCAAGCGACGCGAGGTCGGGTCGAACTTCTCGGAGTAGTTGATCTGACCTCGCATATAGAAGAAGTAGATCGCCCAGGCACCACGAACAGGCAGCGACATCTCCCCGCGCTGCGCCTTGAAGCGCGCCTCGGCCACGCTCCAATCTTCCCCCTCGCGGTAGCTCGGGTGTGTCATGCGCAAGAAGACGTCTTTGAAGTGATCGTACATCGTCGTGTGAAACGAGCCCGTAACGATGGTCGTCAGCGCGAGCACGAGCGTCAGCAGAAGAACCCAGAGCGGATCTTGAAATTTACGCAGTACGAGCCACGCGCCGCCCCCGACGACCACCGTCGACCCCACCAAATCAGCAGCGCCATCCAACATGCGCCCGAACGCGGAAGAACTCTTACGCAGGCGCGCCAGCTGACCGTCGCAACAGTCGAGCACGGCGGAGCTGAAAATCAGGACTCCGGCCAGCGGCAGGTGCCCGGGAAAGCGAGAAAAAATCGCCGCGCCCGCCGCGAAGGCCGTGATAATCGACGTGACCGTGACGAGGTTCGGAGAAACCGGCGTAGGCAGCAAGATTTTCGCCAGCACATAGGCGGGCGGACGATGCACCCAGACGTCGATCGGCTCCTCGACCTCGAGTGGCTTCAGGCTCCGAAAGTAGGCGTCCCAGAAGCCCATCCTTTGCTCCTATGGGTTGCCCGCGCGCGGGTGCGCAGCGGGCAACCGCTCAGAACTCACTCGGCGTCGCTCGCGCCCGCGACGGTGACGTATGCACGGTGCGCTTCGCGCCGCACGCGACCGCCGAGCACGCGCTCGAAGGCCGCGACGCAACGCGCGTTCTGCTCGCGGGTACCCACCGTGACGCGCACGTAGCTGCGCTTGGCGTGGTGCACCGAGAGCGAGCGAATCAACACGCCATCTTTGAGCATGGCCTCGACCAAGCGCTCCGCGCTTTGACCACTGGTCGACACATCGATCAACACGAAGTTACCCTCGCTCGGCACCGGTACGAGGCCGTCGATGCGCGTGAGCTTGTCGGTCAACTCTTCGCGAGCAACGCGCAGCTCGGAAATCCGCGCATCGAACTCGGCGGCGTCGTCCAAGGCCGCGCTGGCGGCGGCCAAGGTGATCGCCGGGATGTTCCACGGCACTTTGACGCGCGAGAGCAAGCGCACCACCGCGGGGTGCGCGAGCGCATAGCCGAGCCGGATGCCGGCCAAGCCAAAGGCCTTGGAGAACGTGCGCAGTACGATCGCGTTCGGGAACTCTTCCAGAAGCCGCGTGAACGACTCCCCTACCCCGAACTCGTGATACGCCTCGTCGATCACCGTCGGCAAACCGAGCCGGAGGACCCGCTTGAGGTCCGCCTCCGAAATTCGCCCGCCAGTGGGGTTGTTCGGGGTGCACAGGAAAATCACCTTCGTGCGCTCGGTGACGCCGCGGATCAAGCCAGACAGGTCGTGGTCGTGATCCTCCGTCATGGGCACGAGCACGGGAATACCGCCCACGGTGCGCGTGCGCGCTTCGTACATGCTGAAGGTGGGCACGCTGAGCAGCACCTCTTCGCCGGGGGCAACGAAGGTGCGGATCACGAGATCGATCAGCTCGGTCGAGCCGGCACCCAAGATCACGCTGCCTTCGACTTGGTTGTCGCGGAGCGCGAGTTTGTTCTTCAGCGCGGGGGCGCCCCCCGGATACAGGTTGCCGCGCGTCGCCGCCTCCATGATCGCGTTGATCACGCGGGGGCTGGGCGCATAGGGGCTCTCGTTCGACATCATACGCAAGACGTCGTTTTGTTCGGCCACGGCGAAGTGGTCTTCGTTGTACGGCTTGGCCGCGCGCACCCAGCTCGGGGCGTAGAACTCGATGCTCTCCGGATCGATGGTCGGCGGCTGGCCCGTGCCCGGCTCGTCCCCGAGAGTATCGCCGAATACGCGCAGCATGGCCTCGGCGCACGCCAAAGCTTGCGGCGTATCCACGTCCACCCAGCGCACGTCACCCACGTCGGTCGCCAGAAAGCGGCCGCGGCGGCTGAGCGCCTGCACGCCATCGCTGAGGGAGCAATCGCCCGTGCTGGCCTCGACGGCCGCCAGCTCCGCAATCAACGCGGGACCGATGCGGAACACGCCCGTATCGAGCGCGTCGTAGCTTTCCAGCTCTTTGCCGATGCGCTTGATCTTGCCGAGTTCGACGCCGACTTTGGTGGCGTCGTCCAAATCGAAGCAACGCTCGATGTCGTAGTCGACGGCCAGCGCGCACGAACCCTCGGGCACATCCGCCGATAGCAGGCGACGGACCAACTCCGGAGAATACAAATGATCCGACATCGTGAGTACACACTCACGGTCGACGAAGCGCGCGGCGGCCAGCAAACTGACGCCGTTCTTCTTGTCGAAGTGCGGGTTATCGACGAAGGACAGCTTGAGCCCCAAATCCGTCTCGGCACGGAGCGCACGCCGAACTGCCTCACCTTGGAAGCCCGTGATGACCACGGCTTCTTGGATCCCAGCACTCTTGAGGGTACGAAGGACACGCACGACGAGCGGCACACCTCCCACTACACGTAGGGGCTTCGGCAGCACGTCGGCTCCTTCACTCAGTCGGGACCCAGTACCAGCAGCAAGTACGATGGCCCGCGTGACGCGTCGCTCAGTCATCTCTAAGGCTCTCTTTCGTCACCCAGGGGGGCCCCGGGTTGAAGCATGTATGGGACCTAGCATGAGCCGTGACAAGGGGCCAAAGCCTATTCGATTCGATGACTTAGACCACCTACGCTGTGTCTTCGGCCGAACACAGTGTCGCAAATTAACGACACTACTGTCCGCCTTCCGCGCCACTGGTAATACCAGAACAAAACTTAACAGTTCCGTAGATTTACCAATCAAATCTGCGAAAACATTGTCTTTTGCGCGGTTTTGTCCGAATCGGCGCGCTGCGTCAGAGATTTCGCAGTAACGCCTCGGCAACGACACTCAATCAGGCGCCACCGCGGACCAGCTCGCGGGCCCGCTCGAGGTCCGAAAAGTCGTCCACCTCGGTCCAGGGGAGGTCGGCTACGGCGACGGCCTCGGCTTGCAGTGCGCCGGCGGCGATCAAGCGTGAGTACACGTCCTCGTAGTACAGGCCGGTTTCGCCTGCGTCGATCGTGGCAGTCAACGCCCTGAACAAGCTCGCTGAAAAGCCACTCGAGATGCGCTCGATTCCAATGCTCTCTCCAGCACTTTGCGAGAGCGCGATGCCCTTCCCGAAGGCGGCAATCCGCGTGGAGCCGCCCCCTGAAAGCGTCACTTTCATAGCCTCGGCGTCCAGCATTCGTCCGGCGTCGACGGCCACTGCGAGCTCAGCCGACGAGCCATCCAGCCGCTCCAGCACTTGACGCTGGAACACCACGTCACCATCCAGCTTGAAGAAAGCGTCGGTACCCAACGCATCACGACACAATGCGAGCGAGACGGAGTTTTGAGTGCGATCGAATTCGGGGTTTCTGCAGTACTCGACGCCTACCCCTGGCGGCGCGTTCGTCATCGCGGCCTTCACCGCGTCCTCGCGGTAGCCAGTAGCGAGTACGATTTTTCGCACACCGTAGCTCGCAAGCAGGCGTACCGTACGCCCCAAGATCGTCTCGCCACCAAGATCGACCAATGCCTTGGGTCGGTCGTCTGTAATGGGTCGAAGTCGCGAGCCAATCCCCGCCACTAGAATCACCGCTGACGTCGTTTTCATCTACAATTTCCGTAATTCCTTGGCCCGTGCCCATTGCGTACGGGCACGCACCTTGCTAGGAGCCGCGCATGCAACGACCTGAGAAAGTCAAAAAAGCCGAGGGCAAACTCGCCGTACTCTTGCCGGGAATGGGCGCCGTGTCCACGACCTTGATGGCCGGCGTCCTCTTGGCGAACAAGGGCCTGGCGAAGCCAATCGGGTCGATCACGCAGACCGGTACGATCCGTCTCGGCAAGCGCACCGACAATCGCGTGCCGCGCATCAAGGACTTCGCGCCGCTCGCCAAGTTGGAGGACATCGTATTCGGCGGTTGGGATCTGTTTCCCGATAGCGCTTACGAAGCGGCGCTGCACGCCAAAGTGTTGGAGTCCAAGGACCTCGATCCGATCAAGGAAGAGCTCTCGGCGATCAAGCCGATGAAGGCCGTCTTCTATCCGGAGTTCGTCAAACGCTTGCACGGCACGCACGTCAAGACTGCCGCCACCAAGTTCGAGATGGTCGAGCAGCTGCGCGCCGACATTCGCAACTTCATCAAGGACAACGGCTGTTCACGTGCCGTGTGCGTCTGGTGCGGCTCGACCGAGGTGTACTTGGAGCAAGGCCCCGTTCACCAATCGATTGCCGCGTTCGAGAAGGGTCTGCACGACAATGACCCGAACATCGCCAACTCGATGATGTACGCCTGGGCCTGCCTGAAGGAGGGAGTGCCGTTCGCCAACGGAGCTCCGAACCTCACGGTCGACTTCCCCGCCGCGCTCGAGCTCGCGCGCGAGACTCAGACGCCGATTTGCGGCAAAGATTTCAAGACCGGGCAGACCTTCATGAAAACCTTGCTCGCGCCGGGCCTGAAGGCGCGCGGCTTGGGCGTGAAGGGCTGGTTCTCCACCAACATCCTCGGCAACCGCGACGGTGAAGTGCTGGACGAGCCGGGCAGCTTCCGCTCGAAAGAAGTCAGCAAGCTTGGCGCACTCGAATCGATCTTCCAACCGGAGCTCAACCCCGAACTCTACGGCGACCTGTATCACAAGGTCCGCATCGAATATTACCCGCCGCGTGGCGACGCCAAAGAGGGCTGGGACAACATCGACATTTTCGGTTGGCTCGGCTACCCGATGCAAATCAAGATCGACTTCTTGTGCCGCGATTCGATCTTGGCGGCGCCCCTGGTTTTGGACCTCGCGCTGTTCGGTGATTTGAGCAAGCGCGCGGGCTTCCGCGGCGTGCAAGAGTGGCTGAGCTTCTATTTCAAATCGCCGCAGACCGCCGAGGGCCTGTATCCGGAACACGATGTCTTCATTCAATCCATGAAGTTGAAGAACACACTCCGCTGGATGATGGGCGAAGAGCTCATTACCCACTTGGGCAACGAGTACTACGACTGAGCCACCGAGTCGCCGAGCGAGCGCCCGGGGCGTGATCAAATGTCACACCCGATGGCTGGCTGCCGCAGAACGCTACGAAGAGGGCGGTCCGTGCGCAACTCGAAACCTACAAAAAGCCGCCCCGGTCCTGACCGCGGGCGGCTTTCGTACGATTGCAGTTGGCGACAATGAGCTAGCATCGCGGCGTGCGTAGCGACGGGAAGATGCGGAGCCTTGCCACCCAACTGGCAAACGAGCGGGCCCTCCGCGTGCAAGCCGAAGAGGCCAACCGCATCAAAGACGAGTTCCTGGGCACGTTGAGCCACGAGCTGCGCACGCCGCTCAATGCGATCACCGGTTGGGCTCATCTACTTCAGGCCGGCACCCTCGGACCCACCGAGCAAGGTCGGGCGATCGACACCATCCTGCGCAACGCCAAACAGCAAGCGCGACTGATCGAGGATCTTCTGGATGTCTCGCGGATCATCAGCGGCAAGCTTTCGCTCGCCTTATCGCCGCTGGATCTCAAGAAAGTAGCGGAGGTCACGATCGATGCCGCTATGCCTGCGGCGCTCGCCAAACAGCTGCGCGTGAGCCACGACTTCGTCGCAGGCTCGATCGAGGTCTCGGGTGATTCCGTGCGCCTCCAACAGGTGCTCGCGAATCTGCTCAACAACTCGATCAAGTTTTGCGAGCCCGGCGGGCAGATCGTGATTCGCATCCAACGCGAGGGTCGTCGAATTTCGCTGCAAGTGACCGATGACGGCCGGGGCATTGCCGCAGAGTTCTTACCGCTTCTGTTCGAACGGTTTCGACAGGCAGGACACCCCCTCGCGCGAGCACGCGGCAGTGGGCTCGGCCTGGGTCTAGCGATTGCTCGTTATCTGGTCGAAGCGCATGGCGGCACGATAACCGCGGAAAGCCCGGGGGAAGGTCGGGGTGCCACGTTCACCGTTTCCTTGCCTTTGCTGTCGAATTTGGGCTCGGTGTCAAAGACCGTGGGCGAAGTGTCCGAGCGCACTCTACAACTTTGCGGATCCTACATCTTGGTCGTCGATGACGATCCGGACGCGCGTGACTTGCTCGGTGTGCTGCTCTCGCGCGAAGGCGCCGAAGTCGCCCTGGTTGATTCGGCGAAATCCGCGCGCGAGTTGATCCGCGCTCGTCGGCCCGACGTAATCGTGTGTGACGTCGGCATGCCCGAACAAGACGGATACAGCTTCATGCGCAATTTGCGGGCATCGGGCGAACGCGCCGGGGCCTTCATCCCGGCGCTCGCGCTCACCGGCCACGCCAGCGCCGAAGACAGCCGCACCGCCCTGCTCGCCGGTTTTCAGATGCACGAAAGTAAGCCACTCGACCCCACGCGATTGATCGATAGCTTGGCCAAACTTTGGCGACGAGGCCTGACGCGAATCCCATGACCAATCTCACTCGACCGAAGACCGAATCCCAAGCCGACGACGCATGGTTGGTGGAACGGACAAAAACTGGCGTTTCGGGCCTGGACACCTTGCTGCGCGGCGGGCTCGTGCGCGGCGCCATCTACCTAGTGATGGGGCGCCCAGGCACCGGCAAGACCACGCTCGGCAACCAGCTGTGCTTCGAGCACGTGAAGCAGGGCGGCCGCGCCGCCTACATGACGCTGCTCGCCGAATCGCACGCCGCGATGTTGAAGAACCTGCACACGATGAGCTTCTTCGACTCGAGCCTGATCAACAACGGGCTGTCCTACGTGGGCGCGTACCGCGCGCTGCGCGACGAAAAATTGCGCGGCCTGCTCGACATGGTGCGCCGCGTGATCTTGGACGAGAAGGCATCGCTCTTGGTCATCGATGGGATTTCACCGGCGCGAGCGCTAGCCGAGAACGATGTCGCGCTCAAAGAGTTCGTGGTCGAGCTGCAGATGCTGAGCGCGATGACCAATTGCACCACGATTTTGCTGGCGAACATGACGGCCGCGGACGCCAACGATCCAGAGCACACCATGGTCGACGGCTTGATCGAACTGGCCTTCGAGCCACACCGTCGGCGCACGTTTCGCACCATCGAGGTGCTGAAATTCCGTGGCACCCGCCACTTGCTCGGTCGACACGAGCTGGAGATCGGCGCTGACGGGATCTCGGTCCATCCGCGGCTCGAAGACGTGCTCGATGGTTCTGCCAATCCAGCACCCGCTAGCGATGACCGCGTGCTTTCGGGGATTCGCCAACTCGACCTGATGCTGCGCGGGGGCGTGCTCCGAGGCACGAGTTCGGTCGCGCTCGGCTTTTCTGGCAGCGGCAAGACCACCCTCGGCCTGCATTTCTTGCACACCGGCGCACAGGCGGGCGAGGCGGGCGTGTTGTTCGGTTTCTACGAATCGCCCGATCGCATTCTTCAGAGCGGCGAGCGCGTTGGGCTCGAGCTACGCGAGCACGCCGAGCGCGGCACATTTTCGCACATTTGGCAGCCGTCCCACGAGTTCGGGCTCGACCACCTCGGTGCGCGCCTGCTCGCCGAAGTCGAACGCATCGGCGCTAAGCGCGTCGTGATCGATAGTTTGGACGGCTTCCGGCAAGCAGCCATCGATCCGTCGCGCACGATTCGCTTCATCACTGCGCTCCTCGGCGAGCTCCGCCTCAGAGAGGTCACGACCATTCTGATCGACGAGACGACGAAGCCCTCCGGCCCCGAGATGGAAATGCGCGTCGAAGGCATTTCTGCCCTGGTCGAGAACTTGCTCCTATTCGAGTACATGACGGTGGGGCCACGCATGCGCAGGCTGGTTTCGATCGTCAAACAGCGCGCCAGCGCTCACGAGACCACCGCGCGCGAGTTCTTCCTCACCGACCGCGGCATCGAGGTCGCGCCGGACGCGGCCAGCGCCGCCGAGGTCGTGGCGCATTCTGACGACTACTCAGCGCGCCACAACGAAAGGCCGCGCGCGCCGGAAGGCGTTTGAAGCGTGAGGAAATGACGGCAGCGGTCCACAGCGTCCTGGTCGTCGACGACGAATACGCGTCGCTCGAAGTTCTGGCTCTGCTTTTGGCCGGAGAAGGCTTCCAAGTGCTCACCGCAGGCGACGGACAGGAAGCGCTCGAGCGTTTGGCCGCGGCCCCGATCTCGCTCGTGATCACCGACTACAAAATGCCGCGGATGGATGGCAGCGAACTCTGTCTAAGAATGCTGGCCGACCCGCGGTTTCGGGACATTCCGGTGGTTTTTACCAGCGCCACGTACCGTCAAGATGTGCCTCGACCAAAGAATGTCGTGGCGTTTTTCAGCAAGCCGCTGCTCTTCAAAGACGTGCTCTCGGCGGTGCACCGGATCATGAAGGGCGCGCCCTCGCCTTAGCGCGTACACTCGCTCTGTGGCAGCCGATCCCCTGAGTGAGCTCTCTCTCCCAGCTCGGGATTGGTTCGAAACCACGCTCGGTACCCCGACCCGCGCCCAAGCCCTCGGGTTGCCGGCAATCATCTCCGGCGCTTCGACGCTGCTCTTGTCGCCCACGGGCTCCGGCAAGACATTGGCCGCGTTCTTGTCGGCGGTCGACAAGCTGATGAATTCGCCGGAGCCGCCCAAAGAGACACGCTGCCGAGTGCTGTACGTCTCCCCGCTCAAGGCCCTGGCCGTCGATATCGAGCGCAATTTGCGGGCACCCATCGCCGGCATATCCGAGGCCGCGCGGCGTCTCGGCAAGGACGTCCGGGTACCGACGCTCGCGGTGCGCACCGGCGATACACCGCAGGTCGAGCGCGCGCGCATGCGGCGTACACCCCCCGATATCCTGATCACGACTCCCGAGTCATTGTTCCTGCTCTTGACCTCCGAGACGCGCAAGATCCTGGAGTCGGTCGAGACACTGATCGTGGACGAGATCCACTCGCTCGTCGCCAGCAAGCGCGGCGCGCATTTGTTTCTCTCCCTCGAGCGGCTGCAGGCGTTGCGCGCGGGTAAACCGCTGCAGCGCATCGGTCTCTCCGCGACGCAACGCCCACTGGAAGAAGTCGCCCGCCTGCTCGTGGGCTTCGACGCCGAGCTCCAGCAACGTCCGGTTACGATCATCGATGCGGCGCAGAAAAAGCCGCTGCGCTTGAGCGTGGAGTTACCGGAGCCCGTCGCCGAGCCGGCGATGGACGAGTCCGACCGCCTGCGCGACATCGTGAGTGGGCCGGCCACACGAGGTCCCGCCGGCGCTCGTTCGGTCTGGCCCGCGGTGCACGAACGCCTCGTGGCACTGATCCGCGAACACCGCACGACGATGATCTTCGTCAACAGCCGCCGGTTGTCTGAACGGCTCGCCTCGGCGTTGAACGAAGTAGCGGGCGAAGAGCTCGCGCTCGCTCACCACGGATCGGTTGCGCGCGAAAAGCGGCAGGTCATCGAAGAGCGACTCAAATCCGGCTTGCTGCCCGCGATCGTCGCCACCTCCTCGCTCGAGCTCGGGCTCGACATTGGCGCGGTGGATCTGGTCGTGCAAATCGAAGCGCCGCCGTCGATCGCCTCGGGTTTGCAACGCATCGGGCGCGCGCATCACCACGTCGGCGGCACACCGCAGGGTGTGCTGATGCCGAAGCACAAGGCCGATCTGCTGGCCACGGCCGCGGCCACGCGCAGCATGGTGGAAGGCCGGGTCGAAGCCACTTTTTATCCGCGAAATCCGCTGGATGTGCTGGCGCAGCAGCTGGTCGCGATGTGCGCGGTCGAGCCGTACGACGTCGACACTTTGTACCGCGCGGTACGCCAAGCCGCGCCGTTCGCCGAGCTACCGCGCTCAGCGTTCGACGGCGTGCTCGATATGCTCTCCGGGCGTTACCCGAGTGACGAGTTCGCAGAGCTCCGCCCACGCTTGGTCTGGGACCGCGTGAGTGGCACCGTGCGCGCGCGTTCGTTCGCTTTGCGACTGGCCGTGACGAACGCCGGGACGATCCCCGATCGCGGACTTTATGGCGTATTCTTGGCCGGAGAAGACGGCCCCAAAGGCGGACGCCGCGTCGGTGAGTTGGACGAAGAGATGGTCTTCGAGCTGCGCGAGGGCGAAGTGTTCTTGCTCGGTGCCAGCTCTTGGCGTGCCGAGCAGATCACGCATGATCGCGTGCTGGTTACGCCGGCTCCGGGAGAGCCCGGGAAAATGCCCTTCTGGCACGGGGATCGACCTGGCCGGCCGCTCGAATTCGGCAAGGCGGTGGGAGCGCTGACGCGCACGATCGCCCAAGCCCAACCGCCCGCGGCCGAAGCACTGCTCACCGAGCAATATTTCCTCGACACGGCCTCCGCGCATTCGCTGTCCGAGTACGTGCACGAACAGATGACGGCGGTCGGCGAAGTGCCGAGCGATCGCGTGATCGTGATCGAACGCTTCCTCGACGAAGTCGGCGATCATCGAGTGTGCGTGCTCACGCCCTTCGGCTCGCGCGTACACGCGCCGTGGGCGACCGCGGTGACGGAGACACTCCGGGCCCGCCGGGTCGGGGACATCGATAGCGTGTGGTCGGACGATGGCATGATCTTCCGCATTCCCGCGTCGGACGAACCCCCGCCGAGCGAATGGTTCTTGCCCAGTTCGACCGAAGTCGAAGATCGTGTGAGCCGCGCGATTGATGGAACATCGCTATTTGCTGCGCGATTTCGCGAAGCCGCGGGGCGTGCCTTGCTCTTGCCTCGTCGCCACCCGACGCGCCGCCAGCCACTGTGGGCCCAGCGCAAGCGCGCCGCTGATTTGCTGGCCGTCGCCGCGCGGCATCCCACCTTCCCGATCGTGCTCGAGACCTACCGCGAGTGTTTACGAGACGTGTTCGATCTGCCAGGCCTGGTCTCGATCCTCAGCGACATCGAAAAGCGGCGCGTGCGCGTGCGCACGGTGGATACACTCGCGCCTTCGCCGTTCGCGGCGTCGCTCTTGTTCTCGTTCGTAGCAAACTTCGTGTACGAGGGCGACGCGCCCTTGGCCGAGCGCCGCGCGCAAGCCCTGACCATCGACCACGAGCGCCTACGCGAGCTCTTGGGCGAGACCGAGCTCCGGAGCTTGCTCGACCCGGAGATCATCGTCGAGCACGAGCGCTTCCTACAGAAGCTCAGCTACCCGGCCAAAGACGCAGACGCCTTGTGCGACGTCCTGCGCGCGCTCGGTGATCTCACCCTGAATGAACTGTATGAGCGGGCCGCAAGCGCCGATGAGGCGCAGCGTTGGTTGCTCCAGCTGGAGCGCGAACACCGCGTGTTCCAAGTACGGATCCAGCGCGAGACCCGCTATCTCGCCGCCGAAGACGCGGGCCGCTACCGAGACGCATTGGGCATCGTGCCGCCGCCCGGCACGCCCAGCGCATTCCTAGAGCCGGTGCCGGACGCAGTGAGTCAAATCATCAGCCGGTACGCGCGCAACCATGGTCCATTTCCCGAGTCGGCCTTGGGCATCCGCTATGGCCTTTCCGGACAGAGCGTCGCACAGGTAATCGGTCAGCTACGACAGAGCGGGCGCCTGGTGTCCGGGGCGTTCCTCACCGGAGGCCAGGGCGATGAACTGTGCGACGCGGAGGTACTGCGCACGTTGCGTCAGCGCTCACTCGCCCAACTGCGACGCGAGGTCGAGCCGGTCGAGCCGGTCGTCTTCTGCCGGTTCTTACTCGAGTACCAAGGCACCGCACACCCACGCCGCGGCGACGCTGCATTGCTCGACGCAGTGGGCCAGCTCGAGGGCTGTCCGCTACCCGCATCGGCGTTGCTCAAGGACATTTTGCCCGCTCGCGTGCGCGGCATGACCCCGCGCGACTTGGACGCGCTGTGCAGCAGCGGCGAGGTAGTCTGGGCGGGCGTCGAGCCGATCGGCAGCAATGACGGCCGAATTGCCTTGTATTTGGCCGAACACGAAGCGCTCCTGGCGCGCACGATGACCCCCATTCAAACCGAGCAAGCAAACGCGATTCGCGCCACGCTCGCTCGTCGCGGCGCCGTGTTCTTCGCCGAGTTGCTGCGTGAAACCGGTGGCTTCCCCAACGACGTCCTGAGCACGTTGTGGGACATGGTCTGGTCGGGTGAAGTCACCAACGATTCGCTCGAGGCCCTGCGCAGCCTGCTGCGCCCCGCATCGAGCAAGCGTGACGGTCGGAGCGCGCGGCTACACGCGAGCCGCCGTTCGACTCAGGGTCGGCTCCCCGGCAGTGAGGGGCGCTGGTCGCTGCGCAGCGCGCGTTGGGGGCAACCCGCGAGCGATACCGATCGCCGGGCCGCACTGGCACGGGCGTTGCTCGAACGCTACGGCGTAGTCACCCGTGAAGTGGCGCACGCGGAATCGCTCGAGGGCGGCTTTTCCAGCGTGTACGAGATCTTGAAGGTGATGGAGTCGGCAGGGCGCATCCGTCGTGGCTACTTCGTGGCCGGGCACGGCGGCGTGCAATTCGCACTCCCCGGCGCGGACGAAGATCTGCGCGCTCAGCGGACGCCGAGGGAAGACGCGCCCCGTGCGCAAGTCTTGTCCGCGGTGGATCCGGCCAATCCGTACGGAGCGCTGCTGCCCTGGCCCGAGCGCGAAGGCAGCGCGGCGGCGGGTCGCTTGGCGCGCACGGCCGGTGCCTTCGTGGTGCTCCATCGCGGCGCCCTCGTCGCATACCTGCAAAACGCGGGTGCATTGACGATCTTCGGCTCGGAACCCAACACCGAACGCGAGCGTGCCCTCGCTAGCTCGTTGGTCGCTTGGGCTCGCGCTCAGCCGTTTCGACGCGCCTTTCGGATCGCAACCATCGACGGCGCGCCCGCCGCCGAGCATGCGGTCGCGAATGCGTTTCGCGAGGCAGGGTTCGTGGCGGCGGGCGGCGGCCTACTCTTGAGCCTGCGCGATCGCGGGCCCGAGCTCGAACCCGAAACCGAGGCGGAATTCGAGGAAGCCGATGCCGGAGGGTGACACCCTCCACCGCACCGCGCACACGCTCGCTCGCGTACTGACGGGCCAGCGCCTAGTCCGCGTGCGCTCCTCGGTACCCGCGATTGCCCACGCCGAACTCGCCGGGCACGTCGTCGAAGCGGTCAGCGCCCAAGGCAAAAACCTGCTGGTCCGCTTCGACGATGGTCGCGTGCTACACACGCATCTCAAGATGCGCGGCTCCTGGCACGTGTATCGCCCCGGCGAACGCTTTCAACGGCCGGAGCACCAAGCGCGAGTCGTGTTGGAAGTGTCGGATGCACTCGCCGTCTGCTTCGCGGCACCGACGGTACGCTTGCTCGCGGCCAACGCCGCCGCCAATGATCCGTACTTGAACGGACTTGGGCCAGACTTGATCCCCGACCAGTTCGACCTCGAACAGGCCGTCACTGGCCTGCAAGCGCTGGGCGAGCTCTCGCTGGGCGAAGCCGTGATGACTCAAACGGCCTTGTCCGGGATCGGCAATATCTACAAATCAGAGACGTTGTTCGTCTGTCGCTTGAATCCATTTCTGGCTGTTTCCGCGCTCGATCGCGACGCCCTAGCGCGTGTCGTGCAGACCGCTCGCGAGCTACTGCGAAGAAATGCCCAGCCGGGCTCGCCGCAGCGCACCACCACCACTACCGGCACGAGCGGACAGTACTGGGTGTATCGACGCTCCGGGCAGGCGTGCCGCGTGTGCGGCAACTCGGTGCTCATGCAGCGGCAAGGAGCGCTGCACCGCTCGACCTACTATTGTCCGCACTGTCAGAGCAGTCCCTGACGACGCCGCGCGTACCAGTGCGCGCCGAGCGCGAGCGAAGCCGCCAATGTCCAAGCCCACGCCGGCAGAAGCGGCACACTGCTGCGCTCGGCCGCCACCTCGATGGGATCGGGGACGGGTAAATCACCGACCTGGGCAAGCGACACCGCGCGTCCACCGCTCAGCTTGGCGATCCGCGCCAGGCGCTCCGGATCGGGACGCGAATCACTCCACGCGGGTCCGCCGCGTTCGCACGCAAAATCGAAGCGCGTGGGCGGCGCCACGCCGACGCGTGCGCTCGCCGAGTAGCCACCCGGCTCGAGCGCACCGAGCTCCAATTCCAGCGGTCCGGGCGCGGGATTCTTCACGTTTTTCGTGATCACGGGAGCGCGCTGCGGTCCAAGCCGCGTGAGTTGCAAGGACACGTCGCCGGTAGACCCCGGCAAGCGCACGAGTCGCAGGCTCGCCGGCAGACCGGCGATGCACGGACCCGACAGCTCCAAGCGCAACGCCTCGTAACGCGGGTCACGCATCAGCCAGCCCACCAAGCCGTCCCACAACGCACCGTAGGCGCGCCCCGCCGCCCGATCCGCGAACTCGCTGAAGGCCAGGGCGTGCGTGCCGTCCACGCCCAGCGCGATCGAGCGGCCATCACCGGCCTCACCCAAAGCGAGCACGGGCATCGCGCTCTGCCCGACGCGCCGATCCGGATGCTCCCAGAGGGTGATCGCGTTGGGGCGCGCGACGCCGAGCGTGTTCGAGCCGGTGAACGTGGGCAGATCGTCTGCGAAGAGCTCGGTCAAACCGCGCAGGACCGGCGCCGAGCGCCCCGCTTCGGTGTAGCGCGGCACGAAATCAGCGGTGTCGAAGGGCTGGTCGCCCGCGCGCAGTTCCACCGGCAGCACGCTTTCCAAGGGTGACCGGGCGTAGCCGCCGCCGGCGAACGCCGACGGACCGCCGACCATGATCAAGCCGCCGCCTCCACGCACGTAGTTGGCGAGGGCCGGCAAATGCCGCGCCAGCTTGTACGTAACGGCGTCGATGTCTTGCAAGATCACCGCGTCGAAGCTGGGCAAATGGTCGGTGAACAGCTCGTCGACCGGGAACGGAATCAGCGCCAGCTCCGAGTCTTCGCTGGTTTCGGTGTTGTCTTCGTCCGTGCGCAAGATGAAGAACGCAATCAAGTCGATCGACTCGTCGCTCTTCAGCCACATCCTGAGCGCGCGCACGTCGTAGGTCGGACGCCCCGCGACATGCAGCAAGCGCAGCCGATCACGAGTCACGCTGAAGGTCAGAATGCGCGCGTTATTTTCGGGGATGGTGTCGCCCTCGGGTGGCTCGATGCTGACCTCGACCAAGCGAGCGCCGGCGCGTTCGAGAGTGATGCTGAGCTCCACCGTCGCCGTATCGCCCGTCATTTTCGCGACGCCGGAGGCCAAAACGAAGGGCTCGACGCCCTGGCGCAGCTCGCGCGCCGTGACGGGGATCTCGCCGCAGTTGAGACCTCCCCCGCAACCGATCTCGATCGTGAGCGCAAGCGCTTGGTGCGCAACGGTCGCGCCCGAGGTGCGGATCGACCGAATGCTCGCATCGCGAGGCGCTTGCTCGGTGACCGCCACGGTGTGAATCGGCGCGCCCAACGTCGCGCCCAGCTCGCGCAACGCGGCGTCGTCCGAGGAAGCGCCGGGGCGCGTGAAGCGCCCGTCACTGACGACCACGACTGCTTTGGGCCGTTCACCCGGCTCTTGCGCGAGAGCGTTCAGGGCGGAGCTGAGATCGGTCTCGTCCGAGAGTTCGCTCGCGCTCGTGTGCGCGAGCGCATCGGCAACGACCAAAGGGCGAAGCTCACCAGCACCGAAGCCGCGCACCGCGACGCGCGCGCCCGCGAGTCGTTTGCTCACGGCGTCTGCGGCGCGGAGCGCCAGCTCGCGGCGGGTTTTGCCCTCGCTCGGCAGCAACAAACGCCGCGATTCATCGACCAACACGACGACCTTCGCGCCCACGCTCACGCCCCGCGTATTGACGCGCGCTGGCCGCAGCACGGCCGCGGCGACGAGCAGCAGCGCCAGTACTCCCGAAAGCAAAACCCAAGCGGCCGCGCCTTCGCGTTTGCGCAGTTCGAAGCCCAAAAAAGCAAGCGAAGCCAGCGCGAGGGCCAGGATCGCGAACAAGGTCAGCTGGGGTACGCCCTCAGCGAGCGCCAACGCGGCCAGATTCATGGTTTCTGTCGAGCTCGACGCCGCATCAAGAACGGTGCGTGTACCTGGTCGTCCTTGTAGTCGGAACAGAGCACGTACATCGCGATGTTCACCGCGAGTCGCACCGCGTGTTCGCGTTGCTCGAGCCCCCCCGGCTCGGTTTGCAGCGCGAAGCCCTCGCCATTGCGAGCCAACGCGCCCAGCAAGTCGTGCTCCAGAAAAATGACCTGTGTGTTCTTGCCGCGGACGATGGCCGAAATTTCGGGCGGGCCCAATACGCGCCCCACCGGTCGATCGACGATGTAAAACGTCTTGTAAATGACGTGGCCGGGATCCAGGCGTACCGGCGCAGATTCGGGTAATACTCGTGCCAGCTCGCGACGCGCACCGCGCCCGAATGTGCCCGACGCGGGGTTCGAATCGTCGACGACGAGCACGCCGCCGAGGCGAATGAAGCGCGTCAGTCCGCGCACCTCGGCCGCAGACAGCGGCCCGGGATCGGCGTCACCGGCCCAGATCACGAACGGCTCGGCCTGCAGCGCGGGCTGATCGGCCGCCACCTCGGAAGCGACCAAGCGTGCAGGCGCGCTGGTGCGGCGCACCAGCTCCCATGACCAACGCCCAGCCCCGGAGCTGCGTACGCCGAGCGGCGGATGGGAACCGGCTCGTAAGAGGCGCGGATGAAAGGCGCCCCCGTCACCGAAGGCGAAGGCACGCGCTGACCAAAGCGAAAGCGGGACGGTCAGCGCGGCGCGACGGGTGAAGCGGGCGGTCATCAATCGAAGTCCTGCACGCGCCACACGCCCGCTTCGCGACGTAGCTTCACTTGATGGCCGCCCGGCACTTGCACGACAGCGTTGTCGCCGGAAACTTTCACCTCCAAAGTCTCCGGATTTTCCAGGCCCTCGACCAGCGATTTCAGATCCCCTTCCAGAGCCTGCCGCGTTTCCGCAGAAAGCACACCGAGGAGCGCGGGGTAGCTGCGCCGAGCCAAAGCGCGGCGAAAGTCCCCGAGGGCCTCGGAAGGGCTCCTGGGCCGGCTGGGCACGGTGCCCAGCGAGCTGAGGTGAAATGCACCGTCTTCCAGATCGAAGAGCGCACTTTCCCCGTCTTCGAAGCGGATCTCGGCGGAGGCCTGGACGCGGGTCTCGGGCGAGAGCAATGCTGCCCCTTGTCGGCTGAGCTCGGCCTTGGCTTGCTCCACCAATCTCTGGGTGCCCTGACGGCCGTAGTCACGCTGCGCTTCGCTGCTCAGCAGGGCATAAATGCGCGCTGAATCGCCCGCGCGCGCCGCTTCGGCATAGCGCGTGGCGGCGAGCTTCGGGTCCGGCAAGCGCGTCTCTGCACAACCGACTGCCAGGCCAACGAGCAGGCCGAGGCCGAGACCGGCGTGGGCGGCAAGCGCGCTCGGAACTGGAAAGGCGGACCGCATGGCGTGAGACAGCTAGCGAAAGCCGAGCCACTTGGCTACTGTTTGCGGCGGATGTTGGCAATGGTCGGCTCTCGCCCGGCGCTGGCGCTCGTTGCCGCGCTCGTTTCGCTGGCCTGCAGCGGCCCGCCGCCCCGAACCGTAAACCCGAGTCGGCCGCTCGACGAGCGCCGCGCCATCGAATTGATCAGCGAGGTCTTCCGCGATGAGCATGACCGCGCGGTACCGGGCGGGAACCTAGCGCTATCCGACAGCCAAAATCTGCACGTCGACGTGAACGGGCAGGATCGCAAATACGGTGTGGCCTACGTTACCGCGAGCGAGCGCATCGCTCTCGGCGGCACGCTGCCGCCTCGCGACCCGGCCATGGGCGACGCGCTGCAGCTCGTGTCAGGCTTGGGGGCAGATGGCGACGCCCGCGTACTCGT
>Ga0247772_1000037_pt1 | contig 84684 bp, 78 predicted proteins | sample UWRJL151409C6_FD_179945 | JGI IMG/M metagenome (GOLD analysis project Ga0247772, IMG submission 179945) | Plant litter microbial communities from Arlington Agricultural Research Station in Wisconsin, United States - UWRJ-L151-409C-6 | ecosystem: Environmental > Terrestrial > Plant litter >...
CCCCTCGTGTCGTGCACTCGGTCTATCTCTCAGTGAAACCATGAGCTGACGAACCGGATGCGGGAAATCCGCACGTCCGGGTCCGTGGGAGCCCTGGGGGAGCAATCCCCCGGGGCCACCTAGACGCGCGAAGGCTGAGAGCACTCAGCCTTCGGCGTCGCGTCAGTCGAGCTGCTTGAGCATCACTACGGAGTAGCCAATGGCGACCTTACGCCCGATATTGCCGTAGGAATGCCGCTGGTCGCCGCGGAAGACGACCACGTCGCCTTCGCACACGCGGAACGCTTCACCGGAGGCGACCAGCTCGATCTCGCCGCTCTCGCAGGTCAGGTATTCGCGCGTGCCGGGGGTGTGGGGGACGCCGACCATGCGGCTGCCCACCGGCAGTTGTAGGCGTTCGATCTGCATGCCGGGGATCTTGTCGGGCAAGAGTGAGCTGACTTCGACCTGTCCCCGGGTGCGCAGAGGCAGCGTGCCCTTTGGGTACAGCCGAGCGTTGGCGCGCGCTTCGGCGACGATCTCTTCGAGCGACACCTGGAACGCGCTGCACACTGCATGCAACACGGTGAGGGTAGGGTTTCCGGTGCCGGACTCGAGGTTCGACCACGTGGCGCGCGGCAGCCCGGCTAGCTTGGCCATTTGTTCTTGGGTGAAGCCGCGGGCAAGCCGCAGTTCGCGCACGTTGCGGGCCAGCCGGCTGCCGAGGTCTTCGCTGCCAATGCTCATGAAGTGGCAGTCTGCCAATATACCGGCAGGAATGCCAACGTGACGGCGAGCGGGGCCTAGCTTGCTAGTGAAAGGCAGGAATATGCAAATTTCAGGAACCCCGACTCTGATCACGGGGGCCAGCCGCGGCCTGGGCGAGGCGCTGGCCCTCGAACTCGGTCGCCGAGGGGCCCGCTTGGTGCTCGTTTCACGCAGCCGCGCCGCGCTCGCGCCGATCGTACAACGGATCCGTGACGCTGGCGGCGAGGCGCACGCTCTGGAGGCGGACATTGGCGCCAAAGGCGATATCTATCCGCTGGCCGGAGCGGCCACCGCGTTGGTCGGACCGATCGACCTATTGCTGCACAATGCGAGCGAGCTGGGGCCGACTCCGTTGCGCTTGCTGCTCGACACCGAGTGTGAAGACTTGGAGCGCGTGCTGGCCGTCAATTTGCTCGGCCCATTTCGACTGAGCCGAGTCATCGCGGGCTCGATGGCGCTGCGCGAGAAGGGCACGATCGTGCACGTCAGCTCGGACGCCAGTGTCAACGCCTACTCGCATTGGGGGGCCTATTCCGTGTCCAAGGCTGCGCTCGATCACTTGTCTCGCCTGTGGGCGGCCGAACTCGGTGAGCGCCATGTGCGCTCGTTCAGCGTCGATCCGGGCGAAATGGATACCGCGATGCACGCGGCCGCGATGCCCGACGCGGACCGCGCGATCTTGGCACGGCCGGAAGGGGTGGCGGCGCGGATCGTCGCTCTGATTCGCTCGAACACGACGCCGAACGGCGCACGCGTCGAAGCGAGCGCCACGGGAGCTCAGTCATGAGGCCGGCCTCTGCCCCGCGTCCGCGACAGGACCAAGAACGGCTTTTGGTGATCGACCCCGGAGCGGACCAGTTCGCGGACTACCGGATCTCGGATCTGCCGGAATTCTTGGAGCATGGTGACGCGCTCGTGCTCAACGACGCAGCCACGTTGCCCGCCTCACTGCGCGCGGGACCCGAGCTCGAGTTGCGCTTGATGTCCCGACTCGACGACGGCACGTGGCTCGCGCTCAGCTTGGGCCGGGGGGACTATCGCGTACCCACCGAAGAGCGCGGAGCGCCCCCCGTGCTCTCGGCGGGGGCAGCGCTTTCGTTCGGCTATGGCTTGAGCGCGTCGGTGCGCCGGGTGGACCCCGTCTCCCCGCGTCTGCTGTACATCGCGTTTCAGCAGCAAGGGGGTGAGCTGTGGCAGGCTCTGTATCGCGCAGCGGCACCCATTCAGTATGCCTATCTGCGTGCGCCCCTCGCGCTCTGGGATGTGCAAAATGCCTATGCGGCGCGTCCTTGGGCCGTGGAGTTGCCCTCCGCGGGCAAGCCGCTTCGCTTCGAGACCCTATTTCGGATCGCGAGGCGTGGCGTGACGCTGGCCCAGGTCACTCACGCTGCTGGCCTGTCGTCGACGGGAGACGCAGCGCTCGACGCGCGTTTGCCGGTGGCAGAACGCTATGAGCTGAGCGAAGAAAGTGCGCTCCGACTGCGCGCAACTCAGGCGCGCGGAGGGCGGATCATCGCGGTGGGCACGAGCGTGACGCGCGCGCTAGAAGCCGCCTCTGTGTCGGGAACATTGCGTGGAGGAGCGCAACTTACCGACCTGCGGCTCGGACCGGGCTCGGCGTTGCGCACCTGTAGTGGTCTGCTGACCGGGCTACACGAGCCAGGAACGAGCCATTTCTCACTGCTCGAAGCCTTCGCCCCACGCGCGCTGCTCGAACGTTCGTTTCGGCACGCGCAGCGCCAAGGCTACTTGCAGCACGAGTTTGGCGACTCGTGCCTGATCTCGAAAGGCTCACTCTCGGGCAAGCGCGCGCTGGAATGGCGGCAAGCGGGCTAGGGCGGTGGTACACTGCCCGGCGATTACCTTCGTTTCACTTATCGAGTTTTAGTCCATGAATCACCGATCTTCGTCCGCGTCGAGTGCGCTGTGTGCGTTTGCGTTGGGAGCTTCGTTGCTTGCCGCGTGCGGCGGCCGCTATCAGGCCACGCGCGAGGTCGACGACGACGCGGTGAGCGGCGGCAGCAGCTCTGCCAGCGCGGGGCGCGCCGGTTCGGCGTCAGCGCAGGCAGGTTCGAGCAGCGTTGGTGTGGGTGGCGCGACTGGTGTCGGTGCGGGTGGCTCGAGCAGTGTCGGCGGATCGAGCAGCGTGGGGACGAGCGGGGCAGGCAATTGTAGCAACGTCAAATGCGGCGTCATCAGTTGTCCGAGCAACTCGGTGCTGGCAGTGCAGCCCGGTGCCTGTTGTCCAACCTGCGTTTCCACGTGCCCGAAAGTGTGTCCGAGCTTCAAGTGTGCCGCGGGCTCCCATCTGGAAACGCTTCCCGACACCTGCTGCCCAACCTGTGTCGATGACGGGGGCGCTGCCTGCCAGATGGGCATCCAAGCCTACGCCGCGTATCGCGACGCGCTTTTGAACAAGTACCAATTCGGCTGCGCCAGCGACAAGGAGTGCGTGAACGTTGCGCCCCTGAATTCGTGCGAGCAAGGCTGCAGCTACGCCGCGGTTTGGTACGGGGCCGCTGACTCGTACGACACGAACCTTTCGAACGCCGCTGATATGTTTTGCTCGAGCTGCAAGCTGGGCCCCATCCCGCCCTGTGCGCCGCCCCCGATCCCATTGTGTATCAACGCGCAGTGCCAATACTCATTCAAATAACCGCGCAATAGCGCGAGAGCACACGGGCCTACGCACGCTCACGTGTGCGCACAGCGCACTCGGGCTGAATCGATGCTCTTCATTTGGCGATGCCGTAGACGTTAGTTGGCAACAGACAAGCGTGGCGAAAATACGCTACCTTGCCAGGCTCCACGTTGCTGACGTCTGCATTGTTGTCGCGTTGTGTTTTGCTGCTCGCCCTCTCGGGTTGTGCTGTCGCGCCACGTGAAGCGGCTTGGCCTCAGCCGGCACCGACCGAGCAACGCTCTCTGGACGACGCGCGAGTCGTCGAGCAAACGGTGTGTGTGGGCGCGCGCTCGTGGTCAGCGGGCTCGCTCGGCGACACCGTGCTGTTCCGCACGCGTCGCACCGGCAATCGCATCACCGTCGGCTACTTCGTGTATTGGTCGGAAGAGCGGCCTTGGGGGCAAAATTCGCTCTCGTACACGCTTTTGCCCGCGCTCGCCGTCGACGCCGTATACAGCCATTTCTTGTACGTCTTTCCCGGGATCAAAGACGCGATGTACGGAACGGCCGACATCGAGGGCGCCCAGGTCTCGTATGACCAGCGCCCAGATGGCTCGCTCGACGTCGTGAGTGGTCGCGCCAACGACGGCAATCATGCGACCGTCCAGTTGTCGCGCAGCGACCTGCTCGATTCCAAGGGGCGCGTGGTGCTGCTGACCGACGTTTGGAGTCACCAGCTCGGCGCGCATGGCGGTGCCAGCTTTGCGGAGCGTTCGCCGACGCAGCTGAAGTGCTACTCCAAGTCATCATTGCGGCCGATGACCGAGATCGTGGCTCGCGCTTTTCGTTTGGGGAATGACCGCCAGCCATTGCGAGGCAAGCCGGCGTGGCTCCTGCCGGGGCCGACCGAGACGCTGCCTGCAACGGAACAGTTGGCTGCCGCCAAGGCACCCGCCCAGCCGCATTGAAGCCTCGCGCTACGCGAGCCTTGCCCTGGCAGCAGCCGCGTTCTACACGCAGGCATGTTCAGCCCCGAGATCTTCGCCACCGTGTTCGGGGTGATTTTCATCGCAGAGCTCCCGGACAAGACCGCCGTCGCCGCGCTGGTCTTGGCGACGCGCCATCGGGCGCTGCCCGTGTTCGCCGGCACCGCCTCGGCTTTGATCGTTCAGAGTCTGATTGCGGTGGCCGCGGGCGGGCTGTTGGCGTTGCTCCCGGCGCGCCCGGTGCACATCGGGGCGGGGCTAATATTTCTGATCTCCGCGGTTGCGATGTGGCGCAGCAAAGAGGAGGAGAGCGAGCCGGGCGAAGGTGAAAGTGACGCGCCGAGCCCGGTCGAGCCGAGCTTCGCATCGGCATTTTTGAAGGCGTTTACCGTCGTGTTCCTGGCCGAGCTTGGTGATCTGACGCAGCTCGGCACGGCTGCGCTCGCGGCACGCTTCCGCTCGCCGGTTACGGTTTTCGCCGCGTCTGCTTCGGCGCTGTGTGCGGTCGCGGCCTTGGCGGTGTTTCTGGGCAATCGCCTGAGCCGTCTGATCAATCCCCGCCACGTCCAGCGGATCGCGGCCGTGGTTTTTGGCCTACTCGGCCTCGGCTTCGTGACGGGCGTGATCTGAGTCAGATGCACGAAAGCTTCGTCAATCGCTAGGCAGATTGTTGCGTCTGTGCGTGCTGACCCCAACAGCACGGGCAGCGCCACTCCAGTACCAGCCGCCCGTCGCGCGTCGGGCGTCGGTTGAGGCGCCAGGCCATCGAGTCACCACGGCCAAGCGTTGCATTCGTGCTCGGCGAGAGCGCTCGGCAGTCGACGCAATGGTGAATGATTCCGGGCGACGCGGCTGGTTTGGACACGGGAGCTGCCGTCCGAACGGCGCTCGGCCCGTGGACTTAAGCCGCGCACCGGGCGGATGGTTCCCGTCTCGGAAAAAATGCGCCGCGGGGGGCAAAGATCGTCGCGATCCAGCCGTTCTTCGCCTCTAGGGACCATGCATCACCAGGCACAGCCTTGAATCGCCGCGATTCGGCGCGCCCGCCGCAGCGATCGACCGCGCTTTCCGAGCTTGAACGGCTGGTCCGGCAATTGGGTCAACCGGACCAGGGCTTGCTCGACGCAGCCAGCGAGACGATTCACGGCTCGTCTGCGGTCGTCGATCTGTCTGCGATTCCGAAGTTCCTCGAGGAGTCGGCAGAGGTCTGTGTGGCCGCCCACACCCGCTGGCGCGAAACGACGCCCGAGCAGCGCGCGTTGCTGCGCGGCTGTTCCCTGGATCTGATCGGCTTGGCGGCAGACCAATGCCTGCGCCTGGATCGCAGCTTCGCCGAATACCGGCAGTGTGAGGCGGACGTCAAAGGGGCGGGCGAGCAGCTCGCGGCATCCCTCGAGCGTGCGGAGGCTTTGGCCGAGCAAGCGCGCTCGGTGATTCAGACCGTGTCGGGGGTGCCTCAACAGGGCGTGCCAGCAGAGGTCGAGGAGCCTGCGGCCGCGTTCACCAGCGCCATTTCGAACCTGCGAGATACGGCGCGTGAACTGCTGGAACGCGGCTCTCCCGGTGTGCGTAAGCGCTGTAGCTTGTATGCGCTGGATCAAGCGTACGTTCAGATGTTGGAGCTGGCTTTGGCTGAGCTCGCCGATCTGTCTCGTCGGGCCTCCGATGCAGCGGCGGTCGCCCGCAAGAAAGTGCAGCTCGAACGAACCCTGGCCTGCGCGCGGCCGCTCGTCGACCAAGTCGCGCAGGCATTCGAGCACGCGAGTCGGCTCGACCGGAAGATCGCACCGCTACGTCCGAGCCCGGATTCCGCGCAAGCCAAGCGCGTCGCGGATCAAAAGGGGCGCGGCACCGTGGTGATGCAGCAGAAGACCGCGCTGATGAAGCCGGCCGCGCCGGTCCCGAAGCAGGTCGAAAAGCTCGTGCTCGGCGGCGTCGGCGATCGCTACAAGCGCTAGCCGCGCCCCTACATGTTGAACGCGACGGGCTGACCCGTGGATTCGATCACGCTGGTCCAGAGATCGCCCGCGGTGTCGACCTGTTTGCGGAAGCGCGTGGCGAGCGGCATGGGTACGTGCACGAAGCGGCCATGCCAGCGCCCGATCAGCATCTCGGTGTTGCCAGCCAGAGCGGCGTGTACTGCGTTGCGAGCCATGTTCCAACAATAGACGCTATCGGCGGGCGACGCGGGCACGCTTCGGATGTGGTAGCTCGGGTCCAAGTACTTGAGCGTGATCTCGAGGCCGCGAGTCTTGCAGTGCGCGATGATCTTGTCGCGTAGCACCACGCCGATGTCGTTCAGCTTCGCGTTGCCGCTCGCGTCCGTAGAAGCTGGGCCGTCGCTGGTGCACAGCTCTTGCCCGGCACCCTCCGCGACCACGATCACCGCGTGCGAATCGCGGACGAGGCGGCGTTCGAGCAGCCGGAGCAAGCCGGTTTCGCCGTCCAACGACACGTTTACTTCGGGAATCAGCACGAAATCCACATCAGTCGAGGCGAGCGCGGCGTGGCAAGCGATGAAGCCCGAGTGCCGGCCCATGCATTTCACCAAGCCGACGCCATTCTTGGCGCCTTTCGCTTCGACGTGGGCGCTCTTGATCACGTCGACCGCGGCAGAGAACGAGGTCTCGAACCCGAAGCTACGGTCGATGAAGTGGATGTCGTTGTCGATCGTTTTGGGAATGCCAATGACGCCGATCGACAAGCCACGCCGTTTGATCTCGGCGACCAGGGTCATGGCTCCCCGGCAAGTGCCGTCACCACCGACGACGAACAGCACACCGATGCCGAGCTCGACCAAGCGGTCGACCATCTCTTTCGGATCTTGATTGCCGCGCGAGGTGCCGAGCACCGTGCCGCCTTCGTGGTGAATCTCTGCGACCGACTCCGGAGTGAGGTTCAGTGGCTGATGCCCATAGCGCGGGATCATGCCCTCGTAACCATAGCGAAAGCCGACGATTTGGCGCACGCCGTAGCCGTGGTTGAGCTCCAGCACCAGGCCCCGCACGACGTTGTTCAAACCCGGGCACAGGCCGCCACAGGTGACGATTCCGCATTTGAGCTTGCTGGGGTCGAAAAACAGCTTGTGCCGCGGGCCTGCCAGTTCGAACGCGGGAACCCGCGTGAGGTCGTCCTTGAACTCGTTCAGGCGCGACGTTCTATCGTCGAGTAACACGCGATCGGCCTGACCCACGTAGTGTACGGCGGCCTGACTCAGGCGGTCGGCGAGCGGTGAGGGGAACTCACAGGACCCGAGGATGCTGATCTCCAGGTCGGAGGCAACCACCCGCTGAGATCGCTCTGGAACGGTGAGCGCAATCGACATTCGATTGGAGTGTGGTGGGCTCAGGTTTCCGGGTGCTTTCGGTGGGGTTGCCGCCCAAGGATTGTACCGGCCGCAGTGTCGCAGTTCGACATGGCAACCATCGACTCGGACTCTGGTCACGGACGCAGCGCGCGCAGAACCGTCAATCACCAACTGCCCCTGGTTCCGTTCATCGATTTCTTGATCTGCCTGGTGGTATTCCTACTTGCCAATTTGGGCTTTGCGAATTTCGCTCGCATGCAGAGTAGCGCGCTCGTCCCCGGCAAGGCGTCCGACGTACCCGCGGCGGAGCGTAAGCGGTTGCACGTGGAGCTGAAGGATGATCGCTTTCACGTCACCTGGCGCACGGGCGCGCTGGTCGTGGCCAGCGACGACGTGCCGTCGCGAGTGGTGGTGGAGGGCCGCGGCGATCGGCACTATCCGGAGCTCGCGCGATTTCTGGATCAATCCTTCCGCGCCAACGGGGTGCACCAGGACGCGAGCGACCCGACCTTGGACGAGGCCGTGCTGCACGTCCAAAATTCAGCGGCCTACGAGGACGTGATCGCCGTGTTGGACGCGCTCCGTGCGCCGCAGCGGGCCTTCCCTTGGTCCAAGCAGGCCTCGGTTTTTGCGGTCAGTTTCGCCGCGGATTGAGCGAGTTTCTGAGCCGGTTCACATCTTTCCCAGGCGGTGCTAGCTACGGCCCATGAGTGGCCATTCCAAGTGGGCAACGATCAAGCGCGCGAAGGGCAAGACCGACGCGGCGCGCGGCAGAATCTTCACCAAGCTGATCCGTGAGGTCGTCACGGCGGCGCGCATTGGCGGTGGCGATATCGACGCCAACCCGCGTTTGCGAAAAGCGGTGGCGGATTGCCGTGCTCAGCAGATGCCCGCCGACAACATCAAACGCGCCATCCAGCGCGGTACGGGCGAGATCGCGGGTGCGGCTTACGAAGACGTGCTGTACGAGGGCACGGGCCCCGGCGGCACGCTGTTTTTGGTCGAAGGTACCACTGACAACCGCAATCGCAGCGCAGCCGAACTGCGCAAGATCTTCGAACGTCACAGCGGCGCCATGGGCGGGGCGGGTGGCGCGCAATGGGCCTTCGATCGCCTGGGCACCATCACGCTCGACAAGGGCGCGGTCAGTGAAGATCAACTGATGGAGGCCGCGCTGAGCGCTGGCGCGGAAGACTACCGCGACGAGGGGGAGGTTTGGGTCGTGTACACCCCGCCCAATGACTGTGACACGGTCTCCGCGGCCCTCGAAGCAGCCAAGCTCCCGATTCAATCCAGTAAAGTCGCCTGGATCCCGAAGAACAAGAAGCCCGTCACGGGGCGTGAAGCCGAAGTCTGCCTGAACCTCGTCGATTCCCTCGATGAACACGACGATGTTGCCAACGTCTATGCCGACTTCGACATCTCGGAAGAAGATCTCGCGAAACTGAGTGCCGGCTAGCGGGTCGAGACTGGCGGAAGTCACCAGCAAGTGTCTGGACACGTCTCCCGTTGCGCGCTAACGATGGGCGCGCATACGGGAACTGGTTCCAGGGTTGGAGGCAAAGCCATGTTGAATATCGGGGTCGGACGGCTATTGGGTTCTGTGCGCGTGTGCGCGCCGCTCGTGATGTGGGCGTTGCTCACAGGCTGCGGACAGCAGCCGGCCGAGGGGGAATCGGCTGACCATGTCTCCTCCGCGGTCGTGGGTACGATTGCGATCTCGGGGAAGGTGACGAGCTCCGGTGGTGGCCCGCTCGTCGGTGCAACGGTCAAGCTGACCGGCGCCGTCACTCTCTCCACGACCACGGATACGACGGGCGCGTATTCGATTTCGGTCACCGCGAATTTACCGGTCTCGGTCACCGCGACCGCTACTTTGAGCGGCTGTAGCTTTACGGGGCCGACCAATCTGAACGCCATCAGCACCAGCCAAGTCGTCAATTTCACCGGCTCTGGCGGCTCGTGTCAGAGCTTGCCCGCGGGTCCCCCTGGTCCCCCTGGTCCGCAAGGCCCCGCCGGCCCCGCCGGTCCAACCGGTGCGACGGGTGCAACGGGCGCAACGGGCCCCGCGGGCGCAATCGGCCCCGTCGGCCCCGTCGGCCCGATCGGTCCCGCTGGCCCAATCGGCCCCGTTGGTCCGCAGGGCGATCCAGGTGTACCCGGCCCCGTCGGTCCAGCTGGCGCGCGCGGCCCCGCGGGCAGCATCGGCACGACTCAGATCATCAATGGGCAATCCGCCGCGGTACCCGAGGGCACCGGCTCGATATACGTCAACGCGAATTGCCCTCCCGGTGAGCACATCCTCGGTGGCGGTTACTACATCACCGTCTCGCAGGGGAATTTCCCCAACAATACGCCAGTGGTGAGGATCCAAGAGAACCGCCCGTTCCGCGTCACTGGTGGCATCGATCAATGGTTGGTGAGTGGTGCCAACTTGGACGGAGCTGCCCGAGACGCAGGCACGCTCATCGCGTACGCGATCTGCACCAGCAGCGCCGGACAGTAGTCAAAACGTCGCCGCGGCGGCTTCGGCAGCCCCCAGCCTAAGCCGCGCGTTGCGTCTCGGCAGCGACGCAAAGTGTCGTCGGCCCAGCAAGTGTGTCCAAGCCGGGTTGGGCTGGGCCTGATACCAAATTCGGCATGGTATCAGGCCTCCGCGCGAAATCTCGGCTCGTTCCAAGTTGGGGAGTCGCGCTGTTTGGATCGCTACTCGCCACGACGCTGGGCTCCCGGGCGCGCGCCGCGGCACCCGACTCTTGGGCTCCCGTTCCTGCTCGATCCGTGAGCGGTGAGGCGCCCAAGCAGGCCCAAGCGACTTCCTGGGATGAGCCGCGCGAGCCGAGCGAGCCGGGCGAGCCACCGACGGACAAGGCGATGCGCGCCGCGGCGGCGCGAAAGCGGCACGCGCTCACTTTCGGTGCCACCGTGGGCGGTGTCTGGGGCGGTGTGTATGCGTCGGAGCGCAATATCGGACGAGAAGTGGGTCTGTTCGTCAGATACGATGACGGCCATACCGAACCCGTCGACCTCGGCGTGTGGTCGGGTGGCGTGTTCATGGCGTACGAATACGGTCCGGAAGATCTCCGCCTGCAAGCGACCGTGCTGGCCAGGTTCGAGACCGAGTCGTACTCGGCGGGCGGCAACGAGTACGAGGTGCTTTCGGGCTACGGCATGCTGTCGAGTCGTTACGCGCTCTTGGTTGGCCCCGCGTTCTCGTTCTTGCGCGGGACGCACGGTAGCCTCGATGCGGGGCTCGGGATAGGTGGCGTGGTCGGCTATTATCGACCCGCCGCGGGGATCACGGACGCCGTGATCGACTTCGCGGGTGATGGCGCCATCCAGGGACCAGGCCTAACCGCGCTCGCCGGGATTGCCACGCGAGCGTGGGTCAGCGGTATGGTCGGGCGCCCAGATCGCAAGTTCGGCATTGGCGTCGCTGTGTATTACGACTTGAGCTGGGTCCGCGCGGATCTGCCCTCGCCCTGGCCCAACACCTGGATCGATCAGTCGTTCGGCTTCATGCTCCCCATCTCGACCCGTTTCTGAGCGGCGGGTCGTCGTGGCAGGGCGCGCCCTTAGCCTTGGCCGATCCGGGCAGCCTGTTACTGCTCGGGATCCAGCACGCCGATCTTCGCGTCGTACATCATCGGACCGTACTCTGGGTCCTTGATCACGATGCTGTAGTCGTTCGGGAGCTCGACGTTGAGCGAGTTCGGTATGCGTGGCATGGGTGCGATGCCCTTGTCCTTGCCGGTCAAAGTGAGGCTGACGCTATCGCCATCTTGCTTGCCGGGCAGGAACTGGATCTTGTGCCACTTGAGCAGGTTGCCTTTGTAGCGGTTGAGCGTGACCCACCAATATTGTCCCGCGCCATCTTTGACGAAACGCACGGATTCCACCGGGATTTTGTTGCGCTCTTTGGCCACGCACTCGCGAGTTCCAGCGGGGTTGTCGGAGCGGGTCTCACATTGTTCCTTGGCCGAAGTCCCGATTGCCGAGCCCGTGAAGTTGAACACGTAGACCACGTTGTTTCCGGTCAGCAGATCGAGTGGCGGACGACTTGCCTTGCGCAGGCCGTCCCCCCGCTCTTCCGCGGGCTTCTTGGCTTCTTCGTTGCTTTGGGCTTCGCTGGACGCGGTCTCCTCCGGCGCTGCCGCTGCGCTGGGCTCGGCCGGCTTGCTCTCCGCTTTGGCGGTGGCGGTGGGCACGGAGCTCGGCGCCGCTGCTGGGCTAGCGCAGCCGAGCAGTGACAGCCCGACGGTGGCAAGCAAAGTGAACGCGCTAACTGGGGTGCTTCGGAGGACGCTTGGCATGCGAGGTGTAATTCCTTTCGTCGCGACTCACGATCAGGCGACGCACTCCGTTGAAACGGTCGTCCGATGCCGCGGAATAGGGAAAAAGCGCGGCGTTTTCCGGCTCCACTCGCGTACGCCCTCCGACAATACGCCCCCTTGTGCGTCGAGCTCTTGCGTTGGTCAACGCTGAGTCCGGCGCGGTTTTCCTCACCCCCACCTGGAAATTTTCCGGCAGCCCGCGAGGGAAAGCTCGTCTTCTTTCGCTGCGTGCGACTCGGCTAGGGTAACCAAATCTGGGAGAGCGCGGTCCACGTTCTCCATTGGGGGGCAGATGGACGTCCTTGTCGTGAATGCTAGTCTGAAATGGCAGACGACGAAGGGCGGGGACCTCGCTTCGAGGGCATGCCGTCCGCTCACGAGTTGGTGAAGGCGCTAGGGATTCGAAGCATGAACAAAATCAATCTGAACCGAAGAATCATGCTGCGAGGGCTCGGTGGCGCGTTGCTGGCGGCACCGTTTCTCAGCTCGTTGTTCGAGCGGTCGTCGAAGGCAGCCGCTCCCGCGGAGCCAAAGCGAACGATCCTGATGTACACGGCCTACGGCTGCATCACGAACAACTGGTTCCCCGCCAAACTCGACGGAGATCTGCTCGATACCGATCTGTTGCCGACGAGCCTGGCGCCGCTCGCTCCGTTTGCCAAGAAGCTGCTCATGCCGCGCGGCATCCGCACGATGAACGAGTGGACGGCGAACAACAAAGGCGCGGGCACGGGCCGCGGGCAGGCCAATGACGTGCACACGCAAGTGACGGCCTCTGCCCTCACTTGTCAGCCGGTCACGCCGAATGGCAACGATCCGTTCAGCTTCAATTCCGCGACGAAGTTTCAGGCTTTGCCCCTCGGGCCCTCGCTGGACCACGTGATAGCCCAGCAGCTGAGCGTCGACGGCACCCCGTTATTGATGAACGTTGCCGGGCTGACCAAAGAGTCCCCGCAATCTGCGATCTCCTACTCCGATTCTCAGAAGATCTACGACCCCGTGAATGCCGCGGGCGCGTTCAGCCAGCTCACTGGCCTCCTCGACCTGAACAGCCCGATCAATGCCGACAGCTGGGCCCTGTCCAAGGGCAAGGCCATCACCGACCTCGTGAAAGACGACCTGAGCACGCTTGCGCGGAGGGACATGAGCAGGGCGGACAAGGACAAGCTCGCCGCCTGGATGGCTCTGACCAACGACGTCGGACAGGCGATCTCCGCCACGTGCTCGCGGCAGCTGGCCATGAAGCTCGGCGCCACGAATACCATCGCCAGCGGCGAAGGGGATGTGGTGACCCGAAGGGTCAATGCATCGATGGATAACGCCGATCTTTACTCGGCGATCGCCGCGCTCACGGCCGCGTGCAACGTCAACCCCGTGATCGTCCTGAAGTATCCGAATAATTTCGTGTTTAGCGGCCTCGGTGTCAATGCCGACTCGGACAATCTCAATCACCGCCTCGATCAAGCGAGCATGGTGGGCACTTGCGTGACCAACGTGATCGAGATCCTGCTCAAGATCGACCGCTACTACGCGCAGAAGTTCGCCAATCTCGTGCAAATGCTGGACAGCATCCCCGAGGGTGACGGTAGGACCGTGCTCGACAACTCGGCCGCGGTCTGGACGATGGAGAATTCGGACGGCTGCGCGCACAATTTGAACAACCACCCTTTCATTCAGGCGGGCAGCGCTGGTGGTTACTTCAAGACCGGCAAGATCATTCATCTCGACGCCGCTTCAGGCGCGACGCCCGAACAAATGCTCGGTCGGAGCACCGCGCAGTGCGGCCCCGGCTCGGACATGCTGGCGGATGGCATCAGCCAAGCCACCGGAACCGACGCAAAGTACGGCAATGCGCCGGTCAATAAGTACTTCTGCAACATCATGAACGCGATGGGCCTCAAGGCAGATGCCAAGGGCTTCCCGGCAAAAGACGGCATCGCCGCCGAGGTCACCCACTTCGGCTACTCGGACAAGACCGAGGACTTCAGCGGCGGCTTCGGGGCGGTGGCTGACGCGAAGATCCACAGCGCAGGAGCGTTCAGCGAGCTCAAGGCTTGAGTTTCGCGCCTATTCTCGTGTCGGCCATGTCGGCCGGGTAGCTCACAGCAACTGTGCCATGAACGAAACTAGGGCCAGCTGATCGCCGAGCCCAGCGCTCTTGCGCACCTCGACGTGTTCGATCAAGGGCGAGACCAGCGCGATGTGCCGCGCGGCGCCGAGCTCGAGGCCAGCCGCGTCGGTTTCGGAGGGCGGGATCACGTTGTCGTGCGCGCCGTGCAGCAGGTAAACCGGCACCTTCATCTCGCCCAGCTTGCCTGCGGCCGACAGCGCCGAAAGTTCGGCCTGCTGAGCATCGAGTAGCGCGTCCAAGCGCGGGGCTAGTGTTTGCAGTTGGCCGGCTTCCAGCAAATCCCAAAGTGCGTTCGCTTCGGGGGTGGTTCGGGCCTTGGCGAACTCACGCGCAGCTTTGCGATCTTCGTGCAGCCAGGCTTTGAACCCGGCGCGCATCGGCAAAAGATCGCTGGCCGGCACGAACTGCTCGAGGTTGCCGTACAGCAGCACGACCAGGCCATATTCATGCGCCTTCAGCGGCATGATGCCAGTCGGAGTCTCGATCTCGTTGTGGATCAAGAAGCGCAGCACGTGGCGTAGATCATGATGCCCTCCGACGCTCGTGACGTACGACAAGTGCTCGGACGTCTCCGGATCTTCCGCGGCAACCAGCGATAGCCCACCCGCGAAACTGAACCCGAGTAGCCCTACGCGCTCGCTCAGAACATGCTGACGGTCACGCGCCAAGTAGTGCACGGCGTCCCGAATCACCCCCACGCCGCTGCTGGTGATGCGATAGTCGGCGAGATCCGCAAGCTCGGGCGTCAGTACGGTCAGCCCGCTCTCCGCGAGGCCCCGAGCAAACGGCACCAGGCGACCTTCGTCGATGCCCTGGTAGTGCACGCCGTGCGCAACCACGACGCCCTCCCCACGCGGTTGGTCGGTTCGGAAGTACAAGCGCGCGCGAATCGGCCCGCGCTCACCGGGAATGCTGACGTCGCGCGAGCTGACCACGGGCACGGAAGGCGCAACCGCAGCCGCGGACGGGTGCCCCATATGCTGCAAGAATTGGGCAGCGCGCAGGTAGCGCACCGCAGGACGCCAAGCGAGCAACGTCGCGAGCAACACCCCGAACACAACCACCCAGCGCCACGACACTCTGTGCATGCCTAAAGCCTGACACGCACTTTCAGAGGCGGAAGGCTCGCCCGACAATCTCTTACAACGAATTACCAGCCTGCGGAGGCCACCTACGATTACTGTACATGCGGACGATGCGAGACGAACAGGGCTCAGCTGGCCAGGGGTCTCGTGTGACGCGCGGCTTGGTCGTTGCGGCGTGTGTGGTGCCCATTTTTCACTTCGGGGCGTGCGCGCGCCTCGGCTACGAAGAAAGCCACTATAGCCCCGTACTCGAGCCTTCCGATCCCGGGCCCCGCTTCGACTTCGGAGATCTGGGACGGTTGTTCGAAATGCTCCGCTGCTGGCTCGGCGTCTTCGGCGCGCTCTTGGCGATCGTCATGCTGCTTACCGTGCTGCTTCACGGCGATCGTTGGCGAACCGCGGCCGGCGTGCTGTACGGGCCGCTGTTGCTCTTCATTGGCCTCGGCGGGTTGCGCCAACCGGATCTCCATCGTTGGATTTGGGGTTCGATTTCGCTGCTCGCGGGAGCAATCCTGTGTGCATTCGGGGCCAGCCATTTGCTCTTGTATTGGAGCGCGTCACGCCCGCGAGTCCAGAACGTCGCCGTGTTCGGTGCGTGCACGCTCGCGTTGCTCTTCGCTTCGCTCAACCTTCCCGCTCAAACTGCCAATCGGGTCCTGACCACCAGCACGTTGTCATGGACTTATCACCGGGCCGAATCACGCCGAGATCCGTACGAGCTCATCTCGGGCTGGAAGTGCACGACGCACGGAAGCAGGTGTGACTGCATCCAGACGGACCAGCAGGCTGACCGCGGCACGTGCGACGAACAGCGCTGTTGCTACGAGTGGGACACCTGGGAGTTCGTCTGGGAAGGCCCGAGCCGTCCCGTACACTACGGTTGTTTTTGCGTCAGCGTCGAGCCTTCGAGCCAGTACTGCCCGAGCCCTTCGAGCTTCCGCAACGACTACGGGGTGCCCAACTATCGCAGGCAGACTTGTCCCTGACGGACGCGCTCGCGCTCGCGCTCGAGGCAGCGTCCCTCTGGCGGGATTCTTGATTGATGGTCACGCGCCCGCCGCGGCCGTCTTGGCCTTCGGCGTCCGAGTCCGGAACCCAGCGCAGCGCGAGTTGCGTTGCTGGATCGCGATCGCCCCTCACAGGCCCGGCAAGTGGAACTGCACGATCGTGAAATAGGTGAACGCCATGTGCGAGATCACGACCGGCGTCAGGCGGCCGAGTTGCGCGGCTAAGAAGCTCCAGACCAGCCCGCAGCCGATGGCGGCGGTAATGAAGAGCGGATTGGGGCCGGCGATTGGATCGCGCAGCAGCCAGATCGTCGGCACGGTGGCAAAGCCGTAGGCTAGAGCCGATAGCGGCAGCGCGGCGCGGCGGCCGAAGCGCTGCGTCAGATCGCCCAAGACCATGCCCCGCCAGACGATCTCTTCGGCCGCGCAGATGGCCAAGATCAGGAGCGTATAGGCGGTCGAGCGTTGCAGGTGTTCGGGGTTGCCGAGCTGCAGGTAGATGCGAAATAGCCAGGCTTGGCGCGGGCTGCCGAGCGGCGACAGGATTTTGCGTGCCGCCCAGGATGCGAAGAGTAGGCCGATCATCGACAGCGCGCCGATCGACAGATCGCCCCAGCGCGGCGTGAGCAGGTCGACCAGGGTACCTTCGTCCCACATCTTGTACAGGGCGAGCGCGACCAGGATCAGGTACGGCAGGCTGATGCCCAGCCAAAACGACGGATTGCCGGCGCGCGCTTCGCTGAAGCTGTAGGCCATGCCGGCGAAGGTCAGAGCCAGAGTCAAAAGGACGCGCATCAGGCGTGTTCCCGCAGGCGTGTGGCCAGCCAACCGAGGATGCGATCGGCGGCTTGTTCTTTGCTGAGGAGCCCGAGCGGCGTGCAGTCGGTCGGGCTGACGAGCATCGCGCGGATGTCGTCTTTGCCGAGCGATTCCGAAGCGTGATTAGCCACCACGAGATCCACGTGTTTGGCAGCGAGCTTGCCGCGCGCCAGTTGGATCACTTTCTCGTCGACGTCCGTCTCGAGCGCGAAGCCGATCAAGACCGGCTGCTTGTCTTTGCGCGCGTGGCCGATTTCGGCCAATAAATCAGGGTTGGGCAAGAGCTCGAGGTGGAGCGGTTCGGGGCCGCGCTTCATCTTGGTGGAATGACTCTCGGCGGGCCGATAGTCGGCCACGGCGGCGGTCATGATCAACGCATCTGCGCTCGAAAGATCGGGCGACAGCGCTTGCCAGAGCGCGCTGCGCATCGACAGCGCAGAGCGGACATCCACGCGCTGCACGCCCACCGGAGTCGGCAGGTTCACGGGGCCGGCCACGAGCGTCACCTTCGCGCCCAATACTTTGGCGCGCTCGGCGAGCGCAAAGCCCATCTTGCCCGACGAGCGATTGCCCACGAAGCGCACCGGATCGAGATCTTCGACGGTGGGCCCTGCGCTGATCACGATGTGCTTACCGCTCAGCGAAATACCGGAAAATTGCGCGGAAGCGACCTGAACGATGTGCTCCGGCTCAGCCATTCGACCGAGTCCCGTGTCGCCGGACGCGACCTCGCCAATCGCCGGCCCCACGAAACCAATGCGACGATCGGCGGCCAAGGCGGCCACGTTGCGCTGCGTCGCTGGGTGACTCCACATGTTGGGGTGCATGGCGGGCGCGACCAGCACTGGGCAGGAGGCGCACAGCACCAGCGCCGTGACCAGATCGTCCGCGCGGCCATTGGCGAAGCGCGCCAGCACGTCCGCGGTAGCGGGCACGACCAAGATCATGTCCGAGCGAGCGGCCAAACTGACGTGGAGTTCGCCTGGTTGATCGGGATCGAAGGCATCCAAAAAAACTCGCCGCCCGGTGAGACCGGAAAAAGTGGCCGTGCCCACGAACTCTTGCGCGGCGCGCGTCATCACCACTTCTACGAACGCACCGTCTTTCTGTAGCGCGCGCACGAGTAGGACCGCTTTGTACGCGGCCACACTGCCGGTGACGCAGACCGTGATTCGTTTGCCCATGAAGCGTTGCGGTGCGCTCGATGGGCCAGGCGGCGGTGACGGCACGCGCGGCCCGATGGCAGCGAATGCGGGACGGGACTGACTGCGAGGCGGTGAGGGGCGATCGGGCATCGACCGGGGGGTTTTATCAGGGACCCGCGCGTGACACGTACCGGCTTTTCGGATCGTAGAAACGCCAGGGCTTTTCGGCCCAATCGCCCGCATAATCGATGCCCACGCGCTTGGCGCTGGCGTGGCGGACGGAGGGCCCCTCGGCCAAAAAGAGCGTCTTGTCGCACAAATCGACGCCGTAACTCTCGCGCCCGATGCCGAGTGCCTGACACAGCTTGCCCGGGCCGTTCGTGAGCTCGCGCGCGCTCGGCGGCATGTTGCGTCGCTTGGCCATCAATTCGACCCCCAGCACCGGTTCGAGCGCGCGCACCAAAACCGCGTGCGGCGCTCCTGCTTTGGTCGTCACCACGTTGAACTGATAGTGCATGCCGTACACGAAGAACACGTACGCGTAGCCCGGCGGACCGAACATGACCTCCGTGCGCGCCGTGCGTCGCCCGCCGTAGGAGTGCGCAGCGCGATCTTCGGGGCCGCGATAAGCTTCGGTTTCGACGATGCGTCCCGCGACCAAGCCTTCCTGCGTGCGATGCACCAACAATTTCCCGACGCAGGCCTTGGCCACGGTGAGCACGGGCCGCGCATAGAACTCACGCGGCAGGGGCAACAGCTCGGGCACGCGGGTTTGCTTTCAGAAGCCGAGCAAGCGTCCGCCCTGATACACGAGCAAGCTCGCCAGGTAAGCCAGCGTGGTCATATAGCCGAACATGAACAGTGGCCAGCGCAGCGTGCGCGTCTCGCGATAGACGACCATCAGTGTGCTCATGCATTGGCAAGAGAGCGCAAAGAAGACCATCAAGGACAAGCCCATCAATGGCGAATACGCGGCGGAGCCGTCGCTCTTTCGCTCTTGACGGATCTTGTCGCGCAGCGGAGTCGTGTTCTCGTCCGCGTCGCCAATGCCGTACACGAGGCCGAGCGTGGACACGAACACTTCACGCGCCGCAAATGCGCCGATCAGCCCAACGCCGATTTTCCAATCGAAGCCGAGCGGCCGCAGTACGGGCTCGATCGCCTTGCCCAGACGCCCACCGTAGCTTTGTTCGATCGCAGTGGGGCCGGACGGGGGCGGGGGAGCCGAGGCAGGCTCGGTCGGGGGCTGCGCGAATTTCTGATGGATGGCGGCCGCAGGGGGTAGCGGTTCGTCGACCGCGACTGCGACGGGGCGCGGGAAAGACAACAGCGCCCAGAGCAGGATCGTGAAGATCAGAATTCCCGACCCGGCGTCCCTCAAGAACATCATCGCGCGCCGCCACATCATGCGCAGGGTGCCAATGAGGCTCGGCATCCGGTACGGCGGTAGCTCCAAGATCAGCGGGATGCGGCGACCCTTGACCGCCGTGCGCCCCAGCACGCCCGCAGAGATCAAGGTGATGAAGGTGGAGAACAAGTACATCGCGACCATCAGCAGGCCCTGCACGGGCAGCCAGCCGAAGACGCGGGTTGGGGGAAACAGCGCACCAATGATCAGCGTGTACACCGGCAGGCGCGCCGAGCAGGTCATCAGCGGTACGACCAGCATCGTCAGCAGCCGGTCGCGCTGACGCTCCATCGTGCGCGTGGCCAAGATCGCCGGCACCGCGCATGCGAAGCCGGAGAGCATGGGTACGAAGGCGCGTCCATGTAGCCCGAGCGCCTTCATGATGCGATCCATCAAGAACGCGACGCGCGCCATGTAGCCGGAGTCTTCCAAGATCCCGATGCAGAAGAAAAGCAGCAGAATCTGCGGCAAAAACACGACTACGTTGCCGACGCCGCCGATCACGCCGCGCGTCACCAGATCGCGCAAAATCGACTCCGGCACCTGCGCCTCGACGAAGTTCGCGGCAGCGCTGGTGCAGGCCTCGATCAATCGGATTGCGGGATCGGACCACGAGAACAGCGACTGGAACATCAGCAGCATCAAGCTGATGAAGATGGCGAAGCCGAACACCGGATGTAAGAGCACGCGGTCGACGCGCTCGGATGTCTTCCGCTTCTTCGGGTGGGCATCGAGCCGCTGATAGAGCTTGGGTAGCTCGCTATCGATCAGTGCGTAGCGTGTGGCGATCACTTCCTGATCGATGTCACGCGTGCCGGCCTGAGCGCGCACCTCGAGGCAGCGTGCTCGCAGCCCGGCGTCGACGCCTTGCAGTTCGTCGTCGGTCTCGATGCTGGTCAAGGCCCACAGCGCGAGTGCGCGCGCGCGTGCGGGGCTCTCGCTCCAATCGCTCGGAAGCGCGGCCGACACGCGTTCGAGATCGCCTTCGAGTGCCTTCGGGTAGGGGATGCGCAGTGCCGTGCGCGCTGGTCGCGAAAGCGCGGCGCTGATCGTTTCTTCGAGCTCGGTCATGCCGGTGCCGTGGCGAGCATCCGTCGCCACGCACGGCACGCCCAGAAAGCGGCTGAGTTCGCCAGGGTTGGGCGGATTTTCCCGCACTTCGTCGATCATGTTCAGCGCCACCACGACCTCGACGTCGAGCTCCAAGAGCTGCGTCACGAGGTACAAATTGCGCGCCAGTTGCCCCGCGTCCACCACCACGACGCATAGGTCGGGGCGCGGATTTTCGGCCCAGCCCAAGACCGCCGAGAGTGCGATTTGCTCTTCGGCGGAGCGCGCGCTGAGTGAGTACGCGCCGGGCACGTCCACCACCTCCACCACGCGCGAGACTCCATCCGCGCGCAGCGTCAAATCACCCGAGCGCCGCTCGACGGTGATCCCAGGGTAATTGCCGATGCGCGCGTTTTGCCCGGTGAGCCGATTGAAGAGCGTGGTCTTTCCGGTATTCGGGTTGCCGATCAAGAGCAAGAGCGGCGTGCGCTCGGCGCTCCGCGCAGCGCGTGCTCCGGGAGCCGCGACCGAAGTGAGCTCTTGCTGAGTCACGGCGCGCTACGAGCGAGGCCGCGCGGTGCGAGGGAGCCGTTGCTCTCGCTTCGGTCCGCGGTGCCAAGCGTGGGCGCGCGTTCGGCGCTCGCTGCCTCTCCCAAGCTCACGGAGACGCCTTGAGCTTCCGCACGACGAATCGAGAGACTGCTGCCGCGCACCAAGAGCTCGAGCGGATCGCCCAGTGGGGCGACGCCAATGACTTCGACGCGAGTGCCCGGAACCAGCCCGAGCTCCATCAGGCGACGGCGAAACGAGCCCTCCCCCGCGACATGGGCGACGGTCACAATTTGTCCGATCCGGGTCTGTGCGAGATTCATCGAAACGTCGTCCCCACTCTAGCGGACTGAAAACGATTTTCAAATTCAACCGCATTTGCTGCGAGAAAATCGCGGGCAGTAGCGATGGCTTGGTCTCCCCGTCAGCGTTGCTCCAGCCGGGCGCGGGCCGCCTGCACGCTGGGCGCGAGCGCGCGGCTATCCACGCTTTCCGGCAAGACTCGCAAGACGGAGGTCAGAACATCCAACATTTGGCGAGCCGATTGGAAGCGCTGCGCGGGGTCACGCTCCAGCGCTCGATGTACCGCCGAAGTGATGGCGATGGGCAGGTTCGGACGCTTCATGCTGAGCAGCGGGATCTTGCCATCGCGAATGCTGGCCACGACGTCTGCGTCGGTAGCAGCGTCGAACAGCCGCTCACCAGCGAGCGCCTCCCACATCACTACGCCCAGGCTGAACAGATCACACCGCACCGTTGGCGCGAGGCCCATCAAGAGCTCCGGTGCGAGATACGACAGCTTACCCTTGACGATGTTGGGGCGCGTCATGCGCCCGCGATCCATCGCCCGAGCCAAACCGAAATCGGCCAGCTTTACCTGACCGGTCTCCGCCAGCAGAATGTTTCCGGGCGTGACGTCGCGATGCAAGATGGGCGACACCGCTCGCTGTTCGTCCAAGCGACCATGAGCGCCCTCTAGCGCGCGCAGCACTTCGATCATGATTGCCGCAACGAGCTGCCACGGAGTCTCCAGCTGATGATCGCGGAAGCTGGTCAAGTAGCGGCCGAGGTGAATGCCTTCCACCAGTTCGGTCACCAGATACAGCTGGCCTTGCTCGTCTTCACCGAAGTCGTGCACCTGGACGATGTTCGGATGCTGGAGCGCGGCGCCGACGCGCGCTTCTTCCACGAACATCTCGGTGACCTCTTCGAAACCGCGGACCGACGCCTCGATGCGTTTGAGGGCTACGTTTCGAAAGAACCCCGCGGCGCCGAGGGTGCGCGCGCGCCATACGATGGCCATGCCTCCTTGTCCGAGCTTCTCGACCAACTCGTACTTGCCTGCGAGCAACCGACCGGGTGCATCTTCCAGGAACGTCATCCGTTGAGTCTTCCGCGTCTCAGCATGAGCCGATTTCATAATCTCATGATCCGCGCCCGTGAGCGACGTCAATTGACGGCGCGTAGCCTGCTGTGTCACTGATAGGAACTTCTCTCTCGAGTCTCCTCGCGTTGCGGCTGTCCCGTCTTTCGCGCACCCGCCCCCCCCCGGACCGCTCCCGGTTCTCGCTCGACCCGATCCTCGCCGGATGCCCAGCACTCACAAAAATTGGGTCAAAACGCTGGTTATCCGCCGCACTCGCCCGGAGGATGCCGAGTTCTTGCGCGAGATGTTGTTCGAGGCCACCTACTGGCGCGTTGCGTCGCCGCGCCCGACGATCGACGAAGCCCTGGCCCGTCCCGAACTGGCCAAAGTGCTCGACGGCTGGGGACGATTCGGGGATTTGGGGATGGTCGCAACCGACGGACAGGGCGAGCGCATCGGAGCCGCCTGGATGCGCTTGTGGTCGCGCGCCGATCACCTGTCCGGCTTCGTCGACGAGCGCACGCCCGAGCTTGCGATTGGAGTACGGAAGGAGTTCCGACGACACGGCGTGGGTACCGCGCTGCTGTTGGCGGTGCTCGGTCGGGCGCGCGAAGATGGCGTGCCGCGGGTGAGCTTGAGCGTCGAAATCGAGAACGTGGCGCGTTTGCTGTACGAGCGCTTCGGCTTCCACCTACACTCGGTCGCTCAAGGGGTCGCCACGCTGGTCCTGCAGCTGGATGACGCGGCGCCGGAAACCGAACGGTCAACGGAGTAACCATGGTGCGCGGGGCGACGGGGGTTGGCCGGGTGGTTGGGTTCGCGCTCCTCTGGGGGGCGGCGCCGGCACTCGCCGCCAAGCCCGGTCAGCCCTTTCGTTTGGAGTACTGGGCGGACGGCGGGTGCCCAGATGCCGCTGAATTTGCGCGGCAAATTCAAACCCGTGCGCCGCGGCTGCGCCTGGCGGAGGGAGACGAGCCGGCGCTCGGTTTCTATGCCGAACTCTCCGAGCGTACGGGCACCGCGGCAGGGCGCCTGACCGCGCGTTCGGACGACGGGCGTGAAGTGGTGCGCGAGGTCCGTGGGCCAACTTGCGCCGACGTTGCTACCGCACTCGCCCTGATCGCTGCACTCGCGGCCGATCCGAACCAGCCGGTGGAAGAAGAGAAGTCAAAATCAAAGGCCAGCGGCTCCGCAGTCAAGCGGCGACGGATCCCCGACGACGAACTGGTGGCGCAATCGGTAGAGCAGCCCGACCCGAAGCAGCGCTGGACCTTCGGGGTCGGCGTCGGCGTCGGCTTCGAAAGCAGCATCGCCCCAAACCCTGGCTATGGCCTGGGCATCGTGTTCGAAGCCGAGGGCTACCCAGGTTCTGCTTGGCGACCACTGTTCTCACTGTCCGCACTGCGGGCCGTCGCGTCGAACACCGAGACCAAAGGTGGCAACGTGAGCTTCGATTGGGTGACCTTCCGCCTGGCCGCCTGTCCTGCGCGTTGGCCCGAAGAAACGCCGCTCTTCATTCGCCCGTGCGGGTTCATGGATGCTGGATTCCTCGGTGGCGACGTCGAAAATGGCGCGACTAGCCAGGCCCAGACCCATCCCTGGTTTGCCCTTGGTGGCTTCTTACGCACCGAGGCGCTGGTCGCGGAAGTCGTGTCCTTTCAACTCGATGGCGGGATCACGGTGCCGCTAGCCAGCAGTTCGTTCAGTGCGGGGGACAACCAGCCGATCGCCTTCGAGGTGCCCCCGGCGGGCCTTTTGGGCCGGATTGGGCTATCGTACCGCTTCCAGTGATCGATCTTCCCTTTGCGTCACATGGACCATGACGAAGACGATGCGTTCAGAGCTGGCACTGGCAAGGGCGGGGTTCGACGAGGGGTCCGACTCACCGGCCAGCAGTGCGCTGGGGGAGCCTGAACGACGCCGCAGCTCCGAGCCCGTGTCTGGGCCGCGTCTCTCCTGCGCCGGCGCTTTGGCCACGCAGCTCGACAACGCTCGCGTCTCCGAGATGCTGCGGGCGCACTTTCGCGATGTTTGGCGGATCGTGCGTCGCTTTGGCGTGCCGGAAAACAGCGCGGATGATGCCGCCCAAGAGGTGTTCATCATCGCCGCCCGGCGCCTCGCCGACATTGCGCCGGGCAGTGAGCGAGCGTTCTTGTTTTCGAGCGCGGTACGGGTAGCGGCCAACGCGCGCCGCGCGCTCGGCGCTCGCCGCGAGTGCGCCGAAGACGATAGCTTGCCGGAAGGGGTCGATCCGCGACCGAACGCGGAAGCGTTGCTCGATCAGAAGCGGCTTCGGCAGCTGCTCGATCGCGTACTCGATGAGCTGTCGGACGACCTTCGAGTGTGCTTCGTGCTGTACGAGCTAGAAGGCATGTCGTCGCCCGAGATAGCCGAGCTCTTGAGTATTCCCATCGGTACCGTGGCCTCGCGCTTGCGCCGCGCTCGTGAAGCATTCGAACTGGCTGCCGGGAAGCTCAAGGCGCGCCTCCAAACAAAGGGAGGCCTGTGATGAGCCGCGGCTCACTCCCCCCGGTAGAAGACGACTTTGCGCGCGCCCTCCTGGGCTCCGCGGAAGCGGACGCGCCCTCGCATGCTGCCTACGTGAAGGCCGCCGCGACGCTCGGTATCGGCGTGGGCCTGGGCGCGGCGTTGCCCTTGGCGCCGACGGCGGTGGCCGTGGGGGCGGCCAGTATGGCGGGGGTTGCGCGCTGGTCGAGTTCGCTGGGCGCGAAGCTCGTGCTGATCGGTGCATCCGGCGTGTTGTTCGTGGGCGCGGGCGCGCTGCTCCTGCGCAGCTCCGGATCCGCCAAGCCAGCGCCCCAAGTCAGATCGGCGCCCGCTGCAGCCACTGGGCGAGCCGCACATGCCACCCTCCAACCTTCGCTGGCCGCTACCGTGACGCCCCCGACGAACCACGAGCCATCGGCGGCACAGCTCGTTCCTGCGTTGCCCCGGCCCACGGTGGCTAGCGCAGCTGCGGCAAGGTCTGCAGAACAACCGTTGGCTGCGGTCCGCGCGCCCGCGGCCGCTCCGCCCGTGGCAGGCGCGCCCGCTGCGCGGCGAGTCGCTCGCGCCCTGCCGGCTGAAGACTCGAGCGGTTCCACGTTGGCAGAACAAGTGCAGTCTTTGGATCGCGCTCGCGTGGCGCTCGCTTCCGGCAATTCGTCCTCCGCGTTGGCTGAGATTTCGCGCTACCGCGCCGCTTGGCCGGACGGCGTGTTCTTGACCGAAGCCAGCGTGCTCGAGATCGAGGCGCTGGCCGCTCGCGGTGAGCGCTCGCAGGCCGCAACGCGCGCAGCGGACTTCGTCGCCGCTCACCCCGACAGCCCGCAGGCAAATCGTCTGCGCACTCTGATCCCGACCCCAAAGCACTAGCCCGTCGCTGCTCGGCGGCTGGCCGAGATTGGATGAAACATGTCGAGCTCGCAGACTCGCGGGCGGGAGTGCGCCTCGACGTTGCCGCTGCCGCCCCCCAAGTTGAGCCTTCCACCCTCGGTCGAGTCGTGGCTAGCTTCGCCACAATGAACGAGCTTGCGCGCTACGTCGTCGACGTGCCCGACTTTCCGAGCCCCGGCATCCTATTTCGCGATATCAGCCCCTTGTTGCGGTCCCACTTCGCCGACACCGTGCGGGCGCTCGATGGCCTGTTCAGCAGCGCAGAGTGGGCTGGCTTCGACGCGGTTGCCGGCGTCGAGTCACGTGGCTTCGTACTGGCGGCCGCGCTCGCGATCCAACGCGGCAAGGGCTTCGTGCCCGTGCGCAAAAAGGGCAAGCTGCCGCCGCCCGTCGTCGATATTGCTTATGATTTGGAGTACGGGGCGGGGGTGCTCGAGATGCAGCCTGGCTCAGGTCGCCTGCTGTTGATTGACGACGTGCTTGCCACCGGTGGCACATTGCTCGCGGCGGCGCCGCTCTGTGAGCTAGCGGGCTACTCGGTTACTGGCATCGGTGTGTTGATCGACATCGGGCTGATGAAAGATTTCTCCTGGCGTGACCTCCCCGCACGGACGGTGATCCACTATGGCTGAGCACTTGCCGCTGGTAGTGATCGCTCTCGAGCTGGAGGGGCAGGGGCTATTCGAGCAAGCGGGGGTGAGCGTGCTCTACACCCGCCTCGGAAAGGTCAATGCCGCGCTCAGTTTGGCGCGTCGCCTCGCGACCTTGCGCGCTCAGGGCGCGCTGCCGAATTTGGTCGTCAATTTCGGCACCGCTGGCAGCCGGACCTTCGCTACGGGCAGTGTGGTTGCATGTCGAGAATTCGTGCAGCGCGACATGGACGTGACCGGCCTCGGCTTTGCGCTCGGCGAAACGCCGTTCGAAGCCTTGCCCGCGAAGCTCTCGTTCCCCGCGGTGTTCCAAGGCCTGCCCGAGGGCGTGTGCGGGACCGGGGATCGCTTCGAAACCGGCGCTGCAGGGCTCGCCTGTGACGTGATCGACATGGAAGCGTACGCTTTGGCCAAGGCCTGCTTGGCCGAAGACGTGCCCTTCGCCAGCGCCAAATACATCAGCGATGGCGCCGATCACACGGCGGCAGACGACTGGCAAGCGAGTCTGCCCAAAGCCGCCGCGGCGTTTTGGGCTCTGTACCAATCGCTGACTGGCGCTCGATACTTTGAGAAGCCCTCCGGCTGATCTAGCTTGCCGGCATGGTTTCGAGTTCCAAGCTTCGGGTAGCGGTGCTGTTTGGCGGGCGATCGGCGGAGCACGAGATCTCGCTGCTTTCGGCGCGCTTCGTGGTCGAGTCGCTGGACCGCGACAAGTACGAGCCGATCTTGATCGGCATCGACAAGAGCGGCCATTGGCTGCTGCAAGAAGAGGCCCTGCTGCTCAACGCGGCGCGCGATCCGCGGCTCGTGAAGCTGAACCAAGCCATGCCAGGCGTGCTCTTGTCCCCGCATCCGGCGGGTGATGGCCAGAGTCTGCAGCGCGTCGATTCGACATCGGGCGCGCCGCTGGGCGCGGACGTGATTTTTCCGGTTCTGCATGGGCCGATGGGCGAAGACGGCACGGTCCAAGGGCTACTCGAGCTGTCTGGTTTGCCGTACGTCGGCGCCGGCGTGCTCGGTTCGGCTGTGGGCATGGACAAGGACGTGATGAAGCGGCTCTTGCTGCAGGCCGGTTTGCCGGTGCTGCCGTACGAGACCCTGCGCCGTAATGAATGGCGCGCGGCGCCTCGGGTGGTGTTGGCACGGCTCGCCCGGCTCGGCTTTCCGCAATTCGTGAAGCCCGCGAATTTGGGCTCTTCAGTCGGCGTCAGCCGGGCCAAGAGCGAGCTGGAACTGACGCCCGCGCTCGAGCACGCCTTCGAGTTCGACGACAAGCTCGTGATCGAAGCGGGACTCGACCACCCGCGTGAGGTCGAGTGCGCGGTGCTCGGCGGTGACGCTCCGCGTGCCTCGGTGCCGGGTGAGATCACCATCGATCATCCCGATGGCTACTACTCCTATGCCGCCAAATACGTAGACGGCACCGGCGTTCAGACCAAGATCCCCGCCGATCTCCAACCCACGCAGATCGAGGCAGTGCAGCGGCTCGCGCTGGCCACCTTTACCACCCTCGAGTGCGAAGGCCTCGCGCGCGTAGACTTGTTTTTGGACAAGGGCGGGGCCTGGTACGTCAACGAGATCAATACACTGCCCGGCTTCACCGCGGTCTCGATGTTTCCCAAGCTGTGGCAAGCCAGCGGCGTACCTGCGGCCGAGCTGATGACGATCTTGATCGATGATGCTCTGGCCCGCGCGGCTCGCAAGCGCGCCCGGCGCTCGAGCGTTTGAATCGAGCTTACGAAGACTTGGGCAGCGCGTTGACGCCGACGCGCGCGACCGATAGCTCGTAGTAGCGCGCCGCCAAGTCAGCCTCACTGGCGCGGCGGTGCATGTGGCTCTCGCGCCCCTCGACGAAATAGGCTCCGGAAATGTGGGCGTATTCCGGGGAAATCGCCAACATGACCGAACTCCGGGCACCCTTGCCGAGCGAGTCCGGACCACGCATGTCGAAGCCGGTGGTGAGCAGCTTGGTCGAGACCACACCGGGGTGCACGGCGTTGACCTTGACGCCGCGCGCTTGTAGGCGCCGCGCAAGCTCGACCGTGAACAGTACGTTTGCAAACTTGGACGTGGCGTAGGCCTGATAGTCGTCGAAGGCGGTGCGCGTGTTGTCGATATCCTCGAGATCGATATGGGCGCGCGCGTGAGCGATCGAGCTCAAGTTGATGACGCGCGTGAGCGCCTGCCCAACCGCACTTTCGAGCAGTAAATGCGTGAGTAGCACGTGCGCGAAGTGGTTCACGGCCAAGGTGAGCTCGATGCCTTCGGCGCTCAACTCACGGCGCTTCATGTATACTCCCGCGTTGTTGATCAACGTGTCGATCGCAAGCCCGCGCCGCTCGAGCTCGGCGACGAGGGCGCGCACCTGGGAGAGGGACGCAAAGTCGGCAATCACGGGCGCGGGGGGCAGTGCTTCCGAGACGCTCTGCAGCTCTTCGTAGGCCGCGGCCAGGCGCTCTTGACTGCGACCATGGATAATCACGCGCGCGCCCAGGCGTGCTAGTTCCAGCGCCGTTTCCCTGCCGATGCCGTCCGTTGCGCCGGTCACCAGCACCACCGAATCGGTTTTGTGAGGGGCGGCGCGCATCCCCCCAACCTGCCGGCAAGGCTTGCGATCGTCAAGCCGCAGGGTGCACGATCACTCTGCTTTTCTGAGCTCTTTGATGGCCAGCGTGACGTCCTTCCCGTTCACGACGAGGCCCGCCGATTTGAGCTGCTTCATCGCGATGCCGGTGGCTTGTCCGTCGTTGCCGGCGGCCTTGATTTGCGGTGCCACGGCCGCCAGCGCCTGCACGATTTCTTCGAGGGTCAGGCTCTTCGGCAAATACGTAGCCAAGATCTCCATTTCCTGAGTCAACACCGCGCGCTTCTCGGCATCGGTCGTAGACGCCAGCGTCTCTTCGTTCGACTTCAGCAACTTACGCAAGATCGCCATGGCCTCTTCGTCACTGCCTTGGCGACCGGGACGAGCGGCCTCGGTGGTGATCTCGCCCATGGCAACGCGCAAGATTTCCTTCTCGACCTGGGCCCCTGACTTGATGGCCTGGAACATGCGCGCCTTGATCTGATCGATGAGCATCGGGAGCCTCCGCGCTGCTCCATACCCTCAACGCGCGCCCCTCGGTGGCCCAAGTTCCTCCCGCTGCCGGCCCAAGCCCCAAAAATCCCGGCCGGGCCCTTGCGCGACTGTTCCTATAGATGTATCTATTAGTACTATCGTTACGATGTATCGCGCCCCAACCCGGGTGCCTGCCTCGGCCCAACCCGTTCTCGTAAGACCAAGAAATTAAACAAGAAAATGCATCATCATTCACATTACAGGCACAACCCGGGTGTGTTCTCGGACCGCTCGGAGTTCTGGTCGAACTGCCAAGGGCGGCGCGGACCGTTCGGACCGCGTGGTCCGTTCGGCCCTCCGGGCGGCGGCGGGCGCAGTCCCTCTTGGGGGGATTGGTTCGGCTCGCCACCACCTCGCGCCGAGCGCGGCGGAGTTCGCTACCTCGTGCTCGACGCCCTCGCGGAGCGCCCGCGGCACGGCTACGAAGTGATTCAAGTCATCGAGGAGCGCAGCGGCGGATCGTATCGTCCGAGCCCGGGGGTGATCTATCCGACTCTACAAATGCTCGAAGAGCTGGGGCACGCGCGCGTCGTCGAGCAAGACAATCGCAAAGTGTACGAGATCACCGACGCGGGCCGGGCGGATCTGCTCGAACATCGCGAAGAAGTGTCCGACTTCTACGAGCGCTTCGAGGACGACTCCTGGGAGAGCTATGTCGAGAACTTTGGCGACATCATGAAGCGCCTTGGCCGGTTGTTCAAAACTCTGAAGCGTGCTGGTGGCCGCGGCCATCTCACCCCCAAGACGCTCAAGAAGATCGGGGAAGTGATCGACAAGGCCGTACATGACATCGAAGCCGCCTTCGAAGAAGACCGCTGAGCCACATCCACTCCGCATCACTCCCGTCCACTCACAATCGGCCCAGGTGACCCCCCCATGAACCTCAGTCGGATCGCCGCTCGTGCCAAAGGGCACCTGCGCGGCAGGCCTGCGCACGTGTTCCTTTGGGAGTCGCTAGTACTGGCCGTGTTCGGCGCGATCGCGAGCGCGGTAGTGGGCTGGATGGCGGCCGGCGTGCTCAACTCCGCCAATATCGATTTGCCGCTGTCGATGCAGCTATTTCTGATGTCCGATCACTTCGGACTGTCCGTCGTATTCAGCGCGCTGGGCGGCGCGATCGCGTTGATCACCGTCGTCCTGGGCGCTCACGCGCTGGCGCACCGAGCCTTTCGCCTGCTTACCTGAACGAGCCGTATCTGACCCGCTGAACGCGAACACCCGCGCGAGTCGAGGTGAATCGAGCTCGGACGGGTGCTGCGTTGGCCTATCGGGTCAGTGACTGATCAGCTGGCGTGCGCCGCGACGCGGCCCCGGCCGGAAGCGGGCGTATCGCTGTGCGGCTCGGTCTTGGCGTGCAGCATGGGCGCGAAAGCGTCTTTGTAGCTGCGAGCGAGGTACAGCTCCAAGCCGAGCAAGATGATGGGCAGGGCCAAGCCGGCTGGCGCCAAGAAAGCGTGGAACGCGAAGATGTTCACCAGCACGGGCGCCAAAACCGCCAGGGCGAGCGGCACGTAGCGATTCGAAAGCAAGAGCAAGCTCGCGGCGACTTCGGTGCCCTTGATCAACGGGAACATATAACCAGTTGCAAACAAGGCGGCGCCGAATTCCGCAGGCGGTCCGCTCATCGGCGGCTGGGGCAGGAAGTGCAGGAAGCCGTTCAGGCCAAACACGAAGAAGGCCAGGCCTAGGACGACGCGGGCGATACTGGGAAGCTTGCTGCTGATGCTGGACATGAGATTTTCTCCTCGGAACGTTGTGAGGAGTTTAATTGTTGCTCGGACCGGCGGTAGACGTGGTGCTGGCAACGGATAGTTGCTATGCGAGCAACAATGGACTTGAACCATGTCGCGGTTTTTACGCGCGTCGTCGAGCTCGAGAGTTTCACGGCGGCTGCCAAGCAGTTAGGACTGCCCAAGTCGTCGGTCAGTCGCACGGTGACTCGTTTGGAGGATGAGCTCGGAGTGCGCCTGCTGCAACGAACCACGCGCAAGCTGCACCTCACCGAGGCCGGCCAGGCCTACTACGAGCGCGCGCGCGTGGCGCTCGGTGCGCTCGATGAAGCCGCCTCTGCGGCGATGAACTTGAGCGCCGAGCCGCGCGGCACGGTTCGGCTGGCCGCGCCGGGGGACATGGGGATGATGAACCTGGGCGAGCTGGTGGCGCGCTTCGTGAAAAAATACCCGCTCGTCCACGTCGATATCTCGCTCTCGTCGCGCTTCGTGGATCTGATCGCGGAGGGCTTCGATCTAGCTTTGCGCGCCGGAAAATTGGCTGATTCGAGCTTGGTCGCGCGAAGAATCGGCAGCGACACCTTGGGCCTCTACGCCTCGCCGGCCTACTTGCGTCGCCGCGGCCGCCCGAAGACATTCGCCGAGCTCGCCAATCATGATTGCGTGCTGTTCCGCGGCACCCACGGCAAGAGCGAATGGCAGCTCACTGGCCCTCGCGGCGAAGAGCGCGTGACCGTGCGCGGCCCGGTCAACGCCGACGAGATGGCGTTCGTGCTGCAAGCCGTGAACGCGGGCGTCGGCGTCGGGCTCTTGCCCACGATCAGCGTGCGCCTGGCGGCGGCGCACGGAGCGTTGCCCCGGCCAGTGCGTTTGCTGCCCGAGTATTCCGGCGGCGGCGCGAACTTGAACGTGGTCAGCCCGTCGGCGCGCCTGCCGTCCGCGGCGGTCAGCGTATTTCGAGATTTCTTGGTGGCTGAGCTGACCGCATTCTGGAATTCGGCTTGATTCTGGCACGCGCGGGCGGTGTGCTACACCCGCGCCGTGCCCAGTTTCGCTTGTCAGAGTTGTGCCAAAGAGTTCGCCGTCCCGGAGGCCACGTTGGCCAAATACCCCGGTTGGCAGCCCAAGCTTTGTCTGTCGTGCAAGAAGCAGGGCCCGCAGACTGCCAATAAGAAAGCCGCGCCCGCCGCGCGCCCACGTGGCAGCCGCTCGTCAGCCGGCTCGCGTGAAGAGAACCTGAACGTCGCCGAGGTTTTGGCCAAATACACCAGTGGCCCGGTCGATGGCGTGTTTACCGATGGCGCCGCCGAACCGAACCCGGGCGCGGGCGGTTGGGGCGCCGTGTTCGTCGCAAACAACCAAATCGTCGGCGAGGTTTGGGGCCACGAACCGTACACCACCAACAACCGCATGGAGCTGAGCGCGCTGATCAATGGCTGCGCGCTGGTGCCCGAAGGCCAGAAGGCCGTGCTCTATACCGATAGCCAGCTGTGCGTCAGCACCATCAACGAGTGGGCGAAGGGCTGGGAAGCGCGCGGCTGGAAACGCAAAGGCGGCGAGATCAAAAATCTCGAGCTCGTGCAGCAGCTATACGCCATCTGTCAGCGCAGGCCCGAACTCGAGCTGCGCTGGATTGCCGCTCACTCCGGCAATCGCTGGAACGAATACGCGGACGCGCTCGCTACCGCCTATCGCCGCCAAGTGCGCTAGGGTCTGTCCCTGAATTGCTCAGCCCCCGTAAACGTGCCCGTGCCCATGCCCGAAAGAGGCAACGGGAGAGGCGGATGGCCGATAGGGTGGGATGGAGCTGGATCACGAGCGGTTGGATGTTTACCACCTCGCGCTAGATTTTCTGGTTCTCGCCAGCGAGATTATCGAAGGGCTGCCACGCGGGCGAAGTCACCTTTTGGGCTCAAGTTGCTCGAAGAGAGCGGACACAGGACCGGAAAAGCCATGATTGTTCGCATTGTGTCGACGCTGATCGAGTTGGCCCAGAGTTGCGAGGATTGAGTCAGAGTCGCAGTCAAAGCAGCGCTCACCCGATCGCGACCACCGCAACGTAGTTGCGGTGAGTTTTCTCGTAACGGGTAGTGAAACGGCGGGCCTGCTTGAGCAGACTGAATGTACACTCGATCTCGGAGCACGAGCCATTTCCCCACCTTCCGGGCACGGGCACGGGCACGCTTACGGGAGGACCTGAAGTCAGGGACAGGCCCCAAACCGCGAAGGCCGTAGGTTCGATCGAGCTTGGGTTTGATGGTCACGCGCTCGTCGCGCCCGGCTCAGCCTTCGGCGTCCGAGTGCGGAACCCCGCGCGCTGCGAGGTGCGACGCTGGATCGCGATCGCCCCCCTCGGCTCTAAGGCGCGACTACGTGCACGGAGCCGTCCGCAGAGGCATGCAGGGCGACCGGTTTTTCGCCGCGGAAAATCAGTAAGGCGTCGTCGTCGGCGTAGAGCGTGCTCAGTTCGCCGGCATTGGGGCCACCGAAGTCGGGTGCATCGAATGCGATCACGTCTTTCGTGGTCGGCAGTGCGGCGAGCGGAGCGATGCGCAAGCGCGTTTCGCCCAGGCTCGAGCGCCACATCAAGAGCAGTTTGTCGCCCAACGGCCCGGCCGACCACCACCACTTGCTCTCGATTCCCGGCAATTTCACCTCGTTCGATTTGCAGCCGTTCGCGTCGCAGTCGATGCGGCCGACGAGCACCCCCTCGGCCACCGTTTGCGCATACGTGAGGCTCGCGCCGGTTTTGGTGCAGACCAAGTCCGACTCCACGCCGCGTTCGAAGGGCATCGTCACGCTGCTCGGTTTGCTCCAGGCGCCACCTTGAAAGAGTGTAACGGTGACTTGAGTCTTGCCGTCGGGCGCGGTTGCTTTGGCATTGTGTTGTCCCGCGCGGGGCCCGTATGCAGCGACGGCCAGCGCGCCGTTCTTACGGCACCCGTGCAGCGTGCCCGAGAACGTGCCTTTTTCGACGCGCGCGTCCTTGAGTCGTCCCGAGATGAGCGACTTGGCGATCAGCTCCGCGCCGGCTTCGGTTTGCTGCAGGTACACGACTTGATTGCCCAGGGACAAGGGATCGCCGACCAGCGTCGCGGTCGGCAGCTTGCTCGCTTTTCCGGCTTTGCCGGCGGACAGCATCGTGACCTGGAAGCCTTCGTCCTTATCGCCGCGCTCCACGGCCAGGCCATCGCGCGTGAGACGGAGCGCGCCGAGTCCGCGCACCTCGGATTTTTGTCCTGTCTTCAAGTCGTAAGCAGAGAGCCCTTTCTCCGTCAGGCCGGCGGCGAAGACGCCATTCGCGTCTGGCACCAAATCGACGGTTTGGGTGGGCAATTCCGGCACCTCCGCGTGCGCGTCGAAGCAGCTGACCTTGCTGAAGCCCGCCGAGAACTCACAACCGCGCGGCTTGCCGCGACCTTCACTCGGCTTGAGCAGCAGCACCGCGCGCCCGTCGGGCGTGAGCAGTGGACCCACCAGACTGAGCGATTTATCGCTGAAGCTCTTCCAAGCGCCGCTGTTCAAGAGCGCAGCGGGTGCGGCTTGCGGGGCCGCCACTCCGGGAGCAGGTTCGGTCTTGAGCCCTGCGCTTGCAGCCGATTCCCAGAGTTCGGTGGCGACCGAGATCAGTGAGCTGTCGGTCGGCAGGGTGCAGGTGCCCTTGGTGTCGCCGCAGGCCAAGCGCTCGTGCAGCTTGCGCTTGAGCAACGCCCCCTCGCTGCTCGTACCGAGGGCGGCATACAGATCGTCCGCGGGCGGCGCGCAACGCGCGGGCCAGCCGTTCTTCTGGTTCAAGGTCGCCGTGTTGCCGAGCGCGATCGAACGCAGCTGCGCGACGCGCACCGCCAGCGCGCTTTGCGCGGCAGGGCCGGCGAGGCAGGTACTCAGTTCGTTCCACGACTTCTGCGCGTCGCCTTCGGAACAGGCGACGCAACTCAGGGCGACGAGCGCCAGGCTGAGCGTCGGTGGGCGTACGGGTGCGGCTAACGAGGCTCGGCGCGTCATGCGCCCGAGACTACAGATTCAACGGAACAGCGCCAACACTTCGTCCCGCGCATCGATCATCTGGGGCCAACTCGCGCGTAGATCCGCGGCGCTGAAGCCGACATGGCGCGCTTCGAGTGAATTCGATATTTCGTCGAGCAAGGCCTCGTTGACCGCCGAATCGTGGCGCAAATGATACTCCAGCCGATCCGCGAGCCGCACCACCGCGACTTGCATCCCGACCGTGCCCCCGCCTGCATACGCGCGCTCGGGTTGGTGGTGCCAGGCCACCACTTGCGCGATTGGCTCCGGAATTTTCCAGCTCGAGAGCACATGCGCGCCGAGCACAGCGTGGTCGTAGCCGAGGCGGTCGCGCTCGACCAAATGCAAGCGGTCCGGTGAGTCGAGTGCCGCCGGTGGTAGGCCGTCGTACGATTCGATGCCCGCCTGCATGCACAAGAGTTTGCCGATATCGTGCAAGAGCCCGGTTAGGAACAACTGGTCGCCCGAGCGCAGTCGCCATTGGTCGGCGAGAGTGCGGGCGATGGCAGCCGTGCCGGCGCAATGATTGCGAATCGTCGCGCCACGGCTCTTGACGTCGCGGAACATGTCCATCGTCGCGACACCGACGACGATCTCGCGCACGGTGTTTCGACCGAGTCGAGCACACGCCATCAGCACGCTCTCGCACGGAACCAACGTGCGGTAGAGCGCGGAGTTCGCGATGCGCAAGAAGGTGGCCGACAGCGCCGGGTCCTTCAGGATCACGCCTTCCAAATCAGCGGTGCGGTAGTCTTCGCTCCCCAAGAGGCTGAGCACTTGTCGGGCGACCACCGGGAAGGGCCTGATCTTGGCGCTGAGCAGCACCGCCCCGGCCAAGCGATGGGTCGCGAGATCAGTGTTGTGCGCCGGATGCTCGTCCTTGTACCAGAGGTGATCCTGAACCACTTCGCGCGCTAGCTCGTGCACGCTCCAGCAACGGCTGAATGGCCGGTGAGTTAAGCGGAGTCCGCTCTGTCTATTATAGTGGCGGTCCGCGTATTTCAGTGTAATCTTCGATCAGAGAGTCGCCATGAGTTCAGTTCTGATCATTTCCGGTAGCCCGTCGAGTACCTCCCGCACCGAGCGTCTGGCTCGATCGATCGCCCAGCGCGTCGCCGCGCGGGACGTTCAAGCGTCGCTGCTCGACGTGCGTGATCTCCCGGCAGCCGACCTGCTGCACGCGCGCTTCGATGCCCCCAGCATCGTGGAGGCCACCGCGCGGGTGGCCGCTGCCGACGGCATCATCGTGGCGACGCCCGTGTACAAGGCCGCCTACTCCGGCTTGCTCAAGACCTTCTTGGACGTGCTGCCGCAATTTGGTCTGCGGGGCAAGGTCGTGCTGCCGCTCGCCACGGGCGGTTCAGTCGCCCATGTGCTCGCGATCGACTACGCGCTCCGCCCGGTGCTCAGCTCGCTCGACCCGCTGCACGTGGTCAATGGCTTGTTCTTGTTGGACAAGCAAATCACCGTGCTCGAAACCGGTGAGGTGCAATTGGAGCCCGAGGTCGATCAGAAGCTGAATGTGGTGATCGACCAATTTCTGCGCGGGCTGCAGCGGGTGGCGAGCGCCGGCATCTGAGCGCTATTTGCCGGGCGTGGGGCTCGGGTGACTACTCAGCGCGCGGGCGGTGTCTTTGGCGGCCGTGCTCGAAGCGTGTGCGAGCCGTTTTTGTGCGGGATCTTTCAAGGTGCGCGCGGCGGAATCGAAACGCTTGGCTTGCGCCTCCCAAAATTTGGGGTCGTTTTGCGGTGGTGCGAGACCTAACAAGTAGGCTGCGTCGAACGCGGCGAGCGGCGCGCTCGGGTTGTTCTTTTCGGCGGCCAGGCGGTCCAACTCCGTCACTTGCAGCGCGCCCGTCGGCAATTGCGGGCCGCGCAAGACCAGTTCGCTCGCATCGCGCGGTCCGTTCCGCAAGCTGCTGGCCAATGCAAAATAAAGGGCGCGTTCGGGGCTCGGATTGTTTCCGCTACTGAGCTCCGCTGCCACCCTGAAGTCCTCGGCCTGGAAATAGCGTCGGCCGTGTTCGATCAGCGCTCGCGCGAGTAGGTCTTGTCCGGCCTCGTTCAGTTTGCCGGGATCCCAGTGTGCGGCGAGCGAGCGCGGTAGGCCGCGCTCCAGAAGCGCGCGCAACAGTGGCACATCGTGGGTCACATCGGCGAGCAGATAGGACGCGTAAAAGGTGGGCACACGCAGCGCAAGCTTGCGTTCGGTGGTGTCCCCCAGCGCTGGCTTCAGCGGAGGGAGCAGCAGTTTGTCGAGCGCGTCGATGCGACGCCCGGAGTACACTTCGGACAGCAACGCGCGTGCGCGCTCGACCCGAGGATCGACCAAAATCCATTCCTTGGCCAGCTCGCGTAGGCCGACCAAGGCCGCGTCGCGGCCGCGCGCCTTGCGCGGTTCGAGCGCTTCGTCGAGCGCGGCGTAATAGGCCTCGCGCACCTCGGCGTCGTCGTTCATCTCCTTCGGCAACGCTACTTGGCGCACGACCGACACGAAGCGCATGTCCGCCAAGCCCGCCTCGATCGCCACCACGCCCTTCGCATATTGAGTCAGGCGCGTCCCCGGAAGGGAGAGCTCGTGGATCGCTTGTGCCTGCGCCACGATCCAGGGCTTGAGCGTGCTCTGGAAAAACTCCATGAAGTGCGCTTTGTCGAACGGCGCCGAGAGCTCGGGCGCCTTCTGCACCAGGCGCGCGAGCCGCCCTGCCGAGGCCAGCGCGATCAGCGCGTCCTCGATGTTGCGTTCCAACTCGGGGCGTCTCGGTTCCAAGTACGGTAAGGCGATCAGATCGGCGCAGCCCAGCGGCGCGAGCTCGGCGCGTAGTGCGCGCAACAAGCCGGGAGGCAGGCTCTTGTCGCTTTCCAAGCAGGCGAGCAGCGCATCGCGCTCCAGGGGCGACGCTAGAGCCAGCGCTTGGGCCAACTGATCGCGCGCTGTTTCGCTCGCCGCGGCGGGCTTGCAGGTTTCGCTGGTGTGCGACAGGTACTCCTGGCAGCTCGGGTCGGCGGGCGGCACGCCGGTAGGTGCGGCGACCAACGGTACCTTCTGCTTGGCAGGTTCGACCTGCTTCCACTCGGTCTTCGCCGGTTTGGTTTCGGTAGGCGGCGATTGGACAGGCTGCGCGGCTTGGGGGGCACAAGCCCATAGCCAGCTGGAGGTGGCGAAAACCGAGAGCCAAGAGGCAACGCGCATCGCTCGATACGACCCGCAAAATGGCGCCAGGTCAAGCCGGCGGATCGCGGGGCTAGCCCACGAAATGATTCAGGAAAATGGCGTGTGTTTAGCGTTCTGGCTGCGCTCGCGCAGGGCTTCGTCGCGCGAAAAATAGCAGCATCTTCGGCCTAGCCATCAACTTCGAGCGACGAACGGCCGCTTCATCTGTCGTGTACGTGTGTGAGTGCGAGTCGTAGACATGAGGTTTAGCAGCGCGCGCACCATCCTGGTGATCGACGACAACGCGGTCGTGCTCGAGGCCACGCGTTCGACGCTCGAGCAAGCGGGCTTTCGCGTCGTGACGCGCGATCGGGCCAACGGCGCGGTCGTCGCGGTCTTGAACGAACGGCCCGATCTGGTGTTGCTCGACGTGAACATGCCGAACATGACCGGCGACTCGCTAGCCGATATCTTGGGTAGGACCCGCGCCACGCGCGGTACGCTGGTCGTGCTCTATTCGAGCTTGCCGGCCAATGCGCTGCGCATGAAAGCAATGGCCGCGGGGGCGCATGGTTTCATCCAGAAGACTGGCGTACAAACCGAGCTCGTCCGACAAGTGCGCGCATTCCTCGAGCAAGACTCGCTCGGTGCGCAACGCGTGGCCTCGATCTTGGCCGGTGAGGAAGGCTCCTCGAGTGCGCGGATCCGCGTGGCAAGGGCGGTAGAAGAGCCGCTTTCGGGCGCTCCTCCGAGTAGCCGGCCGTTCCGGTCGAGCTCCAATTCGCCTGCAGAGAGCGTCGGATCCATGCCCAGCGCGAGCGCGCCCCCGCAGCTGCACGATAGCGGGACGATTCGGCTGAGCGTGCCCACCGCGCTCTTTCTCGACGATGACCTGGCCGTGCTCACTGCCTACCGACGAGCGCTCAGCAGTGACGAAGTGAACGGTGAGTACCTGACCTCTGCCGATCAGGCCGTGCGTCGCATCTCCGCGGCCGAGCCGCCCGACGTAGTCGTCACCGATTTGGTCATGCCTGGCATGAATGGGATGGAGCTTTATCGACGGGCACTGGAGCTCGATCCGACTTGGCGACACCGTTTCGTATTCATCACCGGCGCGAGCACGGTCGGCCACGTCGCCGAATTCTTGCGTCGCGTGGGCGGGCGAGCCTTGGAGAAGCCAGTCGATATGCGACGTTTGCGAGATGCCATCCGCTACGCGGCAACCGGCGCGCGAATCTTCCGGAAACATAGCGCAGACGGCTAGTTTTACGCCCTTTCGCCTCAGTCGCGCGCGTCGAACATGCGTGGCAGAGTGTAAGCCATGGGTAGACTCTGGACGATTGTGCTGGGCTGCTCGTTCGTTGCTGGTTGCTCGCCGAGCAGCGCGGCGCCGCTTCGGTCGCCTTCGCTCGACTACGCGCCGCCAGCGGCGACCACTGCCGATGGCGACACGGTCGGTGCCGATCGCCGCGGTCCGGGCGACAAACTGCACGAGGGCGTAACCAGCGATGGCCCCGCGCCCGGTTGGGATGCAAGCAAAGCCGGACTCACCTACGATCCGAAGCATCGCGTCGGTGGTGCAGTCGATCCTCCGCCGGCCAACGGTTCGTCACCGTCGAAATAGCGTGCTGATTGCCACTCTCGCTGCACGCGCCAGTCCATTCCTTGCTCACATGTAGGCTGAGCGATTACTCTAATTGGCTCGGCTCGTTGACGTGACCGCGTGAGGCGGCCTACCGTCTGTCGAGCTTTTGGGCTTTTACGGAGGAAAGAATATGCGTGGTTTAGCAGCTTGTTTGGTGGGTTTTCTGGGATTGGGCGCGCTCGCGACGATGGCCGCCTGCAGTGATTCGACCGACATGGGTTCGGCGGGCAGCGCGGGCAGCGCAGGCTCGAGCGGCGGCGCCGCCGGGGGCAGTGGCGGCAAAGCGGGCAGCTCGAGTACCGCGGGCAACTCGAGTACGGCGGGCGTCGGTGGCGCGGCTGAATGCGGCTTCGCGACCGACGCTTGCAATGAGTGCCTGACCGATAAGTGCGACGAACCGGTCAATGCTTGCGGCGCAGATCAGAGTTGTCTGAGTGATTTGCTCGCGCTTCCCAATTGCGTCTGTGATCCGTCGAAGGACCCGGACACGTGCGTCGCTGGCTTCGTCCAAGCGAACGGCGACCTCGGCGAGAAGTTGGCCAATTGCTACACGCTCAATTGCGCTGAACTTTGTCAGTAGGTTGAGCTGAGCGCGCCCTCTGCCCGTCACTTCGACGCGCAGAGGGCCGGCTACTGCCCGGCTTCTTCGTCGGCCGTGGCCTTCTTGATCTGATCGATGAGTGACCCCGAGCCGTACGGGTTCGAACGCGCGGCAGGCGGTAAATCGCCGCTATTCGGCGTTTCCGGCGCGCTCGACTCAGGCGCCGAGACAGGCGCTTGGGGCGGCGTTTCTTCGCTGCCCTCCGCGGTCTCGGTTGGCACCAGCTTGGGTGTGGCGCGGACGGAGCGCGGAGCGCTGCGCTTGCGCTCGACCGATAAACTCTCGAGCTCGACCACGCGCGGTGCGCTGCTGGCGGTGGGAGCCGGAAGCTGAGCGGCTGGACTCGAGGCGGGAGTGTTGATGCTGGGGGTGGCCGCGGCGCTGGCGGGGAGCACCTGCGCTGGGCGCGGTTGCTTCAAACTGCGCACGAGCGACGCGCCGGCTGCGGAAGCCGTGACGCACACGACCAAGGCAATGCACGCGGATAACCAGCGCGGTCGCTCGCTCAGTGAATCCGCGACGTGAAGGTTGGCGAGTGCGTGCTCGCTCGGGCGGTCAGTGCTGCGTACGGCAGTGACGACCGGGATTGGCGAGGAGGTGGGCGGTGACGAAGCGGCGACTGCTACCGGCGGCGGCGGCGGTGGTGAAGGACGGGTGGCCGCAGAGGGCGTCGCCGGTGCGGCCACTCGCGGCAGCTGCGCTGGTCGCGGGAAGGGCGTGCTCAGCGGGTTCGACAGAGACGAGAGCGACGCGAACGACGCGCGCGCCAGCGGGGTCGGTGGACGCGTAGACGGATGCGCCGAGGTGTCGAGGCTCGGAAAGGGCGAGCGGGTGGGCGCGAGCAGTGGCGTCGGCTCCGGCTTTTCCAGGGCGAATTCCAGAGTTGCCAGTGGCCGCTCGTAGCTGGCCAACGATTGCGGCGTGGCCTCTTCCACGGTGGGTTTCGCAGCGGGCGGCGCGCTCTTCGGCGGGCTGCGACTAGGCAGCGGCGTACGAATCGCCGGCGCCGGCGGGCGAGTTGCGACTGACGCGGTGGTTGGCCCGGGTGCGGTACTCGGCGCCAGCGGGGCGGGGTGGGAACTGGCGCTGGCAGCGGGGATCAACGTGCCCACTGGACGCCACGTGGGCATGCCTTCGCGCCAGACCAGCGCGCCTTCGCCGAGCTTGCCCGTGCGACGCGCGATGATGAGCTGCTCAATCGTCATCTCGACCAACTCCGTGCCGCCGAGATCGACGTACCAGAGTGGCTTCTCCGTGGGGGCGATGGACGGTTGTCGGGCCCGCACCGGTGTGGGCGCTTGCGTGCTGTCTCGCGGCGCGGGTCGTGACAAGCGCTCGTCATCGACGAGGCTCGGTTGCTGGGAGCGAGAGCGGCCGCTTGCGTTGACCAGCGCGGCCGCTGCGAGCGTGCTCATCATACGCGTCGCGTCGTCTTCTTCCGGCTCGTCGCGAGCACTCGGGATCTCGATTGGCGGCGGAGTGGGCTCCGAGCGGCGATCGGTGTGAGCGCGATCGAGCCGCACGAAGTGTCCGCACTCACAACGCAAAACGCGAAGCTTACGCGCCTGCTCGCCGCTCGTCACATGACGCCGGCCGCAGCCGCTGCAGTCGACCTCGTGCAATCCGCTCATCGGGGCCCGGCAGCATACCTCCGGCTAATGAGCCGGCAAGGGCCTTGAGTCGGTATTTTCTCCGCGCTTAAAAAATGACCGCCCCGTGCACGCCCAGCACGTAGCTATCGAAGGCCGGGTAGTCCCCGCTCTTCAACATGCCGTTGTAGCCGCCGTGCACGCCTAAATCGATGAACGGCAGGAGGGTCAGGTCGAGGGTCACCCCGGCGTCCGCCGTAGCGCCCGAGCGACCGTCGCCCAGGCTGGTGGAAAGGTGCCCATACCCGAGGTGCGCGTAGATCCCCGGTTCCAGCACTTTCAAGAACGATATCCGGCCGCCCACGATGCCTTGCGAGAACTTGGCGCCCGCGTCCCCCGAGAACGTATGGTACGCGCCGCCGATCTCGGGCGTGAGTTGCAGTGCCAACAAGTCGAGCTTGTACCCGAGTCGAACGTTGAAGCCCGTGCCGCTCGACACGGCGGGCTCGTCGATGCCATTCGTGTAGTCGAGGTCGACCCCGAGGCTGGTCCCGCTCTTGGCTTGCGCATCGCGCGCGCCGATGAACATCAAGGTGGAAGCAAGCAAGGCGGGCAGGAGGCGAAGGGCGAGTGAGCGGTGGCGAATCATTTTCGGGCGTACTCCTAGGTAATGAGTAGAGCACACAGCAAAGGCCGAGCCAGGTTTCGAAACAAGCTGGTACTCGCGTTCGCGCGCATTCCGCCTCGCTTCGCGTGGCAGGTTGCGACGCGCGAAGCTCACTTGCGAGGCAAAATGTCGCTGACATGACCCGGCTGGAGCAGGGGGCGTTTGCAGCGTCGCGCGGCTGCGGCCTAGCCTGGGCTTCGGATGTTGGTTCGCTTGCCTGCCGGTCGTGAGATTTGGCGCCTGTTCTGCCTGGTTTGTTGGCTCGTGGGCTGCTGGTCGTTGCCGCGTGTCGCGCGCGCGGAGACGCTGCAAGCAGCGATCGGCAGCAAGGCTTTCACGATTAGCAATGCGCGCGTCGCTTGCGCGCCGCCCGGCGGCGGTTGGTCGATCGATGCGACGTCGCAAGCACGCGCATTGCGACCACCGACGAGTACCGAAGCGATCGGCAAGGCGGTAAGTCTGCGAGTTGCGGCTTCGCTCGCGCTGTGCCCGACCGAGGCGGACACGCTCGACCTCGTGGCTACCGCGCGCCCGCCGAGCATCGAGGCGAGCAGTGTCGTGTTGCTGTTGGATCAGGGGAGAGTCGAACTGCACGGCACTCGCTTGGCGGGGACCGCCGTAGCTTGGCGCAGCAATACGGCGTCGGGCGTCGACGTGTGCGAAGCGCCGAAGCTGGAAAATGGCGCGGAGCGTTGCGTGTTCGAAGTCGGTCGTGGACTGTCAGCGGATCCGGCGAGCGGCCATTTGTCGTTCATCCCCGCGGGCGGTCGCGCGGGTCCGGATGTCACGAACTTCGATCTCCAGGGTGAGTTGGCCAGCTCGAGCAGTTTCGTGCTGACCCCGGCGCGCGTGGTCTTGTCGAGTATCGTGCCGCAGGATGCGTCCATCGATCTCTCGACCGGGCACGGCGAGGTGGAATTGAGCCATCCGGAGGCGGTTTCCGGCGTGGATTGCGGCGCGCAACGCTGCGAGCTGTCCGGTCGCGCGCTCCGGGTGCGCTCCTTGTCCAGTAACGTCGGCTCGGTAGACGTGAAGTTTCGACTGATCGCCGGGGTGGTCGTGAGCAAGGGCGCGGGGTTCGAGGCGACGCCCTCGGTCTCGCTCGCCGTCGTGCACTGCCCGATGTCCGTGCCGTCGGGGCCGATACTGCGAGACACCGATGCCGCAAGCTTCGTCCTGCGCATCGAGGGTCGCTGTGCGCGCGAGGTGCCGTCACTCAAGTTCATGATCGGCTCGGAAGCTTCCGAGGTACGGATGACCCTGGTCGATTCGACCGGCACCGACGTACTCATCTACTTGGGCAACACGTCGGCCTCGTCGGTGACGGTGACCGCGGTGCATGAAGACTCGCCGAGCGTCGCGGTTGCCGTCGCGCGGATCGAGACCACCGTGCCTCCCCGCAGTAGCGCATCGCTCGAAATACCCGGCCACAAGAACCTCGGTTTCATTCCCACCAATCGCCCGGCGATCGTGCACCTGCCGCCGCTCGGAGCGCATGGGCATCTGGTCCCGCTGCCCATCCCCGGCGTATACACCGTACAAAAACAGAACGCCGAGTACTCCGTAACCGGTGACCCAGACGCGTCGGGGCAAATCGCGCTCCGCTTTGGCTACCGTGTCGACTCGCTCCCGGGAGCCCTGGCGGAAGCCGATCTGGGGCTGATCAACAGCCCTCTGCTGCGCCCCATCCGCGAAGCCAACCTGCCGGCTCCGATTGGCGGTTCCGCGCTCGGTCCGAGCCCGATCGTGGAGTTCGTGTGTGGAACCCCAGACAACCCGGCTGAACGCATCACACCTGGGATCACCGCGCACCTGCCATACGAGAGCCGCGACAACTGTCGCTTGATTTTTCACCGTAACCGGCTGCCCCGGAGCTACGGCACGCAAAAGCTCAACCTCGAGATCGACGTCGTCGACTCGGACGGCTCATCGCGCGCCGAGGGGCACGTGTCCGAGAGCATCGTGATGCGACCGGGGGCGGATCCGATCTACGCCTGGATCAACGGCGTAAAGGCGCCCTTCGATCGCATCCTGGTGCGCTTGTCGCACGCCGCGGACGAGGCCCACTACGTAGGGGCACTCGAGATCCAAACTGGCGCGCCGGAGGTGAAATGGACGGCGATTATGGGTACCGGGCGCGCACGGTTGTACGCCACCACCGCGATCCCGACCGGCCTGTATCGATTCGGTGACGATGCGCACAGTGGTGTGCTGTCGCTCAATTTCGGGGTCATCTCGCGCCTCACCTGGCTCAGCAGAGACGGGCATGAAGGCTTCCTCGGGCTCGAAGCGGGCATCATGGCCATCGGTTTGGCGAACGACACGAGTACGACGGGCCAGTCACTCACCGAAATCGGCGCAGTCGCCGGCTTGGGCTTGAGCGTGCCAATCGCCAACCGCTCCACGCCCACGCAGGCGTCGATCAACCTGCACGCCTGGTATGAAGTCGATATCTCACACCATGGGGGCGAAAGTCAGGGGAGCCGCACGTCGATCATCTTTGGCCCGAGCATTTCCATCGGCAATATCGGGACGAACCTGTAGCCGGGTGGGGACTTGCCATTGCGCCGGCGACGCCTGCCCCGTATCTTTCTGGAATGCGGATTGGGTCTCGGGCTCTCATCGTCGGTCTGCCGTCGCTGCTTCTGGCGATTGCCTGCCTGTCTGGCGAAAATCAGTGCTTGAATCCCCAGCCCGATTTGCCGTCGTGCCGTGGCACGGACAACAGCCCGGGTAGCTTCGGTGGCAAATCTTCGTTCGCCGGTGCGCCGGGCACGAATACCGGAAATCCGTCTTCTGGCGGCACGTCCGCGTCGGGCAGCGCTGGCCGCGCCTCGACCGGCGGCGGCAACGAGCCAAACGAAGGCGCCGCTGGTAGCAGCAGCGCTGACGCGGGCGGAGCCGGTGGCGATAGCGCGCTCGAGCCCGGCGTCGACGGAGGAGCCGGGGGCGCAGCGGGCAGCGACAACGGTCCCTTCTGAGCCTACGGCGAAAGAGCTTACGCCCATGGATGACACGCAAAGTGTGCTTCGCGATTATTCGGTGATCGCTGTCGTCGGGCTGAGCCGCGATCCGGCGAAGGCCGCGCACTCGGTCCCGGCGAAGCTCCAAGCCGCCGGCTTCCGAATCGTGCCCGTGAATCCGGAAGCCGCGGAATTGCTCGGCGAGCCCGCGTTTGCTTCGCTGAGCGAAATTCCGTTTCCGATCGAGCTGGTGTTGGTTTTTCGCCCGGCTCGTTTTGCGCCCGCGATCGCCGAGCAGGCGGTGGCGATTGGTGCCAAGGCGCTCTGGTTGCAACAGGGCATCTATTCTTCCGAAGCTCGGAGTATCGCCAAGCGCGCTGGCCTGCGCTACGTCGAAGACCGCTGCGCGGGCGTGGAACGCGCGCTGTACGGCATCGTGAAGCGCTAGCGCCCGGCGCGCGTGTCGTGGCCCACGCCGAGAGCGGCAATTTGCAACACGCGGCTTTGCCGTTGCGCGTCTTGTGCGCTGACGTCTCGGTTGACGATTGCGTCGCTAATGGCGGATTATCTGCGATCGAGCCGAGTGGTATGCGTCCTACTGCCCGCGTGAAAGGCTACGAATGACTCGGATCTTGGTCGTCGAGGATAGCCCGACGCAGGCCATGGAACTCAAATATCTGCTCGAAACAACGGGGTTCGAGGTCGAGATCGCGGGCGATGGCTCGAGCGGGCTCGAGCGCTGCAGGCAGCTCGGGGTGGACGCGGTGCTGAGCGACGTCGTGATGCCGGGCATGGACGGCTACGAGCTTTGCAAAGCCCTCAAAAGCAATCCGGACACTGCGCAGTTGCCGGTGATGTTACTGACTTCGCTCTCCGACCCGATGGACATCATCCGCGGTCTGGAGTGCGGAGCGGACAACTTCCTGACCAAGCCGTACGACGGGTCGTATTTGATTGGTCGGGTCCGACGCCTGCTCGAAAACCGCGCGCTGCGTGGGGATCGCAAGGTCTCCATGGGTGTGGACGTGGTGCTCATGGGCAAGCAGTTCACGATCAACTCGGAAAAAGAGCAGGTGCTGGATCTGCTGCTGTCGACGTTCGAGGAGGTCTTGCGTTCGCGCCAGCGCGAGTTCGAAGCCAAGCTGAACGAACAGACTTTTCGTGAATCACAACGCTTCCTGCAGTCGGTGCTGGATGCGCTCGCGCGTCAGATCGCGATTATCGACAATCGCGGAAACATCCAAGTCGTCAATGCCTCATTCCGCCAATTTGCGCTGGAAAAAGGCTGGGATCAGGGCCGCAAGCTGGAAGGCTCGAACTATTTCGAAACCTGGCTGGCGCTGACCTTCGCGGGCGAGCACGCCTCCAAGGTGCAAGACGGCCTAGATGCGGTGCGCTCTGGTAAGCAGAGCAGCTTCTTTATCGAGTACTCGACGCGTGTCGAGAGCGCCACGCGCTTCTATTCGCTGTCGGTCGTGCGATTCCCCGAGCGCAATCAATACTTGTTCGCCGTCGAACACGAGGACATCACCTCGCGCAAGCAACTCGAACGTCAATTTCATCACGCCCAAAAGATGGACGCGATCGGTCAGCTCGCGGGCGGCGTCGCGCACGATTTCAACAACCTACTGACCGTCATTCGCAGCTACGGCGATTTGCTGATGCAAGAATTTTCGCCCGGCGGCCAGCAGTGTGAAGACATGGAGCAAATCCTGAAGGCGACGGATTCGGCGAGCGCGTTGACCAAGCAATTACTGGCGTTCGGGCGCCAGCAAATGGTCAAGATGGAGGTGCTCGACCTGAATGTGATCATCGACGAACTCGACAAAATGCTGCGGCGTTTGATCGGTGCGGACATCGAGTATGCCACCGTGCTCGAACACGGAGTGTCCCGAGTCGAGGCGGATGCTGGGCAAATTCAGCAGATCCTGATGAACTTGGTGATCAACGCGCGCGACGCGATGCCCAACGGTGGCAAGCTCACGGTCGAGACCAGGAACGTGCTCTTGGATGAAGCGTACTCGACCTCGCACGAAGGGGTGACGCCCGGCCGCTACGCCTCGATCGAGGTCACCGATACCGGGCTCGGGATGAGCGCCGAGGTGCAGGCGCGTGTCTTCGAGCCGTTCTTCACCACCAAAGATGTGGGCAAGGGCACTGGCCTCGGACTAGCGACGGTCTACGGCATCGTTCAACAGTGTCGCGGTCACATCTGGGTGTACAGTGAGGTCGATCGCGGTACGACCTTCAAGATCTACTTGCCCTGCGTGGACCAGCCGCTGTCGCAGTCGCGTGCGCCGGCCACGTCGGAGCGAGCCGCCGGCGACGAAACGGTGCTACTCGTCGAGGACAACGTGGCGGTGCGCTCGGTGCTCGGCCGGGTGCTCAGAGACGCCGGCTACGCCGTGCTGGATGCCTGCGATGCGGCTTCTGCGTTGGCCATCTGCGAAACGTACGACAAGCGCATTCATTTGCTGCTCACCGATGTGGTGATGCCCGGGGTGAGCGGCCCGGAACTAGCGCTGCAGCTGACCCAGAAACGAGCCGATATGAGGGTGTTGTTCATGTCCGGCTATTCGGGCACGGCCATCACTCGGCACGGGGTTTTACGCGATGGCGTGCTCTTTTTGCAGAAACCGTTCTCGCCCGGGTCGATCACGCGCGCGGTGCGCGCGGCATTGGCACCTTGATCGTGCACGAGCCCCTGCCGTTCGCGGGGCTCAAAGCCCGTGCTCGGCTGACGCCTGCGTCGAGACGAGGCCGAATTGCTGGATCAGGTTCGCTTCGAGTTCGGCGGCAGAGCGCGTCAGATCGTCCAAGTGCCAGAGGCGGATCGTGCCGTCGTCGCTGCCAGAGGCGAGCACGAAAGGGCGCTGGGTGAAGCGTACCGCGCGCACGCTGCCCGTGTGTCCAGGGAGCGTTGCGAGCGGCTTGCCGGTGACCGGGCTCCAGATGCGCACGGTCTTGTCCTCGCCGGAGGAGGCCAATTGTGTGCCGTCGGCAGCGAAATCTACGCTGAGCACTTTGCCGTCATGGCCGCTCAGAGAGTATAGCCGCTTGTGACTGGCCAAACTCCAGACTCGCACCAAGCGATCCGCGCCCGCGGAGGCCAACAGCGTGCCATCCCGCGAGATCGCGCTGCCCAAGATCCAATCGCCGTGGGCCTGCCACGCGGCATCGACTCGGCCGGTCTTCATCTCGCGTACGGTGAGCACCCCGGCTTGGTCTCCGGTGACGAGGGCGCCGGAGCGTGGGTCGACGCTCATCGTCTGAATCGGCGAGAGTGTCTCCTGTTCCTGGAGTAGGGCCGCGCTGTGCACGTCGAAGATCCGGAGTTTTCGGTCGATTCCAGCGGCGGCCAGACTCTGCCCATCGAGCGTGAATGCCAATGCGCGCGTCTCTTGACGCAAGCCCTCGATGACTTGAATAGGGATTTTTTGCGCCAAATCCCAAATGAAGATCTGCGTGCCCGAGCCAGCCAGCGCCAGGCGTTGACCATTGGCCGAGACCGCCAGCGCGCGCACGCGGTCCAGGCGTACGGGGAGGCGGGATGCGCAGATCCCGGTCGAAAGCTGCCAGATGCAGAGGCCGTTTCTGCCCAGCCCGGCGCTCAGTAGGTGGTCGGGCGCAGCACCGAGGCCGAGCGCCAGCACGTTGCCGCGTTCCGTGAGTTGATCCGGGCTGGCGTCTGCGCCCAGCGACCAGAGCCGCAGACCGCTGTCTCGGCTGTACGAGGCGAGCCGCATGGCATCGCCCGAGATGGCGACCTGATCGACTGCTTCATCGTGCTGTCTGATCAGCGCTCGCTGACCGCTGCGTAAATCGAGTACACGGAAACTCTTGTCCTTGCCGCCCAACGCCACGAGCCGGCGGTCGTCCGACCAGGCCAAGCTGGACATCACGTCGCCCAGCACGATCGGCGCTTCTACTTGGCTGCCGCTCTGGGTGTCCCAAGAGCGCAGCGTGCGATCGGCACCGGTGCTCGTCAGGTACCGGCCTTGTTCGGCCAATGCGAGGCCAAGCACGGTCCCCGCGTGACCGGCGAGCCGACGCTCGCCGTGGGTGGTGCCGTCGTACACGAGTAGCGCGCCGAGCTCGCCGCCGACCGCGAGTCGCGAGCCGTCCTTGGACCAAGCGAGTGCGCTCACCGCTTGCCCTAGCTCCATGGATCGCACGTTGCCCGCGAGGCCCGCTTGCCACACGCTCAGATGGCCGTGCGCATTGCCGCAGGCGAGCGCTTGCCCGCCCGCGCCGACGGCGAGCGCGGTTGGCTTTTGCCCGCAGGGCGCAAATCGGAAGGCGATCGCCTCGGAGGTTGCTGGGCGCACGCCGACGCTGCCGTCCGCGAGGGTGATGCCGAGGGTCGATGCATCGCTGGCGAAGGTGACCGATCCGACCTCGCTGTCGAGCACCGATTCGAGCGCGAGCTCTTGTGTCGATACGCGCCAGAGTTTCAGTTGATGACCGGTCGCGCAGGCGAACAGATCCGCGGCGAAGGACAGCGCGCTCTTGGTGCAGCCTCTGGTTTCGGGCACTGTCGCGCGCAGGGCCGGTCGCATCTCGCTGCGCGCCGCGATCACCACGCCGCGCGCGTCGGCGCGTTCCTCTTGCGCGAGGGCACGCGCGGCTAGCAATTCTGCATCGATACTGTCGCCCTCTTGCAGCGCCTGCTGAGCGCGCTCGAGCAATACCTCTCCCAAACTGTGCCGGGCTTGCGCGGCGCTGCGCGTGGCGGAGTGCTCGTTCTCCAACGCGCGATGCTCGGCAAGCAGCGCGCGGTCGCGCGCGACCAGCACACGCCGATAGGCTGTGAAACCCAGCGCCAGCACGATCAGCAAGGCCAACACGGAAACCGTGACCGCCGAACGGTGCCGCGAAACGAAGCGCTTCAGCAGCTCGAGCGACGAGTATTCGTAGGCGGCGACACGTGTTCCGGCCTGGTAGGCCTGCACGTCCCGGGCCAGCTCCCGCGCGGACGGATAGCGATCGAGTTTGTTCGGCCGGAGCGCGCGTTCCACGACGGCCGCGAGCTCGGGTGGGATTCTGGGGTCGATCGCTCGTAAGGGCAGGCATTTGCCCGCGTTCACCAGGCTCACGATCTCGGGCAGCGTATTGCCGGAGAAGGGCGAGCGCCCACTGAGGATGGTGTACAAAACCACGCCCAGCGACCAAACATCCGAGCGTTGGTCGACCTCGGCGATGCGTCCGGAGAGCTGCTCCGGGCTCATGTACAAAGGCGTGCCGCACAGACTGCCTTCCAAGGTCAGGCTCAAATCACCGAGCTCGAGCCGCGGCGCAACATCGTTGCTCCTTTCCGCAGTGTCGTCGACGAGTTTGGCCATGCCCCAGTCGAGCACTACCGTCTCACCGAACTCGCCGATCATGACGTTGTCGGGTTTGATGTCGCGGTGCACGATGCCGCGGCTGTGGGCGTATGCGATTGCCTGGCACAGCCCGGAAAAATGATTGACCAAGGCGAGTCGCTCCGCGTGTCCGCTGCACTCGCCGATGGCCTGCGCCAGGGTCCGACCCGGCACGACGCGCATCGTGTAATAGAGCGTACCGTCTGCGCGTTGCCCGAGTTCGTACACCGGTACGATGTTGGGGTGTTCGAGCGCACCAGTGACGCGCGCCTCGCGCAAGAAGCGAGACAGTGTTTGCAATGCCCCCGTGCCCCCGGAGCCATCGCTCACGTCTTGCAGCAACTCTTTGATCGCTACTTGTCGGCCGAGATGCAGATCCTGAGCCTTGTATACGCGGCCAATTGCGCCGCGCCCCAGTTCGGCTCCGGCTTGCGTGCTGTAGCGCCCGGGCGCCTCGTCGGTGACGTCCGCCGTGTATGCCCGGAAGTAAACCCGCGCTCCCGATTCCCATTCCCCGGCGCCGCCGGGTCGACTGGGACCTTCCGAAACGCGCACGTCGACCGTCTCGCCGCCCTCGAACGCGGCACGCAGCGAGTTTCGATCTTCGAACGCCGCGCGAATCGAATTTCGATCCTCGAACGCGGCGCGGAGCGAGTTTCGATCCCGCGCAGCCGAGTTGTCCCCTGGCGAAGGCATCCTGAGCAAACAGAACGGCCGCCGCCGGCACGGGTTAACTGACCAGATTCACCTGTCTTTTCGTAGCAAATGGCTGCCTGAGCTGGGATTATTTGATGGTCACGAGGCGCGTCGCGTCACACTCAGCCTTCGGCGTCCAAGTGCGGGGATCACTCTCGACGCGGGGTGCGATGCTGGATCGCGATCGCCCAAATCATTAGCCGGATATACATTCGCAGCGATCGACGGCGATCCTGTGCTCACTGGAAGTTGCCAGTCTGGCGGTCCTCGCTCTTTTGACAGGACTTCTCCACCCCAACACAAGTACGGTGCAACCCTTGGTGCGGGTCTTACGGGAGCAGGGTCATGGGAAAAAGCATTTTGCGAAGCGTGGGGGTGATTGTCGGCCTCGGGTTCTTGTTCGCGGCCTGCAGTGGCAGCAAGAGTTCGGAACCGATTGGTAGCGCGGGGGGCGACAGCGTCGGAGGCAGTGCCGGTAGCAGCGGTCCCTTCGGCGCAAGCGGCGCGAACGCCGCAACCGGCGGGGCGTTCTGCGGGCCCGGCACGAAGCGTTGCGAGGGCCTGAACATCAAGCTTTGCGACGAAACCGGCGCCCGTGAAAGCATCACGCAAACCTGTCTACCGACGCAGTCTTGTACTGCGGGTGCCTGCGTGGCAGCCGCTTGCGTGCCCGACAGCACGTTCTGCAAAGACGGCGCCGTCTGGAAGTGTGACAAAAACGGAGTGAGCGCACTTGCCGAACAGTGCGCAACGGGCTTGTTCTGTCGCGCAGAAGCCGACAGCGCAAGCTGCAGCGCACAGGCCTGCACGCCCACTCAACCGGCCTGTGATGGCAACGTCGCGACCACCTGCCGCAGCGACGGGTCCGGACCCGCTTCGGGTGGCGTGGACTGCAACAAGTCCAAGCAAGCCTGCTACGCAGGACAGTGTCGCGACGTCGCCTGCACCAACGGCGCGAAGCTGTGTCAGCACGGAGACCTGTACCTGTGTGCCCACAATGGTACGGACATTTCGCTCCTCACCGGCTGCCACTCGGATGAAGTGTGTGACGCCGACATGGGTTCGTGCCGCTCCAAGCTGTGCGAAGCGGGAAAGATCACCTGCGACGGCACGCGCGTCCAGACCTGCAACGCGTTCGGCAGCGGCTGGGCGCCGGGCAGCACTGATTGCGCGGCGGACGGCAAGATCTGCGTCAATGGCAGCTGCAAGAAGCAGCTGTGCGCCGCCAGCCGTAGCTTCTGCCAAGACGGCGGAGTCTATAGCTGTGACTCGAGCGGTACCGTTGCCACGCTCACCCAAACTTGCAACGCCCAGTCCGAGCACTGCGCGACGTACAGCAGCGGCTCGTTCGCCTACTGCAGGACCAACGATTGCCACGCCGGCGACAGCGTGTGCGCGGACAACGTGATCAAGGTCTGCAACGCGGACGGTACGCTGCCGGCGAGCGGCACTGCCTGTAGCGATACTCAGGTGTGTGACAACGCACAGTGCAAAGACCGGCCGTGTGTGCCGGGTAGCTATTTCTGCAAAGGTGCCGACGTTTACTATTGCGACTGGAACAGTCCATTTTTCTACATCACTCAGCAGTGCACGTCGGATACCGCGTGCAAGGCCTTGGGCAGCAGCGGTGCGTCCTGCGCACCGCTCACGTGCCCGCCGGCCACCACGGCGTGCGTGGGCAACAAGATCGGAACCTGCGCCGCGGACGGCCAAACCTTGAGCTCGGTAACCACCGACTGCACGGCTACCACCAGCGTTTGCGGGGCGGATTTGAAGTGCGCCAAGTCCGCGACCGACACGGTCGGAGTGGCCGAAAACGTCGAGCCGCTTTCGGCGAGCACCGTGGTCGGGGACGTGTTCGACGTGGCTTCGGCGCGCAAGCTGACCGAACTGCAGACACAGCTAGTGCTCGCCGGCCCGCGGGAGCTGCGCTGGATCGTGTACGAGCTGAGCGGGCAGACCTTCGTCGCCAAAATCGACAAAGTGGTCTCGAGCGCGGCGGGCAGCGGCTTCTACAGCTCGGGAGCGCTCAATTTCAGCCTCGCGGCGGGCAAGCGTTACTTGTTGGCGGTCGTGATCTCGGGTGGGGATGTGATCGACTACGTCGATAGCGTACCGTTTACCCGCAACGTATCGTTCGGAGCCGTGGTGGGGCGCGTGATCAACTACTATCCGAGCACCTTCGACATCTTCAGCATCGACACGAACTACGTGTCTCAAATGAAGGTCACCACCGAACTGCCCTGAGTGGCTAGGGGCTCGACACCGCCGCCCGTCGCGGTATCCACTCTCGATGTAGATCGGGGATGTCTTGCAAGAGCTGCTTGGTCACGTCACTCTCCGGTGAGCGGGTGACGCGATCGGGCGGCCCTTGTTCGACGATTTCGCCCCGGTGCATGATGAAGATCGAGTCGGAGATGTAGCAAGCGAGCCCGATGTCGTGCGTGATGAACACGATCGTCATATCGAGCTCGTGCTTGAGCTTGATCAGGTAGTCGAGGATGTTCGCGCGGCTGCATGCGTCGACCATGCTGGTCGGCTCGTCGGCGATCAGCACCTCCGGGCGCAGGATGAAGATGCGGGCCAAAAGCATGCGCTGCATCTGCCCGCCGGAGAGCTCGAACGGGTATTTGCCTTCGATTTCCTTGGGTTCGATGTTCACGGCCAGCAGCGCCGCATCTACGCGCGCCTCGATCTCGTCGGCGCGGGGCTTGTGCTCGAATAGCTTGAAGCAGCTCTTGAGCTGGGCGCGGATCGTGAAGAACTGATTGAAGGCCGAGAACGGATCCTGAAATACGGCCTGAACCGAGCGAAAGTGACGTCGTGGATCTCGCTCACTGGCGATCGGTTTGCCGTTGAACAAGAGGCTTCCGCTGGTCGGAGTCTCGAGCCTGAGTAGCATCTTGGCGAGCACGGTCTTGCCACAGCCCGACTGCCCGACCACGCTGACGACGTGCTTGTCCGGGATGGCAAAGGTCGCGTTCCTGACCGCCTCGACGCGCTTTTTGCCATGGCCATAGCCGCGACAAAGCCGGTCGGCTTCGAACTTCAACTCAGTCGGCATACTGGCACCTGACCTGGCGGCCCTCGACGATGCGAATCAGCTGTCGGGTGACCTTGCAATCGTCCTTCACGGTTGGGCAGCGTTCGGCAAAGCGGCAACCCGCGATCGGTCGAGCGAGGTTCGGCGGGGCACCCTCGATGGCGACCGGCTTTTGGTTTCGATGGCCGGCTTCGGCGCTGAGCATCGAGCCCATCAAGGCCTTGGTGTAAGGCTGGCGCGGGTCGAAAATGACCTGTTCGACCTGGCCCATTTCCACGAATTCGCCAGCGTACATCACGGCAATTTGGTTCGAAACGTGGCGCAAGAGCGGCAGCTCGTGGGTAATGAACAGCATGCTGCCGATGATGCCTTGGTCCATCAAATCGAATAGCAACTTGATCACCGCCTTCTGGGTCGAGACATCCAAAGCGGAGGTCGGCTCGTCGGCAATCACCACGCGCGGATCGAGCAGGGTGGAGATACCGATCACGACGCGTTGCTTCATGCCGGCGGGTAGCTGCACCGGGTAGGCATTCAATACTTCGTCTGCCGCCAAGCCGAGCTTTTCGAAACGTTCACGAAGGCGCGAGTGGATCTCTTTCTTGTCGGCTCCTTCGTCGTGGCTTCGGATCATGTCGCTCGCCAGATCCTTGACCTTGCGTGTCGGGTTCAATGAGTTGAGGGCACCTTGGGGGATCATCGAGATCTTCTTGCCTAGGATCTCCCGTCGGTTGGTCTCGGTGTCCATGCCCAAGATGCTCTTGCCCTCGATGCGCACGTCCCCCCCGGACAGATGGAGGGGCGGGATGTACAGGCCCATGCATGCGCTGACCAACGTGGTTTTCCCGCAGCCCGACTCCCCAGCGATCCCCAGAATTTCGCCGGAATTGAGCGAGAAAGAGACGCCGTCGACGGCTTGGACCTTTTGCCCAAAGCGCGTCAGGTAGTGCGCCCGCAGATTTTCGACCTCGAAGATCGGGCTGGTCATCATTTCCGCAGGCGTGGATTGAACACGCCTTCCAGGGAGGTATTGATGATGTACAGCGAGAACACGACCGTCGTGATCAAGACCATGGCGGGAGCGAACGCCCACCAAGCGCCGTCCGTCAACGCCTCGTTGGTCTTGGCCTCGTTCAATATTTTACCGAGCGAGACCGAATCATAGGGCCCGAGTCCGAGCATCGAAAGGCTGGCTTCGGACAGGATGCCAGCGGCCATTTGCAAGATGAACACCATGAAGACGTAAGACAGCAGGTACGGCATGATGTGGACGAACACGATGCCGAACGTGCCGTAGCCATTGATGCGCGCCATGGCTACGTGATCGCGGTTGCGCAAGCTCCCCGCCTGCGCTCGCACCGCGCGTGCGCTCCAGGTCCAAGTGGTGCAGCCGATGATCAATGCGATCAAGGTCAGGCTACGACCGTTTTCGATGCTGGCGCTCAGCAAGATCAGCACGATCAGGCTGGGAATGACCAAGAAGAGGTTGGTGCCGGCCGTGAGCACGTCATCGATTAGGCCACCTTTGTAGCCTCCATACAGGCCGATCAGGGTACCGATCGAGGTCGCCACCGTGCCCGCCAGGAAGCCGACGTAGAGCGATGAACGCAGGCCAGCCAGCAGCATCGAGATCATGTCCACGCCCATGTGATCGGTACCGAGCCAGTGCGCCGAGGAAGGCGCCATGTAGGCCAGGCCGACCCGAGTGTTCACGTCCACGTTCAAGAGCAGTGGGCCGAGCAAGGCGAACAGCAGAGTGAGCAAGAACAGGCCCATGCCGAGCAAAAAGAACGGAGAGCGGAACAAATTCTTGAGCAGCCGCATTTTCAGTTCCCCGCCTGACGAGCGGCTCGAACGCGTGGATCCAGAAAGCCGACCAGCACGTCGACGCTGAAGTTGGCGAACAGCACGCAGACCGTTACCAGTAGGGTGCAGCCGCTGATCAGTGGATAGTCGTTGCCTTGGATGGCAGTGAGCACGGCCATGCCGAGCCCGGGGTAGCTGAAGATCATCTCCGTGATCAGTGCTCCCGAGACCATCGTCCCGAGCGCGAGCGCGAGGCCGGTCAACTGCGGCAGCATTGCGTTTCGGAACATGTAAAATAGGATCGTGCGTTCTCTGACGCCGAGTAGCTTGGCGTACTTCACGTAATCGGTACCAAGCTCGTAGATGCACATCGAACGCATGCCGATGGCCTGGCCGCCGACCACGATCAAGAACACCGACAAAAACGGGAGCACATAGTAGTAGCTCGCGCTTTGGAAGAACGCCCAACTGACCTCGGGCGTGAGCCCGTCATCGTAGCCGCCCACGGCCGGGAACCACTCCAAGCGGATGCCGAACACGTAGACGAGTAACATGCCGAAGCAGAATGCGGGGATGGCGCTCGCCAAGAGTGCGAGCGGATACATCAGCTTGTCGAACACCCCTCGCTTGTAGGCAGCCAGCGCGCCGAGCAGGTTGCCGATCAGCCAGCCGAAGACGATCGTTGGCAGCTGCAGCGCGAGGGTCCAGGGCAGCGCTGCCTCGATGATTTCGCTCACTCGCTTGGGGTGCTGCAAAATCGACCCTCCGAGGTCGAGCCGGATACTCATGCCCAAGTAGTTGATGAACTGGCTGCCGAGGGAGGTCCGTACGGGCTTTCCCCGAGCGTCGTGCTTCACCTTGCCGGCGGCATCGACCTGCACCAGGTTGAACTCCTTGAGGTACGCTTCTTCCTTCTCCTTGGCCGACGCGGCATCCAGACCATCCGTGACTTTGGCCATGATCGTGTCGACCGGGTTTGCGTCTCCCAGGCGGGGCAAGAAGAAATTGACGGTGATCGCGACCAGGAAGGTCACGAAGTACCAGCCCGCGCGGCCGACGATGTGTGAGATCGTGGGGTGATTCTTGAACATGGCGTGGACTCGTTGTCCCCTCAGTTGGTCACCGGCCGGATGGACCACAGCATGTTCGTGCCCAGGCGATCACCGGGGATGAGCGGCGGCAGATACGGGTTTGCTGCGCTGGGCAAGTTCGACCAATGCTTGACGCTGAACTCGTAGAAGGTATCCGGGCGATAGACCAGCGGCAGATCTGGCTGCATCTTCATGAACAGCACGTTCAGCTCGCGGTACGCGGCCAGCCGAGCGGCGTCGTCCGTGAGCGTCGGGATGCGGGACAACAATTCATCGATCCGGGGCTCGTATCCCGGCGCCTCTGGGTCGTTGAAGCGTCCAATGTTCTTGTACATTCTCTGACCCAGGGGCACGAAGTCCCGGCTCGTCAGCAAGGCTTCGAAACGCGACCAGGGCTTGGACGGTGAGGGCTGCGTTGACGGCGTGTGCATGATCAAATCGAAATCACCCTCGTACAGCGCGTTCCAGAACAAGCCCGTATCCACGAAGCGTTCGCGTGCGTCGATGCCCACGGCGCGCATGCTCTTCACGGCGATGCGCACGATCGATTCCCAGTCGGTCCAGCCGGTGGGCGATTTCACGTACAGCGTAGGTAGGCGCTTGCCGTCGCGGTCACGGGTCTCGACGAGCTCCCCGTCCGGTCCGAAGCGGGAAGTGTATCCGCCCGCTCGTAGCTCGGCGCGCGCGCGCTCGGGGTCGAACCAAGTGCCGAACTTCTGCGCATCTTCTTCCGAGAAGAATGCTCGCTCGAGACCGAACGGCAGGATGATGCCAGGCCGCAGGGGTACGCTGTAACCCGAAACCGCCAGTTCACGAATGTCTTTGTAGTTGATCGCAAACGCCATCGCTCTTCGCAAGTGCACGTCCATCAAGGGCGCGTGCTTGTGATTGACCAGCAACATGGGAATGGAGCTGCTGAGGAAATACGGCTCATGATCCAGCCAACTGCGCACGCCTTTATCGGCCTTTAGCCAGATACGCGGCACGAACGTGGTCGAGATATCCAGTCGACCCTGCCTGAGGGCGACGCTGAAGGCGTCGTTGCTCTTGTACAGGGGATGCACGATGTACTTGGGGGCCGGCTTTTTTCCGCCATGCAAAGCCGCGTTCCCCCAATAGTCGTCATCGCGCACGACCGCGATCTTCTCGCTGCTGGAGGAGAGCAACCGATATGGGCCGGAACTCACCGCGCCGTGCTCGAACTTGAGCTTCTTGAATTCGTCCAAATTGTCGCCGCGCTCGGCCAGCAAGGGTTCGAGCGCATGTCGCGGTACGATGATCTGCCATTGCAGTGCATCGAGCACGACCAACGGGTTCTTCTTGTCGCGATTCAGCTGGAAGACGACGCGCCGGGCAGGGGCGCCGCCCGAGGTCGGCGGCGGGGCTTCGCGCCCGGCGTCGTCGTAGGCGCGAACGTCGAGCAGGTACTGCCAGATCGGTGCGATGTTCAGGCTCTTGTATTTCTTGCCCAGCTCGAACGTGAAGACGACGTCCGAAGCGCTGACCGGCTTGCCATCGTTCCAGCGCGCGGCCGGGTTCAGCGTGACTTCCACCGAGTCGTCGTGAACTGCGTACGACTCGGCGAGCAGCGGCTGCATTTGCCCGGTGATCGAGTTGTACATCAGCAGTGTCTCGTACAGCAGATTCATCGTGCTGATCGGCCAGCCAGGACTGCCCAGCGGATTGAACGTCGACGGCTCACTCCACTGTCGCCCGCCGAGATAGAACGTCTCGGCGCGGGGAAAGGCGCTATTCTTGTCGTCTGCTTTGGCTCGGCTCGCTCGACAGTCGGCGACGCCCAGCAAGAGCAGTCCGAGCCCGAACGTGCGCGCTGCGCGTCGAGCGAGAGCAGGCAACCCCGCGGAGCACAGGCTGTCTTTCGATCTGGAAAGGTGCGCGCGTCGCGTCTCGATCATGGTGCGAATAGCGGCGGACCATAGCGTGAATGGAGCGCAGAACTGGAACCGGTTTCAGTGGCGCGCCGTGTGCTCGACGGTGCGTGCCGATCGGCCGACGTCGAAATCTCGTCGCCGCTATGCGTCAAGGGTGAGCTTGCCGCTGTGATCCGAAGAAATCACTAATAGCGGCGCGGCCGGTCGTCTCGTGGCGAGAATGCGCCCGCGCTCGGCTACAGGCTTCCGGTGAGATCAGAATTCCGCTGAAATCTCCCTCGATCACCGCGCGGCGACCGCGACGATCGTGCTATGTGGGAGCAAGTCCTACTGAGGGAGGCCAACTGTGATCGACAGTCAACCCAGTGCATCCAGGCCGCGCAATCCGCGGCTCGTCGCTCGCCGTTTGATGCCGCGTCGCGAGCCCATGGCTCGCCGCGAGCTCGTCGAGAGCACTGGTTGGAACAACGTGCGCATCGAGCACGAGCCAGACACCGCGGTCACCCATCCGTTGCCCACGCGTGTGCTCGCGCCGCCCGCTCCGCCCGTCCGCCCGCTCGTGGACTCCGAGAGCGCAGCGAGCTTTACGCCCGTGGTCATGCACGCGCGCTCGACGGAGTTGTCGGTCGTGGCCTTGGTGTCCGCGGTGGTCACGTTCGGCGCCGTACTGTTCGCACAGTACGCGGCTCACTGGGGGGAAGCTCGGGCGCACATCAGCGAGCGTGCGCCGAGCAAGGCAGCGGAGCAATCCGAGGTGCCTCTGACGACTCACGCCGCGCCGAGCCCGTCTTGGGCGGCCACCCTGACCTCGAATATCCCCGTCGTGCGCCTGCGCGATCTCCCGCTCGAGCACGGGGCAGGCGCGCGCATCGAATACGAACGCAGCGCGCCCGTGCCGCGTGTGGAACGCGCGGAAGTGGAACGCAGCGCTCCGGCCGCCCCAGCGGCGCGAGCGGTGACGCGAGCTTCGTCGCGCCCGGCACCGACTCCGGCCGCTCCCGCCGCTCCGGGCCCCGCGGATCGCGCCGAACTTGCGCGCGCGCTCGGTCGTGCTGCGGCCGCCGCGCGAAATTGCGGTGACGGACCGGTCCATGCGCAGGTCGTTGCCACCTATGCGCCCTCGGGCGTGCCAAGCTCGGTCCACTTCGGCGGCGCGGCGCCGCCCGCCTCGATGCGCTCTTGTGTGTTGAGCGCAGTCGCGCGCACGCGGGTTACCCCCTTCGTGGGTGAGCCCGTGACAGTCTCGAAGAGCCTGAGCTGGTAAGACTCAGCTCGGAAAAACCGCGCTCGGAGGCCCGCTGGGGGGCGCTGCCGGCTTTGGCTCGGATGGGGGCGGTGGCGAGATCGGTGCAGGTAGAGGAGCGGGCACAGGTGCGGGTGCGGGCGGCTTCGGGCTAACGGCCGGCGTAGGCGCAACCGCAGGGGTGACGGTAGGCGCAGCGAGCTTCGTTTCCTTCACGCGTTGCTCGGGTGAGAGCCACTGCTTGGCGTTGGGGCAACTCCGGAATCGCGCCTCTATCGCCTCGCAGTTCTCGCGCTGCAAGCGACGCTCGACGGGCAAGACCGCGGGCACGATGTCGTCCCAGCGATAGGTCAAGCCTGCGCCGAGTGTGAAAGCGGAGGCGCCGCCGAACGCGCCGCCGAGGGTGGCGATCGACGAGTACAAGTTGAAATCCACGCTTTCGCTGGCGTGAAGGTCTGCTTCGAGCCCTGCGCGCATCGGCACATAAAAGCCGGAGTCGATGCTCACGCCTTTCTTGACGGCTTCTTCGACCGCGCCGTCTTTCAACTTCACGTTCACGCTACCAGTCTGTGGATTGGGCGTGATCGTGACCGCATCAGGGTCGACCGTGATGTCCGTCGTCTTGAAGACCGTATCGAGGTTCGCGCTCATGGAGGCTTCGAACCAAGGGGTCAAGGTGATCGCTTTGTGTGGCGACAGGGGTACGCCAAAGCCGACAATCAAGGGCAGCGTGACGTATTGACGTTGGCCGCTGACGTACACGGTCGGCACGGAGCCCACGTTGAAGGCGATTGCGGCCTTCGGCACGCCGTCCTCCCAGCGCCCTGCCACGGGGAAAACGAACAGCGCGACGCCGCTCGCGCCTACGCCGTGAGCCGTGGAGTCGTTGGCCTTGGCATCGAAGTTCACGTAGTGAATGCCGAACTGCGCACTGAGGATGCCGGTCGTGTTGCTGAAGTTGGCGTTGTAGCTGAAGGTGTTGATCGGCCCCGCGTCGCTCGCGGTATGGCGATACGCGAGCACGACGCTCGATGCTCGCGTGTCATACGTGGAGATGGCCGGAGCGTGTGTGCCCGGTAGTGCCTGGACGGATCGTCCGAGCAGCAGGAGGAGGGCAGGCAGAGATCCAAGGAGGAGGCGTTTTCCCACCCCGCTTGCTACGCCCGCCGCTCGCGAATTTTTAACCCCGCGCAGTGTACTTTGGGCAGCGTCGCCGGCTTCGTCGTCGGCTCACGGGCCGCAGGTCCACCTGATGAAGGCCGGTGAACCGCCACGGATCGACGTGTTTTCGGCTCGGTTCCTCGTCTGCTCCTGGACCACTGGCGCCCGCGCCAGGATTTCGTTAGAGCCCTCCACCATGACCGAGCTCGCCAAACTTTCCGCCCCAGAACGTGCAGCCCTCACGCAACAACTCGAGCAGCGTTACAACGCATTCAAGGCGCAGGGCTTGAAGTTGGACATGACGCGGGGCAAGCCCTCTTCCGAGCAACTCGACCTCGCCTCCAAGCTGACGGTGGTGTTGTCCGAGACCGACTACAAGGGCAGTGACGGCAGCGACGGCCGCAACTACGGCGGCCTCGACGGCTTGCCGGAAATGAAGGCCATCTTTGCCGAAATGCTGGGCGCGCCCGCGTCGCAGGTGATCGTCGGTGGCGCCTCCAGCTTGACCATGATGCACGACACCGTGGTCCGCGCGCTACTCCACGGGGTGCCGGGCGGCAGCGCGCCTTGGGCTCGCGAGAAGATCAAGTTCATCTGCCCGAGCCCCGGCTACGACCGTCACTTCGCGATCTGTGAGCATCACGGCATCGAAATGCTGACCGTCGCGCTGAACGACGACGGTCCGGACTTGGCCGAGGTCGAGCGGCTCGTGGCCAGCGATCCGACGATCAAGGGCATGTGGTGCGTGCCGAAGTGCAGCAACCCGACCGGCACGACCTACAGTGAGAGCGTGGTCAAGCGCCTGGCTTCGATGAAGGCGGCAGCGCCGGACTTTCGGCTGTTCTGGGACAACGCGTACGCCGTGCACGACTTGTATCCGGAAGGCGACAAGCTGGCCAACGTGCTCACGGCTTGCGCGGAGGCGGGCAACCCGGACCGGGCGATCGTGTTCGCTTCGACTTCGAAGATCTCGTTCGCTGGCGCAGGCGTGGCGGCATTGGCTGCGAGCCCGGCCAACATCGCTGACGCCAAGCGCCACCTGACCATCCAAACGATTGGCCCAGACAAACTGAACCAGCTGCGTCACGTGCGTTTTTTCAAGGACTACGCGGGCGTACTTCAGCACATGAAGGGCCACGCCGAGCTCTTGCGCCCGAAATTCGAAGCGGTGACCGATGCCTTCGCCAAGGAACTCGGCGACAAGGGCGTTGCCTCTTGGACCAAGCCGCGCGGCGGCTACTTCATCAGCCTAGACACGCTCGACGGCTGTGCCAGCGAGGTCGTGCGCTTGGCCGACGCGGCGGGCGTGAAGCTCACCGCCGCCGGCGCGACCTTCCCGAACGGTAAGGATCCCCGCGATCGCAACATCCGCGTTGCGCCGTCCATGCCGCCACTGGCTCAGGTCAAGAGTGCGATGGAGGTCGTGACGGTGTGCGTGTTGCTCGCGAGCCTGAAGAAGCTCGGCGCCTGATTCTCAGCTAGCAGCCCACAAAAACGGAAAAGCCCTCGACGCGGCCAGCGCGTTCGAGGGCTTTCTCTTTGGTGATTGGCTGATTGCGGGTTACGCGGCGCGGTCGACCATTGCCTTCAAGTCGCTCCACGCCTTGTCCAAGCGGGTCTTGGTCGAATCCCAGGTCGTGGCAGAAGCGGTCTCGATCGTCTTCCAATCACTGGCGAACGCCTCACGCTGACTGCGAATTTGCGCCAGCTGTACGTCGAGATCTGCCTTCTTCTTGCCGGTCGAAGTCTTGGCCTTGGCCTCGAGATCGGCGATCTTGTGGTCCAAGTCGACCAGCTTCTCGGTCGTGTCGTGGCGATAGTCCTCCCGTAGTTTGAGGAAGCTGGCTTGGGCTTCGGCGATCTTCTTGTCCGCGTCCGCCTGTGCCTCGGTGGCCTTTTTGTCGGCTTCCTGATTGGCTTCGACGATCTTTTCGTTGGCCTTGATCTGGGCGTTGGTGGCTTTTTCTTGTTCGTCAGCAGCCTTGTTGCAGCCGCTTCCGAGCGCGAGCACCAGAGCACCGAGACCACAGGCGACGATTGAAGAGCGAATCATGAAAGTTCCTCCTGAGTTGAGTTGCGACCGTCGTTAAGCACGGCACGTGCCAGCCCGTGATCGGCCGAAACACGCGCGAAATCGCGATGAACGTTGCAAAGGGCCCGGTAGCAAAAGATCACATCGGGCGGAGCTGACACACCGCGCGGGGCACGAAAGTCGCCCGACGTCCCGAGGACTACAGACAGTGACCGAGCAAGCAGCCGAGTGCACCTTTGCACTTGTTGTCACAGCTGCCGCAATTCTGGTCGTCGGATTTGAAATCGACGCACTTGCCCTTGCAGCTCGACTTGCCCGATGGGCAGTTTACTCCGCATTGCCCATCGCTGCAGGTCGCGGTCGCTCCGATTGGAGCCTTGCACACCGTCGCGCAGTCCCCGCAATGGTTCAAATCGGAGCGTGGATCGACGCAAGTCATTCCGCAGGCGATGAACGGCAGCTGGCAGCTGAATTGACACTGGCCCGCCTGGCACGAAGGCGCCGAGTGCGCAGGGGGCATGCACACTTTGCCGCAAGCGCCGCAGTTGGAGGTGTCGCTGGTGGTGTCCACGCAAGCCGCACCGCACGTGGTCTTGCTGCCGCAGGCCGACGCGCACGCGCCATTTTCGCAAACTTGCCCCGCGCCGCACGACTTTCCGCACCCGCCGCAGTTCTTGGGATCCGAATTTCGATTGATGCAAATGTTGGAGCAATTGTCGTAGCCGGCGTTGCAATTCACCGCGCATTGTCCGGCGTTGCACACGGCAGCGCCGTTGGCGGCCGAGGGGCAAACCTTGCCACAGGCGCCACAATTGTTGAGGTCGCCATCGAACTTTTGGCAACCCCCGTTGCAAGCAGAGTAGCCAGCCGCACAAGACAACGCGCAGACCGAGCTCTGGCAGACGGCATTGGCGTGCGCCGCGCCGGTGCAGGTCTCCGCACAATCACCACAGTGGCTCGGATCACTGGTCAGATTGACGCATGAGCCGCCGCAATTGCTCGTCCCCGGGGGACAGGTCGAGGTGCATTTCCCGCTCGTACACACCTCGTTCTGCTGGCACTTGCTGCCGCAGGCGCCGCAGTTGGCTGGATCTAGATCGGTCTTCACGCAAGCATTGCCGCATTGCGCGTAGCCGACGTTGCAAGTCGAACCACACTTGCCAGCTGCGCATGTCGCGGCCCCATTGGCCGGGGCGTCGCAGACGTGCTTGCATTCGCCGCAGTTGGTCGGACTATTCCCGGTGTCCACGCAGCTTGCGCCGCACTTCTCGAAGCCATCCGCGCATTCGAAATCACAGCTCCCTGCTGTACACAGCGCACTGCCGTGGTTGGGGCTGGAGCAGGGCGTGTCGCAGTCTCCGCAGTGGTTTGCCGATTCCGCAACGTCGAGGCAGGCACCGTTGCAGTTGCTCAGCCCGGCTTCGCAGCTCGCTTTGCATTTGCCACCCGAGCACACTAGGCCAGCATCACAGGCGTTTTCGCACGCGCCGCAATTTTCTGGGTCGCTTTGCAGAGCCACACAGCTCTCGCCGCAGAGCTTGCGGTCCGCCGCGCAAGTGATCTGGCATTTCCCCGCGCTACAGCGCGCCTGTCCATCGAGGGGATCGCTGCAGGCTTGTCCACAGGCCCCGCAATGCTCTGGGTCGCTCTGGAAATCGACGCAGACATCGCCACACGCGGCGCGATCGGGACAAGCGAAGTTGCACGCGCCGTCCAAACAAATGGCCACGCCGTGGGCCGGCGCCGAGCAAGTTGCGCCGCATCCGCCGCAGTTTTTGGGATCTGACGCGAGTCGCGTGCATTTTCCGTCGCACTCGACGCTGCCATTCTCGCAGCTTGCGCTCTCGCGCGCGATGCGGATGCAGAGCCGCGAACTCTCGTCGCATTGGTAGCCGCTGCTGCATTCGTGGTTCGCGTTGCAAGCCTTGCCGTCCAAATCGAGGCTCAGGTCGTTGGCGCAAGACCAACCGAGCGCGGCAAACCAGGCCAGTGGCAGCGCATGCCAAACTCGCCCGCGGGGCATCAGAAATGTCGCTCCAGCGAGAACGTTGCGCCGCCTGGTACGCCAGCCACGCGCGCCTTCGTTTCGGGCGCCACGGGGGTATTGAACACCAACAATGCGGCTCCCGTCGCCGCCAACACCCCGCCGACTCCGAGCAGCACTCGCGCTGTCGTTTGGCGACTGTTCATGGCGTCGATGTCGCGTTCGTAGTCGACCTGTACCAGCTCGTCTCGAGCTGAATTTTGCGCCGAGCGCCGCGACAGTTCGAAGATCCCGGCGCTACCCAGGCAGACCGCTGCCGCGCCCAAGGTGAGGTAAGGCACGATACCGAAGCGTCGCTCGGTTTGGCGTTTGGCGTCGTCTGTCGATTGTCCGCTCTTGGGATCCGCGCGCAGGGTCACATTGAGATCCAGCGGCGTAGTCGGCGGAAGTACGAAATTGCCGGTGAAGTCCGAGAAGCCTCGACGGCTCACGAGGGCGCTATGGCTGCCGGGTCTTAGCTCGACGGTGAGCGGGCTCACGCCCAAGGGGGTTCCGTCGATGGTGACCGTGGCGCCGGCCGGAGACGTCAACAATGTCAGTTGTTGAATGCCGCGCTTGGCTAGAGCTTCGCTCAGCGAACGAACATAGCCTTCCACCTCATTCGCGTTCTTGGCGTCCGGGCTCCGCCGCAGATAATCCCGGTACCAACGCAGGGTTTGCGCGTCGTCTGCGAGCTTCTCGTAGGCGCGCGCGATGTTGTACGACAATGCAGCGCTCGGCGAGAGCGCATCGGCGTCCAGGAACGAGCGCACGGCGTCCGCGTAGTGGGTAGCCCGGTATGCCTCGACACCTTCTTCGTATTTGGCCTTGGCCAAGGTTTTTCGTTGCTCGGCGTGGTTTGCGGCGTCTGCTTGCGAGTCGCTTGCGAATACCCGCCGCGGCTCGGACACGAGTAGCGAGAGCGAGAGCCCGAGCAACAGCGACGTGCGTGCCAGAGGCTGGCACTTCGACGCCTCGAGCCTGTTCGGGTTGCCCTGTGTCACCGTTGCTCCGTGAATCAATAGGGGGCTAGCAGGTCGAGTGGGCGCTCTGGCTTGGGCGCAACTGGGGCACTCGACGCAACTGGAGTCGCGATCGAGGCCACGGCACGCGGTACGCTCGCAGATGGCTTCGCCACGCGCGGGGCGGGGGCGGAGTGCTTGATGTCGGGTTCGGTCGAGACGTCGCTCTCGGGCTGAACTTCGGTCTTCGAGATCGGCGCAGTGAGCGGCGGGTCGAGCGAGGCAGGCGGGGTGACGAGGAGTGTCGTCGCGATTGTGGGCAAGGCAACACTGAGCGCAGGGCCGCCTACGGCTCTGGCGCCGGAGCGCGGGGCAAGACCCAGCGCGAGTACCGAGACCGCGAACAACGCACAACCCGCCACCGCCAGGCCCAGCCTGGTGCTGCGCGCACCGGCGCCCGGCAGGATCGTCTTGGTGAACGGCCCGCGCGCAATTCCGGTACTATCGGGATGCGAATCCATCGCCGACCTGAGCGGCAATTGCTGGTTCGAGCTGGCGATGGCCGCGGCACGGTTCAAGGTCTGCGGATCGCTCGCGCGGCCCAGCCATTGGGAATCGATCGAGCTCCCACAAGCGTCTTCGGTCACGCCTTGGGCGACCAACCAAGCCGCGAGATCTCGGCCCAGTTCGCCGATCTTGGTGTAGCGCTGGGCGCGATCTTTGTGCAGGCCCCGTTTCAGGACCTGCCAAAGTTCGGCATCGGCGAGCCCATGCTCGGAGAACGGTTTGGGATCGTCTTCTACGATGCTCCGCAAGAGCGCGTTGCAGTTGGAGGCGCTGAACGGTGGGTATCCGGTAACGGCTTCGTACAGCACGACGCAGATCGACCAAATGTCCGTGCTGGCGTCGATGTCATCCCGTCCGCGCGCTTGTTCGGGCGACATGTATTCCGGACTGCCGACCACGGCTCCGATCTCGGTCAGTTTGTGATCCGCGTCCCGCGGATCGGTGAGCTTTGCGATGCCGAAGTCCAAAATCTTGGGGCAAACGTGCTGCTCCTCGAGGGCGATCATCAAGTTGTCGGGTTTGAGATCGCGATGCACGATGCCGCGCCCGTGAGCCATGGCCAAAGCGTCGATGATCGGCAAGAGCAACTGCACGGCGCGCGTGGGCGCTAAGCGTCCGCGACTGATCAGCTTGGCCAGAGTTTCGCCGCGCAAGTGCTCCATGACGATGAACGGGTCGCGGAGTTCGTTCTCGCCCACGTCGTACACGCGCACGATTGCTGGGTGGCCTAGCTTGGCCGCTGCACGCGCTTCCAGATGTAATCGCGCCCGCAACGCGCCGCGGTCCAGATCGGCGCGGATCAGCTTGATTGCCACCGGCAAGTCCAGAAGGATATTGGTGGCTCGCCAAACTGCGCCCATGCCTCCTTCGCCGAGCAATACCTCCAACCGGTACTTCCCGGACAGCACTGCGCCCGGTTCGTACCGAACAGCCAATGGACGGCCGATCGAGGTCTGCTCGTCGCCCGTTGCTTGGCCGTCGATCAGCGTGCGCATCTATCAAGATCGAAGCAACATGCGCGCCATGCGCTGCGCGGGCTATCAGTTTGCGCCATTTTCGGGAGCGATGTTCATTCTCGTCACGGTACTGCGCCGGAACGTCGCCGCCGCTTCGTGATCGAATGACCCACTGTAGCGATCTGCAGCAGGGGCTCATTCGGAAATCGAGAGCCGAGAACCGCCGCTCGGCACCTTGGTAGCTACGGTCCGCGCTTTGCAAGGTATCGAACCAAGGAGCAAATCGAGTGGCATTCAGAAACGTAGCGGTCCCGTGGTTGAGCGGTGGATTGGTCGTGCTCGGCTATGCCGCTTTCAGCTGGCTGCGCGCCAAGCGTTCACCTCACGCGCGCCCCGAGCGGGAACTCGAGCAACGTCGTCTCGAAGTGGCGGAGCCCCTCGCTGCTCAATTGGAGCAGGTTCCTGACGAAGCTGCTTTGGATCTCGAGTCCGAGCCGTTGCCAGCAAACAGCAACGCGCTGTCGCGCACCGCTGATCTGGGCGCATTATTCCTGGGCCGTGCGAGCGGAGCACTCTCGCCATTTAATTTCGGCGGAAAGTTCTAGCCGCACTCGCGTTCGGTGCGTGTCGCGGGCGGAGAGAAAGCATGCCTATACTTGCGCATGCGCGCGCTCGCTTCGTTGCTGGTGACCGGCGTGCTCGCTCTCGTGCCCGCCGCCGCAGAGTCGAGCTCCGAAGCTTCATTTGCGGACTTGCCCACACTTCGCTTCAGCAATCAGAGCACTCGGGAGAGCGCGCTGGTCAGGCTCTACGACGACCAGGGCCACGTCGACGAACTCGAAGCCTCGCGCCTCGATACCTTGTTGGCTGATACGCGCGACCCCAAGAACTGCGCAACGATCACGCTCGATCGGCGCACGCTGCAGCTGGCGGTGCGTGCCGCATTGCATTTTCACGTGAATGAAGTGCAGGTGGTGTCGGCCTACCGTAAACCTGGCCGTCGCCGCGAGGGCCCACACGCGAGTGGCAAAGCCCTCGATTTCAAACTGCCGGGCGTACCGGCGCGCACCCTCGCTTCCTACTTGCGGACGCTGCCGCGCGTCGGAGTAGGGGTTTACACTCACCCAAAGACCGCGTTCGTGCACCTCGACGATCGCGAACGCAGCTTTCATTGGTTGGATGCTTCGCCTCCCGGCCGCACCTGGCGAGAGCGATCGTTGGGTGGCGGGGTGGGCCTAATCAAGCGCGACGCCGCTTACGCGCGCCGCGATGATTGGCCGGAAAATACCAGCCCGCCGCCTGAGGTCGCTCCCTAGGAAGCGCTGCCGCTCGGCCCTGTGATTGCGGTGGTTGGAGGAGCGAGCTATGAGTTCGCCCTCCATGCCGCTTTTCTACCTCGTGCTGTTGATGCTTCACTTCATCGGTTTGGCGCTCGGCGTGGGCGCAAGCTTCGCGCTTTTCACGCTGCGCAAAGCCAGCGCGGAACTCGCGCCGGACGAACGCACGAAGTTCATGCTGCGCGCGGCCAGCGTGTCGAAGAACGGCAGCTATGGGCTCCTGCTCCTGTTGGTCAGCGGTTTTGGAATGTTTTTCATGCGTGGCCCGGGCGCGGTGATGGCCGCGGGCGGGCCGGCGTTTCACGCCAAATTGACGCTAGTCGTCATTTTGTGCGGCGTCGTCGGCTATTCCCAAGCGCTGGGCAAGCGCGCTCGCGAAGCAGGCGGTGGCCCCGCGTTCGCCAAGTTGCCAGCCGTGAGCAACGCGATCGTGCTGCTGGGTGTCGCGATCGTGGTCGCCGCGGTCATTGCCTTCCAGTGAGCGCGCGGAGCTCGGTCTCCAGACTCGTCGTGCCGCGAGCGGCTTCGGCGCTGCCACCTTCCCAACTCACTTTGCCGTTGGCGAGGCCCTCGAACATTTCGCGAAAGCCTTCGGCCACGCTCTGAGAGAAACCAAAGGACGTGAAGGTAGGAACCGCCGCTTCGAGCGGAACCGCTGCCACCTTCACCTCACGCCCGAGGATCTTGCTGAGCGTGGCTGCAACCTCGGTCGGACTCACTTCCGCAGGGCCCCCGAGCTCGATGATGCGTGTGCCGCGCGGGCCATCCAAGAGCGCGCGCGCTACCGTCTTGCCGATGTCCCTGCTGGCGACCATCGGGATCGCGTGGGAAGGCGCGATGAAGCTCGGTAGTACGCCGTCTTGTTGCGCGGGTTGCAGAACGCTGGCCCAATTTTCCATGAAGTACGCCGCACGCACGAACGTCACCGGTAGCCCCGTCGCACGCAGCGCTTGCTCGCCCGCGTAGGTACTGACGATCATGCCCGTGCCGGCGCTGTGCTGAGCGCCGCTCGAAGACAGAAACACGACGTGCTTCACCGCGGCGGCCTGGACCGCGCGGGCCAAGCCATCGACGAGCTTCTTACGCTCGACGAAGAAGTTCTGAAGCGTGACGTCGGGGGGCGACAGGAGGTATACGCCTCGAGCGCCCTGAAAGGCCTGGACCAGCGCGCCCTCGTCGCTCAAGTCCGCTTCCACGACCTCCGCGCCACGCGCAGCCAAGTGCTTGGCCTTCGCCGCGCTGCGCACCACCACTCGCACCCGCTCCCCGGCATCGAGCAAGCTCTCTGCCGCGACTGAACCCGTATTTCCCGTAGCGCCTGTGATTACGAACATGGCTCGAACCTCCGGTTGGTTGCTGACCACTGCAACCTAGGAGCGATCGAACTATGCGTCTAATGCACAGTTGGCACTATACTCATGCATATGGTGCATGAGCGCGGGCTCAGTTCGATCGATCTCAATCTGCTGGTGATTCTGCGTGCCCTGCTGCGCGAGCGGCACGTCACGCGCGCCGCGCGGCAAGTCGGTCTGAGTCAGTCGGCCACCAGTCACGCCCTGTCGCGTTTGCGCGAGCTGTGCGCTGACCCATTGCTCGTGCGCCACGGGCGCAGCCTGGAGCTCACGCCGCGCGCCACGCAGCTCTTGCCTGGTCTGGAGCGCGGACTAGCGGAGTTGCAAGGGGTAGTGACGAGCGAGCCGGCATTCGACCCCAAGCGCGCGCGCCGGTCATTTTCAATCGGCATGGCCGACTACGTACAAGCGTTGCTCCTCGCGCCTTTATTGCGATCGCTCCAGCAAGCCGCCCCCGGGATCGATCTCAATAGTGTCACTTTCCCAAATTTGTCGGAGCTGCTCGTGGCGGGGAATCTCGACCTGGCAATTTTGGTGACCGGCGCGGCTGCCCCTGGCCTGTCGACGCAGGAGCTGTTCGACGATGGCTTCGTGTGCATGGTTCGCAAAGGGCATCCGGAGGTCGGCCGCAAGTTGTCGCTCGAGCGCTACCTATCGCTGCGTCACGTGTTGGTCGCACCCGGCGGCACCGCGGGGAGCTTCGTGGATACGGAGCTCGAGCGACGCGGCCTGGCGCGCCGCGTCGCTTTGCGGGTGTCGAGCTTCTTGCTCGCGCCGGTCGTAGTTGCTGAAACCGACTTCATCAGCACTGCGCCGGAGCGGCTGGCTCGGCGCATGGCCAAGCGTTTCGCGCTGCATATCGTGCCCGCGCCGTTTCAGCTCCCGCGCTTCGGGCTGTCCTTGGCTTGGCATCCCCGGTTCGACGATGACCCTGCACACCGCTGGCTGCGCGGATATTTGACCCGCTCGACCAGCAAACTGTAACTCCTACGGCACGGGTTAGATCCGTGTGTATGTAAAAATCCGTTATCACTGTTTCGGTGAAGTTCGTCTGAACTCGGACGTATTGGCGGTGGATTGGTTCGCTTCTCCGTCAACCCAACCCCGAAGCAGGGCCCGAGCAGGGAGCCCTTTGCGGCTCAGCTCGCGCTGGCACGCGTTCACCCGTGCCTCGTTCCGCTCGAGCGCGCGGCGGACGGTTACGCCATCCCGAGCGCGCCCACACGCGGCTGGTTCGAACTGCGCGCCAACCGCGGGCTCGCTGGCTACGGGCTGGCGCGCGCCTTGCGCATTTTGCTCGATGCGCTCGCCGGGCTCAGCGCGCTCGAGGACACTCGAAACGAGGCGGGTCAACCGTTCGTGCACGGCGAGCTCGTGCCAGCCATGCTGCGCGTCGATCATTCGGGCACCGCGCGGTTGCTTCCGCTCGCGCCTTGGCATTGGTCGAAATCGGGCACGTTACCCGCCGCTGAGCGCTGTGGCCACCTCGCTCCCGAACGCTTACTGGGCGATGCCATCGACCCGCGTGCGGACGTATTCAGCGCTGGAGTCCTGCTATGGGAAGCGCTCGCCGGGCGTCGCTTGTTCGAGACCGAGTCGGTCGACGGTATCGTGATGCGCCTATTGGCTGACAAGGTAAACCTTCCCCAATTGCCGCCGGAGCTGAGCTGGGCTGTTCCGCTCAAGGCCGTCGCGATGTGCGCGCTTTCGGTGGACCCCGAGCAGCGCTTTGCCAACTGTGCGGAATTGGCCGAGGCGATTGAAGCGGTGGCGGGCGATCGGGTGGCAACGCACGCGGATGTCACCCATTACTTCCGCTCCGTCATCGCGCGCCCGCCCAGCCTTCCGACTCATCATTCGAGCCTCTCGGCGCTGGTCGCGCCAGTTCGCCCGTCGAAGCCGGTCGAGCCCACCGTCGAGCCCACTCCGTCCGAGGCGGTCTCGCGCGATTCGGTCCTGCCAGCACCGCGCGCGGGTCGCTCGCTGTGGGCGATCGCAGCCGCCTCCTGCGTGCTCAGTGCGCTCGTGGTGAGCGCTGTTGCTCGCTTCCACGCCGCGCACGACGAAAGGCACAGTGCGGCCCAGAGCGCGCCCGCGCTCGGCGCGGGGCTGCCCACCGTTGCGCCGCCCACCGTTGCGCCGCCCACCTTCGCGACTCCAGCCCCGAGTCCCAGCGCTGCCCCATCGACCGCCGCTTCCGCGGCGCCGGCTCCGATCGAGACCGCTCCGAAGACGGCCCTCGAGCCCGCTATCCCGCCCCCTGACGGTCGCGATAGGGCCTCGAAAGGGCAAAAGGGGTCGAGTAGCAGCAAGGGGACCACGCTCAAGCCCCGGGCGCCGGCAAAAGCCGTGCGGCCGCCCCTCGCCGCCGCCGCCAAGTACGGGATTTGAGGCGCCGCGCGACTAGCCGGGCGCTGAAACTCCGAAGAAACATCCGGTGAGCCAAGACGCGCAAGAATCCGCGTCGTGCAGCTCGATGCTCTGCAGTCCCTCGCGCTGTCGGTGGCCGCCGCCCGCTCACCCGACTCGGTGCTGCGTGAAATGGTGCAGGGACTCGGGATGTGGGACGGCGTCGCGCTGGCCCGAGTCTGGCTTCTGCATCACCCCGAGCAAGGCACGCCCTACTTGGAGCTCAAAGCGAGCATCGGCGCGTCTCGGGTCGATCCCAGCAAGCGTTGGAATCGCACCGATGGCGCACATCACGAGATCCCCCTCAGCTACGGCAAGGTCGGACAAGTCGCCGCCAGCAATCGCGCGCTGCTCCTGCAACGCGGCGCGCCCAATTGGATCTTGCAGCAAGAGTGGGCGGACAGCGAGGGCATCGAGAGCTTTGCCGGCCAGCCCTTGTGCTTCAAGGGCCAAGTCCTGGGGGTGGTGGCGTTCTTCAGTCGGCGTCGGCTGGAAAAGACCGATTTGGATTGGCTACGAGTGTTCGCCGATCACGCCGCAGTTGCGATCGCCAACGCGCGCGCATTCGAAGAGATCGCGCGCCTCAAAGAGAACGCCGAACGCGAACGCGATTACTTGCGCGAGGCGGTGCGCTCGGCGCTGAAACAAGGCGAAATCATCGCTGAAAGCCCGGCCATGCGCGGTGTCCTGGCGCAGGTCCAAGCGGTCGCGCAGAGCGACTCGTCGGTGCTCATCCTGGGCGAAAGCGGGGTTGGCAAAGAGCTGATCGCCGCTGCCGTTCACGACATGAGTCCGAGGCACGACGGACCGCTGGTGAAGGTCAACTGTGCGAGCGTGCCGCGAGAACTATTCGAGAGCGAATTCTTCGGTCACGTGCGAGGCGCTTTCAGCGGCGCGTCGCGCGATCGTCAGGGGCGCTTCCTGCTCGCGGATGGCGGCTCGCTCTTTCTGGATGAAGTGGGGGAGATCCCGCTCGAGCACCAAAGCAAGTTGCTGCGCGTGCTGCAGGAGCGCACCTTCGAGCCCGTGGGGGACGATCGCACCCGACGAGTCGACGTGCGCGTGATCGCCGCCACCAATCGCCCGCTGGAGGTCGAAGTGGAGAGCGGTCGCTTCCGCCGCGACCTGTTCTATCGACTGAGCGTCGTGCCGATCATCGTGCCGCCCCTGCGCGAGCGCCGCGAAGACATCCTGCCCATGGCCCGTCAATTCCTGCAGGCCACCTCTGCACGCTTGCACCTGCCCCTTCGTAGTCTCTCCGCGAGCGACGAGGCCCGCCTGCAAAGCTATGATTTTCCAGGCAATGTCCGCGAACTCCAAAACCTGATCGAGCGCGCCCTGGTTCTAGCTTCGCACGAGGGGTCGGGGCTTCGGTTACACCTGGGTAAGCAGAGTTTGATGCCGTCGCCTTTGCCGTCGGAGCCGACGGGCAATGGCAACGCCGAGGTGCTTTCGGAGGAGCATTTCCAGGCGCTCGAGCGGCAGAATATCGAGAACGCGTTGGGTCGCTGTGACTGGCGGATCGCTGGCGAGCGGGGGGCAGCACAGCTGCTTGGCCTCAGCCCGAGTACGTTGAGCTACCGCATGAAGCAGCTCGGTGTTGCGCGACCGGCCAAGCGTTAGAACTTCTTCGAGCCGAAACACGCGAGCGTGTCTGCTCACCAAAGCTCGGGTGGCGATTCGCCAAAAGCTGCGACTCGCCAAGAGTTGTGTGTTTCGCCGTCGTAGCGCGACTTGCGGAAAGAGCGAGAAACGACGGCTCAAGGCGATCGTGACTGCGCTGGCACGCGCCTCGCAATAGCCCTCTCGCGAAGACACATCGCTTGCTCGCGTTCGGCGCGAGCTCACACCCGCTCTCATTGGAGGATCGAGAATGCCTAAGGTTGAAGTCGCTCCCAACAAAACTGGGGATTTTCTAGTCGATTACGAAGAAAAAGTGTTCGAGGACGTGAAGGCGTCGCCAGGCGAAAAAGCCTTGGTCACGTTCCACACGGTGGCGTTCGAAGGTTCGATCGGTCTCGTGAACATGCTGCAGGCCATTCGGTTGCAGCGTAAAGGTTTCGAAACCTCGATTCTGCTCTATGGGCCTGGCGTCACGCTCGGTGTGCAACGCGGCTTTCCGAAGCTGGGGGACGAAGCGTTCCCCGGCCATCAGAACTTCAACGGCCAGATCAAGAAGTTCATGAGCGAGGGGGGGAAGGTCTATGCGTGCCGTTTCGCGCTGCAAGCATTGTACGGTCATGGCGAGGGCGCGCTAATCGAGGGCATCCGACCGATCAACCCGTTGGACGTGCTGGACATCATCTTGCTCCACCGCAAGAGCAGCGCGTTCATCCTCAATACCTGGACTCTGTAACGGAAAGCGGGAGGATCGCCGTGACCACACCGAACATCGTTCGCGCCGCAGCCGTGCAGCTGAGCCCGGTCCTATACAGCTGCGAAGGCACTACCGCAAAAGTCTGCGATGCGATCGCGGAAGCTGCGAAAAAGGGCGCACAACTCGTGGTGTTCCCGGAGACGGTCCTCCCGTACTACCCTTACTTCTCTTTCATCAAGGCGCCCGCTGTGATGGGTGCCGATCACTTGAAGTTGATTCAAGAGTCGGTGACGGTCCCGGGCCCGGTCACGGACCAAATCGGGTCCGCTGCAAAGAAAGCGGGCGTCGTCGTCGCGATCGGCATCAACGAGCGGGATCACGGCACGCTATACAACGCACAGCTCTTGTTCGACGCCGATGGTCGGCTAGTCCAAGCACGACGCAAGATCACGCCCACCTATCACGAGCGCATGATCTGGGGCCAGGGCGATGGCTCTGGCCTGCGAGCGGTAGACACCGCGGTCGGTCGCATCGGTGCGCTGGCGTGCTGGGAACACTACAACCCGTTGGCTCGCTACGCGATGATGACCGAGCACGAGCAAATCCACGTCGCCATGTTCCCAGGGTCACTCGTGGGCGACATCTTTCGCGAACAAATCGAAGTCACGATCCGTCATCACGCGCTCGAATCGGGTTGCTTCGTGGTCAACGCGACTGGCTATCTGGATCCGCAGCAAGTGGCTGAAGTGGCCGGAAACACTGGCCTCGAACGCGCGCTGCGCGGCGGTTGCTTCACCGCCATCGTGTCGCCCGAGGGCACGCTGCTCGCCCCGCCATTGACCGACGGTGAGGGCATGGTCGTCGCCGATCTCGATCTGTCGTTAGTCGACAAACGCAAACGCATGATGGACAGCGTCGGTCACTACAGCCGTCCCGAGCTGCTCTCGCTGCTCATCAATCGCACCGCGCAACCGCACGTACGCGATTTCAACACCGAATCTGCCAGCCTTAGCCCCATGAGGAATAGCCATGAATCGTTCGCTCCCCATCGCGAGCCCGCGGCAGCCGAAGAGACCGCCCGAGAATTATCCTGAGATCGTCTCCGAGTTGCAGGCCCTCGGCATGCGTTGGCTCGACGCTTCGGGTCCGGGCCTTGCCCGTGCCGGTGGCGCCGGTCCTTCGGACCACAAGGCAATCACCATCGCCGATCAGACGGTGATGGTGCCGATCTTGAATCATGCCTCCGAGCGTTCACCGTACACGGCCGAGGTCAGAGGGGACTACGCGCTGCTCTTGAAGGGCGGGGAACAGATCGCGGAGATGGCGTTCCCCAAGAAACCACGCTTCTACGATCGCTCGACGGCCGACGGAGTGCCGTACTGGAAGATCGCCACGCTACACGGACAAGACGTACTGGCGACCACGGTGCTTCAGACCTGTAAACGCTACGGAAATCGGGCCACTTCCTGCCAATTTTGCGCAATTGGCCAGTCTCTGGCGGCCAAATCCACGATCGCCGAAAAGACTCCGGCCCAGCTGGCAGAGGTCGCCCGTGCTGCCGTCGAACTCGATGGTGTGCGGCACATGGTGATGACGACCGGCACGCCGCAAACGGACGATCGCGGCGCTCGTGTGTTGGCCGACGCCGCGCGAGCCGTGCGTGCCGCGGTAGACCTGCCGATCCAAGCGCAGTGCGAGCCGCCCGCAGACTTCGTTTGGTTTTCGCGCCTTGCGGATGCCGGAGTCGATAGCCTGGGATTGCATCTAGAAGCCGTGACCGAAGAGGTGCGAGCGCGCATCATCCCGGGCAAGGCCGAGGTCCCGGTGTCGGTCTATCTCGAGGCCTTTGCGGCCGCCGTCGCGGTCTTCGGCCGGGGCCAGGTTTCGAGCTACGTGCTCGCGGGCTTGGGTGACAGTCGCGAAGCCATCCTGGAGATGTGCGGGCGTATGATCGCGCTCGGGGTATATCCGTTCGTCGTGCCGTTCGTGCCGATCGCCGGTACGCCGCTCGCGCATCATCCCACGCCGGAGCCCGCATTCATGGCTTCGTTGCTCTCGGAGGTCTCCGCTCTATTGGCCAAGGCCGAACTGCGCAGCACGGAGATCAAGGCGGGGTGTGGGCGCTGCGGCGCGTGCTCATCCCTGAAAGCGCGCGAGGCCGCCCATGCTTGACCGCGTTCATCCGTGGGGCAAACCGTTGCGCGCACAAACCGCGCAACGAATCACGGCCGAGCTCGCGCGAGAGCCCTGGCAAGTGGCGGCCTATTTTCAGCTCCGTCGCGAAATCTTTGCCGCCGAGCAAGGCCTATTCGACGAGTCCGATCGCGATCACTTCGACGAGCACGCGAGTCCAATCGTGGCCCAGGGAGAAATCGCCGGCATGCCGGACGGTGTGGTGGGCGTGGTGCGCATCTACGAGGAAGACAAGCACACCTGGTTCGGCGGCCGCTTGGGCGTGGCGCGCGCCTATCGCCGCGTGGGCGCCGTGGGCACTGCGCTGATCACGGAGGCCGTGTCGACCGCGCATGCTTGGGGTTGTCAGCGCTTCCTCGCGACCGTACAGGCAGCGAACGCGCGCTACTTCGAACATCACCACTTCCGTCGCCTAGAAGCGTTGGAACTCCTTGGCCGCCCCCATTTCTTGATGCAAGCCGAGCTCGATCGCTATCCGGTGCGGCTATCCAGCGCCTGGCGTGCGAGGGCATCATGATCATCGAACCCGGAAGTCTGCAGGCGCTCGCCCGCGAGCTCAGGGGGCGGGCAGAACTCGACTTGAAGCGTGACATCCAGATCGCGGCGCGGGCCTTCGGCCGCGCCTCGCAGAGCACTTGGTTTCCGAGTGAAAAGCCGATCCTGAACGGCGATGACGCTGCTGCGTTGCCCGATGGCGACGGGTTCGTGCTGTTCGCTGCAGAAGGCATGCGCAGCGAGTTTTTGGCTGCCGATCCTTGGTTTTGTGGATTCTGCTCGGTGATGGTCAATCTAAACGACATCGCCGCCATGGGTGGGCGGCCGTGGGCGATCACGGACGTGCTCTTCATGGGCACGGGCGAGAACGAACGCGTGCTCGAAGGCATGTGCTTTGCGAGTGAGCTATTTGGCGTGCCGATCGTCGGTGGGCACACGTCCCGCGTGCCCGGTGCTTCATTCCTTTCGGTCTCGGTGCTGGGCAAGGCCAAGCGATTGATCTCCGGGCACGAGGCACACGCGGGCCAAAGCTTGCTCGTTGCGGTCGACTTGCGAGGTACGTTCCGCGGACTCGGCGGTAACTTCAATGCGGCCAGTACGGCATCGTCCACGCAACTGCGCGCGCAGTTGGCCTTGCTCCCCGAGCTCGCCGAAGCGGGCTTGGTCCGCGCGGGCAAGGACATCAGCATGGCGGGCGTGTGCGGGTCGCTGCTGATGATGCTCGAAACATCCGGGGTCGGCGCGCGGCTCGATTTGGCGCGCTTGCCAGCACCACCGAACGTCGATGCGTTTCGTTGGCTCAATGCATTCCCGAGTTTCGGCTTCGTGCTCAGCGTCGAACCCGAAGCGGTGAGTACGGTGTGCGCACGCTTCGAGGCCTTGGGGGTGACTTGCGCGGCGGTGGGTGAGGTCACCAACGAGCCATGCTTCGAGCTTGCCTACGGCCAGGAGCGGGCCAATTACTGGGACTTGAGCGAGCCGCTGACGGGCTTTGGGACACCGCGCTCGTCCGCGCGCGCGAGTTGAGCGAGACCCACCATGCTTTCCGTCGGCATTTTCACCTATTCCACGAAGCCTCGCGGCAGCGTCGTGCACGCCGCGTGCCTCGCGGAAGCCCTGCAACGGAGGGGCGCGCAGGTCACCCTCTACGCGTTGAGCAAGGCGGGCGACGGCTTCTTTCGCCCGCTCTCGTGCGACCTGCGTTTGCTTCCCGCCGAACCCGCTCCGAGCGATGTCGACGCGTTGATTCGCCAACGGATCGCTGAATTTCGCGTTGGCATCGGCGCCCTCGAGGTCGAACACGACGTTTGCCATGCCGAAGACTGCCTGGCCGCCAATGCGTTGATGGCGGCCAAGGCAGAGCTCGGCGGCGCTGCGCTGGTGCGCACCGTGCATCACGTCGAGCATTTCGAGAGTCCGTACTTGATGGACTGTCAGAACCGTTCGGTCGCTTCAGCAGACTTGGTACTGAGCGTGAGTCAGATCACGAGCCGCGAGGTGCGCGCGACGTTCGGCCGCGAGGCTCCCGTGATCTCGAATGGAGTCGATCTAGCCCGCTTCGCGGTACGCTCCGCGGTCGACGAGCAGAAATTGAGCGGGCGGCTCGGTCTCGGAGCGGGCGACATCGTGGTCTTGAGCGTCGGCGGCGTGGAAGCGCGCAAAAATAGCCTCGCCGCGTTGCAAGCGGTGGCGCTCGCTTTCCTGCACGAGCCGCGCTTGCGCTGGGTAATTGCCGGGGGTGCAAGCATCTGGGAACACGAGACCTATCGCGCCGAGTTCTCGCGTCAGCTCGCGCTGCTCGCCCCCGAATTGCGCGCGCGAATTCAAATTCTGGGAACGGTCTCGGAGGCAGACCTCACCGCGCTGTACCACCTGAGTGACGTGCTGCTCTGCCCGTCGCTGCAGGAGGGCTTCGGACTGTGTGTGCTCGAAGCGCTGGCTGCCAAGTGTGCCGTAGTGGTGCCACAGGGCGCGCCATTCGACGAGTATCTGGACGATCGTTGCGCGACCTTCGTCGACCCCCGATCACCGACGCAGATCGGTTCCGCACTCATCCGCTTCCTCCGCGACGCGCCTGCACGAAAGCGCGCGGCGGAAAATGGCTACGAGCGCGCTCAGCGCTATTCGTGGGATCTCGTCGCCGAGCGGCACCTCGCTCGCTACGAATCGTTGCTGCGGCGGGACACTCTCGCTGCTCAGCAATCGCAGTACTGAATTCTAACTCGTAAAAGACTGGAGTCTATCATGCCCGAGATGCATTTTCGCGTGCGCTTCCCCAACGGGGCGACCATGGATTGCTATTCACCGTCCTACGTGATCGAGGATTACCTGAGCGAGGGACAGAGCTACGCTGTCGCAGAGTTTCTGGACCGCACACGGAAGGCCCTCAATATTGCGTCTGAGCGCGTGCGCGAGCGCTATGGTTTCAGCTGTAGCTCAGCGCTCGACCAACTCTCGGCAATCGAGGAGACGGCGGGAAGCCTCACGGCAGATCAGCTCGAACGGCCCGTGCACGTGCTCGAATTCAAGAAGCATGGCCCGCGCGATGCGCGCGCCAAGGCGCCACGACCGGAACACCACACCGTAATCGTGGTCGGTGGAGGCCAAGCAGGCCTGTCGGTGAGTTACTGCTTGAAGCAACAGGGCATCGAACACTTGGTGCTCGAAGGCCGTAAGGTTGCTTACTCGTGGCGCGACGAGCGCTGGGACACCTTCTGCCTGGTCACGCCGAATTGGCAATGTCAACTCCCGGGATATGCCTACGCCGGCTCTGATCCGCAGGGCTTCATGCTCAAAGACGAGATCGTGGCCTACGTCGAAGGTTACCAGCAGGCCTTCGATTTGCCGGTACGCGAAGGGGTGATGGTCGAGTCCCTGAGCGAGGTCGTGGGTTCACAGCCCGCGCGTTTCGAGCTGAAGACCTCGCACGGGGTGTTTACGGCCGAGCAAGTGGTGGTCGCGACCGGCTGCTACCACAAGGCATCCTTGCCGGCGTACGTCAGTGAAATTCCTGACCATGTCGTGACGCTGCACTCTTCGAAATACAGAAACCCGGAGTCGTTGCCCGAAGGCGCCGTGCTCGTGGTCGGTACGGGGCAATCGGGCGCGCAAATCGCGGAGGACCTGCACTTGGCGGGGCGCAAGGTGCATCTCGCGGTCGGTCCCGCGCCGCGTTGCGCTCGCCGCTACCGCGGGCGCGATGTGGTCGAATGGCTCGACGATCTCGGCTATTACAACATACCGATCGATCAGCATCCGAATCGCGAGCAGGTCAGAGACAAGACGAATCACTACGTGACCGGCCGCGATGGCGGTCGTGACATCGACCTACGCAAGATGGCTCTCGAAGGCATGAATTTGTACGGCCCGCTCACCACCGTGAAGAACGGGATTGGCAGCTTCAAAGCGGAATTGAAGCAAAACCTGGACGGTGCAGATGCCGTGTATCGCAGCATCAATCGCAGCATCGATGCATACATCGAGAAGCAAAACATCAGCGCGCCGGTCGAAGCGGATTACGCCCCGCCGTGGGAGCCGGAGACCGAACCCGAAGCGCTCGACTTGCTCGCGGAGGGCATCAGCGCGGTCGTGTTTTGTGCTGGCTTTGCCTCTGATTTCAGTTGGGTCAAGCCTCCCGTTCTCGATCAGCGCGGCTTCCCGATCCACGAACGCGGCGTGACGGAGACGGAGGGTTTGTACTTCATCGGCTTGCCCTGGCTACACACCTGGGGATCGGGTCGCTTCTCGGGCGTCGGGCGTGACGCGGGCTACATCGTGAACCACATCGCGGGAGTGCTCGCCGTGCAGTCCGAAGTGACCGAGCCACTCAGCGCTACCGCATAGGGCCGTTTAGCGTGCAGCTCGACGCAAGATTTCTCCGACATTGCCCTCGATCTTCAGCGCCGACAATTCGTCGGCGCGGGTGACGCCCCGGTTCACGATCGCAATCGGCACACCGAAGCGCGCAGCCGCCCGCGCGAAACGAAAGCCGGAGAACACCATCAGTGACGTCCCCGCGATCAGGAGTAGCTTCGCCTGCTCGAGCGCAGCCATGGCGCGCGTCACGCGGTCCGCGGGTACATTCTCGCCGAAGAACACCACGTGCGGCTTGAGCATGCCGCCACACGCGCTACAGGCAACGATCTCGAATCGCCGATAGTCGACGTCGGTGAGCTCGGCGTCGCCGTCCGGCTTGACGACGGCGTTTGCGTCCCAAAAATCAGGATTCTGCGCCATGAGTTCGGACTGAAGCGCCGCGCGTGCCGTGATAGCCCCACAATCCAAACACCGAACCCGATCGAGGCGGCCGTGCAAATCGACGACGTTGCTGCTGCCGGCGCGATGGTGCAGGCCATCAACGTTTTGTGTAACCAACAGCGCGAGCGAGCCTGCGCCTTCCAACTGCGCAAATGCGTGGTGCGCGGCGTTGGGCGCCGCGTGCGCGATCAGCGGAAAGCCAAGCATACTTCGCGCCCAGTAGCGCTTGCGTACGGCGTCCGAAGCTACGAACTCGCGATACTGAATCGGCTCGCGCGCCTTCCAAGCGCCTCGCTCGTCGCGATAGTCCGGGATGCCCGAATCGGTGCTGACGCCGGCCCCGGTCAGCACGAACACGCTGCCCGCGGCTAACCTTTGCCTCAGCTCTGCAATGTTCGCAGTCTGCTCTGCGCCGTCGACGTTCTCCGGCAGGGTGGACAGGCTGCGCACAGTGACAGAGCATTGTGCGCAGCGAGCCAATCGTCAAATCAGAACGCGAAATCGATGCTGGTGCGCAGTTCAGAGCGCCGATCAGCGGTTCAGCGCAGTTCGGCGCAGTTCAGCGCAGCCAGCGCGTGGGGTCAGCTGTTGGGAGGAAGTGCGGGCGGAAGGCTGCTCGGCGAGCGCCGCGAGGCGTTCGCGCTGGCGACTCCCAGCCCTGCGAGGTCAGGCCGAGCGAACCCGGCGTAGCTCGTCTTCGCAGTGTGGATAGCGAGGCGCGCAACCTCACGCAGTAGCGCCGGTTCGACCCCTTGCGGCTCGATGCCGAGCGCGGGTGCGAGATGAAAGCGACCCACGTCCGTGTCATCACTGATGCGAACGACTGAATACGAGCCGTGTGCGACCCGTACGATGCGGTACGTAATTCCCGCCAGCTGAACCATACCTTTTACTTTGCTTGCCATGTGTTTGAAGCACCTCGCGGCGCGGGGGCTGACTATGCCAGAGCGAGCGCCATTGTCCATCGTGGCTCGAGCTCCGTGTCTGCTGCGTCGCCACGACGTGTCGCCTAAAGCAAACTCGACGCGACCCAGCGACGTGCGTTTGGTTCGCACACCACCGCATGATCTGCGTGTTCACTGCAGTCACGCGCGAACTCGAAGCACAAGCGCCGCACTCGAAGCATGAGATCTAACGAATTACTCACGAGGGTTAGCGGATTACTCACGAGGGTTAGAGGGCAGCTGATTTGCCGTCCAGCCACACGCGAAATGCGAGTGCTCGCCCCCTACGTGCGCACTTTGCGCACCTCATCTACCCCGCACCTCGCGGACCACGAGCCGGTCCCCCCGAGAGCCGCGCGCCCCCCCCGAGCGCCCGAGAGCCAGTGCCCGAGAGCCGAACCCGGGTAAGGAGAACCCGCGCCCGAGAGCCGAACCCGGGGAAGGCAGTC
>Ga0247772_1000038_pt1 | contig 82236 bp, 61 predicted proteins | sample UWRJL151409C6_FD_179945 | JGI IMG/M metagenome (GOLD analysis project Ga0247772, IMG submission 179945) | Plant litter microbial communities from Arlington Agricultural Research Station in Wisconsin, United States - UWRJ-L151-409C-6 | ecosystem: Environmental > Terrestrial > Plant litter >...
GGCTGCTCGGCCCCGCGAACATCTTGCGCGCGGCCCACCAACGCTATCGCCGCCCCGTAGTGATGACCGAGGCACACATTGGGTCTGCGGCGGACCAGCAAGCCAGTTGGCTCGCCTACGCCTGGAGCTCCGCGTTGGAAGCACGCCAGGCGGGCGCCGACGTGCGAGCAGTGACGGCTTGGGCCTTACTCGGCGCTCACGGCTGGGATCGGCTGGTCACCGAAGAAGGCGGGCGGTACGAGCCCGGCGCGCTCTGCCTGAAGAACGGCACGCTCGAGCCGACACCTCTCGCCCAATTCCTCAAGCAACTCGCGCGTGGGACATTGCCGGCCAGCGAACGCGGCTGGTGGACCCTACCCGAACGCCTGAGCTACGAGCCCCACCGTTCGAGCTCGCGAGCGGCTTGAGACCGAGAGGCACTCTGCAGAACCAGCGCACCGGGCACCGTTCCTTGGGCCGCAGTTACGTGGTGTTCGCGCGGGTCGAGATCAGAAACCGCCGCCGCGCGCGGACACCTGCGGGGCGTACTGCCACGGCCTTGGCCCGTGCTTTGCTTAAGGCTGAGCGTGCTTCACAAAGTCCCGGCGTTCAGGGTCGTCACCGCGGTCATCGGGTTGTTGGTTGTCTCTTGCTCGGCTCCGATCGATTCGGCGCCCGTCGATAAGACCTCGCAGCCCTCGAATTGGGACGCTGAGTTTCGACTCCCCGAAGCCCTCGACGTCAATCCCGCGCCGCACGTGTTCGAGACGACCCTCACGGCCAAAGTCGTGAATCTCGAGCTCGTGCCAGGCAAGAGCACGCCCGTGTGGACCTACAACGGACTTTTGCCTGGCCCTTTGATTCGCGTCGCGCGGGGAGATCGCCTGATCGTGCACCTCGTGAATGAGCTGCCCGAACCGACGACCATTCATTGGCATGGCATTCGGCTGCCAAACTCGATGGATGGCGTGCCGGGGACGACTCAACCCGAGGTCGCGCCAGGCGCAAGCTTCGACTACGACTTTATCGTGCCCGATACCGGCACCTTCTGGTACCACCCGCATGTCGATTCGGCGGCGCAAGTCGGCTTCGGCTTGTACGGGCCGCTGCTCGTCGATGATCCAGACGAACCGGCGGGCCTGGGCGATGAGCTAGTGCTCATGCTCAGCGACATGATGCTGGCGGACGACGGGACGCAGGCCGATCCGACGGCAGGTGGCGACTTCGGAACGCTGTTCGGCCGTGAGGGCGACACGCTGCTCGTGAACGGCAAGGTCAACCCGGTGTTGCGTCCGTTGGCCGCGCGCCGGGAGCGTTGGCGCCTGATTAATGCCGCGAAATCGCGCTATTTTCAGCTTTTGTTGGAAGGACAGCAGTTCACGCGAATCGGCGGCGATCAGGGGTTGATCGAGACGCCACAGAGCTCCGACCGGATCCTGCTGACGCCCGCCCAGCGCGCAGACGTCGTGGTCGATCTCGCCCTGCCCAGCGCGGCTTCGCGGACCGTTCGCTGGGTACCCTACGACCGCGGGTTCGGCAGCACGGAGTTCCGTGCCGAAGCGACCGTGTTCACGATTGAGACGAGCGCTGCCCCCGCGCAACCTAGCCCTGCGCTGCCGACGCTGCATCGCGGGATCGCGCCGATCAACCTGTCGAACGCAACGATGCAGTTTCTCGATCTCACCACTAGCGCAAAGGGCGAGCCATTCTCACTCGGCATCAACGGGCTTTCTGCCGATGTTGCGCCGCCGCTCATGGCATCCATCGGCGAAATACAAATGTGGACCGTGCACAACACGATCGATTTTGACCACCCATTCCATGTGCATGGATTTTTCTTTCAAGTGATCTCCGTCAACGGCCTTGCCCCCGAGGTCAACGAATGGCGTGACACCGTGAACGTGCCCGTGGACGCCACCGTCCGTCTTGCCATTGCCTTCGACGAGCGACCGGGAATGTGGATGTTCCACTGTCACATCCTCGACCACGCGGACGCGGGCATGATGGGCATGGTGCACCTCCACGAGCGGTGAGCGACTGCCCAGGCACACGCACGGTTTGCGCGCGCCTAGCGCACGGCTTGCGCCGGCCGCGACCGGCGCGAATTCTTCGATCAAGGAGAGCAAGGCTAGTCCAGCCGAACCGTTGTCGGACCTCTCCGGACGACGGATCTGCCACTGGGACCGCGACGCCGAAGGCTGTGACGGCCGCGCGTGCTCGCGTGACCATCAAAAAAAACTAATGGACACTCTATGAGTCCGAGCATGGGATCTCAACCGCGATCAGCAGTTGAGCTTTTTGATGCCTCAGCGTCCGAGCCCTGGCTTCGCGTTCGTCCCAAGCCCGCGCGAGTGCTAAAAAATGGCATGTCCCGCGTCTTGAAGTACCCACACCTCGCGCTCTCGCTGGCCATGTCGCTTGCAGCATGCGATAGCGGCAGCGACCGCGCGGGTGCAAACAACCCGCCAGACAACGCCGCCGGTACCGCCGGCGTAGCGAACGGTGCTGGCGGCACGGCGGGTCGCACGAGCGACGACAGCGGAGCGGCGGGTAGATCGAGTGACGACGGCGGCACGGCGGGTGGATCGAGTGACAACGGCGGCACGGCGGGCGAGGCCGGCTCGGACATCGAGGTCGACGACCGACCGCTTCCCTCGGGTCCTCCCGCGAGTACTGGGACGCCCAATGTTCCCGAGTTCGAGCGCGCGTTCCCGGAGCAGACGCGCGCGCCGGGGATGACCACCCAGACGCCGTTCGATGTGCTGGAGATCGCAAAGGGCTTCAAGAATCCCTGGGCGATCGCGTTCTTGCCCGACGCGCGACTATTGGTGACCGAGAAAGCGACGGGCAGTTTGTACATCGTGACCGCGGAGGGCACGAAGTCGCCCGCGGTCACCGGCCTACCAGAAGTCGACGCGCGCGGTCAGGGCGGCCTCTTGGATGTCGAGGTGGGCCCCGACTACGCCAGCAGCGGCCTCATCTACTGGACGTACTACGAACCGCGTCAAGGCGGAAACGGCCTCGCGGTAGCGCGCGCCAAGCTCGACGCGGGCGCAAATCCGAGCGTGAGCGAGCTGCAGATCATCTTCCGCATGATGCCCACGCTCGACTCCACGCTGCACGCGGGGGGACGTCTGGTGTTCGCGCCCGATGGCAAGCTGTTCATCACGTTGGGTGAGCGCTCCATTCTCGAGGGGCGCATGCAAGCGCAGAAGCTCGACAGCCACTTCGGCAAGATCGTGCGCATCGAACCCGACGGCAGCGTGCCCAGCGACAACCCGTACGTCGGCATGCCCAACGCCAAGCCGGAGATCTGGTCCATCGGACATCGCAACGTCCTCGCCGCCACCCTCGATCGATCGGGTCGACTGTGGGAAGTGGAGATGGGACCCAAAGGCGGCGATGAATTGAACCTCGTCCAGCGCGCCAAGGACTACGGCTGGCCCAGCATCGGCTACGGCGAAGAGTACTCGGGCGCCGTGCTCCATCAGAGTACGCAGGCGAACGGCATGGAACAGCCCGTGTACTACTGGGATCCCGTAATTTCGCCGAGCGGCATGACCGTCTACTCGGGCCGCCTATTCCCGGAGTGGCGCGGCGACTTCTTCATCGGCGGCCTATCGAGCACCAACCTGGTTCGCCTCATGGTACGAAACGACCAGGTCGTGGGCGAAGAGCGCTTACTCAAAGATCGCGCGGAACGCATCCGCGAGGTAGTGCAAGGCCCCGAAGGCGCGCTGTACCTGCTCACCGATGACACGAATGGCAAGCTGCTGAAGATCGTGCCGAAGGGCTGATCTGACGGCCCCGTCCGCGGATGGAGCGCGAGCGCGAGTCACACGCGCAGCTTCGCGAACACGTAGCCACACGCCAATGAAAAGAGCGCAATGGTGATCAAGGCCGCCGGCCCTCGCGCAATCCCCACCATTGCGAAATGCCCTTCGAAGCTCGGCGCGTAAAACACGCCCCCCATACCGCCCAGAATTGCACCCACTGCGGTGCGCACGCGCCGATCGAATGCGGGGTCAGGTGTCATGCGCTTGCTTCCAGCTTACCCCGCGGTGGCGGCCACCCCGGAATAGAATCGGGCGAACGCGCACAGCAAGGGATCCTGGGCGCCCGCGCTCCCGCCACGCACCTCGAACCTCCGTCGGGGTTCCCGTCAGCTGCCGACCGGCGCAGGCGATGGGATGGCCATCGCGTTCTCGTCGAACAGCACCTGACTCGGATCCTGCCGATTGACCGAGACCGTGAGCCACGAGCCAGGCTGCACGCGAGGCAAGAAACGATGCTTGATGCTCTCTTCCAACACTGCATCGTACGGCGGGGCGCCCGGCGGATGGACCTTGAGCGACAACCGCAAGCAATCTGAATTCTTCTCGCCAATGGTGCACGAACCTTCATCCATGCGCAGCACCTGAGCCGTCGTGCGCTGCCCAGCGGCCACCGCGGCATCATGACGACGCTCACTGACGAAAACGGCGACGAATGCACCGCCCAACAGCAGCGGGATGCCAATCAACAGGTACCAATTCACGCGACTGGGCCGAAGCAGCGACTCGAGCATGCGCTCGATCGAGGCTCGTTCGGAGAGGGTCGCGGCTTGCGCATGCTTACGCGTGAGCCGCTCGATCAAGGCTTCGCGCTCGGGCTTGCCCGCCGCAAATTGTGCGAGCTTGATACGCAACTCTGCGGGCAGTTCACTCATGGTCCCCGACGACTTTGCACCAGCGCTGACCGCGAGGCGACCCGCTCGCCGGTGCCGAGCTCATTGCTGCGAGAAATGAACGACGTTCACGCGGTGAAACTCCACCAGCGGAGTTGTATCGCCAGCAGGATCGACCCACTCAGCTCAAGGGGTCTCGATATACGGCTTCGACGGAAAGCGTGCAACCAATCTCGGCGAGCACGGCCGCGCCTTCGCGCGTCTCGCGCAGCGTCCAGCTGCCGTCGGCGTTTCTGCTGAACACCTCCAGCCGATGCTCCTCCTGAGAGATGAGCACGTAGCTGGCCAGGCTCGGAATGCGACGATAGTGCGAGAACTTCTCGTCGCGATCGTAGCGCTCGGTGCTGGGCGACAGCACCTCGACGATTACCATCGGGTTGGTTGCGGTGTTCTTGTCCGCTGGGTCCCGCTCTAGATTGCCGCAGAACACGCTGACGTCCGGGTGCGTCGCAAGCCCCGTCTCCAGAACGCGCACGCGAAGATCAGAAGTGAACGCTTGGCAGGGCTTACCCGCGAGCTGGGCACTCAGCAAGCCAATCACGTTGGACGCCAGTCGACTGTGATCCGGCGAGCCCCCCGACATCGCATACACGTAACCATCTACGAACTCATGGTGCTGCTCGGAGGCTTTCTCCAGCTCGAGATACTCGAGGAAGGTGAACCGGCGCTCCGGAGCTGACGAGGTCATGGCCCGCCAAACGGTAGCACGGGGTTGGCGGATTGGCTGCGACGCGTGTCGGTCCTAGAGCGGCTCGCTGCTCCCGGCCTCGGCGCGCCACTTCAACAGATGCGCCGCGAACGTTTGACTCAGCGGATCCGGATACCGCCCCACGAACTCCGCAAACTGCGCGAAGTCGATCGCGCGCACACCCGGTGTCGCCTCCGGTTGGACGTAAATGACCTCGACCGCGGAGTCGAGCCCCGCTGCCTGAATGGCCGCTAACCGCGCACTGAGGCCAACACGGGGCGACGGGTAGACGAACTGCGCAAGTCTTCCGGCGTGGTCAGGTAACCCAGGCGCGCCAATGCCGACGCAAGGTGGTGATACTCACCTTGATCGGGAGCTCGGGCAGCAGCTCTTCTTCCAACGCGACGCCCGTGACTTCTTCCAGCAGCGCCTTGAGGTACAGGAAAAGAAGATGTCGACGCGACGCTCGAGTTGGTAGGCGGGCAAATGCCGCCAACGGTCGAGATTGCTGAACACTGCGTCCAAGGGCGTCGTCAATGAAGTCATCGAGGAATCGCAGCCTAGGCGGCTTATCGCCTTGCTGCCTTGCTGCTCTTCGGCGCAACTGGCCGCTGCTACGACCGACTAGGGGCGTGTGGTATATTCGCATGGTCATGCCCGACTCGTCCCTCGCCTCGCGTCCCAAGCGAAGCTACGTGCGGCCGCCGACACCGATTCACTTTCCGGAGTCGGAAGAGGTGCCTGAGACAGGCGTGCATCTCGAACTTCGAACCGCCCTCTATCTGCTCGTGCGTGACTTCGTTGGCGAGCGGGGCGCGGTGGGGTCAGAGCAGTTCGTCTATTGGGACCCTTCAGATCCGCGGCAATGCCTAGCTCCCGATCTCATTGTGCGCATGGGGGCCACCCCGGGCCCGTTTCCAACTTGGAAAACTTGGGAACGAGGGGCTCCGCACTTGGCGGTCGAAGTCGCCAGCGCCTTCGATGCGGGCGAAGCCGAATGGCACCGAAAGCTCGCCCGCTATCGCAAGTGCGGAATCAACGAGGTCGCACGATTCGATCCTGAAGACGCCGAACATCCACTGCGCCTTTGGGATCGGCTCGAAGGCGACTTGGTCGAACGCGACCTCACCGGTGAGCACGCGCTGCTATGCGACACCCTGGGCGTCCATTGGTGTGTTCAAATCGACGCCACGCTCGGCCACGTCCTACGGCTCTCTCTAGACGCTCTTGGGCAAAACCTCGTGCCCACGACGGCCGAGCGAGAACGTGCGGCGACCGAGCGAGAGCGTGCGGCGGCCGAGCGCATTGCAGAGCTCGAGGCCGAGCTTCGGCGTAGGTAGCGGAGCGTTGGAAACGGCTTGCTGGGCGCTCGGCGCGCCGGATCGTCAGGGCTACAGCGTCCGGCGCGACGGCGAAGTGCTCAGCCCTGCCCCTTGGCTGGGCGTAGCTTCCTGAACAAAAAAGCGAGTTCGAATTCGAACTCGCTTTTCTTTGCTGGCAAGCCGTACCGGAAACAAGGCTGGCAGCAACGCGGCGCTCACCGCTCTCGACCGGCACAGACTTCAGCGTCGCAGACTCGACTGCGACGTAGGCCGTCGCCCCTCGAGCATGAACGAATATGAATCGGTCTTCGTGTCTTCCGCAGCCCGACGGAGCGAGAGCAGAATCGAACCTAGCCGGCTTGTCGCTTTGGCTGGCGCTTCCGTGCGCCAGCGCGTGACGCCCGGGGTCCTACGCTGCGAAGCTTCATCACCATCCGGAGGGCGGCCACCGTGCTCTTCGTGTCGGGGAACTCACGAGCGACGTCCTCGGGAAGCATGCGCACGTTGCCCGCTGCGCTGGCCCACCACTTGACCAATGCAGTGCGGTCTTTTTTGCCGAGCTTGCTCGCGTAGGGATTGGGGCGACCGTTCTTCAAATCGTATTGGTCACGCATCGGCTTCGTAGTCCTCGCGCTCGCGGGGCGTCGCCCCGTCGGGCGCTGATAATACGGGACTGTATCGTCATTCTCGCGTGCACCACCAAAAAGAATTCGCCCCGTCAACGAGTGCCCGACCAATACCGCTTCACCCTCGCAGGGTAGAGCAGCAGATCGCCCAACGCCAGTTCAGCACAGACGTTGTCTGTCACCCAAGAGTCTCCTCGTTTGCGCAACCGAAACCCGCGCGCCCGGGAGATGGTCCGACTGAGCACAATGGGATCCTATCGTTGCTGTTGAGCCGCCGTCGCGCGATCAACCTGCGATACGAGGGCCGCGGTGCCTGGCGAAATTCCATCGCACCGAATAAATGACTATGCCGCGCACCGTAGCGCCCGAGTGCAAGCCACGCACTAAGAATCATCCAGGCCCAACTATCGCACTGAGACTCCCCCGCGCTCGATCCGCCGGCCCACCTTGACGCCCCCTAGCGATCCGCGAAACAGTCCTAAACGATGGCCGGGCGTCTATCTGAAGGGCTCTATGAGCGCGTGGTGACGAGCGCGCTCGCGGAGGACCTGCGCAACCTAGAGCTCGGCCAAAGCGCAACCACCGAGCCGCTCGATCCCGCCGACTCCCACGTGGCCCTGGCGCGGCACTTGGCGGCCGAAGTGCAGCGCGTGCTCGATGGCGTGCGTGGGGAAGACAGGCCCGGCGCGCAGGTGGCGCTCGTCAATCGCTTGCTCGAAGCCCTACAAGCCGAAGAGCGCGTGGAGCCGCCGGGCACGGAGCTGCGCTCGATTCACCGCGCGGTGCCCTACGAACGCCCGCTCGCCACCAGCACCTTGCTCACGCGCAACCGCGCCGAGCCGAACCTGGGCAGCGAGCTCGCGCGCGAAGTGGCCTCGGCCGATCGCATCGATGTGCTGATCGCGTTCATCACCGTGGGCGGCGTGCGCCTACTTCGCGACGCCCTCGAGCGCTTCGCGCAGCGCGCGCCGGAACACGCGGGCGCGGCCCCGCTGAGGCTGCGCGTGCTGACCACGGTGTTCACCAAGACCACCGAGCTGGCCGCGGTCGAGCTACTGGCGGAGCTGCCCCACGCACAAGTCAAAGTCTCCTACGACGACCGCCGCACGCGCCTACACGCCAAAGCCTGGCTGTTTCGCCGGGAAACAGGCTTGGATACCGCGTACATCGGCTCCGCCAACTTCACCTCCACCGCGCTAGGAAGCGGACAAGAATGGATGGTCAAGGCGTGTGCAGTGGACATGCCCGACGTCATCGACCGCTTCAAAGGCACGTTCGAGAGCCTGTGGAACGACAGCGAGTTCGAAGCCTTCGACCCCACGAGCGAAGCCTCCCGCACGCGCCTCCGCGACGCCCTCGCCCCCGCGGACCCGAGCGCGCTCACCGCCCCCCACCTCTTCTTCGCCCTCCGCCCCTTCCCCTTCCAAGAAGAAATCTTGGATCGCCTGGCCGCCGAACGCAGCGTCCACGGCCGGCACCGCAACCTAGTGGTCGCCGCCACCGGCACGGGCAAAACCGTAGTCGCCGCGTTCGACTACGTGCGCCAGCTCGGCCCCGCGCAAATCCCCCCGCGCCTACTGTTCCTCGCCCACCGCAAAGAAATCCTCGAACAAGCCCGCCAAACCTTCCGCCACGCCCTGCACGAAGGCGCCTTCGGCGAACTCCTGGCCGACGGCAACGAACCCACGCGCTGGGACCACGTGTTCGCCACCATCCAAAGCGCCGCCAGCCGCGACCTACTCACGCGCTTCGGCCCCGAGCACTTCCAATACGTCGTAGTCGACGAATGCCACCACGCCCCCGCCGACTCCTACCGCGCGCTGATCCCGCACCTGCGCCCGCACATCCTACTCGGCCTCACCGCCACCCCCGAACGCACCGACGGCAAATCACTCCTGCCCGACTTCGACGGCCACATCGCCGCCGAACTCCGCCTCTGGCACGCGCTCGAGCGCCAGCTACTCGTGCCCTTCGAGTACTACGGCATCTCCGACAACACCGACCTCCGCCAAGTGCGCTGGACCCGCAGCGGCTACGACGCGGCCGCCCTGGCCAACGTGTACACCGGCAACGACGCGCGCGTCGATCTCGTGCTGCAACAGCTGCAGCGCCGCGTGGGCAACCTGCGCTCGGTGCGCGCCATCGCCTTCTGCGCGTCTGTCGAGCACGCCGAGTTCATGGCCAAAGCCCTGACCACCCGCGGCCTGCCCGCCCTGGCCGTGCACGGCGACACCCTCAGCGCCGACCGCAACGAAGCCCCGCGCCGCCTGCGCGAGCGCGAAGTGAACGTGCTGTGCACCTGCGACTTATACAACGAAGGCGTCGACCTACCCTACGTCGACACGCTGCTACTCCTGCGCCCCACCCAAAGCTCCAGCCTGTTCCTACAACAGCTCGGCCGCGGCCTTCGCCACCACCCGCACAAAACCACCTGCGTAGTGCTCGACTTCATCGGCCACCACCGCGCCGAATTCCGCTTCGACCTCACCTACGCCGCCCTCACTGGGCTCCCGCGCTCAGGGCTAGTCAAAGCCCTCGAGCACGGATTTCCCCTGCTGCCGAGTGGATGCGCGCTGCAGCTCGATGCCGTCGCTCGCGACCAGATCTTGGGCTCGCTTCGGCAGAGCCTTAGCCGTCGTAGCCGCGTCGTCGACGATTTGCGCGAAGTCGCCAAGGGAGCGCCGGTCACCCTCGCCGCGTATCTGGAGCGAACCGGCCGCGACGTCGAAGACGTGTACGCCGCCGGCGGCTGGACCACCATCCGCCGCGAAGCCGGGCTACTCCAAGAGCGCGCCAACGCAGAGGAAGACAAGACTAGCGAACGCTTCAGCCGGCTGCTGCACGTTGATGAGCCGATGCGCCTCCGCACCTGGCTGAAGTACGCGGAGGAGCCGACTTTAAGCGTCGCGGAGAACGATGTGAAGCGGCTCACTATGCTCGGCTTTCAGCTGCACACGCGTGGCATGGTGCGCGATGCAGCGGAGACGTTGGCGCCACTCCGTACGCCGGCGCTGATCGAGGAATTGAAGCAACTGGTGACGGTGCTCGAAGACCGCGTCGCGCTGCCACAAGATATCTATCCTGTGCCCGACTGGCCGCTCGCGCTGCATCGGCACTACACGCGGCAGGAGATCGCCGCTGCCGTCAGCTATGCGAAGCCGGGCGCGAAGGGCGGCGTGCCGCAAGCTGGCATCCTCAAGGTCGACGGCCAGCGCGAGTTGCTGTTCATCACCTTGGATAAGTCTGCCAAGAGCTTCTCGCCCACGACGCGGTACCGTGACTACGCGATCTCGCCCACGCTGTTTCACTGGGAAACGCAGGGCGTAGCCAGCGTGCACAAGGAGAGCGGGAAGCGGTACGTGGAATCGCCGGGGAACGGGTGGAGCTTCTATCTCTTTGTGCGGACGGATCCGGAGGCGCCGTATGCGTTCTGCGGGCAGGGCGTGTATCAGTCGCATGAGGGCGATCGGCCGATTGCCGTGACTTGGCGGTTGGAGAGTGCGCTGCCGGCGGGGCTGTATCAGCGGTATGCGACTCTGGCTGTCGCCTGAGTCGCCCGTTTTCATCCTTAAACCGCTCATCGGCCCAGGCATCAGCCGGCGCTTCAGGACCTACGAATAAGCGGGTTGTGGATTGAGGAGGATGGTATTGCCCCCACCGCACGCGACGCAACGCCAGGAGATCGTTCTGTCTCGTTTACCATCTGGCGCACCTGTCGATTCGCTTCCACAAGTTGTACAACGCAGGATCGGTAATTCTGCGAACAGAGCCTCTGGTACGGCTCCGGCGAATTTTCCACGTACTTCGCGCTGGCCACGAATGCCGCTATGTCGGCTCTCCTTGCGTTTCGCGACTCTCGCGTCGGATTTTCGCAAGTTCGTTCAAGTCGCGCGCGCTCAACTGCATCGTCACTGATGAAATGACTATCACTCAGCAAACCAAGAGTGCGCGAACGCGATTGACCGGAGAAACTGGCGAGACGACTATCAGCCACCATGGCGGAATCAGGTGTGCCGCTTTCCTTCTTTCGTGTGTTCGACTTGGCCTTCTTCCTGCCTGGCGGGCTGCTCTGCGCAACATTCAGTCAAACCGAGCTTTGGCCCTACGCCAATGCATGGCCTGCGAAACTCGAGAGCGTAGGCGGAGCCTGTTACTTGGTGGGAGCGGTCGGTGGCGCGTTCGTGTCGGGCCTCTTTGTCCACGTCATTCAGCGCAAACTCGCTGAGCTGGCCATCGTCAAGAGGTTGGTAGAGAGACCCGCGTCGCAAAATGCTTGGTACGACAACCTGAGCACCACCGCGCGTGGCGAGCTAGCGCTCTATTTTTGGTACCTTCGCGCCGTCGCGCTGAACATGTCGGTCGCGTCACTTATCGTCGGAATGGCAGCAGCCTTCTTGAAGGGCAGATCGGGCGCACCGTTTGCTCTTATGTTCGACGCATGGTTTGTGACCGATCTCGCATGCCTTGCTGCGGCCGTTCTCTTTGCGCTGCTCGGCGCTGACTACGACCGAGCACTCAAAACCGTTTCGAAGACGAATATGTATTAGGGCCGCGACACGCCCGCCTTGCAGTCACTGCCTAGAACCAGCCCCCCACTCGTCGAGTCGCAGATCATCATGGAAACCCCGCGCAATTCTCCGTCTCGCCAAGAGGCAAACCCCAACCACGACCTCTCCAAAAATCAGGAGGCGGTGCGAAAGGCGGTGCGCGAAAGCGTCGAGGCGCTGGCTCAGCTGGACTACAAGCCCAATCACGACTGGGCCCACCCAGCATACCGCCGATTTCTCGAGCGCATTTGCGATGAGCACCCGAACCAAGTGTTCTTGATCGACGGCGCGCGTGGCTCCGGCAAGACGACTGTCTTGCTTCGTCTGATGCGCGAGTGGCAGTTGCAGATGCCCGACAGTCCCATCAAGCCAACGGCAGTGGCTCGGCGATCGACCACGGAACACCCCGCCACTGGCGCAAGAGGTGATTCGCTGATCGTGCCCCTGCGAATCATCGACCTCGAAGCCGCCCCGAGTGGCAGCAGCTTGGTGCTTCAAATTGCCCAAGTGTTTCGTCAGTTGATTTGCGCCTTGCTCGACGACTCGTCACTGGACGGACGAGCCGCCAAAGGGGCCACACACACTTGGGAGCAGTTCGAAAACTTCCTGCGTCACGCCGCCGTGGACGGTTCAGGGCGCATGGATTCGCGGCGTCCAAACGTCGATTTCGAGGTGTTTTTTCAAGAGCTCAAAGAAAATCTGCCCAGTCCGCTCGATCTACGGCGCTCGTTTTACGAGTTTGTCGACGACTTGTGCAATAGCTACAAGCAGTGGCGGGGCTGGCGCGGCGACCAGGCGCCGCTGTTCGTCGTCGCGTTGGATGACGCGGATCTCAATCCCCAACGTTCGCCGGAGCTATTGCAAGCCGTTCGCCTGCTCTGGCACCCGCGCGTGGTTTACGTGATGACCGGTGATCGAGAGCTACTTAGATCGGTACTGCAAGCATACTGTGTGTCGTTGCTGCGTACTCCTCTCACTTCGCACGCGCCCGACGGCGGCCCAAGCCTGGAGAACTTCGAATCTGCGGCGCAGCTGGCTCACTCGATGCTCGACAAGGCGCTGCCCGAGAATCAGCGACACCGCATCAAGAAAGTCGACGATGAGTTCATACAATACGAAATCGGCGATCTTTTGAAAAAGTTCGAGTTCGACCTCTATGATTCACGACTGACTGCACCTAACAACCCACGGGGAAAGGCAACTCTGGCGGACTACGTGAAGCTCGATTCATTCGTGAAGCGCGTTCTTCACCTATCTCTCAGGACACTCGCAGACGTAAAGGCACGGCTCGAGCGGGTGTCGGTCGTCACGGACGAGGACGTTGCGCGATTCTGCGAAGACATCTGGCGAGTCGGCCTCGATCACTCTGCCATTCCGCAATCGCACAGGAGCGTGCTTCGAAACGCGGTGCGTTGGACGCCCGACGGGCTCGTCGTCGAGCCGGGTTGCGTCGAATGGGAGGCTGCGCGCGCATACGACCGCTCCCTCGTGTATCACCACTCTTGGCTGGACTTGCACCTGATTCGTACCATCGGAATGCGAGCGCGCGTCGCGCCCACGCTCTATGGTTTCGACGTCGAGAAAGGACGGGACAAGTCCACTCTCTCGCTCGATGCGATCGCGACCTCAGCGTTGATGCTTGCAGCTGACGTGGCGGGGGATCACAAGATTTGGCGCATCGCGGCCCCGCCATCGGTGGGAACGCGAGCACTTTCTCTGATCGAAACCGAGTTTCGATTCGAAGGAAAGACGGCTCGCTTTGCTTGGCCCACACCAGATTGGCCCGCCTTCATCGATCATGCCCAGCTCGCCGAAGCCTGGGATGAATGGACCACTTGGACGCGTACGCCGGGGCCGCTACTAGGCGTCGGGGAAATATCGTTTCGCTTTGCTCGTTTGATCGCTCGCGTGGCACGGGACCGATACCTAACTAAGACCGACGCGTTGAATGAGCTAAAGCCGACGACTAGTCAGGAAACGCCCTCTGAGGGCACCATGGATGGCTTGCTCGCGGACGTGAAAGCGCTCCTGGATCGTCCGGATGCAACGGGCTTCCTGGTGGACGCCACTCGCGTGACCGCTAACCGGCGTTGGCTGACCTCGCTCGAGCTGTTCATCTACCCAGAGTATGGACTTAAGAAGGACGAGCGTGATGAGTGGAAGAGCGTTGTCGGGTCAATCAAGGCGTTACTCGGGGGCCTCGACACGACTCAGACAGTAGTCGATATGCGCATTCGCGCGGCGCGTCGCGCGCTGCGTTGGGAAAACCCGAGCGCAACACGTCAGGACGCAATACAGCTTCTGAAGGATATCCCCGAAGTTGAGTCCCTTTCGAGCTCGGTGCGGTCGGGCAGCTTGTAGCGGATCAGTTCCTTGCCCTTCGCAGTTCCCATAGATCGGCTTCGAGCAAAGATCGAAGCTTGGCCACTTCGCTCGCAGGTTTGCTTCGACGCCGTCCGAACGGACCTGCCGCGATGGGCTCATCCGGGCAACGATCGAAGCTTGTTGGACTCTTTCGGCGAGCACATCCGTTCGTGGGCGGGTGGCATGTCGCTCGAGGGCATCGACAAGCTGCGAGAGCTGGCTTGGTTTGCTGGAAACGCTGACCGCGGAACACCGGAGCACGGCAAAATTCAGCTACCAGCCTACTTGGCCAATCTCGCAAACCGGCACCTTGAGCTACATGCCAAAGGGGTACGTTTGCGTTGGCACGACGGAGATGAGCAAAGTCAGCTCGAGCTCCGCGGAGCGTTTCAGTGTGCACGCAGCTTTCGCTGGTTGACCTTGCACCTCCCCGCAGACCTGCTCGTGGCGGCCCTGACAGCCTATGAAGATCGCCCACCACGTGACGGCGCCGTATCGCTGATCACCCCCGCACTCAAGAGTGTGCTCGATCGCCCCGTCGCGCAATCGCATCTACATGTGGGTGCAGCCATCGACTTTCCACGCATGTGGACGATGCTCATGGCGCGCCTCGCGCTGCCCGGTCACAACATCGAGGTCGAGCGCTTCGAGCGCGGAGGTCCCCCTCCTTTCTACGGATCGCGCGCTTTCTGCGTACGACTCGTCGAGGGCGCGCTCGTACGTCTCTTGCTTGCGTCATTCCTGCAGAGCGGTTGTTCGCGCCCGCTCATGTTTGGAGCGACCGGGGAGACCTTCCTGAGAAGTTGGATTCGAGGTCTGCGCGGCCCCGGACCGGGCTGGACTGTTAGCGAGGCGGCATTGCAGTTCGAGCGGACGCGCGACTCCTTGTGCGCAGGAAATGCTTGGGCAAGCGGCCCCGTGGTCTTACAACGGCTGTATCAGCGATTGACGCGCTCGGGGCCGATGAAGATTGACCGACCCGCCGACGTTGTGCGCGCCGATCCCCTGTTCAGTGTCCTGTTCCCAATGGCGCAGGGACAAGTCGGCAGTCAGCACGTACCGCTCGAGCTGCCCGAGGCGCATTTCACGCACCGAGCCTTGCAGTATTTGATGCGGACAGGCAGTCCCGATCCTGACTTCGTCGCGTTGTTCTGGCAATACCAACGCATTCGTTGCGCGACCTATGGACACATTACCCAAGAACCGGGCACATCGGGACTCGATTGGTTCACGCGACACTATGATCGAATTGGCGCCGTTCGAGGTGACGCGGATGATTTCGTCGTGTCATTCGGCCTCGCTGCGGATGGGCGTGAGGCCAACCTCGCCGCGTACGAGGTCAGGACCAGTCCGTCGAACGAATCACAAGAGGTCGCAAAGCTCCTACGGTCATACGCTCAACAAGCAGCGAGGTACGAGTCCCCGAAGGGGATAGGACGCCCAGAGTTTGGTGTCGTACTGCACTTTCTCAAGCAGTCGCACTCGGTGGGATTACCGCAGAGCCAGCGCAGGCGGGGCTTCCCTTTTGGGCGGTATTCCGAGTGGTATCTCAAGCGCTGGCGAGAAGCCCAAGCGATCGAAACGGCGCTTCAGCGGGACCCTCGCCTACTGCTGGTTTTCCGTGGCATCGATGTCTGCAATGTCGAGTTGGGGCTGCCTGTCTGGCCGCTGCTCGAGTTGTTCGACAAGGTGCGGCGAGCCTCTCAAGTAGCGGCAGAACGGCTCGCGAGCGAAGAGCCCCTCTGGCAAGTCGAGCCGATTCGAGCGACCTGCCACGTTGGCGAAGAATACCGCCGACTAATGGAAGGCCTTCGTCACATGCACGAGGTCGTGTTCTATCGCCTACTGCACCGAGGCGATCGCGTCGGACACGGGCTTGCGCTGGCACATGATCCGGAACATTGGGCAGCGGTCTCACCAGTAGTGGCACAACCACGCGAAGATCGCCTCGATGACCTGCTCTGGGAGCTCGACCGGTACGCGGTAGGAGACATCGAACCAGAACCCGGGAGGATTGAGCGGGCGCGCGAGGAAGTACGTCGCCACGCGACTTATATCTACGATGATTCCGACTTCAGCTTCAACATCGACGACCACCGGGAGGCACGACGCTACCGGCATCAACCTTCGCGCTGGAAGCAACTTGGCTTTCCCTACGTTCGCTCCCTAGAACGTCAATTCAGCGACTTGGCAACATCACGGCCGCACGTTCAGGACGCTCGCCCAGAAGCCCATTTAAGGGCAACGCGGTTGCTGCATCGGTACCTCAAAGACTACGGCGTATGGCTGCGTGGTCGAGAGCCCATCGAAGTGCCCGTCGAAAAGAGCGAGGTTCGACTGCTCACTGCGCTGCAGCGCTGGCTGCGCAATGTGTACGCAAAACTCGAGATCACCATCGAAAGCAACCCGTCGAGCAATTTAGTCGTCGCGGACTATCGTGACACGCGGGACCATCCGGCCTTCGTTCTACGGCCAGTACAGAGGTCTGAGAATGCATCAGAACCACCGCTCGCAGTGTCCATCAACACGGATGACCCGGTGACGTTCGCAACGACCCTCGCGGACGAATACGCCCACCTATACTTCGCGATGCTCGATTCGGGGGTCTGTGCGGAAGACGCTCGCGCCTGGCTCGACCAAGCACGAGAATGTGGATGGAATTCGCGCTTCACGCTGGCGGCGACGCGAGAGCGGGCGACACTTGAAGAGGTCGCTGCGGGCCGATTTGGCAAGACTACGCGATAGCGGGCGAGGCCATTCGACTACGTGCGCCAGATCGGCCCCGCGCACGTCCGCACATCCGCACATCCCGCCGCTGTTCGAGATCGCCCGTCAATTCGAAGTCTCGGTCGAGGCGGCAACGTGGCGCATCCACAGCGCTTACGGCGGAACGCCCAAGGATAAGGCTCGCACGAAAGCGATGTTGCAACGTGCGCGTGAAGCAACCGAGCACGTGCTCGATCGTCCACACGATGAGCCGCCTCAACGTCCGGCGCGCTTCGTGTCACTGGCACTGACTGCGTTGCGCGAAGGAGATTTGTCGGTCGGGCGGTTTGCTGAATACGTGGGGACGACGAGGCAGCGCGCAATGGCGTTGCCCGAACAGGAGCCGGGGGACAATGACGCGCTCGAGCTTCCTCCTCCTTGACGCCAACATCGTCATTCAGCTCTTCAAGAGCGGCGCCTGGCAGCAATTCGTGGCCAACGCACAGATACAGATTGCCCGCACCGTTTTGGGTGAGGCCCACTACTTCGAGAACGACCACGGCGAGCGAGTCGACTTCGACTTGAACGTCTACGTGGCTGCGGGAGTCGTCGACGTCGTGGAAGTCGGCCTGCGCGAGCTCGAAGGCTTCCTCAATCAGTTCGACCAGAGCTACGCCGAGAAGCTCGATCCCGGCGAAGCCGAGTCGCTCGCGTACTTGATGAAAGCACCGCTGGAAACACGGATCTGCTCCGCAGATGCGATCGTGTTTCGCGTACTCGGAAACCTAGATCGCGGCGAGCAGGGCCTCTCGCTCGAAGAAGCCCTGGATGAAGCCGGCTTGGGTCGAAAGCTCCCCAGTCAATTCTGTCGCAAGTTTCGCTCCGACTAAACCGCGAAGGGCGTCGCCGAGTGGATGCAGGGAAGAGGCGTGAAGCGCTGACGCCTCGCCGCCTCTGGACACGGAGCGCCCGAGCTAGCGCTGCTGCCGAGCCGCTCGAGTGTCTGCGAGGCCATCGAGCTCAGACGCACGATCCCAAAAGCCGTCCGCAAAGCGAGGCGGCGTGCTGATCCAAAGAAAGCAAAACGTGGGAACCGTCAGCTTGGGCTCCCAGTTCAATCACGGCACAAGTCGCCAGAACAGTCGGAATGTCACTGATCGGGAAGCCGGCTGCTCGACGGTCCGCAGTTGGAAAAAGTCCTCGTCACCACGGCTCCTGTTGGGCTCCAGAGTCGCCACACTGTCTCCAGCTGGTAACCCAAACCGGTCGGTTAATGAAGTGCGGCGATGTAGTCTCTCGCAGCAGCCTTAGCCTTCTCACGAGCGACTCTAAAGGCTTCGACAAAGTCATGCGCGTCGGTATTTCCGACATCCGCGTACGCTTTTAGTGCGTCCATATCTCCGAGGAGATCACGGAGTGTCTTTCGTGCATCGTCGATTTGCGCCATGAATATTCCCAGGTTTGTCCGCAGTGTAGCTGCTGCCGCTCAGCTCGAGATGGTCATTTATTCGGTCACACTCGACTGGTCAGCAAGGTGCCAGGCGGGTTTACGAATAGACAGCCGACATCATCGATGCAGAGCAGATGCGGCAGCGTGTAACGGCGGAAGGCGCCAAGCGAGAACGGACAAAGAATCTCGCCCTGCGAGCTCGGCGCTCGCGGCGGAGGGCGGCCACGCTCTCTGGTTGCCCGCGAAGCACTTGGTGACTCACGGCGTGGTCGTTTCATAGCGTGTGGAAAGGTTCGGGCGCGAAAGCATCTCCCGTTTCGCCCACGCGAGCTCATCCGCAAAGGCGTTCGGAGCTGCGGGTCGATGCTCGCGCTACCAAGCTCCGATGAGTTTCACGCGGCGCTGGGCGCGCTTGGTGAGAGCTTCACGACGGCGAGCGCAGCTCAGCCAGCACGACATCGAAATCAACGAGCTCGCCAGCGTTGGCCCCCGCCATGCTCGCCTCGAGCTCGCCATGCAACGCCGCGCGTTCCTCGTCGTCGAGGTCGTCACCGCCTTCAAGTTGCGCGGCTGACACCAGGTAGAGCTCAGTGCCGTTCGGCAAATCCGTCGGCTCGTCGATCTGGATCAGAGCTGCGCGCGGGGTGAAGGATGTCGTGGAGCGGCGGGCTGTGGTGGAGGAGCGCGGGTGGGCGATCCTTGGGTGGGAGCGGCGACCGCGGCGAATTCGGTGAACTGGCGGATGATAGCGACCGACACGAGTCCATGCCCCGTCGCGCGCGGAACAGGGACCTGGCCCCAGCACCACCGAAATGGCATTCTAGTATCCCGATGACCGCTCGAGAGCTCCTCCTGAACGCGATGGCGCTACCGGACTCGGAGCGGGTGAAGCTAGCCGCAGAGCTGCTAGCCAGCGTGCCTCCTGGAGAAGCATTATCAGCACCCGCTTGGGAAAGCGCCTGGCTCGCAGAGGTCGAAGAGCGTGAAGCGCTCGAGCCGGATGACAGCCTCAGCGCCGAGCACGAGTTGCTTGCGGTTCGCCAGCGCCTGCTGGGCTTGTTCCGGTGAAACGGATTCTCGTCGTCGGCCCAATCGCCGAACGCGAGATCGAGGCCACCGCGCGCTGGTACGAAGCACGAGAGCCGGGTCTCGGCGAAGGGTTCATCGTCGAGCTATTGCGCGCGCTGGACGATATCGAAGAACGGCCAGAGTCGTTTCCCGTGCTGGCCGGAGCCTATCGACGCAAGTTGCTCGACCGGTTTCCGTACGCCGTGATCAACAAGGTCGCACCGCGCCGTGTGTATGTGCGCGCGGTTGCGCACGGACGGCGTCGCCCCGGGTACTGGAACAAATAGTGCGTTCGCGCGCGCCACTCTGGGCGAGCGCGATCTGCAGGGTGACGCCGTCAGGCCCCAAGCGTCCCGTGGCACCCATGAGGCGCCGTCCGTGCGACGCACTCGATGCGTGGGAGCGACCCTTGCTCATCGCCGATCGCGGGCTCCTCTGCGACGCGCCGCAAACAGCCGAATCAGGGTCGCGCTGCCGTCCGCGAGACGGAGCGCCCCAAAGAACTGGTGCACTCGCCGCCGCAGAGGGGCAGCCCACAAACGCTGAAAGCCCAATCGCCGGCCGGAACGCAGGCGTCTGGCAAGGTCGTGTCCATCAGTCGAACGTGACCAAGTCCTTGAAGATCAGCCGACCCCAAGTATTTCCGCGCGCTTGGACGAGCAGTCCGCCTTCGAAAAGCCCGCCAAGTTCGATCGGCGCGAAACCGAGCTTTTCGGCGAGCGCGCCAACTTCCTTAGCGGCGCCGTGATCGTCGCTGGCTAGGAACACGACTCTGCGGCCGCCATGCACGGCCGGATCTTGCTCGAGGGTGGCAGCGAGCAAATGGTTGAAGCCCTTGACCAGCTTTGCACCGCGAAACGCCTGCTCGACGAACTTGGAAGAGGGCAGTCCGCCGAGTTTCTCAGGGGGCACGCCGTAGGCATTGGTCACATCGATGATTGTCTTCCCTTCCCAGCTAGGCAGCGCCTTCGCAACGTCAGGGTGCGCCTCGAAATGGACGGCCAAAAAGATGACGTCCGCCTCGAGGGCTTCTGCCAGTGTTTTAGCAATGACCTGGGGGCCGATCGCGGCCGCGTCGGCGGCGAAGTTTTTCGGGTCGCGCTTGGTTGCGACGGACACTTCGATGCCATTGCGGGCAAACGCTTTGGCGAGAGCGTGGCCGATCTTGCCGAAGCCGATGATTGCGTAGCTCATCTTGTGTTTTCCTTTGTTTTCCGCTGTTTTCCGTCGTTCTCCGTTGCGGTCAGAGCTTGTAGCCGCCGCTTGCCTCGATCGTCTGTCCGGTCACCCAATGGCCCTCAGCGGAAGCCAAGAACGCCACGACGGATGCGATTTCCGAGGGCTCGCCAAAGCGTCCCAGCGCGGTTTGGGACTCGAATGCTTTTACGAATTCGGGGTTCTGTCGGAAGTCGGCGTTCCCGTCGGTCCGCGTGGGGCCCGGCGCTACGGCGTTCGCGGTGATTCCGCGCGGCCCCAGCTCCGCCGCCACCACTTGGGTGAGGGTGTTGATGGCCGCTTTGGCCATCGAGTAGATGGGCGCGGCGGTCACGGGCTTTGTCGCGGCGGCGGACGAGATGTTGATGATGCTCGCGCCATTGGCGAGGCGATCCAGAGCGGCCTGAATGATGAAGAAGGGCGCGCGGGCGTAGACCGCCATCAGGGTGTCCCAACTGTCCGGCGTCGCGTCTTTGAAGCCAACCCAGCCGGCATTGCCGGCGTTGTTGACCAGAATGTCGAGGGCTTTGCTTCCGTTGCGCCGGGTGAGCTCGGCGTCGAGTCTCTCGAACAAGGCCGGGACCGCCGCCGGATCGACGAGGTTTGCATGGATCGCGAACGCGCTGCCTCCCGCTTTCTCGATCGCCGCGACCGTCTCTTCAGCCTCGGATTTACCGGCGTTGTAGGTCAGCGCGACCGTCGCGCCATCCTTTGCAAGTCGTTCGGCGATGGCGCGGCCAATGCCCCGCGATGCCCCGGTGACCAGAGCAGTTTTTCCCTTGAGAGATTGGTTCATTTTGCTTCCTTCAGTGAGTGTCGGCGCTTTGCACAGTTGGGCGTCTTGCCCAGGCGTGGGCGACGCCGCCAGTCGCCCAACGGTGCAAACATGGGCTTGCCGGAGGGGCGCGGTGAGTGGCGAATTGCGCACATCCGTGGTGCGAGAACGCACCAGCTAAGCGCTCTAGCTACGGTCAGAATGCGCGCTTCTGCTGCCGGCGTGTTATGAATGGCACTTCGGACGTCGCAGCTAGCGGCGCGGAAATGCACCATGATTGACTGGGATGACGTTCGCTATTTTCTAGCCGTCGCGCGCGGCGGCTCAGTACGAGCGGCCGCTGGGCGCCTCGAGGTCAATCATTCGACCGTGCTGCGACGCATCGCCCAGCTCGAGGAACGTCTCGGGACACAGATGTTCGAAAAGCTACCTTCGGGCTACTCCTTGACGGCAGCGGGCGAGGAGGTTCTCGAGCTCGCCGAGCAGATGGAAGCGTCATCGCACCAGCTAGAGACGCGCGTCTTCGGGCGCGACCGCAGCGTGCGTGGGCTGCTGCGGGTGACGCTGCCTCCGTTCCTTGCGACACACCTGCTCATGCCGGACCTCGCGGATTTTGCGCGTGCGTATCCGGACATCGAGATGGAGGTCGTGTCGACCGGCGAGGTGGTGAATCTGACCAACCGAGAGGCGGACGTCGCGATCCGCATTGTCTCCGATCGTAAGACCCTGCCGCTCAATCTTCATGCCCTCAAGGGGCCGAAGCTGTTCTCAGGCATTTATATGTCCCTCGATCGACTGGAGGCGTGGCGTGCCGGCGCGCTGGATTCCATCCGGCCCATCGTCATCGACGGTCAGGGAGCTCCGAGCTGGGCCGACGAGGGCGAGGTTCGTGCGACGGGAGTTCCGTTCAGGACGCCAGATGCCGAGGCGCAGATCGCTGCGGCTAGGCAAGGGATCGGGATGACCAAACTGCCGTGTTTCGTTGGAGATGCCGATCGCCTGCTGGCGAGGGTGCCGGGCGTGGATCTGAAAGCACACGCAACGCTCTGGCTTCTTACGCACGGGGAGACACGGAAGACGGAGCGCGTGCGGCTCTTCACCGAGTTCGTATCCCGACGGCTCCCCGCCTACGCTCCACTTCTCGCAGGGCTGTCGATATCGCCGCGAGAGCGAGCGACTTAGCCGTTCCGCGGGCCCTAACCAAGATGCCATCAATCCGGCGCTGGCTACATCACGAGACTCACCCACGACGACCTTCGTTGCCTCCTCGCTAGGGTGTCGCTCGATCAGAGCGAACTCGCTCCGTCATTCCACTCAAAGGCTAGCGTCCTCTCTTTTCCACTCACAATTGCGCCGCGTGCATTCGGCTTCGTCCAGGCTAGGCGAGCACTCCGAATTTGGTGCGTCCCAGCAAGAAGGCTCCCAATTGCAAGCGGTGGCGCTGCATTCCTGTTCGGTTGTGATGTACGCGCCAGCGATTGTGCAGCCGGCGCCGTAGCACCGGGCCTGAACGACACCACAAGAGCCAATAGCCGAGCACTCCGCAATGGTCGTAGCGTGCTGGCAAGCAGAGGCGCATCCAACGCGCCACTCACATGCCGAGTCCATCTGGCAGGCCTCCGGGGTGTGGGAAGCGCAAGTCTTGGTGGTGTCTTTACCCTGACAGCTATAGTGGTCGAGCACACAAGCCACCTGTGTGCCCGAGAATATCCCAGACAGTCCGAGCAATACCGCAGCTGTGGCGATACTCGCAAAGCGCCTCGCAACAGGCTGCGGTCGGGGTTCTTCGATTTGACTCATGCTAGTTCGCGCGCGTAACGGCGCTCAAGCTAGGGCGCCGCACTCATCCTAGCTCAAGCGCCGCGCGGCGGGAAAACCGGCCTGGCAAGCCCGAGCATTCGGCGTGGGCGTCGTGGTCGCGACTCAGAACCCGATGGACTTGGACTATCGTGCGCTGAGCAATGCGGGGCTGTGGTTCATTGGGCGACGTTGATGCGGCTGGCTCCGCGCTGGTTCGTCGTGAGGAACGCGCGTGTGAAGAGTCCGCCGATCTGGTGCAGCCGCGCTATGCGATGAGTCTCATGCGCGGGCCGATGACGCGCTTGGAGATCAGGTGTATGTGCGCGCTGTTGCGCACGGACGGCGTCGCCCCGGGTACTGGAACAAATACTGCGTTCGCGACGTCGTGTCAGGAGCGCGAGGCTGTACCCACTAACCCGTTGTCTTTTTGCCGACTCGGGTTGATCGGGAACCATGCAGCGGCCGGTGCATAGTGAGGACGCGCTGACATTTGGCGGCGGCGAGTCTCACTTCAGCGGAACGCGTCCGGCAGATACTTCTGGAATCGATCGGGCACCAAATCGCCGGCCAAGTCTCGCATGTAGAGCACGGACAGGACGAACTGGCTCGCGCCTTCGTCGCCACGGAGCGGCAGGAGCCACGCTCCGCGAACAAACAGGTTCTGCAAGAAACCGATCGTGAGTTCGGGCCCCAAGCGATCTTGGTTTTGCAAGGTGTTGTCGAACTTCCAGATGGCGGCCCCCTCACGCTGATACAAAACGCCTGTGCCGATGGTGGTGATCGCGAGCGGAAACCCTGGATAGTAGGCCGTCAAACCGAGATCGAGGAAAACGTTCTGACTCTCGCCAGCGAAGGCCCCCGTCGCGCCGACGTTCCAGTAGAGCCATGGCAGATTCTCGGCGACGTACGGGCCACCACCGATCTCCTTCGTCGGCTTGACGGACACGAATGCCCCCTGGAAGACGTAGCCAACACCCACAATCGGTTGGACGTCCTTGTTCTTCTGGAAGCCTAACGAGGCATCGCCCACGAGCAGACTGAAGTGTGGCCACACCGGTGGCGGTGGCGGTGCGTCCGGCCATACAGAACACGTCCCATCATCGCGGCAATGAGCTCCGGCGCAATCCTCGTCGTGGCCCTTTCGACAAAGCCCACAAAAGCCTGGCGCGGCCCGGATCAGATCCGGATCTGGGTCCGAGCCGAGTTCCGGAGCGGGCACGCAACCGTACGGCATGCACGCGTTGACGCGGTCGTTGTACTTGCAGTCGGCGCGCTGCTCGTCAGCTGCAGACGCCACTCGAGAGGTGAGAAGTGCGATCGCCGCGGCGAGCCACAGGAGCGCGCGGCTCATGTGTTCAGAAAAGCCTTCACGTGGGGAGCGACAACGTTGTCGATTGAAAGCATGAAGTGCGGCATTGTCTGGTGGTCGCGACCGAGCATGAAGAACCGATCGAGTTCGATCTGGTGGGACATCGTTCGGATGGTTTGTGCTGGGACGAGCGTGTCACCACGTTCTCCATCCGCGTCGGGCGCGATCTTGAGGGTCGCGCCGTCGAGCAGTAGGTGGTTCGCCGTATTCCAAGCTTCAGAAAAATAGGCGAGCACCTTGACATTCAGCAGGCACGAAAACGGATTCCTCAAGAACTGAGCGCGCGTATCCCGAGCCCGCTTGAGCATGTCGCTGGACACCGAAAGACCGGCCCAAGGTACCTCGTAGGTCAGATTGAACTGCGGCGTGTCGTTCCGAGGCGTCGTCGTACGCACGCACCCAGGCCAAACCGGCAGCATTTGATGGATCGCCGGCCAGGTGCGGACAATCTTCTTGAACGCCGCAGCAAATGGCGGAGTCAAATTGTCGGCGACGAGTAGCGCTCGCGCTGCATTGATGGTGCCGTGAAACGGCGTCGCGATGAATGCCACATGGCTCACCAGATCGGCGAACGCCGTGTCGCTCCCGCCGTGCTCAGCGGCATACAACTTACTGGCGACGACGACCGCCAGCCCCCCCTGCGAGTGCGCGACGATCCGCCATTTGCTGCCCGCGGGTCTGTTCTTGAGACGGTCGAGTAGCAGCTGACCAGTGTGCCGCAGGTCGCTGCGCCAATCGTAGCTGAACACCTGAAAATCGAGGAATTGGTTGTAGGCAGCCCGCAAAATCTCGCCCGGAGCAATGGACTTGCCGGCAGCGAGCGAGGTCTTGGCAGGCACCGTCGAACCCGCAGCGAACTCCATGCTCAACAGCTCGGTGAGCTGTTGCGTCGAGAAGCTCAGGCCAAGCTTCTCGAACTCCACGGAGATGCCCGTCGCCCCCGCGAGCCACGCCTCCCCCATGAGCTCGGTTGGCCAGCCAATGTCGGCGCCGTTCGCAAGTAGTTTGCACCCCGATGTCCCGGGAACCAGCAGAGTCGAGTCGAGCATCTTAGAGGTTCTCTCAGTTAGGTTTGGACGTCATTTCTCTCCCGCGGAAGCGCTCGCGGGAGGCCCGCCACCAACTCCGCCTGGTGGCATGATAGGGGGACCTGGGCAGTCAGCAGTGGTCGTTATGACCGGCTTCTTACACTCTTTCTCCCCTATCTCGGGACTCATGCACCGCGGTTCTCCTGCGACCGGCGAGTCGCACCACCCGCACATCGGCTGTGATGCGCACGCCTGACAATTGTTCTCGGCGGGGTCCCGTTTGCCGCAGCACTCCGCTGCGTCCGCTGGCGTCTTGCCTCGGCATACGTCCGCAGGGTGGCAACCAGTGACCACGACCAAGAGCGCAATGGCTCCGATAAACGTCGAAAGGTTCATGGCTTGGTAACTCCGTTCAGCTTCCGGTGCAAAACGATCAGCGCGGCCTGCAGGATGTGCATCGCGGGCCAGATTGGTACCGGGTTCGAGGTCTCGTTGAAATCGACGCTGAGGCGGATATACGGCGTGGATGCCTGATCCTTGTGGGCGGTGATGCGCAGTAAGGAAGGCGAATCCCCTGCAAGGCTCAGATGCGCGGTATACAAATGAGTCGGCCTCGAAAACGGCGTTGGTTCGTAACTCGTGAACTCGAGCAACGTGGTACCCAAGGTGGTCGACTCGTACAAGACCTTAGCGTCGCCCGTGGCTGTGCCCGCTTCCAGCACGTAGAAGGAAGGGAACGTGTCTCCCGCGCGATAGCCCAAGTACACGGAAACGGCGGCGAAGCGCACGCCCAAGAAGCGAGGCGGAGTAATCAGGTCGACGCGCGCGATGGACCCCATGATGCCCGCGTATTTCGCACGCACTTCGTCCAAGTTCGCCATCAAGTGGTCCCCGGGCAGAACCTCCCCGATCGCCGTATGTTGAGACCACGCGGCACCCGTTGCTGGAAGCGTGACGCGCGCCATGCCCAAGTGACCGGTAAACGGAGTGAAGTCAGGCTTCTCACGATCATGAGTGGCAGCCACCCGGTAGTAGCGATGCCCGCCTGCGGCGGCGGCGGGCGCGCGCACCTCTCGCTGACCGGTTGCCGTCGCGTGAGTTGTCAGATTGAGCGTTGCTGCCGTTGATTCTAGCGCAACGGCATGTTGGTTCAGGTCCACCCCAGCGAACGGTGTGTTGGTCAAATGAGCTGCGATCGCAACGGCATCCGCTAACTCCACCCCAGGGGCTTGAATGCTTGCGTCGGGAAACGCGCTGCGGAGCGCGCTCCGCACGGCATCGGCGTCGGCTTGTGACAAGATTGCCATCGCTAGGCCTGCCTTGGTTGAATACTGCTACCGGCGCGATTCAGCGGACGCTTTCCGGGAGCACTCCCTGATAATTTCACACTGACGTCGCTGCGCTCTGAGCACTAGGCGTGACACTGTCGAGCAGAAGCTCGCCGATCAAGTAGGGCACGGACCAGTCGCGACGCGCAGTCCTGCCGTAATCGTGACGAAACCCCGCCGCGTGCGTCCATTCATGAAGCCAGTGACCAGCGATTTCAATCGGGTCTGCACGATTGAAGAATTTGTGATGCGTGTGAATATGGCCGTGGTCATCCGTCCAGCCAAGAGCGCTACTCCAGAGCTTGCTGTACAGAACGAGATGCAATTGAATGATGTAGTCGGCCCGAGTCCCTCGCTCGGTACCAAATAAGATTAGGTCCAGAACCTGTTGATTGCTCAACCCGGACAAGACCGTCCCGTCTGGGTTCTCGAAACTGACGTCTAAAAGTCTTGCCCCCAGCACGGCAGATTGAAATTTCTTGGAGTTGATGCCGGCTTCGATCAGCTTGCGCGCTTCTTCGGCCTTTGCTGCCTGCCACGCGTTGGCGTTCGCAATTGAAACTATTTGAACAAGAGTCATCAGCGTTCGCTCCAACTGTGCATCAAAGGTGGCCGCGCGCTCGGCGTCGGTGAGCGCAGATACGATTGATGGCTGCCGCTTACGCTATGGATTCAGTGCGCGAACGCAAATAGTCATTAGTTCGATCCGTACTGCCGCGAAGAAGGCCAATTCGCCTCGAGCCGCAAACGAATGTAGGCTATGCTGACATTGGGAGGCGTTGGCGATGAAGACACTTCGAGAGGGTGACACGGGATCAGACGTAGAAGCGCTGCAGCGTAAGCTCGTGGAACGCGGCTACCCAGTCGGCGTAGACGGTGATTTCAGCGCGAACACTTCCGCCGCCGTTCGCGCGTTTCAGTCTCAAAATCTGGACTCCAATGGCGCGCCGCTCGTCTTCGACGGAACGGTCGGCCCTCTCACTTGGTGGAGCCTGCGCAATTCCAAGCCCTTCGCGCAGACAATCGCCTCAGTAGATTTCACGCGCCTACCGGAAGCCTCGTTCGGTGGTAGCGCGCTGGGGCGGGCCACGCTCCAAGTTGCCATCGACGAGCTAAAGGCGGGCGCTGGCGAGATCGGCGGCGACAATCGTGGCCCGTTCGTAAAGAAGTATCTGCCCGCGGGCGTGCCCGAAGGCAGCTCGTGGTGCGCCTCGTTCGTTAGCTGGTGCGCTCAACAGGCGAGTGCCCGCACTGGTGTTGCCATGCCGTTCAAGTACTCGGCGGGCGCGCGCGCCATCCTCGCGGACTTCACGACGAAAGGCTGGGGCAAGGCTCCGGAAACTGCTTACGAACCGAAACCGGGCGATCTCGTTTTCTGGTGGCGTGTCCGCTTCGACGCCTGGCAAGGGCACGTCGGTTTTGTGCACCACGTGAAGGACGGCCAGCTCTACACGATCGAAGGCAATCACAGCCCGAAGGTGGAAGGCTTCTCCTATGTCCTCGGCCGCATGGACAAGCTGCTCGGATTCGGCAGCATCCCGTGATGGGCGACTTACCCGGATCAAGAATGTGCCGGAACGGCGCGCTGACGAAGAGCCCCCGTAAGCGTCGTGTTCGGCGCGCAGGCGCGCCGGTACCTGGACGTGGCTAGCGCGTAGAGCCCTTTCGCCTGCGTGGCTCGCGATCGGCGGTGGGCAAGATTGAGCTCCCGCCGCGGCGCCCCCAAAGCCGCGCGCCACTGTGCGCGATCGCGAGCGGCAAGCCGCTGGCAGGCCCCCCGCTCCCAGCGGCACCCATGAGGCGCCGTCCCCGCGACGCACTCTGGCCGCGGGAGCGACCCTCGCTCACCGCCGAACGCGGGCTCCGCGGCGACGCGCCGTGCGGAGGCGCCTCAGGGTCGCGCTGCCGTCCGCGAGACCGTACGCCGCGCAGAACTGGTGCACGCGCCGCCGCAGCGGGGCAGCCCACAAACGCCGAAGCTACACGCGGGGACAGTCCCATTGTCGAAGTCGTGCTGTTATCACGGGGTGGCATCGAACCGGTGCGCGACTGTTTGCCGGGTTCGGGCCGATGTCTTCCAAGGCCGGATGGATATCGGGCTACTGCCTCGGAGGCAGCCCCCGGTGCCCCACACGGAGTCTTGTCTATTCATTTCTTTCCCAACGCCCCTGCGACGCTGCCCCGACGGCGCGATGTCGCGCGCGTCACCGCGATCCGCACTTGCGGCCCACGGTATCGACTCGCCCACAGCTTCCCAAGACGAAGCCTTTGATGCTCTGGTACTCGACCGCGTAACATGCGGTGTCCTTGCCCAAATACTGCCCACTCGAACGCAGCGTCGTTCCGGCGGGGATTTCCCGCAAGATGCCCCGTGCCGGGCGAGAAAACGGTTCGCCGGGCCCCACGCGAGCGGTCCACTCGCAATCGTCGAGCGTCGCGTAAAGGAACGCGGGCGCGTTCTCGACAGCCAGGGCTTCACTTTGACTGCATCCTGCAAGACTCAGGGCGGCCGCGATCAACCAATAGCGCATATGCTCCAGTCGAATGATGCACCAAGAAAACGGTGCGCGGGCAAGTGTGAAGCACCTCTGAGCGCTCCTCGTCTTTCACCCTCGCAGACGGCACTGTCCGCGAACAGTTTCGGATTCGCGGCAGCTGCACCACGGCTCCAGTCCTAGGCCATGCAATTTGACGCGGTTCTCCGAACGAATCTTATTTCCCCTGTGAGCGGGAGCGACCCTCGCTCACCGCCGAACGCGGGCTCCGCGGCGACGAGCCGTGCGGAGGCGAACTCCACTGGTGGAGCCGCGATGCGCCGCCCGCGTTCCCGCACCGCACCGAGGAGCCGCGGGGCTCGCGATCGGCTCCGCGGCGACAAGCCGTGCGGGGGCGCCTCAAGGTCGCACAGCCGTCCGCGAGACCGAACGCCGCCAAGAACTGGTGCACTCGCCGCCGCAGCGGGGCAGCCCCAAAACGCCGAAAGCCCAAACCGGGTGGCTTGGGCTTTTAGTTGTTGTGGGTCATTCAGGACTTGAACCTGAAGCCAATGGATTAAGAAGAGTCCTCGCCGCCACCAGGAATACCGACAATCTACGGCGTTTCTGGTGGTTTCTCATCGATCACCTTGAGGACATGGAGGGACAGGAGGGGACACGTGAGGACAGCCTTGATGAGCCTTGCACAGTCCCGCATCTGTTTCTCGATCCGCCCACGTGGCGATGGATCCTTCATTCGCCACGCCTGGGACCCACGGCGGCGCGCACCGTGTCGCCGGCACGCACCGCACGGCGTGCGAGACGACAGCGAAACGCGATCCGCCGGCGACACCGTGCTCATCATCGCGTTGTCGCCCGCGGAGCAACGCGAGACGCTGGCACGCCGCTCGACGACGTGCGCCCCGCGAGGCGCGATCCGGCCGCGTGTGGCCCCGCCCCACACGCGGCCTCGGTTCGGCATGGCCCCCGCCGCGGCCGACTCACTCAAATCGTAATACCTTGTCGACGCCCCAGCCATTCTGAAGCACCGCAACGCTCGGGCCAGAGTAGTTCACCGACGTGCGCGACGACCCACCTCCTCGCGGTGTTTCGATCCCCACAATCAAAAACTCGCCTTCAACGCCTAGGCTGCTCATGTTGATCCAAGGCAAACCAGCCCTTAGCAACTCGTCGAAGCGATATTCGTAGGCTTCTGGCGTCTGCAACGCACTTCGCATAACTCGAAGCCGCCCGCCTTCGTCAGAAGTCGTGTTCGGGTCAATCTCGACGATTCGAATTTGGCGCGTCGGTGGCATCTGACCCAGCTTCTCCAAAAACTTCATCAAACCCTGCAGATTTTCGTCGAGCGTGTTCATCTCATCACCTCACGATGAAGTTGTTGAAAAGCTGGATCTGCTCTCCAGTACGAAGCGTGATCTCGGTAGATTGCAGGCCGTATGGAAAAAAGCCACTGTATGGGCGCTCCAGCGGCGCCAATACCGACTGAAACTGCGATGCCGGAATCCTCGATTCGATGATCGTTCCAAGTCCCGGAATGGCATCAGGATGGCTCGTCAACGCATTCTGCGCAGCAGCCAGATCCCTCGACACGAACGTCGGCGCTCGTGCCGCATCCAGACCATGTTCAAGAATGTTCGCGCCGTTGCTGATACTTCCGTGAAAGACCGAGACTGTCTCCTCTGCAGCGCCTCCGCAAGCTACGCGGCCCGCGGCAGCAGAAATGACCCCTCTTCCCGTTCTGAACACCACAGCGAGGACTTTACCCACGGCGGCGCCCAGGAACGGCGCCGCAACCTGAAAGGCGGCGGTCCTGATTGCCTCGCGTTGGTTATCCGCGAGAAAGACGGCGACGAATGCCGCGACGACGATGACAACAGGGTGCTTGCCGTCTGTGTCGATATAGTTGACCGGATCGTTGTTCGAGTAAGCGTAGAGGTTGAATCCGCCTCGGAATAGGCTCGGATCCTTGCTCAGCCATCGACCAATGCTCGGGTCATAGTCGCGTGCTCCAAAGCGCAAGAGTCCCGTGTCTTCGTCGTAGAGTCCGCCGGCAAAACCAAAGGGAATGAAGCTGAGCCCACTTCCGGTGACTACGCCAAACTCATCGTAGGACGCGCGGTACGGTCGATCTGTCTGGTCATTCACGTTGATGACCAAGCGAGGCGAGCCGGCTTGATCGGACAGGATCCGATAGGTCTTCGTGCCGGAGCCCGAGTACTTGACCACCGCGTCGGGGACGTTTGCCCGTGAGCCATAGATGAAGCGGCTGACAAGCGCGCCGGCGCTGTCCAGCTCCGCTATGATATGGCTGCCGCTATAGACCCATCGCGTGTATTGGTTCCCGATTTGGCGCTGCACGCGCCGCCCGAAAGCGTCGGATGCGTATTTAACCTCACTGCCGTTCGGAAGCGTAACCTTCTGAAGGCTTCTGTATTCATCGTAGGCGTATTTTGTTTCCGATGATCCGGTCTTTTGCGTTTTGACTTCGCCGTCTGGAGTGTATTCGAATGTCGAGGTACCGGAGGAGACGAGACGATCCTGATTGTCATAAACCGCAGCAGTCTCTCCCGCTGCTCGAGTCAGTCGATTGCCATTGGCGTCGTAGGTGTATTCGACCGTCTGGACGCCATCCCGCTGCACGGTATGTAGCCAACCGGCGTCATAGTAAGAATAAGCAGTGGTATGCTGCACCCCCTCGATCGTCTCGACTTGCTTCAAGACGCGCCCAAGCGTATCGCGGCGGACCGTCAGCGGGTCATCGTAGGTGATTGAAAGCAACGGCGTCGTCACCGTCGCGGAATTCTTGAAGCTTGCCGAATAGCCTCGGAGCTCGCCAAACTCGCTAAAGGTGTACGAATCGGCCACCTTCTCGAGCGACGTACTGCTCAGCAATGGGTTGAGGATGCCACGGGTGATCCTCAACGCGCCGGCGTCCTGAGCGCTACAACTGCCGAGCGATACGCACGTTAACAGGTTGTCAACGTCGTAACCGTAGGTGAGCTTCGACGACCGGGGTCCCGCCGTCGCTTCTTCAGTCGCGGCTCTGAAATTTACATCGTACTCGTGTGCGACCGTGGCGCCCACCACTCCCGCGAATGCGACGGACTTCAGCAGCGGGCCATCGTACGCGAAGGTGAGGCTCTGACCATTGGGACTCGTTAGCGTCCGTACTGCCCCAGGCGAGCAACCGACGGGGCACGGTGCCTTCGGATAGTACTCAACACTCGTATCTCCACTCGGACCGCGAATTTTGCCGAGCTTGCCCGAAACGACGTCGTGCTCCAGCACCAAGCCGATGCCACCCGGCCGATCCACCGTAAGAAGCGCCTCGTCCGAGTCAAAGGACATCGACGTCTGCACGTCACTTGGCGTTGGTAGAAGCGGGGGCACAACGGGCGGCGTGTACGTTGCCAGCGCGTTCATCTTGTTGGACGTCAACGAATGCAGAATATTCGTCGAGTCGCCCACTGATTGGGGCGACTGCAAGAAGGTTAGATTGCCTGCGTCGTCGTACCAAATTTTCGTTTTAAGAGACTGAGGGTCAGTGAAGGATTTCACGCGTCCGAATGCATCGCGCTCGAAGAGCGAGGATTTCCCATTTGGGTCGTCAATCGCTCTCAAGTATCCGTTGTCGGCCGCACCGGATGATGTCCTGTACGAGAGTTGGTAAACTCGATCAGCATGGGTCGCGTGCCAAGGCCGGCCCGCGCTGTCATAGTCAAAGATGCCGTCGGCGAGTCCAGGAACGACCACCTTCGTCGTTCGGCCTAGGCTGTCGATGAAGACTGTCGCTTGTCGACCAGCCGGCGACTTAACCACGTACGACAAATTCGCCGCGTTGCTTCCGTCGAACGTCAAAGTCTCGTTCCCTGTGCCGCGGTTGCGCGTAACCTTCGACGAGAGGACACCGCCAATCGTGCCGGGCGTTGCCTCAAGCAGTAGCGTCGACGTGTTTTTGAGGCCGCTCGGCATCGTCACTGTCCGCGACTGCTCGTAGAGTGCGGCCTCCCCGAACAACGGATCGGGCTCTAACGTCGTGTCGACGATCGTTCCGTCTGCGTAGACCGTGCGGTTCGTCAGGTCTGACCGCCGCTCCGTAGTGGTTTCAGCTCCGTCCGGCGCCTGCGACACGTTGACGGTCGACCCATTCGCTGTGCTCGTGGTCGTGTACCGAGTCTCTCTACCCAACGCGGTCTTGCGGCTGACCGTGTCGCCGGTGCGCGTCAGCGTCTGGTATCCACCTGCAGGGTTTTCGTCACGCTTGAGACGGCCGAGCTCATCGTATTGGAAGATGTGGCGATTGTTGCGTGCGTCCACCAGCGCCGTGAGCAAGCCGTTTGGCTGGTGTTCCGGCGTGACCGCCGTCGAATCTGGAAATGTAATCTTCGTTGCGTAGCCGGTTCCGGAATCGGTCTTAATCGTCGTCTTCTGACCGAACGGCCCCGTGATCTCGATTGTCCCCAACGTCCCATCTCGAGTGATGCTGGTTACGTTATTGTTTCCGTCGGTCACGCTCGACAGCAACTCGTTCGCGTAACCAAACGTGTAGAGAGGCGCGAGCGTCTTGGGCTCGAGGGTTTTGAGATGCCGGCCACTCGCGTCGAAACAGTAGAGCTGCGAGGCATCTGCGGACGGAATCAGGTAGTTGCACCCGGGGATCGTGAGCACCGGGAACGTGCGCAGGCGATCGATCGAGCAGTCCCCAACGAACACGAGACTTTGATCCGGAAGAACGGACAGGTTCAGAAGCCGCGAGGCAAAAGAACGAATTGCTGGTCGATGATATTCGGTGTTGGCTGTCCAGTTTTCGCCGGCAATCGTATTTATGAGACCTGAATTCGATACCTCACGAATCCTCGTACCGACATACCGATACTGCCCCGTTGAGCTGACGTCGCCCTTAAAGGTATATGAATCCGCAAAGTAGACTCGCCCTTGCGAATCGACACTGAAACCCTTGTAGGTGTGGGAGGGCTGGGTAAACGCTGGAACCCCTTCGGCAATCTCTGGCGCCGGTGAGAAATCCGGCAACTCGTCGTTGCCCGTGACGTAATGGACCTTTCCGTCGACACCAAGCCGGCTCAGCACGTACGATTTATATTGGGAGTCGAAGTAGAGGCTTCCGTCCGGCGCCAACACAACATGGTTAGGATTAGAGATCGCCGTTGCTCGCGCGGGCAGGCCATCCTCTGGGCGAGCGTAATAATTGCCACTCAACGGCGGCGGCGCTCCCGTGCCGGCGACGGTGCTTATCCTGCCCGCCGGGTCGATGCGTCTGATCACGTAGTTCCCGGCGTCGGCCACATAAACGGTTCCGTCCGCGGCGACCGCAACCCCTAAGGGAGCGTTGAGGGTGGCGTCAGTAGCCAATCCGCCATCGCCGGTGTAGCCAGCCACTGTGCCGTAGTTCTTGATGCCCTGGCTTGAAGTGAACTGGTATGGCCCGAGCTTGCCCGCCACGGTGTGTAGAATTCCGTCTAACCCAATGCGCCACACGCGATTGTCGTCACGGTCCGAGACGAAGAGTGAACCGTCTGGTCCGACCGCCACTGATAGATTGTGCGAGAAAAGCGACGAGATTGCAGGCTTGCCTTCATTGTCGAAGTGACTGTTGCTCCACCCTCCGGTTACCTTCGTCAAGGTGCCGCTGGGGTTCAGCTTCTGGATGTAGTCGCCTTCTCTGATGTAGACATCGCCATTCGCGGAGGCGGCGAGCCATCCAACGATGCTGTCGCAACCCGAGTAGCTGGAATATTTCTCGAACGTCCTCGGAACCGAATTGGCAGTCAGTGCGTCGACTGAGATTTCTTCGCCCGCACCCGTGAGTAATCTGCGACCGAGCACGTCGTAGTGCATGTGCCCACTCAGAAGCCAGCCGCCCAATGCGGCGGGCGGCTCGCGCAGCTGACCGATCGGAAGGTCGTAAACCCAATTCACTCGGTACTGAACCGCTTCACGACTCATCGTCAAAATCGAATCGCTCGGGAAGCTGCCAAAGGAGGCGTTTTGCTCCCCCGGTTCGGCGTACGGCGGCGTGAAGGCGTAGGACACCACTACCTTCGCCGACTGCTTCCCTTGCATCGCCCGTCCAAATGCGTCGTGCCCGTCCCAGGAATAGTGATGCCCAAGATTGGGCTCGAGAGCGGCCTTCGTGTAGTGCGCATACTTCCCTTGACCGCCGACCACGACCGCGATGTCGACGCCAGTAATTTTCGATGGGACGCGTGCGCCTACCACCGGTATATCCAAGCCAGACGTGGCTTGATAACCCGGCATCGCGCCCGAACGATAGTTCAGGGAAAATGGCGTACCAGGAATTGGGAGGGTTTCTCGCAGTACCTGTGATTGGCACTCGATGATCGAGCCTTTGACCTTCTTCTGGCAGTCATCGGTGTCCGCTGACGGTTTTGGCGTGCCGGGATTGTCGCCATAGCAAGTACCGCCCTCGTCGCAGGTCCACGGGCGATACGGCCAATTGCAATCCCAGGGCGTAAAGTGCCGCGTAGCAAAGCGCCAAATCGACACCCCAGCCCCGCGGGTTTGAGCTAGCGAGATCCGTTCATCGAGCGTGATGCCAAACGCGGTCAGCGTCGCGTCGCTCTCGGCCAATCCGTCGCCGTTCGTGTCAATCGCCGCGATTCCCGAATCGACGTTGAGCACCTTGATAGTCAATCCGTTATCGGAAGCTACCCACGCCCCGAGCTTACGGTCGAAGTAACCGACAGGCACAATCGCGCCCACTGGCATATTCAGAAAGTTGTCGACGTACACGGGCACCGGCTGATCGAACAGGACGCTCTGCGCGTTCTGAGCGAGGGCTTCGTCGACCGACAGTTCGACCGCGTAGGTGTAGGCGCTCGTTGAGGGGAGCGCGCCCGGCATGGCGCTGCCGCCGTTCTGTCCCACCGTATATTCTGTAGCGCGAACCGTGAGCTGTGTTAGCGGCGTCGTTGCGCCGTTCGCCCCAACCAGGAGCGCGTGCGTGTTCGCCGGAAAGTACACGGAGGCCTGCCGCGTCCCATCAGTGTCAGACACGATGGATCCGACGGCTGTGTGACCGCCCGTTTCGTTGAGATCGATGGGGCTCGCAGCAGCATCCAGCCCAACTAGGACCACATCTTCGAGCAGCGTGTACTCGTTCCAATTGACTTGGGCGGTCCGCTCAGCCGGCAAGCGTGCCGACTGCACGAAAGAAACTCGCAGGAAGCCGCCGCCGTTGACGACGAGATTGTACTCCCCGCTGGTTGCGGTGGTGGTATGCCCCAATTCGGGCCTTCCCACGATGCTCACGGTGACGCCAGCCAAAGGTGCTCCCGCGCGATCCGTGACCCTACCGCGGACCAACGCCACGCGATTGGCGATCACGGTGCTCGGTTGCAAACCAGCTTGGCTGTTGATCAGGAACGCCAATGAAGATTGGATCGTCGTTGAAACGTTCGGGTCGAGAGGTGGAGCGGTAGGCCCCTCGCTCACGTTGGCACAGGACCCCGATTGACAGGTCTTGTTCGGCCCGCACGCGGAGCCCTCGGGAAGCGGCTCGTGTATGACTCCAGACACGCTGTCACAGGAGTCGGCGGTGCACGGGTCCCCGTCATCGACAACTAATGCGTCACCAGCCTGGCACACTCCAGAATGACAGAGCTCGACGCCGTTACAAACGTTGCCGTCCGAGCAGAGCGTGTTCTCGGCTTTGGCGGTATGCGAGACCTGACCGGAAGACGGATCGCAATTGTCTAGGGTGCATGGGTTTTGGTCGTCGACGACTTTCGGCGTCCCAGGTGAACAAAGGCCGACCTGACATAGCTCGTTTCCGTTACACAAGTTTCCGTCGGGGCACCCAACTCCGTCACTCTTCGGGGCGCTCGATATCTGCCCGCTGGCAGGATTGCACGAGTAGGTTAGACAGGGATCGGTCCCCCAGGGCGGGGGAGGGCACAGATCTCCTCCGCTCTGGCAAACGCTGCACGAGCCGCCGCAATCGACACCCGTTTCGTTGCCGTCAAGAACGCCGTTGGCACACGTGCTGGGATAACCCGGTGGTTGGCAGACACTCGGTGCGGTACCGCCCTGCGCGACACCCGTGCAAACAAGCCCCGCCTGACAATCGGAACTGAGTATGCAGCCCCCGCCGGTGCAGAGTTGTCCGCAGATGCCCGCGCAGCCATCGCCGCCGCAGGTCTTCCCCGTGCAGTTGGGCACGCAGGCTTCGCTTCCCTGAATGCTCACATTGTCGATAGCGACAGCTGCAGCGTTGCTGCCATCGTTCGACGTCGCGGAATCTACGGTGTAGTTCCAGGCGAGGTAGAACAGCGTATTGTGCGGAATGCTCGCGCTTAGCTTTGACGGGGCGACGTTGATCGTCTGACCGGGTGCTGGATCGAAGCCCAAGTTGTTCGAGTTCGGCCCGAAAGAGCGCAGGAAGTCGCTGCCGACGTTGGTCCAATTCGTGCCATTGGTTGAGGAATAAAGCTGAACGCGAAAGCCGCTTGGGTTCGTGCCGGTGCTGTATTTCTCGATGTCGTAGCCAACGTTGAGACTGGTGAGGTCCTTGTCGACCGGGGCGCGCAGAGCGACATACAGATTGCCGCTCTTGGTTCCGCCACTGCCCAGACCAGAACCCGCGGACAACCAGCCCGGCGCGCGGTCAGTGCTGTTCAACCAGTAGTTCGCGGCCTGGGCGTTGGCCACACCAGCGCCAAAATTGTAGATGCCGTTGCTCGATCCCGCAGCCAGCAGCGCACCCGCAGTCGAGTCGGTCTTGTACGTCGCTGCAGTGAAGGTGCCGACTGTACGAGGGTTGACTTGCTTGTCGATCCTCCAGCCCGAAGGGGCCGCGCTTGTTTGCGCACTGCCAAGACCGTTGAAGTTCTGGACAACGGGGGCAGTCGTTGGGATGAGGACCGGGTTATCGAAGACGAACGAGCTCATCGCGGAAGCGCCGCTAAGCGGCGCTTCGCCGACTCGTCGCACTAGGAGGCGAACCTGGTACGAACCCGCCGGCAAGTTGCTCGTGTCCCAATTGATGGTCGACGTACCAAAGCCCGCCAGGACCTCATGCCAAGTCGTGTCCGTGACGCTGTTTAAGTAATCGTAGTGAAATTCGGCCGCCCGACTGTCGGCGCAGGTGGCGGTGGCACTGAGCGCCAGTGGCGTGCCGGCAAGTTGTGGGCTAGCTGGCACGATGGACAGCGCGGGGGCGCTGCACACGGTGAGCGAACCGTTGAAGGGCTGCCAGGTGATGGCGCCGTTGCTGCCCGTAGCCGACCCTGCCAGCAAGGATCCATCGAGCGAACCGCTGCTCAGCGTGACGGCTGCGTTGGTGGCCAGTACCGTGCCCTTGAAGCCCGTCTGCGAGATTCGCAGCGTGGTTGCTTGCGGGAAGTTCCAGAGCAAATGGCCAGCGGTGAGCCCGCCGAGTTGTAGGCTACTGGTCTCGAACACCGCGCCGGAACCGGTGACGTTCACGATCACGGTGGACGTCGCGGGCACCGTAAAGTTGAACTGATCGGCGGCCGCGAGCAGTGCGCCGTTCACGCTGAAAACATTGCGAGACGGATCGGTGCCGGTAAACGTGAAGATGGTGCCGCTTGGCGAGACAGCTGTGCTGCCGTTCGCGGCAAAATTGGCTAGATTCGAGCTGAGCAGATCGAGCGTGGCTTTCTCGGCCACGAAATCGAGCGGAGTGGCCTTGCGGCTAGTACCTTGCGCGACGGTCACGTTGTTCAGCGAAAGTGCTGTGCCGTAAACGAGGTCGCGCTGAACGTTCCCGCTCGTGCCGTTGAAATTGCGACCGGCTAGCGCCCCGATCGAGCCTGCAGCCAAAGTATTGAAGCTAAATCCCTGACTCACCACGTCGCGCCCGGCAGCCACCGGGCCTGCTACCGAGGGTGCAACTGACAAGTCTTGGAAAACGAAAGCGTTATAGTTGACGGTACCGCCGAACGAAAACCCCGGCACGACCGGATGCACGCTGATATCGAGGTAGTTCAGATTCAGGTCGCCCTGCACGAACAGCGCGCGCACGACATGCGGGCCTGCGGTGAGGCTGACGTTCTGAAGTTTGCGATCCTCGAACGCGTTGTAGCCTGTGTTCGGCGACGTGAGCGTTCCGATCACCGCACCATCCACGTTGATTTGCAGCGTGCGGCCGGCCGTTCCCGACGCCATGCGCGCGGTGAAGTCGAACAACGCGGGCTGTGGAACCGTCACATCGTATTCCAGCCATTCTCCAGCCGTCGCCCAGCCAATGAGACATCCACCGGACATGTCGCTGGTGCTACCCATGTCCACGCCATCCCCGCGGTTGCAGCCTGTGCCGGAGTTCGTAGTGGGGGTACTCTCGGCTGCGCGCTGGTAGTTCTCGGCCTCGATGCGCTGCGGCAGGGTCGCCGAGCCCGGCGTGACGTCGATGTAGTTCAAATTGGTATCACCCGTTTCGAACAGCACACGGAGAGTGTGCGTGCCCGTGGCGAGCGCAACATCCGACACCTGGCGATCAGCAAAGGCTGTCCAGCCAGTGCTCGGCACCGGTTGCGAGCCACCCACCGCCACGCCATCGACCGAAAGACGAAAGGTTTTTCCGGCTGCGTTGCCGGCCACCCGCGATACGAAGTTGAACTTCCCCGCGGTCGCAATCTGTAACGAATACTCAAGCCATTCCGCGGGCTTGGTATAACCCACCCCGCATGTCACGCCGTTGTCGCTGACGGCTTGCTGATCGACTGGGCCACTGCCGCAATTGCCTTCGTGCAGCGTATCGCTGTCGCTAAAGGCCGTGAAATCGATCGCCCGTACACGGAAGGGCGCGGCCAAGGTAAGCGCTTCCTGAACACTGCTTGGTTTCTCGGCATCGCTTCCCTCCGAACAAGCTGCGGCTACCAGCATCGCGCCCACAAGCGTCGCGCGCAGACTCAGACCCACCGCCCGTTGCTTTGACATAATTGCGCCTCTCCGACGATTTTCGCGTAGTAGCGCGTACCCGTGCGCCCGCGCCCGTCGCATTGATCGTTACACCCTTTGGAGTGAATCGCGCAACAACAGACGACTGAGATTGTGATTTTGATCATCGCGCGCGTACCCCATCAAGACACTGCATGCGTGTGATGACTTAGGCGTTGCTAACGAGTGGCAGCGATTAGGTGGCGGGCTTCGCCACGTGGCATTCAGTTCTAAGGCAAATTCGTGTTGTGTGCTGAGTGGGATCCGACCGAGAGCCGACAGCTGCTTCCAGAGATCATCGGTATCCAATCAAAGCAGCCAACCGTTCCAACCACTCATCGATAGCCACAGGAGCAGCCAGCTGCGCTGAGAGACGAATAACCACTTCCCGGCAACCGTCTGCCTTTACAGCGGGACAACGTTCCGAGCGGCCAGCTGCTTCCGTACGTTCCTGCCCAAACGGACTTCGTCATTTTTTTGCGCAACTGATCAGCGCGCCGTCCGACCAGTGGGATGAGATGGCGACCGAGAATGTAAGCGTTGCAAAAAATGGCTCTGATATCAGATCTTCCGCGCCCCCCGAAGGCTCAGCCCAAGCCGCGAGACTGTCGCGGTCTCTGCTCGATCCAGAGGCCTACGCTCAAGTATTGCCTGCCGCGGCAGCTCTTGCTGAGGAAGAACTGCTACCCGTAAATATCGACGTCCGCAGCGCCGTCGCCACGGTGCTCGGCGCTTTGCACAAGATCATGGCTTACCGCGACGAGGCATCGAAGCTGCACAACTTCGACATCTCTCACTTCGATCAGTTGCAGCTTCGCACGTTCGCGTTGAGGCACGCGCACGCAAAATTCCAGGCCGCGTCGGTGCGACCTGAGGCGCTTGGGGCGCTGAGCAAGAGCGCGATCAAGCTCCGCGACAGCATGTATCACGATGCGACCGCGCTTGCATTTCGCGGTCTCATCTGCGGTGACCAGATTGCGAACTTCAAGACGAACGTTGGCTATAGGAATCTGGCGTTCGACTTGCTCGGCATGGTCAACTTGCTCCGCGACAGTTGGGAAAAGATCGCGTGCAGAACTTCCATTGATTTGAGCGAACTGGAGCAAGCCGAGCAACTCGGCCAGCAGCTTATGGACGCGGTCCGTACTCGAGAGCAAGCGGCGGCAACCGTGGCACAACTGCAGGCTGAGCGACAACGCAGCTTCACCCTCTTCTCGCGGTCCTATGATCAGGTTCGGAGAGCGATTAGCTTTATGCGATGGGACGACAACGATATCGACCAGATCTGCCCATCGCTCTTCGCGGGGCGCGGGGGCAGTCGCCGCAAATGAGGATTGCCACGCACGCACCGCGCGCGTAGTGCACCGCGCGCGTCGCAACTCCACGGTGGAGTCTCAACGTGCTCTGCCACTCTTCGCCCTTGCAACCCGACCAAGGAGCCGCGAGGCTCGAGTTCGACGGTGCGGCGACTTGAGTTCCCGCCCCATAGGCCCGAATCCGAGCGCCACCTTCGCTCGCCGCCGAATGCAAGCTCCGCGGCGACGGCCCGTCGCAGGTCGTGTCATGTCACCGCACCGCACCGCGCACGGCGCAACTCCACCGGTGGAGTCGCGATGCGCCGCGCCCGCGCTCTCGCAGCCGCATCGAGGAGCGGCGGGGCTCGCGATCGGCGGTGGGCGAGGCTGAGCTCCCGCCGCGTCGCCCCCAAAGCCGCGCGCCACTGTGCGCGATCGCGAGCGGCAAGGTGACGCCGGCAGGCCCCACGCGTCCAGCGGCACCCATGAGGCGCCGTCGCCACGACGCGCCCTGTGCGCGGGAGCGACCCTCGCTCACCGCCGAGCGCGGGCTCCGCGGCGACGAGCCGTGCGGAGGCGAACTCCACCGGTGGAGTTGCGATGCTCCGCCGCGACGAGCCGTGCGGACACGTCGCAGGTCGCGCTGCCGTCCGCGGGACCGATCGCCTCAAAGAACTGGTGCACGCGCCGCCGCAGAGGGGCAGCCCACAAACGCCGAAAGCCCAAACCGGGCGGCTTGGGCTTTTAGTTGTTGTGGGTCATTCAGGACTTGAACCTGAAGCCAATGGATTAAGAATCCACTGCTCTACCAATTGAGCTAATGACCCGTCTTTACGGATAAGGTGCCGAAAGGAGGGGCGTATCTCCCATAGAACGCGGCGATCGTCAACCGCGAAACGTCACCATCGGCTACCGGGCCCAGGTGAGCGGAGTTGCGCGACTTTCGGAGCACCCGGGCGCGGTGAAGCGGCTCCTTGCCAGCGCGGGTGGGGGCGGGTACTGGCCGGAAATGCGACTCGATTCGGTACGCGAACAGTTGAGTGGGTACCGGCCAGCCAATGCGACGGAGGCGACCTTCGTCGAGCGCATGCTGGAGCTCAGCCGGGCGGAGGGAGCGTGCGAGCGCGTGCACTTTGCGCCGGGCCACTTCACGGCGAGCGCCTTCGTGCTCAGCCCCGATCGGCGCGATCTGGTTTTGATCCATCACAAGAAGCTGGGCATCTGGGTGCAACCCGGCGGGCATGTCGAGCCCAGCGACGACGATCTGATCGGCGCCGCGCGGCGCGAGGTGGCGGAAGAGGTCGGGCTTTCGGATCTCGAACCGCTCGCGAACCCCGACGGTGGAGCGGTGTTCGATGTCGACATTCACCTGATCCCGGCGCGCAAGGCGGATCCCGCTCACGAGCACTTCGACGTGCGCTTCGCGTTCGTGGCCAAGACGCGCGAGCTGGTGCACTCCGACGAGGTCGCAGATCTGCGCTGGGTGCCGTTGTCCGAAGTGGAACAGATGGGCACGGACGAATCCGTGCTCCGCGCGGTCAACAAGCTGCGCGCGCTCGGAGACTGAGCGCTCGGAGACTGAGCGCTCGGAGGCTGAGCGCTCGGAGACTGTGCGCTCAGAGGCTGAGCGCGCGGCTCACTCTTGCATGCGGGCGCGCACGAACAGGCCTTCACCCTTGAGGTACTGGCTCGTCCAGCCGCCGTCCACAGGGGCGTCGGGGGTGAGGAAGCAGGTCGAATCCTGGCAGTTGTCGAACTTCCACGCGGCCCAGCCGATGCCGTACTGATTGGCGAAGTCCATCCAGGGTTGCGCCTTGTCCAGGCATACCTCGCCTTTGGTGCCGCCGTCGGCCAGGGTCGCGCCCCACTCCGTGAGGAATAGCGGAGCGCCGCGCGAGAGCGCGAGCTTGCCCTTGTTGATCAGCGAATTGCCGTGCGTGCACGAGTAGAAGTGGAGCGTGTACATCAGGTTCGTGCCGGCAACCTGATCCAGCGAGGCCTTGTCTACGTCTTGTGACCAGTTGGGCGTGCCGAGGATGATGATGGCATCTGGATCGACCGCGCGAATCGCGGCGACGACGGCCTCGTGGTACGGCTTGATCTCCGACCAATCGAGCTCGGTCGGTTCGTTGAAGGTCTCGTAGATGACGTTGGGCACGCCCGCGTACTTCGTGGCCATTTCGGTGAAGAAAGCGACCGACTCCGCTTGGTGGGAGGGTGCTTTCTCTTCGTGCCAATCGATCATCACGTACACGCCGGCTTCGATCGCGTTGTCCACGATTTGCGTGACTTGGCCTTTGGCCTTGTCCGGATTGGTCAGGTACGCGCCCATCGGCGTGATGCCCATCGAGGCGCGGATCAGGCTCAGCTTCCAATTGTTGCGCAGCCACTTCAGACCGGTGAGGTTCTCGGCGTAGCCGTCATCTTCCCAGTTCAGCCACATGCTGCTCACGCCTTTGAGCTGGTAACGCTTGTCAGAAGCATCACGCAGCTCGGTACCGGTGACGTGCAGCTTGCCGTGGAGCTCTACCGGCGTGGGGCCGAGGTCATCCCCCGCTCCGATATCGCTGTCGTCACCAATCTCCAGCGCAGTGGGGTCGATGACGGCGGGCCTGTCGTCGGAGCTCGAACCCCCGACATCACAACCCTGAGTCACGAGAGCAAGCAGTAGCAAACCCGAGAGAGCAATCGAACGCAACATGGGTCCATGTGAATGACTCAACACGTGACGATACGCCAGCAACAACAGCACACACTTCGCGATTTTTACCCACTTGGAGCAAAACCCGGAACCGGTTCCAGCTTCGTTCCTTTTTTTCCAGCGTTGGCGCTCCGTCGCGCGCCGCGCCGGGGCCCGCATCGCCGCGCGCCATACCAGCGGGCCGAGTGCGCACAATTCGGCTGAAGAACGCAGCTTTCGTGCAATTGGCGGGCGCCGAGATTGACGCGCAGCCGCCGCCCTCTGGAAACTGCGCGCAATGGAATCCGTAGTGCGCGGTTATCGCGTCCAACCCTTGGCCGAGATCTTGGCCGGAGAGTTTCGCGACCGAACCTACAAAGCCGATCTCGGGACGCTGGTTGGTAATCGTGATTTCCATCAAGTGGAAACCTGGGTCGCCGAATTGACGCAGGCTCAGCTCGGCGTTCCTCCGAGCGGTGCGCTGTTCGCCAAGAAGAGCGTTGGCGCCGTGTTCGGCATCGTGCTCGAGAGCGGTGAGCCGGCGGTGCTCAAGCTGTTCAACAAGAGCCTTAACCACTCGGAGCTGTCCGCCATGCACCGCTGCCTTGCCGTGGCAGCCGCCCACGGCTTTCCCGTCGCTCGCCAGCGCAGTGAGATCTTCGAAGCGGAGGCCGGCGTATTCGCCGCTTTCTACGGTTATCTCGACGGTGCTCACCGAAACCCACACGAGCCGCCCGTGCGACGCGAGCTGGCGCGCAGTCTGGCCGAGCTGAACGCACTGCTCGAACCAATCGACGCTCGTGAGCTGCCGCTCTCGCCCGGACGCCAAGAGGCGCTCTGGCCCGCGGCTCAGCACATTTGGGAAGCGCGCGAGGCCGACGACGAAGACGGTCAGTTCATCGCCGCACACGGTCGAGCCGCGCAGCTCGCGCTGAAGAAGAGCAAGCTGCGACTCGTGGCTACGCATCTGGATTGGGGCGTGAAGAACATTCGCTTCCGCGACGATGCCGTGTGCGCCGTCTACGATTCGGACTCGGTACATGCCGCTGCCGAAGCGGAGTGCGTGGGTCGCGCCGCGGCGCAATTCACGGCGCAGTGGGACATCCCGGCCGTGCTCACGCCCAGCGCCGACGAAGCTCGAGCATTCGTCGAGGAGTATCAAGCGGCGAGCGGGCGCAAATTCTCGCGCGCCGAACGCGCGCTGGCGGCTTCTGCCGCGCGCTACGCGGTCGCCCAAGAAGCGCGCCTCGAACACTTATCGGGCGTCCCCGAAGCCGACAATTATCGCGGTTTGCTGCGCAACTACGAGTCCGCCCCGCTGCTCTGAGCCGCTCGATATGCACGAGCTTCGGTGCTAGCTTGCGGCTTTCCGATGGCGAGTGAAATCGACCCGAGCAAGTGCCCGACGTGCGGCGAGCCGAACGCCTGCGGGCTCAGTCAGGGCAAGACCGAGTGCTGGTGTTTCAGTGCGCTGATCTCGAGCGCTGCGCTGGAGCGCATCCCGAGTCAAGCCAAGAACCTGGCCTGCATTTGCGAGCGCTGCGCGGCGGCCGCCGCCGCCGAGACGAAGCCGAGCTGAGCCGCGTTTGGCTCACTGCGCCGAGATCCTGTTTCTGCCCCCCTTGGCCCGCCCGTGACTCTCGCTCAGCGTCTGCTGCTCGCCATTGGGACCCTCAGCCTGGTCACGATCATCGCGCTTGGGTTCGGCGTGCGCGAGGCCTGGCACCGCAGTGAAGAGCAGCGCTTCCGCGATCAGTTCGCGCAAGCGCTGGAGCCCCTCGGGCGCGAACTTGCCGATGAGCTCGAAGGCCTGCCGCTCCTCAGCGAGCCTTTGTGCCGTCACGATCCACTGGTGGACAGCGCGCTGGTCGGGCTCGAAGCCGGCGATCTCGAACAGCGGCGACTGGCAATCAGCGTGCGCGTGCCCGAGCTCGCTCAAGCGTTGCGGCTGGATGAGCTGTACGTGGTCAGCTCCGGCGGAGAGATCCTCGGCTCACACACCCCGGGCAACGCCACGGAAGGGCCGGCCCTCGTTCGCTATCTGGAACACGCTTCGAAGGCGGGCGTGCGCGGCACTGCGCCGCTCGCCATCGAATACGGCTGTGTGCATCGCTCGCGCGAGCACAAAGGCTTGTGGGTGGGGGTTTACTCTGCGCGGCACTTGGAGCCACTTTTGGCCAAGATTGGCGCCGCGTACAACGTGAGCCTGAGCTTCGAGACTTTGGCTGCGTCCGACCAGCGCATGGTCGAAGTTTTGGATTTGCCCGAGCTCGGGCACAAGAAGATCAGCGCATTTCGCTCGCGCGTGCCGCTCTTGTCCGCGCTCGAAGATCTGGATGTCACGATCTCGTTGATCGGTGTCGGCACGCTGGTCGCTGCGCTAGTCGTTTCGCTGCTGCTATCCAAGAGCCTCAGCCGGCCCTTGGTCGAGCTGGCGCGCGAGGCCGGCGCGGTCGCGCACGGCGAGCCAAAGCCAGTGGCCGCGCGCGGTGCCGCCGAGATCCGCGCCTTCGCCGACGCCTTCAATCGCGCCATCGCGGATTTGACCGCGCTGCGCAAGCGCCTAGCGTCCACCGAGCGAATCGCGGCGCGGCGCGAGATTGCGCGGCGCGTGGCCCATGAAATCAAAAATCCCTTGGCGCCGATCCGCGCGGCCGTCGAAACCTTGCGTCGCCTGCGCGCGCGCCAAGATCCGGCATTCGACGAGTACTTCGACGAGGCCACGCGCACGGTGCTCGATGAAGTGCAGCGCATCACGCGCATCGTCAGTGAGTTCACCGAGTTCGCGCGCTTGCCCGCGCCGAACCCCGCCCCTTTGGATGTCGTAGACACCCTTCGCGCCCAAGCCACCCTGCACGGCAGCGGCGGCACGCCGATCGCGTTCACGAGTAGCCCCTGTCCACCCCTGAATGCCGATCGCGATCAGCTCGTGCAGCTGTTCAGCAATCTGATTCAAAATGCGCAGTACGCCGCCGAGTCACGCCCGACGAGTGACGGCCAGTCGCCACAGGTCAAGGTGGATGTGCGGCCGCTGGACGCAGACAAAGTGCGCATCGTCGTGAGCGACAATGGGCCGGGGCTGGCCCCCGAAATGCGCGCACGCCTGTTCGAGCCGTACGCCACCAACAAGCCGGGTGGCACGGGGCTCGGGCTAGCGATCGCGCAGCGCATCGTGATCGAGCACGGCGGCGAGATTGTCTATTCCGAGAGCCCCGGCGGCGGCGCAACGTTCAGCGTGGAATTACCCGTTTCGGGGCCGAGCTTCATGCAAGAGGCGCCTGCTAGCGAAAGTTGAGCAGCTCGGGGAAGGAATCGGGGCCGGCCACGTATTGCAAGACGTGGCCCACCGTATCGTCTCTGTAGGCGCTTCCTGCTTCCTGCTCCTGGCAATGAATGCCTGCACGCTCACGCTGCAAACGGGGCCAAGCTCGCCCGCAACCCAGGCTTACGCGCCCGCTGCAACTTACGCCGGGCCCGCTGCCTGCGCGCCCGTTGCCGCTGCTGCTCCCCAGCGGACGGTGTACGTGCCAGTCGCCGTTGCTCCGCCCGCGCCCGCGCCGGCTAGTCCCGCCGTGACCAATCCTCCGCCAACTCCGGCTCGCGGGACGCCCGCTCGAGTGGCCGCGTCGGATGCCGGCCCGATTGCTCCGGTTCGCACCAGTACACCTACTCCGCCTGCTCGCGCTCCCGGCCGCCGCGCGGTGTTGCCCAGTGTGCCCTATGCACATACACCGACCGCGCCGCCCGTTTCTGCAACAGCGCGCACCGTCAGCGCGCCCGCCATCTTGCCGCCGGACGCGCCCAGTGCCCGGACGGGCGTGCCGAAACCCGGCCTTCCGAGGCCGGTGCTGAAGCTCTGAGGGAGCTCGGTTAAATAACCGGCCGCGCGCGGCAAGCGGTGGGTGAGACCGCGGGCCGGGCCGAAATCGGCTCGTGGTGAAGGTGCGGAAGAGTAGTGTTAGGCTCGAAGGTCTCTTCCGTACACCTTGGGGACTCGGCCGCACGCAATGATCCGCATCTCACCGCGTCAGCTCATTACCATCGCCATCCTCGCAGGCGTCGCGCTCCTCGCGTTGGTCCTGACTAAATCCTCCATCATCAGCCCCGAAGGCTGCGCAGGCATCGTCTTCGCCGCGGCGGCACTGGCAGTGCTGAGCGCCGGGGGCGACGGACCTTCTCCGGAGCTGCTCGATTCGCTGCGCTCCGCAGTGCGTCGCGTGCTGGATGGCAAGAGGCCGGACGCGCCCGCGGGTTCCCCACCCGCCGTGATTCAGATTTATCAAGAGCTGCAAGAGGCGCACGAGACGTTCGCCGAGCTCAGCACGCGCAGCAACCGCAACGAGACCGAGCTGCAAGAGGCCGCCACTTCGCTGTCGTCTGCCGTACGCACGTTGACCGAGGGCGTCGCGGCGCAACTGAATGCCAGCGACGAAAGCGCACGCTACGTCAAAGAAGTCACCACGGCTCTGCGCGAGATCGCGCAGCACGTCGAAGTGCTGGCGGCCAGCGCCGAAGAATCCAGCTCGTCCGTGCTGCAAATGACGGCCACGAACGAGCAAGTTGGCGGCAACATTCTGGAGCTCGCGGCCAGTGTGCGCGAGACCGTGGCCTCGATCGAGGAGATGGCCTACTCGATCAAGGAAGTCGCCAAGAACGTCGATGCCCTCTCGCTGACCGCCGAGGAAACCTCCTCGAGCATGAACGAGATGGATGTGTCCATCGACCAGGTGCAGTCGAACGCCAACGAAACCGCGCGCCTGTCCGAAGAAGTGGCGCAAGACGCGGAGCGCGGCGCCGAAGCCATCCTGAAGACGATCGGCGAAATTTATCGCATCAAGGAGAGCAGCCAAGAAGCGGTGGCCGTGATCTCGAACCTCGGTTCGCGCATCGACGCCATCGGCCAGATCTTGAACGTGATCGACGACGTCGCCGAGCAGACCAACTTGCTCGCCTTGAACGCCGCCATCATCGCCGCGCAGGCCGGCGAACACGGCAAAGGCTTCGCCGTCGTGGCCGACGAAATCAAAGACTTGGCCGAGCGCGCGGGCGCCAGCACCAAGGAAATTGCCGACCTGATCAAGACGATTCAGGCCGAAAGCAAGAACGCGATCCAAGCCGTGGAACGCGGCGCGCAAAACGTCGACCGCGGCGTGGAAGTGTCGAACGAGGCCGAGCGCGCCCTGAAGAAGATTCTGGAGAGCTCGCAGAAGAGCACCAACATGGTGCGCGCCATCGCTCGCGCTACGGTCGAGCAGGCCAAGGGCAGCAAGCAAGTGACCGACGCCATCGGTCGCATCGCCGCCACCGTGCAGCAGATCGCCGCTGCCACCGCGCAGCAGGCGCGCGGCTCGGAGTTGATCATGAAGAGCGGCGAGAAGATGCGCACCATCTCCCAGCAGGTGGAACGCTCCAGCCAAGAACAATCCCGCGGCAGCCGTCAGATCACGCAGTCGATCGAGACCATCAACAACTTGGTCAATCAGCTCAATTCTGCGCAACGCACCCAATCGCGCGGCTCGGAACGCGCGCTCACCGCCGCGACTCAAATCGAAGAAGCCGCACGTCGCCAAGACACCGCCTTGCGCGACCTGATCAGCAGCACCGAGCGCATGAAAAAATCGGTAGCCTGACCGTGCGCGCATCGCTGCTGCTCGCGCTGTCTCTGGTCGCTTGTGGCGGCAAAGCACGGCTCGATTCGCAGGCTGACGGTGCTATCCCGGGGCAAGCCGGCGCTCCAGCGCAAGCCGGCGCTCCAGCGCAAGCCGGCGCTCCAGCGCAAGCCGGCGCTCCAGCGCAAGCCGGGTCAGACGCAGCGGGTGGAGCTCTGGCGCAGGCCGGGTCGCCTTCGTCCTCCCAGGCAGGCGCCAGCTCGGCGGGCGGAGCTCGGCCAACTGCGACGTGCGAAGACGCGCACTTCAACCCCGTCAGCAAGCTGGAAGAATGCGGTCGCTTTCTCTCCCACCGCGCGCAGGCGCTCCCCTGTACTTACAACGATCCTCATCCGGCCCCGAGCGCCACTGGCGGCGCGGGCAACGTCGACATCGAATGCTCACTCGACCGCGATTGCGACTCTTTGCTCTACGGCTTCTGCGAGAGACGGCAAGATCCGTGGCTGTGTCGCACGGGCTGCGCGCAAGATAGCGATTGCGGAAAAGACCTGTGCAACTGCGATGGCTTCAGTCCTGGCCGCTGTTTCAGCGCTGGCTGCCACGTGGATGCGGATTGCGAACCGAATGCGCTGTGCGTACCGACCGTCAGCGCTTGCGGAGATGCCAGCTTCGAGTGCACTCATCCCCTGGTCGACGAGTGCACTACGTTCGCCGATTGCGGCCTGACGAGTGGCCTCTCGTGCATGGTGGTAGACGGTGTGCGCCGCTGCGTCGCCAGCGGCACCGCCTGTAATTGACGAGCGTCTTTCGCGCCGGCCGCGACCGGCGCGCCAGGGTCTCCTGTGCCGCTCTGTGCCAAGCGCGGATCGAGAAGCCTGAAAAGGGCTGAATCGCTCTCGCGTGAACCCGGCACAGGGCTTGCTCTGAGCAGTCTTCATGCTGCGGAATCAGACGGGCGGGATGGCGCTCTCCGGCCAAACGAGCCTACTGCGGGCGACGCTGCTGCTCTCCCTCGGCCTCTCGCCGCTTGCCTGCGGGGGCACAGTGGTCACTGCCTCGGACGGCGAAGGCGGCGGCTCGACACAAACCGGCGGTTACGGCGCGGTCGGCAGCACGAGCTCGATTGGCGGCGCAGGCTCGGTCGGCGGAGCGAGCCCAGGCGGAGCGAGCCCAACCGGCGGAACGGGCTCGACCGGCGGCACGAACCCTACGACCCTTTGCGAGCGGCCGGTGGTTGACCCGGACACCAAGCTCATCTCTTGCGCCAACGGACTCACGCACCGCGCGCAGCGGGTGACTTGCACGTTCACTGGCGCGGGCGGCGAGGGCGGTGCGGCGGGTGCGGGTGCCAACGATGCCGGTGCGGCAGGCGCGGTCGCTGAGTTCAGCGAGTGCGCGACGAACGCCGACTGCGCCTCGCTGCCCTACGGCTATTGCGAGGACAACACTGACTTTGGCGGGGTGCGGCTGTGTCGATCCGGGTGCGCCACCGACAAAGATTGCAACCACGGCGCCTGCATTTGCAATGGCGTCAACCCGGGCATCTGTGTCTCAGCTGGTTGCCAAGTCGATGCTGACTGCGCGAGCGGCTCATTGTGCGTCCTCACCGTCGGGGTTTGCGGGTCTGAGTCGTTCCATTGCACGAGCCCACTCGACGAGTGCCTCAATAGCAACGATTGCGTCACCAGAGGCGGCGGATCGTGCTCGTTCGAAAATGACCATCGCGTCTGTGACGACGCAGTTTGCGGTCGTCCATTCTTGATCGCCGAAGCGCCGCGCATGGCCGCCATCGAGACGCGCGCGGATTGGCTCGATGCCACGCTCAGCCCCGATGTCAGAGGCCTCACGCCGCTGCAGCGCGCGCAACTCAGCGCGCATTGGGCGCGCCTCGGCCAAATGGAGCACGCCTCGATCGCCGCCTTCGCGCGCTTCAATCTGCAACTGCTGTCGCTCGGGGCCCCCAGTGATCTCGTCGAAGCCTGTAACCGCGCCCTAGCCGACGAAACGGCGCACGCCCGCGCCTGCTTCGCGCTCGCCAGCGCCTACGGCGGCAGTGCAGTCGGTCCTGCGCGGCTCGACATCGAGCACTGCTTCGAAGATACGAGCCTCGTCGCAATCGCCAAGCTGGTCTTGCGCGAAGGCTGCATCGGCGAAACCGCGGCCTCGCTCGAAGCCCTCGCGGCGGCCGAAGTAGCTAGCGATTCCGCAGCAAAACAAGCCCTCACGCGCATCGCTCGCGATGAACTCAGCCACGCGGAGCTGGCCTTCAAGTTCCTGCGCTGGACGCTGACCCTCGCGTCAGTCGAGGAGCGACACGAGCTCGCGCGCGAGGCCGCGCAACAACTCGCAGACTTCGAGCACGACGCCCGCAGCGGCGCGCGTGCCAGCACCGACGATCGCCTCGCGGCCCACGGTCTGATCGCGGGAGACGCCTTGCGCGCGATTCACCTGGCCGCCGCCCGCGACGTGACACGTCCTCTACTTGCCGCACTGTTCGACATCCAGGAATCGAGCCATGTCTAAATCCAAAACCCAATTTTCGCGAACGCCGCTGCTGAAGCAAGCAAGCATCCTGCGCACTTCGCTGCTGCTTTCGCTTGGTCTGTCCCCGCTGGCCTGTGGTGGCTCATCGGTGATCAACTCGAACGGGGGCAGTGCCGGTGGCGGTGGCGGCTCCCCTGAGGCGGGCGCGAGCAACGTCGCCGGCACGGCTGGTGTTCCCCCGATCCCCGTGGGCGGTTCCCACAACGGCGGGGGCGGTTCCAAAGGTGGTGCGGATAGCGTGGCCGGGGGCGGTGCCACGGGCGGAATGGACACCGTCGGAGGGGGCGGTTCTACGGGCGGGATGGGCACCGTCGGAGGGGGCGGTGCCACGGGCGGGATGGGCAGCGATTGTCCGAACCCCGTCTTCAACGACGCCACGAAGCTCATCACTTGTTCCAACGGGCGCGTGCACCGCGCCGAAGCGATCGAGTGCACGTTCACGGTCCCCCCCGGTGCGGGGGGAACGCCTGGCGCGGGGGGAACGCCTGGCGCGGGGGGACTCAGCGGCGCAGGCGGATCGTTGGCGGGATTGTATTGCAGCACGGACTTGGACTGCGCCGCGCTTCCCTACGGCTATTGCCGTCGCGACGGCGGTACGGCCCCGAGGTGTGACTCCGGCTGCGTGAAAGACAGCGACTGCGGCGCCGCGATGATCTGCGCTTGCAATGGAGTCAACCCGGGTCGCTGCACGGCCGCTGGCTGCCGCACGGACGCTGATTGCGGGCCCGGTTCGTTGTGTGCGAGCACGAGCAGCGTTTGTGGGGGCGCTTCCTTCCAGTGCACCTCGCCCCAGGATGAGTGCATCAATGTCTGCGGTGCCACCTCGATTTGCGCATACCAAAACGGCCATCGCGTCTGCAATAACGCGGTTTGTGGTCGGCCATTCCTGATCGGGGAAGCACCGCGCATGGCCGCGATCGAAATGCGCGCGGACTGGCTCGATGCCACGCTCAGCCCCGATGTCAGCGGCCTCACGCCGCTGCAGCGCGCGCAACTCGCTGCGCATTGGGCGCGCCTCGGCCAAATGGAGCACGCATCGATCGCCGCCTTCGCGCGTTTCAACCTGCAACTATTGTCGCTCGGCGCCCCGAGCGAGCTGGTGGAAGCCTGTAACCGCGCCCTCGCGGACGAAACCGCGCACGCGCGCGCCTGCTTTGCGCTGGCAAGCAGCTACGGAGGCACTGACGTTGGCCCCGCGCGGCTCGATATCGAGCATTGCTTCGAAGACACGAGCCTGCTGGCGATCGCCAAGCTCGTCCTGCGCGAAGGCTGCATCGGCGAGACCGCGGCATCGCTCGAGGCCCTCGCGGCCGCGGAGGTCGCCAGCGATCCCTCGGTCAAACGCGCCCTCACGCGCATTGCCCGCGACGAACTGAGCCACGCCGAGTTGGCCTTCAAGTTCCTCCGCTGGGCGCTGACGCTCGCGTCAGCCGAAGAACGGCACGAGCTCGCGCGCGAAGCCGCCCAGCAACTCGCAGACTTCGAGAGCGATGCGCGCAACGGCGAGCGTGCCAGCACCGACGACCGCCTCGCGGCGCACGGCTTGATCGCGGGGGACGCCTTGCGCGCGATTCACTTGGCGGCCGCCGCCGACGTGACACGCCCGCTGCTGGCGGCCATGTTCGACGTCGACATGGCGAGCGTCGGCTAACGCGCGCTACCCTGGCACTGCGCGGAGCGTGGCGTCGTCGCGATCACCGAATAATCGCCGACCTCGAGGTCGAAGGGCAGCGCCACGCGGCCGTCGTATTTGCCGCTCTGATCCGTGGCCAACGCGCCGAGCCAATGTTCCGCGCCGGATTTGTCGCGCAGTGCAATGTCGACGCGCGAGTTGGCGCACACGGCGCGATCGGTCCGCGCCGTACCGGTGACGTGAAAGCGCGCGCCGCGACGCAGCTCGTGATCGTCACTGCTCACCGCGACTTCGTTTTGGGATTGGGGGTCGTCGCGCGGCGTGGGCGGCTCGGGCCGCGCGGACGACGACGGCACGACGTTGCGCGGCGCCTGCGCGCTGGGCGACGCGCCGCTCGCCGCGGCTCCCGGTGAACCGGAGCGCGCCGCGCCATTGCCCGGCGCGCCCGACGCTTGCGCCGTCAAAGACTGACCCGCCTCACTGCCCGGAGGCCATTGGTATGGATCCGCGGGCGGCTGGTGCTGGTGCTCACTCGAATTTTGTTCGTAGTCGAGACGGCTCGCGGCTCCGCCCAAATCGATGCGATGCCAGGAAAAGCCGTCCGAGACCTCCACCCACGCGTGCGCTTCGTTGCGCACCATGCGAGACGGGACGCCGAGCGCAAGCGCCGTGACCACGAATGCGTACGCGCGATGCCGACACACGCCCTTCTTCGACAGCGCCAGCTCCGAATACAAAGAGCTGCCCGAAGAGGCGCGCGGCGCATCCTCCGAAGGCACGAAAGTGCGGAAATAATTGACCAGCGCGCGCACGGCGTCAGCAGGCCGCTGCGCTTGCGAAATACCGACCGAGCGCAGCACCTCGTTCGCCGACGCCCGCGCCGAAGGCGGCAAAGCCGGCACACTGCGCGCGAGCTCCGACCAAGAAACTTCACCGAATTCCGAACCAAAAGCACGGCGCGCAATCGCCAGCTCGAGCACCAGACGCACCCGCTTCCGCACGTCCCCGACGATGAACCAATTGTCCGCGCCATCCCGCTGTAACTCGAAGCGCAGCGCAGGTTCCGCCCGCGCGACCAGCACGCGCGTGCCCGGCCCGACGCTGGGAATGCGCACCGGCACCCCCGGCACGATATCGACGAATAAGTCGCCGTAAAACTGATCGTCGTCCGGTCGAGCCTCACCACCGATGGCGAGCGTGCGCAATTGCTTGTCGTGCACGACCAACTCGAAGCCCTCATCGAGCCCGTCATAGGCGTACAAACGCTTGAACGGCGTCACCGCCGGAATGAACGGATCGTCGTAGCGCACCGCATCCGGTCGCGATGTATCGCGATCGATGCGATAGCTGGCATCGATACTGTCCGGAGTCGCACTCCCGCCGTATGCCACCTGACTCGCGGCCGCGTTCGTGCGCGGCTCCGCGGGCGCGGCGAGCACGCCACTCCGGGTATCGATCGCGGCCGGCATTGCGCCGTCCTGGGTGGTCGCCCCCATCCGCAAATCCTCCGCCGCATCCGGAGAGATGTACTCGTGCAGCACCGGGCCATCCGCATGCGCGGGGATCGCGAACGCGAGCACGGCGATCAGGGACTGCTTGGGCCGAAAGCGCATCCGCACCGGCCCGAGTGTATCACCGCTCGCGCCTCCTCGCCGTCGGCGCACAATTTCGATGGATCCGGCGTGACGCTCGGGTCAGCTTCTGGGCGTGACTCGGATCGCCCTGTACGCCGCTTGCCTGGCCGCACTCTCCGGCTGCGTGATCGGGCGCTCGACTCGGCCGTCGCTCAACGAATCCGCACAAGGGCCGTTGGCACCGCCCGTGACGGGGAGCCCAATCGTGCCGCAGACGTCACCCGAGGACGGAGATGCGCCACCGGGCAAAGCCAAGCCTGGCGCAACCTGGGTGCGCGGCTACTGGCATTGGGACGGCGTTCGTTACGTCTGGCAACGCGGACGCTGGCAGGACGACGCGCTCCCGACCAGCGCGGCTCGAGCTCAGTAGATGCGCACCGCGTTGAAGTGCAGCCAGCTCTGCTTCAGCAAACGAACGCGCACATAGCGGCCCTGCACCGGGCTGAAGGGCGCTTCCCAAGACGTGAATTCGCCGTCGTGGCGGGCGACTTTTTTCCAATGCTTTTGGTCCGCGCTGACCTCGATGACCAATGGGTTGGCGCGATCGAAACAGCAGTCGGTGCGGTTCTCGACCACGACTTTGGAGACTTTTCGTTCTTTGCCGAGATCGAACTCGACCCATGGGCTGGCTTCTTCGTTGGTGTGAAAGAAGAAGCCAGTGCTCTCGGGACATTGCTGCGCTGGAGAATTGCAGCCGCCGCCGTTTTCCAACTTGGAGCTGGCACGCCAGGGCTTGCCGGAACTCAGCTCCGAACGAGATTCCATCACCTTCTTCAGCGCCGCCGGGGTCAGCGCGAGACAGAACCCCAAAAGCCCGAGGAACGCCAAGCGCCAAGCTCGCTGCTGGTAGACCGCATCGAGAGCGGCGGATCGCTCGGCGAGCTTCGCGAGCAACGCTTGGGCGAGCTTGCGCAGCTCGGGCAGTAGGGCCGTTCGCTCGTCCGCGGACAGCTCGGCGAAGTAGACGAACGAGCCCGCGCTCAACGCCCTCTGCAAACCGGCGACGCGCGGCTCCGAAGACGCCGCCTGGATCAGCAAAGCTTCGTCGAGCGTGCCCCAAACGCGCGCGCTGTCGTCGGGTTGCAGCGTCGGCTCTGTCTTGGCGAGCAGCGCGCACAGGGACCAGTAGCTCGACTGGCGGTAGCTCTCCAACGCGTTGCCCTCGGCGCTGGCTTCGCCGGGCTCGGTGGGCTCGGCCAGGTTGGCGGCCAAGTCCGCGCAGGTCTGCGCGCGCCGCCCGAACGCGCGCGAGCGCTCACCTGGTTCAGGGTGCGCTCTGCGCACTCTCGAAAGTTCCGAGCCGCGCCAGAACCAGTCGCGAACCCGCCCGAGAAACCCGCCCTCCCGAGGTTTCTGCGTCAAGTTCTCTGCTTGGTCCGATCGCGGTTCGCCGACAGTCACGACCGAGACGCAAGCAGAGTGTCAGCCGAGGGTCAATCGTTCATCCACGCGCAAGTTCAGTAGCGCGGGAGGTTTTCGTCCGTTCCGGCGCGGTACCAGGTGCGGCCGGGGAAATGCTCGAGCGCGCAGGCCTCATCCGCCTTGCTGCGACGAATCAAGAACAAGACATCCGGATTCGGATCCATCGGCGAGTTCTGCGCCAAGTTGGTTTCGTTATCGGTCGAGTGGCCCGGTAGAATCATGACAATCGCGTTCTTCAGACCGAGCTTCCGGGCACCGCGGATCGGCGCGGAGCCGTAGCTGTATTCGCGCTCGGCGACTGGATAGAGCAGGGGCGCGATGCGCACTACGCCGTACGCGATGGCCGCCGCCACCGGCAGTGAACCGAGCAAGGTCCAAAGCCACGCACTAGGAGCCGCCATTTTGCCGAACGGAATGCTGGCGAAGAGTGGCGCGAGCAGCGCCGCCCCTCCGGTTGCCATGGCCACCACCAAGGGTAAGTGATAGCGCGGACCGAGGCCGTCGTCCGTGCCGCGTCCGAATTGGACGAAGTAGTAGAAGCCCAAAAGGGCGGACCCGCCGACGAGCAGCATGAACGCGACGCGGCGCTCTCGACCACCCAGCGCGCGAATCAGCCCGGCAATGCCCAGCGCGGGTGCCGCCGGCCACCAACAATAGGCGCCGGTCGCGAGCGGTACGCCGAACTTCAACTCGTTCGGTTGAGGCAAGCTGAGGATGAACTTGGCCTCCCAATGAATGGAAGGCGCGAGCACGTACGCCGTCTGGAACCAGTGGCCCAATTGCAGACGCAGCAGCACCGCCGTGAGGCCACCAAAGGTCGCAAACCCGAGAGTCGTGCCCACCCAGCCGCGCCAACTGATTCGCCGCCGGAAAGCCGCCCAGGCAAAGTACAGGAAAAGGCCTACGCCCAAAGTGGCGCCATCGGTGGGGCGCGTCGCCAGCATCAATGAGGCCGCGGAGCCGAGGGCAAACCCCGACAGCCACGTTCGAAGTCGGCTGTTGTTCGGGTCGGACACGATGCACAGGCTCTCGATCGCCCAGGCAAAGCAAGCGCACACCATCGTGTGTGAAAAACGAGATGCGCCGTTCAGCAGCATGCTCGGCCCGAGTAGGGCACTGAGCGGTCCGAGCACGCTCGCAATCGCGACGATTCGCTGAGAACTTTGGGGTGTCGCGCCCAGGTCAGCCGCGACGCGCCGCGACAGCCGGCCAATGCCGATCGCAGCAATCCCCGCCATGACCGGGCCGGCCAGGGAGATCGCGCCGAGCCGCGCGAAAATGCCCATGAACATCGGCCAACCCGGCGTGTATTGCGAGAAGGTCCGACCCTCGTGGCGAAACACCCAGTAGTTCTCGAACATCGAGGCGCACGGCGGCGTCGGACCATACGCCCGAAGGTGGCCGTAGACGTGGGCCTGATACGTGTTCGCGACTTCATCTCCATTGTAGATGAGCCGCCCGAACACCAAGTTCGTGACCAGGAAGGCAAGGCCGACGGTCAGCACGAACACGATCAGCTCCTGCACCGCGAAGGAGCGCCGCGGTGGGAGTTCGCCATCGACCAGCGGTGGGGTCGGTGGCGCCGCCCAGAGCAGGTGCACGCCGACCAAAATGCCGTACCAAAAGAGATGGAGGAACGCGAGCTCGTAGTCGGATTCGCGCACGTAGAGCGTGAGTTCCAGGAGCGCGACCTGCCCCAGAACCGCGAGCGCTTTGAACCAATTGGCACGCTGACCGAAGAAGATTGCCAGCGTGGCCAACGACGCCGACACTTGCAGGATCGGCATGACCGTCAGGTTCGGAGATACCGACCCGAGCTGGGGGATGAACGCCGGCAGCAGGGCGGCGATGGCGATTGCACCGGAGAACGCAGCAGTTGCCGCCCGCGTACGGAACGTGCGCGACCAAACGACCGCGGTGAGCGCGACGCCAATCACCTCCCCCGCGATGGTTACAGCTTCGGGATAGTGGTCGGTATAAGGCAGATGCATTGATCGTGCAGATCTCGCCGCGAACTCACGGATGAACTTTGATTGACTCGAGATGCAAGATCGAGTCGCGCGCAACGCGCAAGCGCAGGTAGCGCGCGCGCTGAGTCGGGAAGTGCGGAGACCAGGTCGTGAACGACTCTGGCTGCCGCACGACTTCTTTGAACGACTTGTCGTCGTTACTCACCTCGACCACGAGCGGCACCGCCCGGTCCGGCCCGAAGTCACTGCGATTCTGGATCTCGAGCGAAGAGAACGAGACGGGGGAACCGAAGTCATACTCGAACCAAGGGTTCGACTCGAGCAGCGTGTGAAACAAGATCTTCGTCGTCACGCCGCCACACTCCGACTTTTCGGGGTGACACTCCGTGCCGATTGAGCTCACCCGCCATGGCGCGCCCTTGCCCAGATCGACCTTTTTGGGCCAGATCCAGACGATCGCCAACAACGGGATCAGGACGGCGATGCCGACCCGCACGAGGCGCTTCAGCTTCGCCCACTCCAAGCGCCAAAGCACGCGTTGCGCGGTCGCGACCAAGCGGTTGGCTGCGCCACGGAGTCGAATCGCGCTGGCTCGCTGAGCTTCGTCGGTACCGTCGGCGAGTTCGATGAAGGACGAACGCATCGCGACGGTGAAGTAGGCCAGCTCGCCCTCGCTGCCCGCGACCGAGCGCACCAGTGACGGGTCGGCTTCGGCCCAAACCTGCTCGGGGCTGAGCGGCGCGCCCTTGGGCCGGTGCAGCAAGAGTGCCCAGTACATCGCTTGTCGGAACAAGTTGGCGGCCAACGGCGCTGCCGACCCCGAGCGGACGGCATTCCCCGGTGCAAACGCGAGCTCACCGAGCTCGAGCGCGACCTTGGCCCGACGCAAGAATTCACGCTGTTCGACCGTGAACTGCGCGGCGTCGGCGCGTGCTTGCGCGAGCTCGTTGCGAGCCAGCACCCAATCCACGATGCGTTTGCCGAGCGATTTGGACGGCCCGCGTCCGGCGGCTCGCGGCGGCTCGGTGCTTCTCGGCGGTTCGTTCACGGTACTGACTTCGTTCGGCACAACCACTTCCCCTGCTTCCTGAGTCGTCATGACTTTACCGCTAAAGATTGTGGCGTCCGCCGTCGTTCCATCTGCGTCTTGTCGCATCTGCACATCGCGGGCGGAAGATAGCAAACTGAAGAGCGGCGGTCTTGCAAACGGCGAGATCTTGGCCTGTGCCGAGCGTCACCCCCGCCCCGCACGGTTCAAAGGAGCGCTGTGCGGCGCCCTGAACACCCTCGCCGGCGGCTCATATACCAGAGCTGCCTCCGCCAGACAAACCGCTAGGGTTCAGTGGGCGGGGCGGCAGGCGACGGCGCGGGTGGCTCGAAATTGACGAGCTTGGTCACCACGAACTGCGGGCGCTGTTTCACTTCTTCGAAGATCTTCGCGATGTACTCGGCGATGAAGGCCAGGCTCATCAGGTTGATCGCGCCCAGGAACAAGCTGATGACGATGATGGTCGCGATGCCATGCGGCAGCTCCGGGTGCATGATGCGGCTGATGATCTGCGCGAGCGCCGCCAAAGCGGCGACCACCGACACGATCAACGCGCCCAACGCGATCATCTCCAACGGGATGTACGAAAAGGAGAAGATGCCCTTTTTCGCCCAACGAAAGTTGGCCAGCATGTTGTTCGTCGAACGCCCGAACATGCGCTCGGGTCGCACGTAAGGCACGCCGACTTGCTTGAACCCGGACCAAGCGCGCAAACCGCGCACGAAGCGGTCTCGCTCCGGCAAGCCGTTGAGCACGGTCATCACCTTGCGATCGATGAGCGAGAAATCACCCGCGTCCACCGGCACACGGATGTACGCCATGGTCTGGAACAAGCGATAAAAGCCCTTGTAGCCGAGCTCCAGCAAGCGCGGCATCTCGCGCCGCGTGCGCACGCCGTACACGACGTCGTAGCCTTGTAGCCACTTTTCGTGGAAGCCTTCGATCAACTCCGGCGGATCCTGCAGATCGCCGTCGAGCAAGATGCAAGCGTCACCCGTGGCGAGCTTCATGCCGCTGGTGAACGCGTTTTGCGAGCCGAAGTTGCGGCTGTGCGTGATGCCCTTGATCTTGGGATTGCTGGCCGCGAGCCGCTCCAGCACGGTCTGCGTGTCGTCCGGGCTGCCGTCGTTGACGAAGATGATCTCGTAGTCGACGCCGATCTTCTCGAAGGTTTTTTGGAGCCGCTCCGCCATGAACGGGATGGCCTGCTCGTCTTTGTAGCAAGCGGCGATCGCGGTCAGCTTGCGTGTGGGTTGGGTCGCGCCGATCATGATGTCCGAAGTTGCGCTTGAACGAGCGCTACCAGCGCTTCCGGAGTGAGCTCTGCTTGTTTCATGTGGAACGCGGCGCTGCCATAACGCTGATCGGACCGATAGCTGGCGCTCATCAGCGAGAAGGCCGAAAGTGCGGGGAGCGCGAGCTTCATCGATTCGCCCATGCCACCCGCGGCGTAGTGCTCCTCGACGAAGACGACGTTTTTGGTGTCGAGCACACTGGCCATCAGCGCCGAGTCTTCCGCGAGCTGAAAGGGGAAGCGAGCGATGCCGAATACATCCACGTTCTCGCGATCGAGCCCATGCGCCGAAAGGGCCCGCAAAGCAACCTGGACCGCGTGGCCTGCGCCAATCACCGTCACGCCCGGCTTGCTGCGATCGGCGCGCGCCGCGTACGAACGGGTGAGCGTGAGCGGGTGCTCCGCGAGCGGCGCGCGGCTGGTGTTGTACGCGGACACCGCCAAGCGCAAATACGAGGGACCATCCAGCTCGGCCATCAGCGCCACGGCGGCGGCCACGTGATCGTTTTCGCACGGGAAGAACAGCTGCATGTTGGGCAGCACCTTCAGCACCGCCAAATCTTCGAGCGCGTGGTGGGTCGAGCCCATGATGCCGTAGGTGTAGCCGCCACCATTGCCGACGATGCGCACCGGCAATTGGTGCAAGCAAACGTCGTTTCGAATCTGCTCCAAGCAGCGATACGTCACGAACGGCGCGATCGAGTACACCCACGGGCGCATGCCCGTCAGCGCCGTGCCCGCCGCCAGCCCCATCATGCCCTGTTCGGCAACGCCCGCGTTGATGAAGCGCTTGCCATACTTGGCGACCAAGCCCTCCAGCGCGTTGAAGCCGAGATCACCGGTAATGAATAGAGCTTCCGCGTCGCGGGCAAGTACGGTCTCGACGGCTTTGACGAAATCGACCCTCACGGCAGAAGCCCGCTTTCGGCCTGATCCAGCTCGGCGACGGCTTGGCCATACTGAGCCTCGTTCATCGGCCAATAATGCCAATCGACCGTGTTTTCCATGAAACTCACGCCCTTACCCTTCACGGTGCGGGCGATGATGCAGCGCGGACGACCGGGCGATGGCGCGCCGAGGGCGGCGCTCAATTGCGCAAAATCATGGCCGTTGCACTCACTGACGGCGAAGCCGAATGCTTCCCACTTCTTGGCAAAGGGTTCGAGCGTGAGCACGTCTTCGGTGCGGCCAAAGCCTTGGATACCGTTGGCGTCGACGAACACGGTGAGGTTGTCCAGCCGGTGATGGCCTGCGAAGAGCGCGGCTTCCCAAGTCGAGCCCTCGTTGCATTCGCCGTCGGAGAGTAGACAAACGACCCGCGCATCCGTCCCGCGCAGGTACTTGTAGCTGTGGGCCATGCCGGTCGCGATCGGCAAGCCGTGACCGAGCGAGCCAGTGGCGGCGGGGATCGCGGCGACGCCGCGCGGCGCGGGATGCGCCGGCAAGAGCGTGTCGTCCGCGTAGTAGGTGGCGAGCTCCGCGTCAGACAGCTTTCCGAAATGATGCAGGGTGGCGTAGAGCGACGACGCACCGTGCCCCTTGCTCAGGATGAATTGGTCAGATGGGCGCAACCAGGCCGCGTACAGGTAAGTCAGGATATCGATCGCGGACAGGCCACTGCCCACGTGACCCGAGCGCGCGGCGTAGTGCATCCGCAAAAATTGGCGGCGAATGGCCAATGCAGCGCGCGCGAGCGCGGCGGGCTGCATGGCCTCGCTCATCGCTTCAGCTCCAGCACCGTCTTTGCGCGGCCCTCGGCAACCAAGGCCGGGTTGTCTTCAATCCATCGCGAAAACGCGGCTAGGCCGTCGCGCAGTGAAGTCGCGCTGTGCCAGCCGAGGGCGGAAGCCGCCTTGCCGGGATCCGCGAACCAGGCCGGGTGATCCCAGCTGCGGTCGGGCATGCTGCCCCAAGCCGGCTCGTCGTGGATGCCGAACAGCCCACGCACGAGCTGCACCAAATCACCGAGTGTGGTTCGCACGCCACTACCCACGTTGAACACCTCACCCGGCTTCAACTGCGGAGCATGGGCAAGCACCGCCTCGAAGGCGCGCACCGCGTCGGCCACGTACACGAAGTCGCGAGAGATGTTGGGGTTGACCAGGGGCGGGAAGCGGCCTTCACGCGCATGGCCGAGCAAGTTCGGGATTAAGCGACTGAAATCCTCGAACGGGCCGTATACGGAGTACAAACGCAGCACGAAGCCCGGCACACCGTACTTCTGAGCGTACATGCGCACGAGCTGAGTCGCCGCGACTTTGGAAACGGCATAGTCACTGTCCGGTTCGGTCGCTGCATCTTCACGCGGAGCGCTGCAATTGAAGCCGTATTCGGAAGAGCTACCGGCCTGCACGAACGCTTGAAAGCCAGCTACGCCACGCACGGCTTCGAGCATGTGACGCACCGCGAGTAGGTTGACGTCGAAAATGCGCTGCGCGTCGGCCTGCACCGAGTATGCGCCGTAAGCCGCACAATTGTAGATGGCCAGCGGTTGCACCTGCTCGATGAAGGCACGCACGTCGGCCTGCTGACACAGGTCCAAACGCACCACCTCTATCCCGGGCATGCTGCGCGTGCGCCAATCGATCCCCGAAGGGCTCTCCACGCCAATCACGCGCCCGCCACGCGCGGCCACCGCAACCGCTAAGTTGGCCCCTACGAAACCCGAGCACCCCGTGATGACGACCGGACGTGATTGCAAACCCGACATATCAACGACGCATTAAGCACGGCCCATGTGTTGGCGAAAGCTAGCTTGGCCGATCCCGATCGTCAATCACGCCGCCAATCAGCGTCACGTCGGTGGAGAGGAATCAGCGCGCCAGAGCCACGCCGGTGGCTTTGGCCCTGTCGACGGTCATGACGACAACGCGATCGTGGCCCATCCAGCCGGCGTACCAATCGAAGTTCACTTCGCGCGGCCCGAACACGGCCTTGGTCAGCCACGGGTCATTGGTCTGAAAATACCAAGAACCCGGCCCCTCGGCGATGCCGAAGAACACCACCTCCGTCCCGGCGGGGGCGCTCACCACGTTCGTCGGTAAAATTCGATGCTGCGCCAGCGCGCTCTCGCGCAGCTTGTTCGAGACTCGGAATTGAGTGCCCGCGTGATCTCGGACGTAGTCGAGCGCCTGGCGAACGTAGAGGTCCGGGTCGATGTGGCGAATGCTCTCGCCAGCCCGGACTAGCCAGGTGGCGTGCAGGCAGAAAATGCCGAACAGGCCCGCGCCGAAGAGCCAACGCCACTCGCGCCGGGGCAGCCAAAGCGCAATGTCAGCCACGCCGCGGGCGAGCATCAGCGACAGGAACGGCAGCAGGAACAAGTAGTTGCGCGCGATCATCAGGCGGTAGCGTGCGCAAAACATGATTACGAATAGACAGGGAAAGGACACCAAGATCGCCGCAAATCGTCGGTCGCGCTTCACCCAAAGCACCGCACCGAGGATGGTCACGGCGAACAGCGGCGCGGCGATCCATTGATAGGGCGAGAACGCCACGAACACGAGGTAGCCGAGGGCGACCCAAGCGTGTTGAAAGCCGGGCTCGACCGTGTGCCCGGCGTGGGGGTTGTGCGCGTAGTAGTTGGCGATGAACTTCGTGTCGGTCAAAAATTGGATCGGCTCGAGCAGAGTCCCCGGAGTCGTGACCAGGTAGGTAGCAAACGCGACCGCGCACAGCTCCACGGCCCTACGGATTTGGGTCCAATACGCCTTGGGGGGCAAGCTGAGTGCGCTGGATGCGACGACCGCAACGAGCAGCAAGACCCCCGTGTACTTCGTGCCCGTCGCGAAGCCCGCGGCCATACCTGCGGCGTAGATCCAGCGCGATCTTCCCGTCCGATGATAGAGCGCCAACATGAACAGCGTGAGCGCGGTGAACTGCACGAGGATGCAGTCAGTAACGGCCCAACGAGAGTGATAGGCGAACTCCCAAGATAGCCCGAGGCCGGAAGCAGCGACCAACGCCTCCCAAGGCCGATGGCGCAACGCCAAAGCAGCGCCGTACATCCAGAGCACGGCGAGCCCGCTCACGACGATGAACACGCATCGACCGCGCAAGAGGTAGCCGCCTGCGTCCATCAGCGCGAGCATCGCTACTTGCGCGGCTTTGACTGCGTTCGACTGCTCGACTCCGTTGATTTGTACGACGCCCTTGCCCTGCCCGGCCGTGTCGAACGCGGCCTGCACGCCGCTTGGCAGTGCCGGGACGAGCAAGAGCCACTTATCGAACGACGGATACGTATAATTTTTCGGTAGAAGCACCCCGCTTTCGACCATTCGGCGAGCAGGGGTGAGGTGATAGTCCTGTTCATCCCAGTGGTAGCCAAAGTTCACGCCCCGTAGCCCTGTCGTAATGAACAGCGCAACGAGCGCGAAGATCGGCAGCATGGCGGCTAGCCGTATGGCCCAGCGACGACTTCGGCCCCGCTCCCAGGAAAGCCGGCTGTTCGTGGCGGGCACCGCCGGATTTTCGGCACTGGCGATCGTTGGGAAATCCATCATGGGATCGGGCCTGGCAAGGGGCGACGAGCCCCGCTCCCTATCATTGTTTCAGGGGGGGCGGGTGCCACCTTTTTCTGACGCAGCCGGGAATGGAGACTGGGGATCGTGCGCACGAGAAGCCGAGCAACCGTGCTGTTTAGGCGCGACTCGATTGCCCGCGCGGTCCGTGATACATGACCGACCACTCTTGCCACCATGAGCCGGGGCACAGGGGAAGGACGTGATGTTGAGCCTAATTAAGCAGGGTTTCCTGTCGTACCACCACCGCACCAGCCGGATCCCGCACGGGGAGCGCGTGGTTGCGTCGCTGTCGAAACAACTGGGCAGTGTGGATTCACTGTTGGACGTCGGCTGTGGCGACGGAAACAATTTGTTGGCGCTCGCCAAGCGCGCAGGGGCAACCCGCGTGATGGGCGTGGACGTGGTCGTGCGACCGACCGCCGTAATCCAAGTCCAAAGTTACGACGGCACTCACCTGCCCTTCGCCGATCGCTCGTTCGACGGTGTGTCGATCGTCGACGTGCTCCACCACTGCACCGAACCGATGGCGGTGCTGAAGGAGGCCCTGCGCGTGGCGGACAAAGTGCTGGTGATCAAAGATCACTTCGCCTTTGGTCCCTTGACCCACAAGATGCTGTATTGGATGGACATCGCGGGGAACGCGAAAGACTCCATCGCGTCGCCGGGGACCTATTTCGAGCCGCAGCAGTGGGTGTCGATGATTGCGGAAGCCGGGGGCCGGGTCGAATCACTGGATTGGCCGCTGAAGACCCACGATTTGCCGTGGCGCATCATTGGCTGGCCGGAGCTGCAGTTTACGGCGCGCGTCGTTCCCGTTCGCTGAGTCGGGGCGAAGGGCAGGCTGGCCGAGACAGCTCGGCCAGGCGGACCGTCAGCTTGCGCGGCCACCCACTACGAGTAGCGAGCTACCAAAAGGAGGCCGAAGGGGACCGAGTATCGCCTCCTCGGCCCGTGACACCGCGTACAGCGCGCGGTTCACGATCGACGTAGGCACCCGCTCGTGCACCGGCGGGCTGTGCTGGATGGCTTCTTTCAACCGAACCAGTAGCTTTACGGGATAGGTCCAATAGAAGAAGTAGCGCTCGTGATCGATGCGCAACCCGGCGGCGCGCCCGAGCTCGCGGAACGTTCGCCGCGTGTATCGCACGAGGTGATGATTGAGGTCGTCGTGCCCAGTCCACAGCGATTCGAAGGCGGGTACCGTAGCGAGAAACACGCCGCCCGGCTCGAGCAGGTCGAGCGCGTGGCGTAGCGACGCCGCGGCGTCAGGCAAATGCTCCAGCACATCCAGCATGAGCACGAGCGAGTAGCGTTTCCCTGGTTGGAAAGTGGCATCGAACGGAGTGACGTGGATGCGCGCTCGATGCGGGCCATCCGGAGTCACCAGTGATGCATCCGGCTCCACGCCTTCGACGTCGCCGAACTCTTTCAGCCGGTCGAAGAAGAGTCCATCGCCGCAGCCGATGTCCAGGATCGATCCGAATCCGGACGCAGGGCGCAAGCGCTGTAGCTCGCGAAGCAGCACCGCCTCACGGGCACGCCACCACCAGTGACGCTTGAAGAGGTCCGCATATCCTTGCCCGTACTGTGCATCCACTGCTTTACGCCCGCTTTCCGTCGCTGCCGGTTGGCGCGCGCACGAGTTTACCGACGATATAAACCGGTCGGCCCTTCACTTCTTCGTACACGCGGCCGACGTATTCACCGATGACACCCACGAAGAAGAGATTCACGCCCGACAGAAATGTGATCAACAACGTGAGTGCCGTGAAACCTTTGGGGTCGTCGTGCATGAACAGCTTGGCCCACACGGTGTAGACGGTGAACAGGAAGGCGGCGCACATCGCGCCCAGACCGAGCATCGCCGCCGCCCGGATGGGCACGGTAGAGAACGCGAAGATGCCGTCGAAAGCCAGCTGCAGCAGCTTGCGAAATGTGTATTTGCTCTCGCCCGCGTGGCGTTCGGAACGCTTCACGACTACCGCCACCTGCTTGAAGCCTACCCACGTACGCAGCCCGCGCAAAAAGCGGTTCTTCTCCGGCACGTTCCGGAGCTGATCGACGACCCGCCTCGACAACAAGCTGAAGTCACCGCTGTCGAGCGGCACCCGTATGGAAGACAGCCGATCGAGCAGCCGATAGAAGAGGTAGTACGCGGCGCGCAGGTACCAGGCCTCCTTGCGCTCCGCGCGCTGGGCGTAGACGACGTCGAAACCGAGCGCGTGCTGCTCGAGGAATTGCGGGATTGCCTCGGGCGGATCTTGTAGGTCGCCATCCATCAACACGACGACGTCACCCGTAGTGTGATCGAGCGCCGCCGTGAACGCCGCCTGATGACCGAAGTTGCGCGAGAGCGAAACCACGACCAGCCGTGGCTCCATGGCCGCCTCGGCCTCGAGCACGGAAAGCGTGCGGTCCGAGCTGCCGTCGTCCACGGTCACAATCTCGTGAGGACCGCCCGGCAACGAGTCGAGCACTGCCCTCACACGGCGAAGCAATTCGGGGATGCCTGCCTCCTCGTTGAACAGCGGGATGGCAACGGATACGCGACGACTCATGACACGCGGCGAACTTTGCCCTTGAAGTAGATCATGTTCCAGAGCGTCACCCCTGCGACGCCGACCGGATAAGCCTCGAACACCACTGGCTCGAAGGCCCCCGTGAATATCTCGCGCCACTCTTCGAGCGGTCGCGGAAACTCACCGCGATCCATACGCGCGAGGAAGCGCCCAATCGACGGCTCTTTCGGCAGCACCAGATCCAGGATGTGGACGTGCCCATCCTCCGTGAGCAAGGTCGCCAAGTGCTCGAGGATTCGCCGCACGTTCGCGGTATCGATGTGATGGAACAGGCTGTTGCACAGCACGAAGTCGAAGCGCTCGCTCTCGCTCACCCGGTACTTCGTCACGTCCGCGGTGATGAAGTCGCGCCCGTAGCGGGCGCGGGCGTAGTCGATGTAGCCCTCGTTGAAATCGAGGCCGAGGTAGTCGGTGCCGGCAAAATGCGGGGTGTTGGTGCCGGGGCCACAACCTACGTCCAGCACGCGGCGCACGCGCGTGAGATCATTGTGGCGGAAAACCGGGACCAGCTTCTGCTCGGCAAACGGAGCCTGCCACAAGCGATACGCCAGGGTGTGCTCCATGATGGACAGCACTGACTTCGTGGCCGCGCTCCGGCTCGGGACACTCGATGGCTTCGAACTCGGGGGACTGATCATGCGGACAGAACTTCTCGCGCCCGGGAAACGCCGGGATTTCTGGCGTCGAAATGGCGCGTGTGCAGGGCGGTCGGGGGCATTTCCGTGAGCTCCACAGCGGCGCAGGGTAGTCGGATTCGGCAGGCTGCGCCAGGCGTATGACTCGGTTCTGGTGGCTCTCGGAGTGCTGCCCGCGATCCCGAATTCAGCCGGCTCGGCGCGTCATTCGCTGCTACTTTGAGTGAAATGAGCCGAGGGACTGCCGTCACGGGTCAGCTATTTCTGCTGGCACTCATCATCGGTTGCACGTCGACGGACAATGGCACGCAGGTCGACACGGGCGGCGCGGGCCAGGCCGGCATGAGCCCAATTTGCGCGGGAAGCGAGCAGGGCGGCGCGGCGGGCACGCGCGGCGAGGCAGCCACGGAAGCGGGCGCGGCGGGCGCGGCAATCAGCGACTCGGGCGCGGCGGGCGCTGACGCCGGCGCAGCGGGAACGAGCGCACACGCGGGCAGCTGCTCGCTCTTCAACGGCGTTGATTTCAGCGGTTGGGATCGCTACCTGGGTAAGCCGTCGCACGATCCCAAAGCCGACGAATTGCCGCTCGGAATCGACAACGACCCGCGCGGCGTCTATTCGATCGTGATGGTCGACGGCGAGCCCGCGATTCGCATCAGCGGCGAGATCTGGGGCTCGTTGATTTCTCAGCGTGAGTTCTGCGACTTCAAGCTGCATGCCCAGTTCAAATGGGGCAGCGCGGTGTTCAGCATCAAGGATAGCGGCATCATGTTTCTCTCGAGTGGCCCGCTGGGTGCGGTCAACGCGGGCGGCAATGAGCTCGCGAACCCTATCGGCAGCGCCGCGTTCATGGTCTCCGCCGAGTATCAGATCTCCCCCAATGACGTCGGCTCACTCTACAATCTCGGGCCAATCGCGTTCGCACAAAGCGTGCACGACGTTCGGCCCGAATCCAAGAGTTGGAACGAAGTCGAGATCTCCCTGCAAGACGACCAGGCCAGTTTGCTCCTGAACGGGCACGAAGTTTCGCGGGGCTCCGGCTTCGTACTCGATTTGCCCGATCAGCCGCCTTCGGCGCTGCGCTGCGGCAAGCTCCAGCTACAGTCCGAGGGCGCCGAGATCTTCTTTCGGCACCTTGAGATCGAGGAGCTTCCGTAGCCTCGCCGGTTGCTCGCCCACGCGCGTTCGATGCTAGAGTCCACGCGCCGAACGGCCATCATGAACGTCGAACACACCGCATCCGTGGCTCAGTCCGCCGGTTTCCAATTCCATCTCGTGCCCCGCAATTGCCCGGGTTGCGGCTCGAACGACAGCCAACCATTCGCCGCCGCCAACATCGATCCCGAGGCATTGGGCGCGTTCGCCTTCGCATCGCGCAAGCTGCCGGAGTACATGCACCATGCGCTCGTGGTCTGTCGCCAGTGTGACCTGCTGTACGCGAATCCGGCCCCCGATCGCCAATCGCTGGAGGCGGCCTACCATGACGCCGCTTTCGACGCCTCGGACGAATCGCGCTACGCCGGTCTGACCTACGCCAGCTATTTGCCGCGCATCGCGGCTCAGCTCCCGGATCGCAACGGCGCGCTCGACATCGGCACGGGAGACGGTGCGTTCCTGAAGCAACTTCAACAGCACGGCTTCAGCAACGTAGTCGGCGTCGAACCGTCCGCCGCGCCCGTCGCTACCGCCGAACCCGAGATCCGCTCGCTCATCCGCCACGCGCCATTCCGAAGCGCGGACTTCGAGCCGGAGAGCTTGCGGCTCGTCACCTGCTTTCAGACCATCGAGCACGTGTCCGATCCGCTCGCGTTGTGCCAAGACACCTTGCGTTTGCTGCGTCCGGGCGGTGCCCTGTTCATCGTCTGTCACAACCGGCGGGCGCTCTTGGCCCGAGCCATGGGCTTGAAATCGCCGATCTTCGACATCGAGCACTTGCAGCTGTTTTCGCCGCAGAGCGTGCGAGCGCTGCTGCTGCGCGCCGGCTTTTCCCGAGTGGACGTGAAGCCGGTCGTCAATCGTTACCCCATCAATTATTGGGCCCGGCTCTCGCCGCTTCCCGGCGCCATCAAGCCTCGTGCACTCGAGCTCTTACGCTCGAGCGGCCTGGGTCGCTTTACGCTGGCCGCGCGCGTCGGCAATCTCGCGGCAATCGCCTTCAAGTAAGCCCACGCTGCGACTTGACTCAGCGCCCGAACGCTGGGATTTCGGAGGACTAGATGAACCTATATCAGCGAATTTTGGGGACGCCGTTCGTCTACAACCACGTGCGACCGATGGCCGTCGGCGGTATCGACATGACGCCGTTCTACGACCGCGTGAACGCAGGCCCGGAAGACGTCGTGCTCGACGTGGGCTGCGGCACTGGCGATGCACTGCGCTACCTGAAAGGTTTCGCGCGTTACGAGGGCATCGACACCGACGACGTAGCGATCAGCTTTGCGCGCAAGCGCTACGGCGACACGCCGAAGGTTTCCTTTCAGTGTCAGCTCTGCACCGCAGAAGACGTCGCGCGCATCCAACCGTCGCGAGTGCTCTTGTGCGGCCTCTTGCACCATCTGTCCGACGATCAGGTGCTGACGCTGCTGGCTAGCTTCAAGGCGTCACCCGCGCTGCAGCGCATCGTCACCAGTGACATCGTGTATCTGGAGCGAAGCGCGATCAGTAACTTCCTCGCCAGTATGGACCGCGGCCGCTTCTGCCGCCGGCCGGGGGCCTACGAAGCGCTCGTTGCGCAAGCCGGCCTTCGCGTCGTCGAATCGACGGTCATTCGTTGCCATCCCAAGCATGGCCTGGCCAAATATTTCCTGATGACGATCGAGCGCTGAGCGCCGACCGCTACGGGTTCGCGAGGCCCAGGCGGTTGATGGCGTCGCGCGTTTCTTGGGTCTCTGAAGCGCGCTGAAACACGTAGAATTCGTCGAAGCTGTGCGACAGCAGGCGGTATTCCGGCTTCGCGAACAGCTCCTTCAACTGCGGCCGTGAGCCTTGGACTTCGCGCGAACTGAGCACGAGGTATTCAGGGCGACCGCAAGCCAGCGTCAGATCACAAGCGTCCGGTCGATTGGACACGAACGACATCAGATAAGGTGTCGCAGCAACGCTGGCCCCCGCTGGGATCGGACGCAACGCTTTCAGCAGGGCTTCGTAACGCGAGTGCCCCCACGCCGTTCTGCGCACGGTTTCCGGCAGGACGCCGCCGAAGCCGTCTTCGCGCAGCAACGCGCCATAGTTGTAGCTGTGGCTGAGCACGGTCACGCTCAGGGCCAGGGCGCTGGCCACGAGCGGTGCGCGGCCCAAGCCGCTGCGCTTCTCCAACACCACGAGCAAACCCAAGAACGTACCCGGCAACCAGACCAACGCCGTCGCAAACCCCTCCGGGTTGATGGGCCAATACATGGTCGTTGCCGAGGTGACGAGCAGACCGGGGATGAGCAGCGGCCAGCACGCGAACTCGAACAGCGGCAACAAGCAGAGCGGCGCCAAGGCGTGAAAGATCGGCGTGACGCAGCGCAGGCGCGCCAGATCCCACACGAAAAATGCGGGATTGTTGAAGACGGAGAGGATCGATGCCACGAGCCCCGGAGTCTGCCCAGGCTGAGCGCCGCGCACCGAGAGCCAGAGATTCAGCGCGATCAACGGCAACGGGAGCAAGGTCAAGGCGAGGCCCAAGCGCGCCTTGCGACGCCCCGCGAGCAACATCAAACCGAAGGCGAACACGTTCAGAGGGCCGACTTCGGAGATGGACAACAGCAGCACGAGCGCTAGCCCGAGCAGCCAGCGACGCCCGCTCTCGACCGCGTAGTAGAGCGTGAAGGAAAACAGCGTCACCGCGTGCAGCCAGGTGAAGCCGACCACGAGCGCCCCATGCAGCGGGGCGGTGAGCAGATAGGCAGCGCCAATCCAAACCGCGAGCCCCCGGCCCAACTTGCGAGCGGCCAGCAAGTACAGCGGAACTGCGGCCAGGGATGCGAGCGCGGCATTCAACCAAACCAAGGTCTCTGCACCGGGCCGCAGCGCGTAGAGTGGGACGAACAACAGTGAACCGTACTCGGCGTGCACGGTCAGGTAGCTTTTGTTCGCCAGCGCGCCGAACAGCACGGGCGCCTTGAAATACCGGCCGTGCCGCAAGTTGGACAGCACGTTGTCGGGTACGGCGAGAAAGTCCGGAGTGTCCTGGATTAGCCGGTGGTGCGCGATGCCGTATTGCGCAAACAGGAAGGCGCACAAGGCCGCGAATAGCAGCAGGAACAGCAGGGGCGCGCCGCGCGGCACGCTCAGCAAGGCCTGAACCAAGGACCGCCTGCGCAGCCGCTCCAGAAACGCCGCGAACGAAGCGTTGACGCCCAGGCTGAAGGCCCGCGCGAGTAGCACCCGGAAAATCAGCCCGAAAGCTGCCAGCGCGATCAGATAGTAGAGCGGTTTGTCGCGCGCGATCTGACTCAGAAATAGGCCGGGCACCATGAACAGGGCAGCCAGCGGTGCAAGGCGCGTGGCGAGCCGTTCCAGCTTCGGGAGCGAAAGTGGCGTGCGTCGGCGCGTCGCGAAGACTAAGGCCAGACCTGCGGGAAGCGCGAGCCCGCCGGCGAGCGACAGCAGGAGGATCAATCGGCCGCTCTGCCCCAACGTATTGCGCAGAGCAAAGTCCGTACGTTGGCTCAGGTTCAGCCACACCATCTGGCAGGCTAGAACGAGCGAGAAGCCAACCAGCGCGAGTGTGGTCAAGGCGAGCGCCAAGCGCGGCACATCACTCGGTTCATCGCGCAAACGCTGGTTCGCCATGAATCGTCGACTCAGTCCGCGTGCGAGGGCTCGTTGCCCGAGGAGACAGAGGAGACAGAGGAGACAGAGGAGGCAGAGGAGGCAGAGGAGCCCAGATTGATCTCCTCTTGGGTGACGTACAGGGGGCGCCGTTTGATTTCTTCGTAGATGCGGCCCACGTACTCACCGAGCACCCCGGTCATCAGCAATTGCGCCGACGAACCGAGCGCGACCGCGATCATGATCGTCGTCCAGCCGGGCACGACGCCGGTGCCGAAGAAGCGTTGGTAGGTGGCCCAGGCCGCCGTCAACCCGGCCATCGTTCCGGCGAGCACGCCGAGCCAAGTCGCAAAGCGCAGCGGCACCACGGAGAACGAGGCAATGCCGTCGATGGCGAAGCGCACCATCTTCTTGATTGGGTATTTGGTCTCGCCGGCAAAGCGCGCGGGGCGCGCGTAATAAACCGCGGTTTGTCGAAAGCCGACCCACGCCACCATGCCGCGCACGAAGCGGTGTCGTTCGCGAAGCGCGCGCATGGCGAGCACGACGGGCCGCCCGATCAGCCGGAAATCACCGGCGTCGGCGGGAATCGAAATGCCGCCCAACATGGCGCGCAACACGCGATAGAAGATCGCCGCAGACGCGCGCTTGAACAGCGTTTCGCCGACCCGCTTGGTGCGCACACCGTACACGACGTCGAAGCCCTCGTGCCAACGCGCGATCATCTCGCTCACCACCTCGGGTGGATCTTGCAGATCGGCGTCCATGATCACCACGGCTTCGCCCTCGGCACGGTCGAGCCCCGCCGTAATCGCCATCTGGTGCCCAAAGTTGCGCGAGAAAGAGATGACCTTGAAGCGAGGCTCTTCAGCGGCCAAGAGCTTGAGCTGCTCGAAGGATTTGTCCTTGGAGCCATCGTTGACGAACACCACCTCCCAAGATTCGATTTGGGTATTCCAAACCTGAATCACCTCGCGCAGCCGACGCGCGAGTTCTGGAATGACCGCCTCTTCGTTGAAGATCGGGATGACGACAGTCAGGGTGGGCCGCATGGCGTGGGGTTTATACAGGGAAGGGCTGGCAGTGCGAAGGGCGCGAGGTGGAAGCGAAAAAAAGCGGCTTACAGCGGTCAGATGCCCAAATGGCGGAGGGCTTCGGCCGTGTTCGGCGACTCATAGCCGCGCTTGAACAAGTAGAACTCCCGCTTTCCCTTGGCAAACAGGCCGTAAGGCGTCTTGCGGAACCGGTCACGGAGGCCGTTCCTGAGGTCACCATTGACCTCGTTGTCGCTCAGCAAGATGAAGTCGACCGGGCCGCTGTCGTAGCGAAAAACGTACGCTTCTTTGCGGGCCGAGATGTGAGGGTTCAAAGTCTCGGAGGCGACCACGCTGGCCTCGATCGGGATCTTGTCGACGACCGAACGCAGGTCGCGGTAGCGCTCACGCGCCACATCGGACATCTCGAAGGACACGCGGCCGAAGCCCCCCGTGAAGCTCTCGCGCTGCAGGATGGCGCCAAAGTTGTAGCTGTGGCTGAGCAGGACCACCAAAAGCGCAGCCGCGACGGCGATCATCCGGACTTGGCCGTCCCGCCCCTCACGGATGACGAACAGGCTCATCGCCGCGCAGGCGAACAGAAACGGGACCCAATGGGTCGTGTATTGGAACGAGATCGCGAGGGTCGGCCAGTAGCCAGTCGTCATCAGGGTGAAGACCGAGCCGGGTACGAGCAGCAGCCAAAACGCGAGGCGCCGCACCGGCAAGAACACCAGCGGCGCGAGCATGTGCAATGCGTAGGCGAGCTTCGGCCCGCGCACGAAGGTCGAGAATGCGTAGAAGGGATTCGAGAGCAGCGTCTTGACCACGTTGCCGTAGCCCGATTTGCCGTCGGCAAATAGCTCGTTGTACATGCTGTCGAACCACCAGGGGCCGGCCCACGGCATGATCACGAACTTGTTGATCACGAACCAAACCGCGGCCGTAGCCGCGAGGGTGATGCCCATCCGCACGCGCAGGCCGGTGACGAACAGGAACGTGCCCAGGAACGCCAAACCAACGGCGATGTCCTCGCGCAGCGCGAAGAGCAAGAACGCCATCAGCACCACCAGCCAATTTCTCCGCGAAGCGATCGCGTAGAACAACCAGAAGTAGAAGAATACGCCCAGCGGGAGCCAATGAAAGTCGTAGAACTGGGCGCCGTGCAGCGGCGCAAACATCACGTAGCCGAGCACCAGCACCACTGACGGCCAAGCCGACAACATCGTGCGCGCAAAGAGATAGAGCGGGATCACGGCGCCGCCTAGGAACACCGCTTGAATCACCAGCAACGTCTCGGCGCGCGGCGCGATCGCGTAAAATGGCGCAAATAGCACCATCAGATACTCGGCGTGCGTCGAGAGCGAGTTGTGATGCCCCGGCCCGAACATCACCGGAGATTCGAAGAAACGCCCCTTGATGGTGTTGTACATCAAGTTGTCGAAGATCCCGAGATCGAAGGCGCTGCTTTGAATCAGATGGTGCTTACGGATCGTGAAGAACGCCGTGTACGCCGCGTAGCCGGCGCCCGCCAGCAGCACCGCCAGCGGCGCGGCCTTGTGTGTGATGCGCGCGCCGAGACGGCTCCAGAAGCCACGTGCATCGGCGAAGCGCGGCGCGCTGACGAGTGACAGCAGCTCCGCGACGCTGATCCGGAGCAGACGCTCCAAGGCCAAGCCGACTAGGGCCAGCAGGATCAAGTACCCAATCGGACGATGTTGACCGAGCTGCCAGGTGAACAACGCCGGCAACGCGATGGCCACGCCGGCAGGCGCGACGATGCGCGCGAACGACTCCACGGCGCGAGCGGCCCGCTCGCGCGCGACCAGCAGCAACGTGAGTGCAACCAAGAGAGGCAAGAAGCCGGTCAGCGCCGGCAAGCCGAGCGCAGGCGGCGTGGGCGGTAGCGTGTTTTGCGTGAAGTAAATCAGGCGCTGGTCCGCAGGCACGCTTTGATAGACGAGGCACTGCGTGATCGACTGGCCCACCAGCGCGAGGCCGACCAAGCTCGGAAACACGCGCGACGCAAAGCTTTCCCGCGACGCTTCTCGAGGGGGAGAACCATGTGCTTGCGACGCCACCATCCAGCGGTGTTTTATGTTGCCGCGGGGCGGTCCGCAATGCTGGAACGCGCTTGACCTCGCTGGGATACACTGCTTTCGTGCGCGCCTTGTCCGCCGAAGAACCGACGTCGAACCAGGGGCAGGGCACGCCGGCTGCCAAAGCACGCTCGCCCTGGGCCTACGCGCCTCGAATCCTGGCATCACTGGCGATTGCCCTCGGCTTCGTATGGCTGTTCAAGCGCGGCGGTCTGCCGCTCATCCCGCCGGCTAGTACCCTTTCAGCGGTCGAACCTGGGTCGGTGGCCGCCTATGCCCTGTTCACGCTGATCTCCGTCTATTTCCGCGTGCATCGCTGGGTGCCTTTGCTACGGCCGGTCGCGCCGGACATCTCCGAAAAGCGCGTGGTCGCGGTCGGCCTGATCGGCATCGCAACGATCATGCTCGCGCCATTGCGCATGGGCGAAGCGGTGCGCCCCTACCTGCTGGCGCGCGACGGGAAGGTCACTTTTTTTCAGGCCCTGGGTGCGGCAGGCGCGGAACGCGTGGTCGACGGTCTAGTGCTCACGGTCACCGCCGCGCTCGCGTTCACCCTGTCTACGCCGATCTCTCCATTGCCCGATCACTTGGGTGACGTCGCGTTGCCCGTCTCGATCATCCCACGCGCGATCTACGTGGCCGCCGTGGTGTTCAGCGGCGGCGCGCTGGCCCTGACCGTGTTTTTCCTGGCGCGAACGTTCGCGCGCAAGGTCACGATGACCTTGCTCAGCCCGATTTCGGCGAAGCTCGCTCAATTCGTGACTTCGACTCTCGAGCGCCTCGCCGACGGCCTGAACGTGCTCGGATCACCGGAGAACCGGCTTCGTTTCTTCGGCGAGACCTTGCTTTATTGGGTCTGCCAGTTCATCGCGCAGTGGCTCTTGATGCGCGGCTGCGGGATCGACGCCACGCTCGCTCAGGCCTGTGTCGGGCTGGGCGTGCTCGGCCTCGGGGTGATCGTGCCGGCTGGTCCAGGCCTGTTCGGCGCCTTCCAAATCGGCACGTACTCTGGCCTGGCCCTGTTTTTCCCGCTCGCAATTTTGCGCACCTCGGGCGCCGCAGTGGCGTTCATCAGCTACGCTGGGCAGCTCTCGGCCATGCTGATGTCGCTCGGCCTCGGCTTTTGGCTACTCGCGCGGCACAAGCGCACGCTGCTGGTCGAAAGCACCGACCGCAGTTGAGAGCCGGAAGTCAGCGGCGATCAGCGTAGTTCTTGTCGAGCCACTCGCGATAGGCGCCGCTCTTCACGCGCGCGATCCACTCCGGGTGCTCGAGGTACCAGCGCACGGTAGCGAGCAGGCCGCTCTCGATGTCGTGACGCTGTGACCAACCGAGCTCGGACTTCAGCTTGCTGCAGTCGATCGCGTAGCGGGCATCGTGGCCCGGACGATCGGCAACGAAGGTGATCTGTTTGCGCAAAGCTTCGGCATCGCGCCCGGTCACGCTGGACACGACTTCGATCAGCTTGTGCAAGAGGGCGAGGTTCGCCCATTCGGCCTCGCCGCCGATATTGTAGGTTTGCCCGCGTTCGCCGCGCTGTACGATCGTCCAAATCGCTTCCACGTGATCGTCGACGTATAGCCAATCACGCACGTTGGCTCCGGTGCCGTAGACGGGCAGCGGCTTGCCGTCGACCAAGTTCGTGATCATGAGCGGCAGCAGCTTCTCGGGAAACTGATAAGGGCCGTAGTTGTTACTGCAATTCGAGAGCGTGGTGGACAGGCCGTAGGTCCGCGCGTAGGCGCGAACCAAGTGATCCGAGGCCGCTTTCGAAGCCGAGTAAGGAGAGCTCGGGTCGTACGGCGTGGTCTCGTGGAACAAGCCGGTGGCGCCGAGCGAGCCGTACACTTCATCGGTGGAGACATGGTGAAAGTGGATCTGACTTTGACCGCGCACCACCTCCAGCAACTGATACGTACCGACGATGTTGGCCTGCACGAACGCGCCCGGCCCGAGGATGCTGCGGTCCACGTGGCTCTCGGCCGCAAAGTGCACGATGGTATCGACCACGTGTTCGCGACACACCCGCGCGACGGTTTCGGCATCCCCGATGTCCGCCTGCACGAACGCGTAGCGCGGGCTGCCGAGCGCCTCCGCGACGTTGTCCGGGTTGGCCGCGTACGTCAGTGAGTCGAGATTCACGATCCGGCCGTCGAAACCAGGCTGGGAGAGTAGAAAGCGAACGAAGGCCGAGCCGATGAAGCCGCAGCCGCCCGTAACCAGCACGACCTTGGGTTGTCTGAGCAAAGACATGATTCTAAGTGTTCTTCTCTTCTAGAGCGCGGCGCATGGATAGTGCGTATTGGCTCTTGCCGCATTTGTCCGCGAGCCGCTCGAGCTGCGTTGCGTCGATGAACCCCATCCGATAGGCGATCTCCTCGATGCACGAAATCGACGTGCCCTGGCGGCGCTCGAGCGTCGCGACGAAATGGCCGGCATCCAGCAAGCTCTCTTGGGTGCCGGTATCCAGCCAAGCTTGGCCGCGACCGAGGATCTCCAAGCGCGCGCGGCGAGCGGCAATGTACACGTTGTTGACGTCGGTGATTTCCAGCTCGCCGCGCGGCGAGGGCTTCAGATTCTTTGCGATCTCCAGCACCTGGTTGTCGAAGAAGTACAAGCCGGTGACGGCCAGGCGACTCTTCGGCTGCTTTGGCTTCTCCTCGATGCCGAGGAGCTCGCCGTTCGGGCCCAGCTCTGCGACGCCGTAGCGCTCTGGATCTTCGACGCGGTAGCCGAACAAGATCGCGCCGTCGAGCTCGGTGCGGGCTCTGCGGAGTTGCGCGGCGAGACCCGAGCCGTAGAAAATATTGTCGCCCAGGATCAGGCAAACCGGGTCGGAGCCCACGAAGTCGCGACCGATGATGAACGCCTCGGCCAGACCATTGGGCGCGGGCTGCACGGCGTAGCTGAAACGCATGCCGAGATCCTCACCCGTGCCCAGCAGCCGCTCGAAGAGTGGTAGGTCTTGTGGGGTAGAGATGATCAGCACTTCCCGAATGCCGGCCAGCATGAGCACCGACAAGGGGTAGTAGATCATGGGCTTGTTGTAGACGGGCAACAGCTGCTTGGAGACGACCCGCGTCAGCGGATCGAGCCGTGACCCGCTGCCACCCGCCAGAATGATGCCCTTCATACTTGCCGCATTCTTCACTTGGCGAGCACGGTAGCATCATGAAAATCCTGCGGCCATCGAGAAAGCGGCGCTGAGCACGGCGTGTTCCGCGCCACGGGCGCGCATGGGTGCTGATCGCCGGAACCGTCCAGTGCTAGCCTCGCGCAAAATGGCGCTCGATCGACAATTGGCAGAGCTACCCCCCGATGTTCAGGCGCGCCTCGCGCACCACCGCTTCGATCCCGAGCGCTTCAAGCAGCTCGCCGGGCGGCTCGGCACCGAGAGCGCAGAAGACAACTTCGTCAAAGGCAAGATCAGCCCGCCCAAGCCGGAGGATCTGCAGCAGCTCCCCGCGCCAGACAGCGCGGAGTACGCGCGCCTGAGCGAGCTGGGCGCGCAGGCCCTGCGCGAGGGGCAAGTCGCGCTGCTGGTGTTGGCAGGCGGCATGGCGACGCGCATGGGCGGCGTGATCAAAGCCTTGGTCGATGCCATTCCCGGCAAGAGCTTCCTCGATCTGCGACGCGCCGAGATGCGCGCGGTCGAGCGTCGCTACGGCGCCGTACCACCCCTGTGGTTGATGACCAGCCACTCCACCGACGCGGGCATCCGCGCCGCGCTGGGGGATGACTTGGACGGACAGACCATCGCTACCTTCAACCAACACCTGTCCTTGCGGGTCACGCCAGCGGGTGCGGTTTTCTTCGACAAAAATGGGCAACCGAGCGAGCACGCACCGGGTCACGGTGACTTGCCGGATGCGCTGCGCGAGAGCGGCCTGCTCGAGGCATTCGTGCAGCGGGGCGGCAAGGTGATCATGATGACCAACATCGACAACATGGGTGGCACGCTCGACCCCGCGATCATCGGCTTCCATCTCGCGCACGGCAAGCCGGTCACGGCGGAGGTCGTAGACAAGCTGCCCACCGATCGCGGCGGCATCCCCGCCTACGTCGACGGCACGCTGAGCATTTTGGAAGAATTCCGCATCCCGCCCAGCTTCGACCCGAAGACGGTGCGCGTGTTCGCGACCAACGTATTTTACTTCGACGCCAAATCGATGCTCGATCTCGACATGAAGTGGACCTACTTCACCGTGAACAAGAAGGTCGACGATCAACCGGTCGTGCAGTTCGAGCGCCTAGTCAACGAGGTCACCAGTTACTTGCCCACTTCCTACCTGCACCTGCCGCGAACGGGCACGGTCTCCCGCTTCTTACCGGTCAAAGACAACGACGAACTAGCGCTCAGAGCGCCGGAAATCATGGCCGTCGCGAAAGCGCGAGGCATCGTTTGATGGCGCTTTCACCGCGCAGGCTTTCGCACAGCGCCGTCAGCGCGCTCTTGCTCGCCTTTGGTCTGCTCGCGGCGCGCCGAGCGAGCGCGCAGTTCCCCACGGATCAACCCACGCGCCTTCCCGCGCTCGGCCGCAGCGCCGTGAGCGACGACGACTCGACGGCGCTGGTCGTCAATCCGGCGAACCTCGGCTTCTTGCCACGCGAAGAGCTGCGCTGGCAGGGCATGTTCTTGAACGAGGACGCGACCGCCACCTATCAAGGCCACGCTTTCTCGCTGGCCTTTCCGATCCCGTTCTTGTCGCTGGCGACCGGCCTCAGGCTCGATCTCGTGTCGCCGCCACGAGCCGCCGCCGAGCTCTTGCTCGGCAGCCGTGAACAAAACGCGCGCTACGAGTGGCTCACGTGGGGTCTGGCATTCCGACCGAGCAACGCCTTCTCGGTCGGCTTTTCGCTGCAACGTTCGTATTCGAATCAAGCCGCGTTGCACGGTCTTGCTTCCTGGAGCTTGGGCTTCACCTCGCGCCCGAACGACTATTTCGGCTTCGCCGTCGTGGGGCAGAACCTGAACGCGCCCACTACGGACGGCGGCGGGTTCATCAATCGCGCCTATAACTTCGCGGTCGCGCTCCGTCCGTTTCGCAGCCGAGC
>Ga0247772_1000039_pt1 | contig 82189 bp, 61 predicted proteins | sample UWRJL151409C6_FD_179945 | JGI IMG/M metagenome (GOLD analysis project Ga0247772, IMG submission 179945) | Plant litter microbial communities from Arlington Agricultural Research Station in Wisconsin, United States - UWRJ-L151-409C-6 | ecosystem: Environmental > Terrestrial > Plant litter >...
CGAAGATTCTCGATCGTGCACTCGCCGCCCACCGACCAAGGCTCGACGTGGTCGAGCTCGAGGCACCGCCGCGCGCTGCACCGCCGCCCGTCCGCCGATACATAGCTACACTGCTTGCCGTCGCGCAGAAAAACCGCGCGCGTCACCGCGGCTGGGCAATGACGCCTCCATCTCGAGTTCGAACTCAGGTTCGGCTCCGACGCGGGTTCCACAGCTCGGTTGGGGCGCGGATTGCTGCCCAACGCGAAGCGCTGCTTCGAAAGTTCGCGCTCGTAAGATTCGAGTCCGCGCTTGAACAAAGTCATCAGATCGCCGCTCGGTAGCCGATGCCCGGCTAGCCCACGCACGCGCTCGAGCAGCTCGCGAAACTCGCCATCTGCGGTGAAATGCACGCCGTAGCGATCCGCAGAAAGCGGTTCGAGCCGGCGTGCCTGCTGCCCCTCTGCCGATGACGACGACGACGACACCGACGCTGGCGCGGCCGACGGCTCGTTCTCAATGGCCAGCTCGCGCGGTGAGTCCACCGATGGCGGCTTCTCTGCTGAACACTCAACGTCGAGAGTGAACCCGACTTGGGCCGGCAAGCGACGCACCAAATCACGCACATCAGGCCTCGGAAAGCGCGCCGCGAGCAACTCCTCCACTTTCCGCGCACTCTTGTGCAGACACAGCTCGAACAGCTCGCCCGCGTTCTCCGGCGTTAGCTGCTTCCTCAACAGACTCAGCGCCGAAGCGTGCAACGCCCCGCTCGCCACCATCGCGAACACCTCGGGATGATTGCGGCAGACCCGCGCCGCCGCGATGTGACGGCCTGCCGTCGACTCACACAAGCCGAGCGCCTCCACGCAATACTCGAATAGCGATGAAAATCCGAGATCGAGAAACAGCTGTCGCTCATCGAGCTCCGCCAAGTATGCGAGAAACTCAGCCGTGATCTGATTACGCCGCCCCACGATGCGCGCAAGGCCCGCCAAGAGTTCATCGTTCGCCAATGACTTCAAATGATCTGCGTGCTGCCCCATCCCTCTCGTGTAACACGCACTTCTTGAAGGCCGTAAAACGCCAATAGCGCTGCTTTTAGGCCGAAAATGCGTTCCGAGTCGACCCTCAGCTCAATCGTTCGAACCCGCGCAAGGCAGGCGCTCTTGCGCGCAAATCATCGTCCCCCTCGCTTGCTTTGGACGCTCGCTGCCAAATTTCCTGTCAAGCCCGATCAACCGCCCGATCGACCGCTGCAGGCTCGAGTCTCAAAAAAAACGCGGACGATTTCGTGGAGTTCGCATCCCTCCACCTCGCCGTAGCACCGCGCCCACGCGAGCGCGGAGTCTACGAAATCGTACGCACACGGAGCCGCCGATCACCTCGCCCGTCACTCGAACATTCCCTCGGCGACGGCCCCAGAACCACCTGCCGCCCTGCGCCGCACTTCGACGCCCCGCGTGTCCCGCACTTTCTGATCAGCTCTCTCTCGAAGCCGCGGCTCCCAAAGATGCGAAGAAGCCTTCGATCTGTTTCAGCCACCATGCGCTCGTCGGTGTGTAGTGGAAGTGGATGCGCGGATCGTCCTTGAGCCACGCGACAACCTCGGGCGTACCGTGGGTCGACGAATTGTCGAGCACGACGCTTCGTGAATGCCAGAAAATCAGCTGCGGTGTGGATATCGCAGCATTTATGGGCGACCTCCCCAGTGGCCACGTTCAGCGCGGCATACAGATCCAGCACGCCATGCCACTTGTAGCCGTGCGTGTCCCGCGACGCTGCTATCTGCTCGATCTCCTTGACCTTCACGCCATCGACACTGAGCAACACCACCCTCGCTCGAGGTACGTGCGCCGCCGTCGCGGATGGACGCGATCAACTTCTCCAACGTCTTTCTGTCCGCAGCGCTTTCCAGGAGTTGGTATTGTCACCACCATGCGCTTCGTCGCAGCCATCGATGATCTCGCTGTGGGTTGCCAATATTGAGCTGACGCTTGGCAAGTTTCCCGTTCCAACGATTGCGTACTGCCAACGGACCTCCAGCTATGCGTCACCAGAGCGCGGACACTCGATTGATCCCGCTGCTCAGCTTCTCGTCCGATCGATAGGAGCGGAGCGAGAACGAAAAAAGACAGGGCGGTGGTTGCCTTCGCCATTGACCTGAACTGCCGCCCATATTCGTTCTAGAGCACTCGAACCGTGTGTTCCTCTTCCGTTGGCGCACCGCGCTGGCCGAAGGCCAGCGCTTGGGAAGCCGGGCGCCCGCAGCGCAAGGCGCGAGGACGCCCACCGCGCCGCGACGTCCCACGCTCGGGGCACCCGATCCCAAAGATAGTTCGACCTTCGGCGTCGCGCGGCGGCGTCTGCTATCGTGGCGCCCATGATCCTGTCGGACACTGACATTCGCGCGCGCTTGGCTCGAGGCGATCTGAAGGTGGGGCCGCTCGAAGACGAACGGCTGCAAATACAACCGGCCAGCATCGATGTCCGACTGTCCGAAGATTTCGTAATCTATCGCCCGAGCCAAGTCTCGTGTCTCGACCCGCGCGATCCGCAGACGCTGGTGGCGGCGAGCCAGGCCCTGCATATCCCGTTCGGTGAAGCGTTCGTGCTCCATCCCGGTGAGTTCGGGCTCGGTTCCACGATCGAAGAAGTTGCGATCCCCGACGATCTAGTGGCAACCGTCGACGGGCGCAGCAGCATCGGTCGCCTCGCGGTCGTGATCCACGCTACGGCGGGCTTCATCGACCCCGGATTTCAGGGTCAGATCACGCTCGAGCTGTCGAACATCGGTCCCATCCCCGTGAAGCTGTACCCGGGCATGCGCGTAGCGCAGCTGGTGTTTCACGAGTTGAAGTCGCCCGCGGCGGTTCCGTACGGATCGGCCGGCCGCGACAGCAGCTATCAGGGCCAACGCGGGCCGCAAACGAGCCGCATCCGCCTGTAGCCGGATTGAGCGTCAGTTCGCATGCCCCACGACCCAGGTCGAGAGCTGCCGAAACTGAGGACTCTCTACGAACGTCAGCAAGCGAACTCGACCGTCGCTGGCACTCACGTAGTTGCCGGGATAATTGAATGACTCGAGCGCATGACTCGCTGGATCAGCGCCTGACAACGGCGCGCGAAAGCAGAACGTCGCGTCTTTACCGAAGTTCGCGGAACCGTCGAAGATGTCGCTCCAGAGCAGCGCGTTCGAGTGCCGCAGATACGCGCCGGGCTGATCGCTCGACTCGAACGAGACACAGGCCGGCGAGGCCAAGCCGGGCTGTATCTTCCACTGTGAGTCCGGGCCCAGCGCGCTCTCGGCTCGGGCAACGGTCGCGACGTGGCGCAGTAATACGCCGGCTTGGCCGAGCGCATTGAGCGTGATGAGCCCACTGCCTGCCGCCTTCACCGCGGTCCAGCGCATGTCCAAACTGCCGTCATCCACGCTCTGGATCAGGCGCGGACCATTGCTCGTGTTGGCGGCGCCGGCTACGTCCAAAGAGAGTCCGCTCGATTGGATCACGAGTTTCAACCCCCCGCCGCTGGCGCTCGGCGAAAATGACTGATCGCTGAGCCCGCTGCAGCCCGCCTGCTCGATCACTGCGCCGCCGGCCAGGCTCTTGCCCCTGACCTGGAGGCATTTACCGCTGAGCGCGTTGCGTAGCGAAAAATAGCCGCCCGTTCGCGCGAGCGCCCAGAAGGTCTGATTGGCCGCGTCGGAGCAGGCGTACTGCTGCATTTCGGCGCCGTTGTCGACGCCGAGACCCACTGCGTCGATGCAGCTCCCCGGCGCACTCAGGGGCCGCAGCGAGTACGCGGTGTTGTCGACCAGCGCGGGGCACGCCGCGTCTGGGTTCGCGCCATCGCAATTGGGCACCGAGCACACCGAATTCACACAAGAGCCGGTCTTGCAGTCTGCGCCGGTTCGGCAACCGTAGCCCGTCGCGCACGGCGCGCAGCTGCCACCGCAGTTGAAGTCGGTCTCGTCACCGTTGCACGCGAGATCGCTGCAAGAGGGCGCCTGGCAGTCTTGATTGGTGCAGATGCCGCTCGCGCAGTCAGTACCCATCAAACAGTGTCTGCCCGTGGTGCACGCCTCGCACACGCGCCCCCCGCAATCGATGTCCGTTTCGTCACCGCTGATGCTGTCGTCTTCGTCACAGCTCGACGCGGCAGCGGAGATGCCCGCTGTGCCCGCACTGGCGGTTACGGGTGACGTGCCGGCTCCGGCCAGCACAGGTTCCGTGCCGGCGTTGCCAAGCGCGGGCGATTTGCCCGCCGCTGCCCCTGAGCCGGCTGAGCCGCCCGTGCTGCCCGCGCCGGCTATCGCCGCACCTCCGCCTCCGCTCGGCGCATCTTCGCCTTGCTGCAGGTAGGCGAGGGAATGGACGGAGCAGGCGCCAATCAGCGTCGAGGCCACGGCCAACAGGATTCCTGCTTTCAAAACCGAGCACCGTAGCTGGCTTGGATGCTGCTCGGACTGGCGACCACGGTCACCGGTAGCGCTCCCGTTGCGGTCGGTTCCGAACCAGGGCGACTCAAAAAGAGATACGCCGCCGCTGACAGCGAGACGAGCCCGACTCCGAACGAGATGTTGCTCGCCAGATACTTGGCGCGCACCGGCTCGACCTGAGCGTCAGTACAATTCGGCGAGCAGCTGTGACGAAGATCGAGCTCGTTGCTACGACCCCACACCGCAAGCCCTGCCCCCGTAGCGACGCTCGCTGCTCCGACTCCGAGCAATACCCACGGCAGTACTCCTGGGCCCGAGCTACTCGCAGCCGTGGCTCGCTTTTCCGATGGCTCGCGCGTGGTCGCGGTCTTGGTGAAACCCGATGGCCGCGCTGCGGCGGTGGGCGCAGGCGCCGGGCTCGCGAACTCGACTTGAACCAGGCGATCCTTGTTTCCGGTTTGGATCCGCGCGTGCTGAACGATGACGCTGCCATCGCTGGCTTCGAAGCGGAAATCGTATTCCCCGGGATCGATCTCGATGGCCTGGGAATTTAGGCGTTCGAGCAGGACTCGCCCCGCCGTGGAGACGCGCACGTTGCTCAGTTCTCGAGTGCCGCGCTTGGCGGAAAAAATGACCGACGGTTGTTCGGCCTCGAGCTCGTTGAACCAGCGCGCGCAGTCCCTGCGGATGAATGTCGGACAGTCGTCGCGTCGACAGCGCTCGAACTCGAGCCGGGCGCTACTCAGGGCGCCTGCGCTGCGTTGCTCCTGAGAATCCTCGTAGGCCCGCGCGCATTCCTGAACCGCGGGGTTCGTCGGCGCGTCTTCGCCTTGGGCGAACGCTCGATCGCCGAGGCTCACGCTCAGCGCCAGAACGACGCCGAGCGAGCAAAGCCCACGGCTCACAAACATTCGAACCGCACACGACGCACGCCCAAGGCGTCGATTCGAAAAGGCGGATCGCAATCGACCGACGGGGCGGGCACGGGCTCGTGGTGGTGCGTGGCTTTGACGGAGACGGGGCTGCTCGACTTGAGCTGCAGTGCGCGTGGCGCGGTGGGCAGCTCATCGAGCTGTACGATCGGAACCGAAGTGGCCGCGGTTGCTGGCGCACTCACGCTGGCGCGGGCACTTGCCGTCGCGACGGGGGGGGCCAGAGGCGTGCTGGTGGGCGCTTTGGGTGCGACGGAAGGCGCCCTGAGCTCGCGGTTGAATGACGCGGGGCGCGCGCTGCTGGCCGCAAAGGTCGCAATCGGGCGGCGCGAGGACACGACTCCGATGATCGTCAACGAGCACGCGATCAGCACAAGGCCGACGCTTGCGACGTACCGATGCCGTCGTGGTGCCTGCACGTGGGGCGTGAGCGAACGCGTGGTGCCGCCCGTGCTAATCGAGACGCTTTTGGTTTCCCAGTGTAGGTCGGCCGCTGAAGCTTCGGTCTGCGGCAACTCTACGAACGTCTTGTCGTCCCACTCCGGCACCGGCTCGGAGAGCGGACCCTCGCCCGCCTCAGCGACGTCGATCCCTTCCAGCTCCCGTAGCGCGGCCAGGCGTTGCGAAAGCCCTTCGGCGGCCGTGCTGGACACCCACGCACTGACCTCCGCGCGCGTCGCTTCTCCGCCCGCGGCGCGCAAGGCATCGGCGAACTCTGCCGCGGACTGGTAGCGCCGCGCGCTGTCGCGTTCGAGCGCTTTCAAGACCACGCAGTCGAGTTCGGTCGAGATCGACGGATTCTTGCTGCTCGGGGCAGGGATCGGCGCGCTGAGCACGCGCTCCACCGACTTTGCCATGCCTTGCACCGCGAACAAGCGCTGCCCAGTCAAACTCTCCCAGAGCACGACTCCAGCCGAGAACACGTCCGTGCGTGCATCCAAGGGTAGGCCACGGACCTGCTCGGGAGACAAATACGAAAACTTGCCCTTCACCAGCCCCGGACGAGTGATCTGACTTTGCGACTCGGCCTTGGCGATTCCAAAATCGAGCACGCGCGCAACGCCATTGTCGCCCACCATGATGTTCTGCGGCGACACATCGCGATGAACGATGTTCAGCGGTTGCCCACCAACGCTCGCCGTGTGCGCCGCGTGCAAACCATCTAGCGCATCACCGAGAATGCGTTGAATGACGCCCAGCGGAAACGGAGTACGTTGCTTGCGTGCCAGCCGAATGAGCTGCGCCAGCGTTTCGCCTTGAACGTACTCCATGACCAAGAGCAGCTCGTCGTTCTCGACCACTACGTCGAGCGAGCTGACTACGTTGGGGTGGCTGATCACGGAGGCCAACCGCGCCTCGTCGATGATCATCGATAAAAACTCGGGATCGGCGGCAAATTGCGCGTGCAAGCGCTTGATCGCGACAATCTTCGAGAAGCCCGCGGGTCCGAGCAGGCGCCCGAGATGGACGGTGGCCATGCCCCCGGATGCCATCTCGCTACAGATCACGTAGCGCCCGACTCTGCGACGACTAGAGCTTCGCGGAACGGGCCCCATCATCGGTAAGCCCACTTTAGCATGCGCCCCAATGCGCTAACTATCAGCGTGCTAGTTTGGTGAGACGTGTGCGTACGCGCGACTACACGATACAACGGCTGATTCGTCGAGCGTCTCCGTACGAGACTGATTGGGATCGGCGCGCTCATCTTTCGGGATGCCTGCTCTGTTTGTTGCTCGATGCCAATCGTGACAGTCAGAAAAGAACACCCGAACGTTGGCTCAGAGAACGAGAACCACTGAACCTCTCGTCGATGCCGAATCTCTCGACATCGACGCACAGTTGCCGACTGCGCAGGCGCACAGCAGCTCGGCCAGCGCCGCTGGCCAGCCGGACTGATACGGGTTTCGAGGCCTGCTCGTTCCGGTAAATTGCGCCAGTCTCGCGATTTCCCTGGCGAGCGCCTTCGGCGTTGGGCACGTTGATCCAGCGTGCTTGCGCGGTGGCAGCGATTATCGATCTGGATCTGCAGCGCTCCGGTGCTTTTGGCTGGCTGCGGGACCGACATCGCGCAGACCGCGGTCTCCCAACCTTCGGATCCGCTCGATTGTAGGTCAGTGACGGCGGAGCTGCCGGATGGCTTTGTTTCCGGCGCTGGCACCGAGCCTGTCTGGAAGTGGCAGGGTGAGGGCTACGGCGCCGAACAAGGCCCCGGTTTGTTCGTGGCGGCGCGCGACGTCTTCCGCGTTTACCTGAACGAACAACTGGTGGTGGAGAGTGCTACCCCGCGCGAGGCGCTCTTCGTTCCGCTGACTCTGCTGCCGGGAGACAATGCACTTACCGTCGTCGTCAGCGCCGAGCAGGGCACGCCCGCAGCCGTGCTTCAGCTGGATGAACTCGAGCGAAGCTACCCGAGCGACACCAGTTGGAAGATTTCTCGAGCCCCGAGCGCGGGCTTCGGCAGCACCGAGTTCGACGATTCTGACTGGCCGGATGCGACGGACTTGGGCGTGCTCGGCGCGCTTCCCGGCTGTGATCCCAACAATTTCCCGAAGGATTCGCAGGCTCGTTGGCTGGGTCCAGCGTCGGGCGGGGCGCCCACCGTGGTGCTGCGGAAGGTCATTCACATCGCTCCGCTGGGTTATGGCGCGGCGGCCACGGGGGGCGCCGGGGAGCCGCCCACGCTGGTCGACAATTGGCAGGATTTCGAGGCCTTGGCCTCGGACCCAGAAGCGCCTGCCGTGATCGTACTCGCGGAAGGTGTGCACGATTTTCGCGCGGCAGCGCGCGAGCAAATGGCCTGTCCCACCGTGTGCCCCAACGACGCGAGCAAGACCGAGTACTCGTTGCTGACCACGAGCGAGACTTGCGAAGCGGGCCTGGTGACCCGCACGCGCAACGAGCAGCGGCTGCTGCTCGGTTCGAACAAGACCATCGTCGGGCTCGGCCGCGGCGCGCAAGTGCGCGGGGTGTCGTTCGAGTTCGGCAGCGCGCGCAACGTGATCCTGCGCAATCTGGCGGTTTATGACGTAAATCCGGCCCTGATCGAGGCGGGCGATGCGTTCGGTCTGACCCAGCCGAGCCAGGTTTGGATCGATCACGCGACGACGAAGTGGATCAGCGACGGCTTCAACGACGTGCGTGCCGGCGCGCAGGGCATCACGCTGTCTTGGCTGCGTTACGACGGAATCTCACCGAGCGAGTGCTCCGGGCAGCACATTCGCACGGCCGACATCACCGGTGCGACGGTCACGATTCACCATTGCTTCTTCGATCACGTGCAATCGAACTCGCCGACCGTACGGGATGGCGCGCAAGTGCACTTGTTTGCCAATTTGCTGAGCGACAATCCGGGCATCGCGGTGGACGCGCTGTGTGGCGCGCAGGTCTTGCTCGAGGGCAACACCTTTCAGCGCGTGAACACGCTCACCGCGCGTCCGAGCTGTGCGGACGACATGCCGGTCGGCAGGATCGACGCTCCGGTGGGTTCGAACTACTACGGGCCCGACGTCGGCTCGCATCGTGGCGGGGATGGCAAGGAACCGCACGACAGCGTGTTCAAGCCGCCCTATGACTACGTGGTCGGCGTACCTCGAGACGAGTGGCAAACCGTGTTCGCGCGCGCTGGCGCGGGCGGACCCTGGGCGTTGCCGCTTTCGCTCGATTGATGGCTCCAATGGCACCGAAACTTCCGACGCTACCGCCGTTTTCGCTGCCTGAGTCGATTTCTGACCGGCCAAAGGGGGCTGCCGCGACTCGCTCATATGGTTGCTGGGCGCGCTGCGGTTTCTGCGATTGATGCGAAATGACGATGTTCTTCACGTTCCCCATTCGTGCGTCGCGCCTGCTGATCGTCTGTGCGCTGTCGTGCGCCGCCGCGTGCGGTTCGGACGACGCTTCGCCGCCGCCCCAGGGTTCCGCGGGAACTAGCCCCTCTGCCTCCGGGGCGGGCTCCGGGGCGGGCTCCGGCGCGGGCGGCATGCATTCGGGTGGCGCGGGCACGGCGAACATCGCTGGTGGTGCGACCGCGGGTGCCAGCAATCCCTCGGATGGCATGGGCGGTTCGCCGCTTGGCGCGGGCGGTGCTGCGGGCGGAAATACCCCCGACGGCGGTGCGGGGCGGGCTGGCGCGGGCGGTTCGCCGGCAAGCAACGCGGGCGCAGCGGGGAGTGTTGCGCAAGCAGGTGCCGGCAACGTCACGCTACCGCCTTCGGTGAGCGCGCTCTTTCCGGCACCGAACAGCAATGGCGTGTGTCTCGACGCGCCGCTCAGCATCACCTTCAGCGCCAAACCAACGCTCGGTAGCACCGGTAAGATCTCGATCTACGCTCAATCGAACCCGAACACGGCAATCGACACGGTCGATCTCGCGATCGACAAGATCAGCGACACCATCGCTGGCCAAGTCCGGAACCAGGTTCGCCCCGTGTTCATCGACGGCAATCAGGCCGTGGTCTATTTCCACCAGCGCAAGCTGAGCGCGAACACGCGTTACTTCGTGACCGTCAGCTCGGGTGCGTTCCTCGATTCCGCAAAGGCAGCCATTGGCACCGTCAGCGGAAGTAGCGCTTGGTCGTTCACCACTGGCGCGGCGGCCACCGCTTCGGCAAGTCTCGTCGTCGACCGCACGGGGGCCGGGCCGCTGTGCACGGTCCAGGGCGCCTTCGACGTCATTCCCGCCAATAATACCGCGGCGCGGACGATCACCGTGAAGGCGGGCACGTATCACGAGATCTTGTTCCTGAACGCCAAGCAGAACATCACCCTCCATGGGGAGGACCGCGCAGGCACGGTCATCGCCTATCCCAACAACGACATGCTGAACGGCGGCACGGCGGCGCGCGCCCTGTTCAGTGCCAACGGGGCCACGGGTCTCGTGATCGAAAACCTCACCCTGTACAACACGACCCCCCAGGGAGGGAGCCAAGCCGAAGCGCTGAAAGCTCAAAGCGACCAGGTGATCTTGCGCAACGCGAACTTCAAGAGTTTGCAGGATACGCTCTTGCTCAGCGGTCGCGTCTACGTGGTGAATTCGTACATCGACGGCAACGTCGATTTCGTGTGGGGCACTGGCGTCACCTACTTCGACCGCTGTGAAATCAAGACGGTCGGGCGCGCGGGTGCCATCGTTCAATCACGGAACGGCGCGGGCTACGGCTATGTCTTCGTCGATTCGAAGCTGACCAGCGACGCGGGCGTCACTGGTCAAATCCTGGCGCGCATCGACGCCAGCGTGTACCCACAGAGCCACGTCGCCTTCATCAATTGTCAGATGAGCTCGGCGATCGCCGCCAAGGGTTGGACCATCACTCCGGCGGGTGCAGCGACGGGCAGCTTGCGCTTCTGGGAATACCAAAGCACCGATGCCAACGGCAACCTGCTGAACGTGAGCGGGCGCGATCCGGCCTCCAAGCAAATCACGGCCGCCCAAGCGGCTACGATGCGCGATAAAGCAGCCGTGCTGGATGGCTGGAATCCTCAATGATTCCAAAGCGTACAATCAGCGCGCCCGCCGGTCTCGCGCGCTTTCCCCAAGACCGCCTGAGCGACGCGCAGCTGGTGCACGAAGTAGCCAATGGTGATCGCTCGGCGTTCGGTGTGATCTGGGACCGCTACGGCAAGCTGGTGCGCGGCGTGGTGTTCGGCGCAATCGGTCCGGACAGCATGAACGAAGATCTGGTGCAGGACGTGTTCTTGGCCTTCTTTCGTGGCGCCAGGAGCATCCAAGACGGCGCCGCGCTGCGCGCGTACTTGGTCGGCGTGGCGGTGCGAACGGCTACCAGCGAGCTGCGGCGCCGCAAGGTGCGGCGTTGGGTCGGCCTGTCCGCGACCGGTGAGTTACCAGAGCTCCCCGTTCTCGCCGAGGATAGCGAGGGACGACAAACACTGCGAGCGCTGTACCGCGTCTTGGATCAGCTGAGCGATCGGCGGCGCATGGTGTTCGTGCTGCGTCACGTGCAAGGCCTCGAGCTGCTCGAGATCGCGGCCGCGCTCGAGATCTCCGAATCTACCGTGCGTCGAGAGCTGGGCAAGGCTCAGCTGCAACTCGCGGCGTTGGCCAAGCGCGAGCCGGCGCTCGACGAATACCTGAACTTGCGCGATGCAGCGCGAGGTGCTCAATGAATCAACCCGAACACGAACGAACGCTGGCGGCGGAGTTGGGCGCTCTTTTACGGGAAAATATCGAGCAAACCACGGTGGACGAAGCCGCGTCGCGCGCGCGCTTGCTTTCGCGCGTGTCTGCCGTCCCCCGAGCTCCCCGCCTGAATCGCAAATGGTGGCTTGCCGCACCGGCGCTCGCCGCTGCCGGCGCGCTGATCGTCTGGTGGCGAACCCCGAACCGCTTGAGTTACGAGATCGTCGGCTCCACGAAGGCAGATTCGTACGTCAGCGCGCCCAGTGATCGACCTCTGGTCGTGCGTTTCTCGGACGAGACCTTGGTCGAGGTCGAAGCGGGCTCACGCCTGCGCATCGAGGACACCACTCGTGATGGCGCGCGCGTGCTGCTCGAGCGCGGCAGTGCACAGGTGCACGTCGTGCATCGCCCACAATCGCGTTGGACGTTCGCGGCGGGGCCGTTCGACGTGCTCGTCACTGGCACGCGCTTCGATTTGCATTGGAACCCGAGCAGCGAGGCCTTGCAGCTCGAGTTGCGTGAAGGTTCGGTCGAGATCCGCACGCCATTTGCGGCCGCTCCCGTGGCTCTGCGCGGCGGGCAGGCCTTCCGCGCCGATCTGCACGAGCGGAGCATGACTACGAGCGAGCTTGCGAGCGGCGCGCCCACACCGCCCGTCGCGTCCAGCGCGCTGCCCAGCGCGGCGCCGCAAGCCGCGCCGAGCGATCCCTCCGCGAGTGCGGGGGCGAGCTCGCCGAACAGCACGAACCCGGTTTCGCCCACGATTTCCGGCGCCGCGCCGCCAGTTGCCAGCGCGGCCAAAGCCTGGTCGAAGTTGATCGCGTCGGGTGAGTTCAACACGCTGCTCGCGCAAGCCAACGAGCGCGGCATTCCGGCTTGTTTGCAGGCATGTTCGGCTGCGGATCTCGGCGCGTTGGCGGACGCCGCCCGCTACACCTCGAAGACAGACCTCGCCGACCAGAGCCTGCGTGCGTTGCGGGCTCGCTTCATACGCGCGCCCGAAGGGCGTGCTGCTGCATTCTTGCTCGGGCGCTTGCGCGAGGGGCAGGGCGCGGCGAGGGAAGCGCGCACTTGGTATGACACCTACTCCAGCGAATCCCCTGCTGGGCCCTATGCGGCCGAGGCGCTGGCAGGCAAGATGCGTACGGTGTCGAAGACGGACGGACGCGCAGCCGCAGAGCCGTTGGCGCGCGAGTACTTGAAGCGTTACCCGACGGGGGTTCACGCCGGTACTGCGCACGGGATACTGGCCGATCAGTGAGGTCGTTCGGTCGGCATGCGCTGGCCCTGGTCGCCGTTTGCTTGGCGCTGCTGATGAGTCCTCGGGCGAGCGCGCAGCGGGCGGTGCTGGTGGTGCTCGTCGTGCCTCCCGCGCCCGACCAGGTCTTGTCCGAAGCATTCAACCGGCTGCGCGCGGAGCTCGCGTTGGAGGGCTTCGAGACGACGACCGTTGAGCTCGATCCGGCTGCAAACACGCCGGACAAGTTGAGTGAGCTGGCGCGCGAGGCAGGTGCCTTCGCAGGGATCTCGCTGGTGCAACGGGTGGGCACGCCGATCGCCGAGGTGTGCATTGCCGACCGCGTGACGGGAAAAACGACCTTGCGCACGCTCACGTTGGACAAGAAGCGCGATGCCCCGAGCGTGCTCGCGGTACGCACCTCCGACTTGCTGCGTGCCAGTTTGCGTGAGTTTGGCGGCAGCGATCGCCCACCTCCAGAAGTCGCCAACGTCGATCCCAAACCGCCGCCGCCTGCGGTAAAACGATTTGCGTTACCGGCGCCGAAGCATTTTCGACTCGAGGCGCGCGTCGCCGCGCTGGGCTTCATGCAACAGATCGGCCCGGGCTACGGCCCGGCCTTGGCGCTCCGCTATCACTTGGGACAACGTTTCTTGGCAGGTGTCTTGCTGGTGGGGCCCGCGGTCGGTGCCTCACTCGAAACGAGTTCGGGCTCGGCAACGGTACGCCAGGAGCTCGCGCTCGCGCACTTTGCCGCCTCGTTCCTGCAAGCCGGGCCGCTCGATCTAAGAGCCAGCGCGGCGGCGGGCGTGTATCACCTGGACGCGAGCGGCGTAGTGGGTCCGCCGCTGTCCCCGGTCAGCGACCAGGTAACGAGCTTTGCCGGCGGCATCGGACTCGAAGCGAACCTGCGCTTGAGTCCGGTACTGCTGATCGGCGCGGAACTAACTGGTTTTGCGCTCACTCCGCGCCCGGGGATCGCCGTCTCGACCGAGCAATACCTGTTCGATCGCCCGTTCCTCACGCTGAGCTTGGGCCTGGGTGTCGAGTTTTGAAATTGCGTTGCCCCAGGCCTTCGTTCGCCACGGTGCTAGGCTTGGGGCGCGTGATTCGTTCCGCCTTGCTCGCCCTCGCCGCGCTGATGGTGCTCTCCGCTTGCACGGAGCCCAGCGCTGATGGCGGGCCGAACCATCTCGATCGCCAATTCGAGGATTCCGGGCAGAACTTCGCGCTCTCGTTCGACGGCGTCGATGACTATGCGACCAGTGCTACCGCAGAGTTCCCCGACGGTCGGCACGAGCAAACGCTGTCGACGTGGTTCATGGTCGATGCGTTGGCGGAGCGCGTCGCGCTGCTGACTTTGCGCAAAGATTTCGATAGCGGGCTCGAACTCGGCGTGCGCGAGGGCTTGGTCGGTGCGTGGCGCGTGTACGGCGATCGGCAACTGGTGATCGCCAAGAACGCGATCACCACGGGCAGCTGGCACCACGCCGCGTACACCTTCGACGGCACCACGAATCAGCTCTATGTCGATGGCGCACTCGTCGCGAGCTCGACTGATTTGCCCGACAAGCGCACCCCGACCACGAGTTGGCTCGGCACGCTGGACGGCACGCGCGATCTGTTCGCGGGCCGCATGGATGACGTGCACGTGTTCGAGACGGCGCGCGCAGCCGAGCAGATCGCGGCCGAATTTGCCGGAAAATTCGCGGAAGGCGGGCCCGGCTTGGTGCTCGATCTGACCTGCGATGAAAGCGCGGGCAGCGTGATCTTCGACCACTCCGAGCGAGAGAACGACGGGCAGCTCGGGGACGGCGTGTTGCGGCGCATGCCAGAGCGCGTGCGCGCAAACCTACCACAGAGCGATCACTGACTCTGAAGTAGCGTGCCGTCGCGTGTGACCCGCGTCAGGCTGATGGCCGCGTCATCCAGGTACAGAACGGGTGGCGCGGGCTGAATGTCTTGGCCGATGTTGCACGGGTTCCAAATCACGTCGTCCGAGCCGGTGGTGCGACGATCTTCGAGATCGTACACCAAGCGATCGTCGAGCCAGACCAAGATGCGGCCCGTTTCGTCGCTGCGCGGGCTGTAAAAGACCTCGATTTGGAACCAAGTTTCGATCGGCACGAAGGCGGGCGGGTCGGCCAGGGGCGCTTGCAGATATGCCGGGTCGTGGCTGAACACGTAGAGCACGACTTGCCCGCCGGGCAGCGTGCGCAAGTTGAGATCATGACCATGACTGATGGCGGTGGGATCCGAGTCCAGCCGCGAGCGGAACTTCTGAATCGTCCATTGTGAGTTGGTTTGATACAGGCGCGGCAAGTAATACCAAGCACTGTAGTAGGCGTCCGGCGGCGACAGCAGCTCACGGAACGTGCCCGGCCCCTCCGAGTCGCTCATGGCCAAATCGGTCATCTCGATCGAAAATTGGCCGCTGTGGGCGGGGCCGTCGGCAATTTCCACGGTTCCGTCGCTGGTGTTCTTCTGCAGCAGGCCGCCTTGGGTGCCTGCATACCAATCTATGAGCTCGCCCGACTCGTGATCGGTGGCCCACAAAACGTTGCTACCGATGTCGAGCCTTGGTCCACAGCCGGCCGTGAGGCTGCCGAGCAGCAAGAGCGCGCTGACCCACACGAAGCGCGAGAACACGGAGCGTGAGCAAGAGCGATCGAGCATTTGCTTACAACCCGAACGATACGCCAGCAGCGCCGCCAAGCCAGAAGTAAGGCAGATTTCCGACCACGCCCTGCGGCAACGCGGCAATTTCACTCGGAACGGGTGTGAACCAGACGAAGGCGCCCACGAACGGCGCAAAGTGTGGCCCCAATTGGCGAGCGAGCTGAACGCCCGCGCGCGCCCCGACCTCCGCCGAGCTGTGCGTGCGTTCGGTGAACAAGTTGGTCGCGCGCGCGCGTTGTGCGACCACCAGCAGCCCAAGATCGGCGGCTATCGACCACGCTTCGAAGTCCGAGCGCAAGCGCGCACCCACACTGAACGGCAAGCGCGTGACCTCACCCTGAATGCCGTCCAAGTCGAACTGCGCACGCGACGTGTAGGCGACCGACAACGTGCCCGCGAGCGCGCCGCGACCGAGCGCCACGCGCAACTCTGCGCCGAACGAGTGCATGCTGGGCGCCTCGAGGACCGCGGGCGCGTACGCATACAGCGCGCTCAGTTCGAGGTGCGCAAGCGGCGGCAGAGCGATCGGCGGCTGCGCCGGCACCGGCGCCGGCGCGGGTGTGGGCTTCGCTTCGGGTGGCGGGGGCGCCTCGGGTTCGGGTTCCACGACCGGAGCTACGCCGAGCTCCGGCGGCATCAGCGTCAGCACCGTGAACACCGCCGCGAAGCGCGCACGGCCGTCGCATTCGCGCGCCGGATCGGAGTAGCTCTTTTTGACCGACGCGCCTTCTTTCCAAACCGTGACGCGGTAGCTATCGCCCAAATCTTCCAGCTCGACACGCACGCCTCGTGCGAGCAGCGCGTGACGCTCGGGCGGGATCAGGCTGAGCACCGCCTGCTGTACCGTTTTGGGATCCGGGCACTCGCTGCTGCCAAAGACGAACGGCGCGGGCGGCTCCGGGAGCTCCCTTTTCTCGGACACTTGCCCCCACACGGGCGCCGCCCACGCCACCAGGCACAGGCCGAGAAGGCGGGCAAAGAGCAAACGCTGGAAGCGAACACGCATGGCAGTGCGGACCGGAACAGGATACCCTGATTGGAACGGCAAGCGTCCCAAGATACGGATTGGTCTGGGCACTTTACCTTTTCAGAAAGGTTCGCTTGAAAGAGCCCCTTGAAACAGCGATGCCCGGAACTAGCCAGGCCAAGCAATGGCTCGTGGAAAGCGCGGAGAAAGCGGTCGTAGAGACCGCTGCTTCGGGCGCTCCGCTGGAATTTCGGGCCATCTACGAGCGCTGGTTCGCGGAGGTCTCGCGTTGGATTCGAGCCATGGGCGGTCCCGAGGCCGAGCGCGAAGACTTGGTGCAGGACGTGTTCTTGGTCGTGCATCGCCGCTTGCCTGATTTCGACGGCCAGAACGTCGCCGGCTGGCTGTATCAAATCGCCCGTCACCGGGTGCGGGATTTTCGACGCCTGCTCTGGGTCAGGCACTTGCTGTTCGGCAGCGTGCCGCTGTCCGAGAGTCTCAGCAAAGGCGGCGCATCGCCCGCTGACGCACTCGAGACGAACGAGAAGCGCGTGCTGCTCGAGCGCCTGCTGGCCAAATTGAACGAGTCCGAGCGTGCCGCGGTGGTGCTGTTCGAAATCGACGGCTACAGCGGCGAAGAGATCGCCGAGATCCAAGGCGTGCCCGTGAACACCGTTTGGGCGCGCATCCACAAGGCACGCAAGAAGCTGAAGGCCTCGCTCGCCAAGCACGAGAGCAGCGCACAGAAGAGGTCCGGATGTTGAAACGCCTAATCGACCAGAACCGCCTTTCTGGCGGCGATGACGGCGATCGTCAACTGTCGGAGCTGTTCTCCTCGGCCGCGCCGTTCGAGGTCGATCCCTTTCGCAAGCGCCGGATCTTGGTGCGTTTGGAGCGTGGCGAAAAGCTCGGCGGTCGCGCCGCGCGCTTCTGGCTACGTCCGATCGTGATCGCAACTTTGCTGGTCAGCGGCACCGCCATGGCGGAGCTCGGTCACCGCTATGTTTTGCATGGTTCGGGGTTCTTGGGTTTGAGTGGGGCGCCCAGCGCAACATCGTCCAAAGTCGAAGTCACGCCGCGCCCTGCGCCGCGCAAGCCCTCGCTCAGCGCGCCGAACGAGCTCGCGCCGGCCGTGCCTGTCGAGTCTGTCGAGTCTGTCGAGTCAGAGCCCACGCCCGCCGCTGCCGCGCCGGCCGAGCCTGCCTTGCCGGAGCCCGCCAGCAGCGCCGCTCGCTCCGCGCTCAAGAACGCTCGTTCGCGCCCCGAATCGAGCGAAGACGCGACGCACGTCGTCGAAGCCATTCAAGCGCTGCGCACCGAGCGTAACCCCGCGCGCGCCCAAGCGCTGTTGAACGACTACCTCAAGGCCAACCCGCGCGGCACGCTCTCGGGTGACGCTCTGGCGCTATCGATCGAAGCCGCCTCCGCTCAGCACGATCCGCGCGCCGCGGAGTACGCGCGGCGCTACTTGGCGCTGTATCCCAAGGGCAAATATCGCGATTTGGCCAAGCGCGCGCTCGACGCGCAACGTTGAGCGCAGCGCGGCTTTCTTGCAAAGAGTTCACTTCTTACACGAAGTGAACTCTTTGCGGCGCGCACCATCTCACTTCACGGTGATCGCGGGCGCGGGGGGCGCTGCCATGCCGCTGCCGATGTGGAAGCCGGTGTGCGGCGGCTGGTTGTACGCGGTCTGCTCCGACGTCACCTGCATACGGTATTGCGGGTCGTGCATCAGCGTATAGATGCGGCGCGTGGTCACGGCGGTCGTGGTGTAGATGCGCAGCGAGCTGCTGTCCGTCGCGCGCCAGACCACTTCTTCGCGCCAATCACCGTACAGATCGGCGGTCAGCGTGGGCGTCGACTTCGTGCCGTTGTTCGAGGTGAAACCGGTCGCCGTCAATAGACGGCTGGTCGTGCCCGCTTTGTACTTGTCGATGTGATTGGCGTCCTCGAGCTCGCGCGTCTCGTCGCCGTCCCACCAGACCAAGAAGTTCGTCGAGCCCGGCGCTGAGCCCACACTCATGTTGGTGGTGGCGGAGAGCAGCCCCGTCGTGCTGGACGACCACATTTCTGCGCCTGGGTTCGCGCTATCCACGTCTTCTGCCACGCAGCGGCCGGTGTCGGCGCCGTTTACCGGGCCTTGCTGGATGATGGCGCAGGTCTTGCCATCACGCAGGTGATAGGCGGGGTGATCGCCGTCTTCGTTGCACATGAAGAACTCGAGACCAGGCCGCGACGGAATCAAATCCCCCGCGTGGATAGCGTCGCCATGATTGAACCCGGTCGAACACAAGCCCGCGCCGGTGTTGTCGATGGTCGCGGCGCCGTACATGATTTCCTGGCCCGCATCGTCGTCGACGTTGGCGACGGTCATGCTGTGCGAACCTTGTCCGGTGTAGGGGTGGCCAGCCGCGTCTTTTGGGGTGGCGTCGCTGTCGAATTTCCACAACTTGGTCAGTTTGCCCTCGCGCCAGTTCCAAGCGCTGAGCGTGGCGCGCGTGTAGTAACCGCGCGCCATCACGAAGCTGGGCAAGCCAGTGGCATCGAGGTACGCCGCGGTGGATAGAAAGCGATCGACGCGATTGCCGTAGTTGTCACCCCAAGAGTTCACCGTGCCGCGCGCTTGGTCGAAATCCACCGTCGCCATTTCCGCGCCGGTCTGGCCGTTGAACACCGTCAAGTATTCCGGACCGGTCAAGATGTACCCAGACGAGTTGCGGTAGACCATGCTGTCCGTATCGTTGGCGGCCGGCCCGAGTTTCAAATATTGGCCCGTGCCATCTTTGGTTCCGGGCGCGGTTTTTACGGCCATTTCGGCCTTCCCATCGCCGTCGAAGTCGTACACTACGAATTGCGTGTAGTGCGCGCCGGCGCGAATGTTCGGACCCAGGTCGATGCGCCACAACCTGGTGCCGTCGACCTTGTACGCATCCATGAACACGTTGCCGGTGCAGCCGTCTTGCGAATTGTCCTTCGCGTTCGAAGGATCCCACTTGAGGAAGATCTCGTACGTTCCGTCACCGTCGGCGTCACCGGGGCTCGCGTCGTTCGCGCTGTAGGTATAGGCCTCGCTCGCCGTCGGACAGGACGCGGGCGTGGTTCCGCCGGCCGGCACTTGCAACGGGATGGTCAGATATTGTTGAGGCAACACCTTGGCCGTCTCCGACACCGCCCCTTCGACGCCGCCGATCACCGGCCGCACCGTGTACGTCGACGCACTCGTGCCCGCGCTGTCCTGATAGTTCGTACTGTTCGTCACGCTCGCGACCTTCATGCCGTCGCGATACACGTTGTAGGAAACGTTGGCCGGCGTGGTCGCGTCGTACTCGAAGCCGAACATGCGCCAGCCGACGTACACGCCGCTGTCGGCAGTGACCGCGACCAACCCGCGGCTCAGCCGCTCCATGCGATAAAATCCGGTGCCGCCCGTATTTCCGCCATTGCTCGTCGCGCCAGCGGAGCCCGCTGCGCCAACCGCCCCCGCGGCGCCCGGCGCTCCCGCGCTGCTCACCCCCGCTCCTCCCGCGACACTGACCGAGCCAGCAAGGCCAACACCCGCCCCCGCGCTGTTCGCCCCGGCGCTCCCTGGCGCGCCCCCGACGCCTGGCCCGCTGCCCGCGACTGCCGCGGCGCCGGCTCGATTTGCCGATCCCGAGCTGTTTCCTGGCCCGCCGCCGTCGCTTTGCCGGCCTCCGTTCGAGCCAGGGGGACCAGACGAGACATCCGAGCCCGAGGAGCCACAAGCCACGACCCAACCAAGGACTGATACGACCGCCAGCCGACGATGCGTGATTGCGGCACCAAGGACGTTCTTCATTAGCGATAGTCAGGGTCCGTAAGAGGAAAAACTTGTCTCGATTGCGGCGAGACAAGGCGCGCAGGCATTGTCCCCTGATCACAGGTGATCGGCGGTAATTGGAGCATGCGAAACCGAATTTACCAACGCGCGACGAGCCTCGTCCGCGCAGCTGTCTGTGCGGCCTGTTTTGTCGGCTGTTCGAGCCCGAGTGGCGGGACCGCGGAGCAGTCTGGCGGAGCCTTCGGTGCCCTGGCCGCGGGCAGCGGCAATGCACTCGGCAATGGCGGCTCGAGCGCGGGCGCGCCCTCCGCGGCAGGCGGCAGCGTAGCCGTCGCGGGAGCGTCCGGCGCCATGGGCAGCGCGGGCGGTTCGGGTGCAAACAGCGCGTCGGGCGCGGGCGGCGCGGGCGGCGCGGGCGGCGCGGGCGGCGCGGGCGGCGCGTCGAGCAACGGCGGCATGAGCAACCACGCGGGCGCCAGCGCCAGCGGGGGCGCGAACTCCAGCGGAGGCGCGGCGGGCGCAACCAACCTGCCCGCGGTCAGCGTGTACATCGCCGGTGATTCGACGGTCTCGGAGTACAACCTCGGCCAAGATCCCAAGTCTCAAGCGGGCTGGGGGCAAATGTTGAGCTCCAACTACGGCACGAAGGTCAAGGTGCTGGACAAAGCCATCGGCGGACGCACCGCGCGGCACTTCATTCAAGAAGGCGCACTGGCCGCCATTTTGAAACTGATCCAACCTGGCGACTACTTGCTGGTGCAGTTCGGCACCAACGACAGCAACACGACTGCCAAATACACGATCGACGGCGTCGAGTATCCCTACTTTGCTGCCGCCGACAGCGATTTCAAAACGTACTTGCAGCAATACATCGATGGCGCGCTCGACAAAAAAGCGATCCCCGTCTTGATCACGCCGCCGCCGCGCAACTCCGCCTACTGCAAGGGTCCACGCTCGCTCGGCAACTACGGCCAAGCCATGATCGACCTGGGCAAAGCCGACAACGTTGCGGTGGTCGACCTAGGGCTCAAAACTCACGCGCACCTGAGCGCGATCTGCCCGAAGCCCACCACTGGCGAACAAGAGACGTTTTTCAAGGTCAACGCCGACGCCAGCATCGACGGCACTCATTTTCAGCAAAATGGCGCGCGAATCATGGCCGGTTTCGTCGCCGATGGCATCGACGAAGCCAAGCTCGGGCTGAGTGCCTATCGCCAACACTGACGACGTTCACTTGAGGTAGGCGGCGAGGCCGATGTTTTGGTCTCGCAGCGCCTTGGCGACCAGACCGGCGATCTGCACCGCGCCGGGGGTGTCGAAGTGAGTATGATCGTCGCAAAAGAACGTGCCGACCGCGCCCGTCGTCGAAGCGCTCACGTCACTGCCGCCCGGGATTGGACAGAAACCGAGCGATTGGTAGAGCGTGGTGCTGAGCAGATTCAAGTCGATCACCGGCACACCGAATTGCGTGCCAGCCTCCTTGGTCGCGGTCACGTACGGCTCTCGCGTGCCTTTGCTGACCGTGCTGCCGCTGCAGGCGATCTGGCTCACGGGCGTGACGAAGATCGGCTGCGCGCCGCGATCTTTCGCTGCCTGTGCGAGTAGCCCGTAGCTGGTTTTGAAAGCGCTCGCCCCGACGTGGCGTGGGCACGTGGAATCGCCATCGTTGATGCCGAATTGAATGAACAGGTAATCCCCGGTTTTCATGCCGGTCAGCATCGCCGTCCAGCGCGCTTGAATGGTGGGATTGCCATTGGCGTCCTTGCCCAGATTGCACTCACCCGCGCTGTCTTTCGTGTCCTGCACGTCATACAGCCAGGTGCGTACGCTGCGACCGCCCACCGCGCTGTTGGTGACCGCGACCTTGGTGTTGAACAGCGCCTTGAATTGGCCGCCCCAACCAATCGGACAAGAGCTGCCATTGGCCACTGTGGAATCACCTGCGATCCACACCGTGAGGTTCGACTGGGTGCCGCTCGAACCACCAGTGCCGCCAGTGCCGGCTTTGCCGCCGGCGGCTGGCGAACCTCCAAAGGCCGAGCTTCCGCCCACGCCTCCTGTCGCGGCCCCTCCTGTCGCGGCCCCGCCTGTGCCGCTGCTCGCGCTGCCCGCTTGCGAAGCGGTGCCCGCCGCGGCGGACTGTCCGGCAATGCCGGTGCCGGACGACCCGCCCGCGCTCGCGCCTGCGCCGGGCGACCCCGCGGCCGCGCCAGCATTCACGGCGCCGCCCCCGCCACTCGTGCTGGCTCCTGCTGCTGCCGCCATTCGCCCGCCCTCTGCGGTTTGCGAGCCGGAAGGCCCGGATTGATCCGAGCCACAGCCGGCAAAGACGCTGGAAAATACCGCTGCCAGCAGCACGCTGCCGGGTCGTCGTGGAGAGGAAGGGATCATCACTGAGCTTAGGGCAGAAGCGCGGTCCAGCTTTTCAAGGTGCGGCTTTGACCGCGGGAGCCGCGGCATAAGCGACACCGAGCGGGGTCAGCGCGCCAACGTCGTCGTTCAATTCACAATTGGTCGTCCACGGGTACCAGGCATAGCGCTCCAGGCGGGGGTGTTTCGCGAACACCGCCAGCGCGCCCTTGTAGAAGGCGAGCACGCCTTCTTTGGTCGGTGCGCTGTCGTGCAAGCACGACCACTCGGTGAGCCAGATCGGCCGATTACCGGCGAAGCCTTCGGCGTACTTGATGTAGCTCTCGAGCTCGGAGGCGCTCGCATTGCACGAGCCCGCGTTCCAGCCGTACCAGTGAATGGCAATGAAGTCGTTACGCAGCGTAGGATCTGCAGCAAGCTTCGCCATGTAGTCTTTGAACCATGCCTGCCCGGTGCTGTTGGCCTGCGTGGCGGGGGTGCCGACCTTCAGCGTCGCCGCGTCGAAGCCGGGCAAGAGCGAGAGCGCGGTGCTGGTCGATAGGTTTGCTTGCCCGGTGTTGTCGGGCTCGTTGAAACCGAGCACGTAGCCAAAGCCCTTGTTCACCATGCTCGCGATCGCGCTCTGAATGCCCGAGGCCGATTGTTCGGCGCCCGTGTGGCCCCAGATCATCGGCACGAACTCGCCGCCCTGGCCATCTTTGCAGGGCTCGTTCTCGCTCTGCATCCAGTTGTAATACCAGGAGACGTTCAGCGCGGTTCGGGCCGCGCATGGTGAATTGGCAACGCCCTTGAATGGTTTGCTGACGCTGCCGCCGCTCCCGCCCGAGTTGCTCCCCGCGTTGCTCGTGGATCCGCCGCTAGGGTTGCCCGTGGATCCGCCGCTAGGGTTGCTCGCGCCGCCGCTAGGGTTGCTCGCGCCGCCGGCTGGGGACCCGCCGCTACTGGGGCTCGCGCCGCTGACATTGCTGCCTGCGCTGCCCAGCGTCCCGCCGGGCGACGCAGTGCTCGCGCCGCCGTCCGTCTGCGGCGCGCCGCTCATGCCCACGCTCGCACCGCCATTACCCACATGGTTGGAGTTGGAGGTAGCGCCTCCGTTGCCCGCGCTTTCACCACACGCGGACAAGACGAGTACGAGCAAGCACGAGGCACTCCTCAGCATCGCGGCTAGGCTATCACGCGGGGTTCGGGCGAGCCGGGCGAAGCTAGACAGGCACCCGAGAGGAAGGACCGCGCCCGACGGCAAAATACGGCAGCTTCCGCGCCGCGTCAGTGACCGAGAACTAACGACACAATCCGACATTCCGACCGCGGACCGCGGTCCGCAATAGGGCCATTCTTGCCGAAAAATTCGGCCTGACGCGCCCTTCGTCCGCGATCGTGTTAGCTTTGAGGACAGTGGACTCGTCCGGATCTGGCTCATCCAAGAACGGCCCCGCGCGGAACCGCCTGCTGCGGCTGAAGATGGGCTTTCGCACCTTGTTGCTGAGCGCCGGCTCGATCACGATTGGTCGCAAATCAACCTGCGATCTGGTGCTCGATGACCCGCAGATCTCGCGCGAGCATGCGCGCGTGATCGTCAGTGACGCGAGCGCTGCCATTCAAGATCTGAGCAGTGGCAACGGGGTTCAGGTGAACGGGCGCCGCATCACCGGCCTGCACCGGCTCGCGGTGGGCGACCGCATCCAGATCGGTGTGCACACCATCGAGGTGATCGGCCCGAGCGACACCGGGCCGACCGTGCACGACGAAAGCGAAGTCACCCGAATCGGCAAAGTGTTGGGGGATTTCGCGGACGAGCGCCCGACCGGCGTGAAGAATCCGCGCAAGCCCTGAGCTGGGAGTCGGCTCAGTTCGATACAGTGGCGCGACGACCCGCGGAGCAGGCATCCCCAGTTGAACGGCGCAATTGTGCGGCGTTTTTGGCGCAGATGCGGCTGATTTTTTATAGATCTCAAAGCGCGCACAAAGATCCGCTGGATTTTTCCAGGGACGAATCTTGTTCGCCTCGGCCGCGCGCAAATGATACCGAATTCAGATGCTGGTCCCGAAGCCGCGTCACGCGTTTGCGCTTGCCCTCCTGGGGGTGATTTTCGTGCTGCCGCTGAGCTCTTGCGATAGCAGTATCGAGACCGCGGCAAGTGGCGGGTCGAGCGGCATGACGATCGCGGTGGGTGGCCGAACCACGGCTGGCTCCGCGGGCGTGCCCCTTTCGGCTTCTGGCGCGCCCACCGTGGTTGCCGGCACGGGCGGCGCTCCCAGTGCGGCGGGCGGCGGCGTTTCGTACGGTGGTGTCGGCGGGCAGAGCGGCGGCGGCGGTACGGGCGGTATGGCTGCGCCGTGCACCGACGTGCAGATCCCCGATCCCGACCACGCGAAGGACCCGTGCTCCATCTGGCCGGAGTACGACGCGGCGAACCCGCCCGGCACGGCGAAGAATTGCGGCGCATCTTGGCTCACCGGCATGGGCTACTGTCTGAAGAGCTGCGGCATCTGCAGCGACGGTTCCGGATCCGGCGGGAATGGCGCGGGCGGGGGTAGCGCCGGTGGGTTCAGCACCGGGCTCGGCCCCGGCCCTACGCTGCCGGACGTCCCGACGTCGAACAAAGTGATGTGGGCGAGCCGCTACTGGGACTGTTGCAAGCCGCACTGCTCGACCAACGGCAACATCAAGTCCTGCGGTTCTGACGGCGTGTCGCAGAACGGTGGCGGCAGCGCTTGCAGCGGTGGCTCCGCGTATACCTGTTACAGCCAAGCGCCGCGCGCAATCGGCGACAACGTATCCTACGGCCACGTCGCCGTGCCGAACCCGCAATGCGGCAAGTGCTACAACATTCAATTCACGGGCACCGGCCAGCACAACATGAACGATCCCGGCTCCAAGACACTCGCCGGTAAGCACATGATCGTCCAGGTCACCAACACGGGCGGTGACGTCGCCGGCAATCAGTTCGACTTGATGATCCCCGGTGGTGGCGTCGGCCAAAACGCCAACACGTGCACCGGTCAGTGGAAGTTGAGCTCCTCGGATCTCGGTCCCACTCAGGGCGGCTTCCTCACGGGCTGCAGCGGCAGCTACACCGAAAAGAAGGAATGCGTCCGCCAAAAGTGCATGAAGCTTCCCGATGGCGATCTGCGAAAAGGCTGCATCTGGTTCGTGGATTGGTACGGCGCCGCGGATAACCCGCAATTCCGCTACCAGGACATCAACTGCCCGAGCGACATCTGAGCCATCACGGTTCTTAACCGGGCGTCTTCTGAGTGGGCGCTCGCGGTCCAGCAGCGCACCTCGCCGCGCGTTGCTGTGCCGAGCGCATGCCGTCAGCCCGCGATCGCGCTCTTCGCGTATTTGATCGAACCGTTGTCATTGAAGTCGGGCGCGAGGGTTTCCGCGTCTAGGCCGAGGGCGACGCCGAGCGTCTTCGCCGCGGCGATGTGCGTGTCGGCGCGCGGAATGTCACCCCCGCTGGCTTTGGACGCGCCGCTCGCACTGTCGATGTCCGAGGCCACGAAGGCGGCGTTGAGCGGGGTGCAGCCACCCGTGACTCCGGGCGCGACGTTCTTACCGATCATGACCATCACCGAGTGATTGCCGAAATGATCGCGCCCGCTGCGGCCCGAGACCTTGGCGGTGCCCGCGAGATCACGGCCGAAGACGTTCATCGTGGCGAAGGTGGCCTTGCCCGGCACCTGCTTGTCGAGCGCGTCGATCACGGCTTGGATGCCCGGGACGCCGCTCTTGTTGCTGGCGTGATCGGTGGTGTCGTACCACTCGTCGTACAGATCCGTGTCGTTGTGATTGTCGCCGCCGAAGCGAATGTGCACCATGATCGCGGGGCTGACCTTGGCTTGCACCAGCGCGGCCGCCGCCAGCGCCTGGCCGCTCACGCCGTCATCGGTGATCGCGCTGAACACGTCTGCCAAGTCGGTCGCGAGCTTGCGGACTTGAGCTTGGCTGTTGTGTAGCGCATCGATGAACGCGATCTGTTCGCGGCTGCCCTGCTCTTTGAACAGGGCATTCAGATCATCCAGGGTTTTGTCGCGCACCTTGCGCAGCGTCACCACGGGATCTTTCATCGAGCCGGTGAGTAGTTGCTTGAGCTGGGTGGGCGTGATGGCGGCCAGCGTGCGGCCTTGAAACGAGATTTGCTCGAGCGCGTTGCCGCCCGCGCCCACCGACACGGGCTCCGCTTGCACCGTGCCCAGACACGGCGCGAGGCGCTTGGCGTAAATCGACGGCCACATTTCTCCGCCGCTGGAGTTGCCCATGAAGCGCATCACTTTCGGGTGATCGCCGTGCACGAGGCCGCCCGTGATGTGGTGGAAGAAGTTCGTGCGTGTGCGCACGCTCTCGGTCAACGTCGACCACACTTGGGCAGCTTTTACGGTCTTGCCGCCGAAGTCGAACGGTGTCGCGGCGAACTCGGCCTGCGCGGGATGAATGATCGCGTTGGCTTCGTATGTGCCCGGCACGTTGCAGGAGATCGGATCCCCGGTGCTGGAGGTGCTGGCCACGAGGAACTGCAGCTTGTCCAGGTTGGCCAAGGCGCAGGCCATGTCCGAGGCGCTGGCCTTCATGGGGTTTGCCAGAAACCACGCGGGCAGCCCGGTGGAAGCAGCGCGCAGGCCCGCATAAAGCGTACCGAGGGCGGAAGCGCGGAGCAGATTGCGGCGATTGATGGGCGTCATGGTTTCCTCGAATCTCCTCAAATGCCCAGCGCGAGTGACGGCGCCGATTGGCAGGCTGCGGAGAACGTCGAGCGCATGGCGTTGGTCGCGGTCGCCCCGCTGGTCTTGGCGTCGTTGAAATGACCCGTGAGCACGCTGACCGCCGCTGGGTGCTTCGGGTCGCTGGGGGGCACGCCCATGAGCGTCGTCACCAGCCCCTCGACTGCGCTCGCGACGTCCGTGCTGCTGAACTTCGCGTTGGCGCCAGAGTCGACCACTTTGGCGGCCACTGCTTCGCACAGGAGCTCGCTCGCCGCGCGGAAGAACAAGCTCGGATCGCTGGGCGTGACGGGAGCCGCCACGCCGCGGCTGAATGAATCCGCAGGCAGCGCGCCCGCCAGGCGATTCATGGCGCTCGTCACCCCGGTGGGCGTGGGCATGGCGATCTCGCAGATGTCCGGCACGGCGAGCCGATTGGCCAGCGCTTGGCAGAATTGATCTCGGCGCATGATGCTGACCGTGGCGCCGTTCTCGCGATTCGTTTCCGTGGCCTCGGCATGGGTGACCAGCGCCGAAGAGAACAACTCAGCGACCAGCACGTCGAATTTGAACTGACTCTGTTCGAACGCGAGCGCGACGCGACGCATCTCCGGATCGGTCTCGATGCATTTGCTGGAATTCGCGAAAAAGCACAGCTTCTGCGTCATTTCCAAGGCAAACCGGCTGACCTTGTTGCCGCTGACTTGCTCATCCGTGACCTGTTGCAAGAAACCGCCGAAGTCGGCCAGCGTCTTGCCGTTGCCGGTGACGTTGGCAAAGCCGAAGCTCGCGGGGCCTGCGCTCTTGCCGCTGAATTGCTTGTCGTTGTAGTCGAATGAGTTGCCCCAGAATTGGCGCAATGGGTCCAGACTCTTGTGGCAGCCGTAGCAAGCCGAGCCGTCGGTAGCGTGCTGACCGTCGATTGCGGTTGCAGTGGGCGGTAGAACGATGGCCGAGTCCGCGTTGGTGTAGCCGAGACCGATCGAGCCTAGCATTGCTTGGTTGGCGGTGACGCGGTGCTGATTGCTGTCGTTCGTGTTCCAAACCGCGAAGAAGGCGGGGGTGCTGAAGAAGCTGACGCGCGGGATCTTCGAATTCAGGGTCGCGCCGGAGGCGCGCAGTCCGGGCAGATCATAAGGCAAGAGCGGGGTGCCGTTCACGATCTTGACCAGCTGCCAATCGCTCAGATCTTCGGCGCTGAAGTAGGGCTTGATCGCGTGCTCCATACAGCCGGCGTTGCTGGTGCACATCGCGTTGTTGTTCGTGTCGCGCGGCATGGAGCCGACGAGCATTTGAAATAGCAGCGTATTTCCGGGGCAAGTCGAGATTTTGGTGCTGTCACCGGCGCACGTGCCGGTGAACTTCCGGCCGCTGCTGGTGGTGGGCGCTTCGTAGCCGAACGTCATGTAGTTCGGGCTGTTCGGGTCCAAGGTTTCGCTGAGCGGCGGGCGCGTGCCGTGGTTGAACTTCCAGTTCATGGTGTGAATGTCGTACGGCGCCTCGATCTGCATGTAGAGGCTCTTCAGCGCCGTGGTCATCATGAACTCGTCGGTGGTGAGCAGATCCGACATCGGTCGACCCTTGCTCACGAAAGCGATCGTCGTCCGCGCGAAGCTCTCCTTCATGTTCCGAAACAGCGTTGGGTACGCGCTGTCCCCGAAGATGTCGTAGGCCAAATCGAAGGCGCCCGGGCGCTTACGCAGTTGAAACTCGAAATCCAAAATCGAAAGCTGCGATTGCTGGAAAGTGTTCTGAAAAAACAGGATCAGCTTCTCTTGGAATTCGGGCGTGCCCATCCAGGTGCCGATCAGCGTCTTCAATCCGCCCGGCGTCTTGCCCGCCGAAAGCTCGGCGTCGGTGGGCGCGAGACCCGTGAGCACGTTCTTCACCTTGCGGATGGCGCTCTCCGAAGGCGGCGGTCCTCCGAAGCCCACCGCGCCGCCATTGTCACCCGGGTCCGAGTTGTACGCCCCGGCGGCTGCGCCGCCGCTCGTGCCGTTGCCCGAACCGGAGCTGCCATTCGCGGACGCGCTGCCACCAGACTCGCCCGGGTCAGTGCCCGCACTCGCCGAGGCGGACGAGCCTTTGCCACCCGCGTGCGAGCAGGCATTCAGGGCAGACAAGGCCAAAGTGAGCGATAGAATCGCGGCCGGCGAGCGTTTCATGGGCTTCCGAGGAACAAGGGGAAGCCACGGCGCGCGTCTTGCCGAAATTACGGTGGGCTAGGTGAATCCGCTCGCGATGATGACTGCCGCGGCAATATCGAGCGCTACCCGAACGAGCTCGAACGAGCCCGAACGAGCCCGACGGGAACCCGGGCGCCCGCGAGTTGCGCTGCCGGATCGCGATCGCCCCCAAAACTCCGAGGGCGAAGTAGCTCAGGCCATCATCGCGCTGAGGGCACCGGTCACGTTGGCTTTGATCGGTTGGGTACCGAAAGCATCGAGGTCTTGGCCGAAGGCTTGCGCGATCGAGACCAAGATTTTGCTGTTGGTGGTGGGTGTGTAGGTGGTCTTGCTTTCGCACCACATGTCCGTGCTCGGACAATCGGCGTTCATCTTCAGGCGGCGGCCCATCTTGAACTTGCCGTTGGCGCCGCCCGCGAGCAGCGTGGGCACGTTGCGCGTGCTGTGCAGGGCGGGGTTACCCATGTCGCTGGTCACGTAGATGATCGTGCTGTCCAAAATCCCGAGCTGGTCGAGCTTCTGCATCAAGCGCGCGACTTTGGAGTAACAGTACTTGTTGAACTTGGCCAGCGGCAGCCAGCTGGCAGCATCACCCGGTTGCGTGATATTGTTGTTGCCCACGGTGGAGGCGTTGTAGATGTGCGCGACCGCTCCGTGGTTGTCCGCGGGCAGCATCAAGGGATTGCTGGCGTACGACAAATCATTCAGGAACAGCGTGCCGAAGCGAGTGACGTCGCAGGCCAAGGCTTGCGCCAGCATGTCGATGTGCGCGTCGGTGATCGCGTCGAAGTACGGCTCGCCGCCGTTGTATTGCTTGAGCTTGGGGAACTTGCTGGCGTCGGGAGCGGCCGGCACCATGCAGGCGGGGCCGGTGGTCGAGCCGCCACCGAGCTGCTTTTCGATCTCTTTCAGCGCGTTCAAGTGCTGGTCGAGCTTTTGTTGCTCGTTCGCGGCCAAGCCGGTGCGCAGGCGCGTGACGTCCCAACGCACGTAGTCGACCACGCTTTGGCCGAGCTTTCGCTTGCGCTCGGCAGCGGCCATGTCGGCCGGATTGGAGCTGACCGCCAAGCCGTCGAACAGCAGATGGAAGGCCGCGACTGGGTCGATGATCTTGGGCAGCGGTGCACCACCATCACCATAGGAGAGGGTCAGGCCGGGATCGGTGGCGTCGTTGCCCACGCCCAGGTTCACGCTGGTGATGCGCGTTTCGCTACCCAGGCCCTTGGTCACCGCGAGGTACTGATCGAGCGATGAGTTGGACGGGCGCCGCGCGCCGCCGTCGATCGTGCTGCCCGTGAGGATAGTGCCGGCCGAATCGTGGCCGTTGGCGTTCGACAAATGATCGATGCCCTCCAGCACGAGGATCTTGTCCTTGAAGCTCTTGCCGTACGTTGCCGCATCGTCGAACGGCTGCAGCGAGCAGTCCTTGTAGCCGAGGTCGAAGGCGGTCTCGGTGTCGCTGGACTTCATTGCCCAGTATTCGGCGGACAGACCGTGCGGGTGATAGATGGTGATGAACTTGAGCGGCAGCGTCTCGCCAGCGGCTTGCGCGACTGAATTCTCGAGCAAGCGCGAGAAGGGCAGAGCGGCCATGCCGGCGCCCATGGCGCGTAGGAAGGCGCGGCGTGTCGGACTGAGTCGTTTCATTGCGCTCTCCGGAGCGTGAAGTTGGGGCTAGTGATGACCGAACGTAGGGCTTCCAAAATGCTGCCTGCGGCGGCCGAGGCAGGCGTCGGATGGGCGGCGTCCGGCGCAGGTGCGGGGACGGTCTTCCAATAGTCGATGAAGGCTTGCTCCGCGGCTTGCACGTCGGTGTTGCTGCGACCGGACGAGGCGCGGAAGATGTTGCGCGCAAAGCACTCTCGCACGCGGTCGCTCTTGGAGAGCGCCTCAGCGAGTTCATTGGAGTCTGCGTAGTCGCCGTCGAAGTCCAGACCCAACGACACGGTCGAGTGGCTGTCGATCGGCTTTCCGTTGTCCAAGCCATTCGCGGGCGCAGCGCCCATGCCGTCGTACTGCTCGAACGGAAAGCCGAGTGAGTCGATCGCGTCGTGACACTTGGCGCACATCGGGTCTTTGGTGTGGACGTCCAACCGTTCGCGCGTAGTTTTGGTCGGGTCCGGCTGCAACGGGGGGACCGTGAGCATCAGCTCCGATGGCGATTTCACGATTTGGCAGCCGAGACGGCGTTGGATGGCGAGGCCGCGCAGCACTGGCGCGGTTTCGCTGGCGTGCGCGTAGACGGACAGGAACGCGCCCTGATTCAAGATCCCGCGTCGCTGGGGAAGCGTGATTTCGCCGTCAGACGAGGCGTTGCCACCGTATAGGGCGGTCAGGCCTTGATCTTGCGTGGCGGTCCAGCTGGCGCCCAGCAGTTCTCCGACCGTGCCGGTTTTCTTCTCGATCAAGCGCTGCAGGAACGCGCCCGTCTCCGCGACCATGGCCGGCTTCAGACCGGCAAACCCGCCATAGACTTGGGTGTCCTTGGCGGTATCCACCAAACGATCGGTACCCAACCACTCTTGAATCACGCGCAGCACCCGCGCGCGCGAAGCCGCGGGATCGGAGCCGGATATCAAGCGTGTAAACACCGCACTGCGTTGCTCGGGGGTATCGAGCTGGCCGTTGCTTGCGGCAGCGATCAGCTCTGCGTCCGGAGGGCCCGCGGTCACCAAGTACGAGAGCGAGCTGGCCGTCTCGAACGGAGTCAGCTTCACCGGACTTTCGGTCGAGCCGTCGCCCACTTCAGTCAGGTACAAGAAGCCAGCCGATTGCAGGACGCCCGTTGCGACCAGCTCGATGCCGTCGGCGTACGTCGCGCCATCGGCACCGACGTGGAACAGGGCCACTAGCTTCTCTACTTCGTCAGCGCCGAGGGGGCGACGAAAGGCGTGCGTTGCGAACGATTGAATGAAAGTCTTGGCACAGGCCTCGCCGCCGGAGGTTTCGTCGGTGCACGGCGCCAGCGTGGTGATTTTCGTGCGGACCTGCGCGGCGAGCTTGCTGGCCGCATTCGAGATTTGCTTCACGAGCACGGAATCGACGCGTTGCTCGTCGTTCACCGTGTAGCCGCTTTGGCGAGTATCGGGCGCGAAGTCAGTGGTGACCGCGTCGCTGTTACCGACCACGGCGCGCGCAGAGTTTTCGTACTCGGCGTTGCTGAGTCGGCGAATGCGCGCGGGCAAGAGCGGCGACGCAGGATCGCCGGTGCTGGCACCGCCCACTGATCCCGCGCCGGAGTTCGAGCCCGAACCGGAACCGGAACCCGCGCTCGAATTGGACCCAGCCGAGCCCGTGGTCGTGTCGCGAGGCTTCGCTCCGTCTGCGAGGCTGCCTTGTACGCAACCCGTTACGCCCACCATCAACGGTAGGACGACGGAGAAAAGTTCGCGCGGAAGCCGCATCACCATAACTTGGTACTTGGCTCAAACTCTGCACACTTGCAACGCATACCAGTGCGGTTGCACGGGGCGTGCAGCACTGGAAAATGGAACCGTCTCGCAAGGAAACGGCAAGCACTTTTACCAGCGAATTGGGCTTGGAAATCGCTGTGTGCGTTCCTGCTACTCGGCGGCATCTGCGCTGCGCCGTTCACCTACGCCGACCTACCTAGAGAGTGATAGCGCGCGACGTCGGCGCAGCACGGCGCCGAGCGCGATCAGCAACGCGAGCGCAGCGCGCGGTGAACGGCTGGCCTTGGGTAGCGCGCAGCTGCACCCGCCATCGTTCGCATTGGAAAGGCTGTTGCTCTCGCCCGCGCTCGCGCTGCCTGAGCGGCCGCCGTTCGCGGTCGAACCGCCCGCGCCACTCGTCGCAGCGAGCGAACCCGCGCTGCCCGCTGCTCCGCCGACCATGGCCGCGCCCGCGCGGCCCGCGGTGCTCTCGCGCGCACCACCGTCGCCGGCGCTGCCCGCGAGGCTCCCGCTGGCTCCACTCGAGCCGACGCCGCCCGAGCTCGATCCGCTCGATCCGCTCGATCCGCTCGATCCGCCGTGATTCGCTCCGCCCGCTCCGCCCGCTCCGCTCGTCGTGCCTCCGCTGCCTCCGAGCGCGTCGTCCTCACGCAGCACGGTGCCGTGGCGTGCCACGCCGGACAAGCCGGGAACGGTGGACGAGCTCGACCATTTCGTCAGATCGGTGCTGCTCGCCTGCAGGTAGCCGCAGTTGCCGTAGCAATCCATGAACAGCCGCCATTGACCGTTGTCGAGTTGGAATAGTGCGGGCCCCTCTTTGCCGGATCCCCAACCCGCCCAGTCGCCGGTGCCCACGAACGTCCACGGGCCAGTCAGCGCGGAGGCGGTGGCATGCTCGATGAACTTGCTGGTCTCGTTCTTGGTGAACGCATGATAGAGCGCGCCGATCTTGACCACGAAGGTATCGATGTAATTCGGTCCGATGCCGAGCGGTACGGGCGCGTCCCACTTGCCGAGCGTGTCGTCGCTGGCTGTATACAGGTAGGATTTGAACTGGGTCGTGCTGGTATCGATGCTCACGATCAAGTGAATGCTGCCGTCGCTGTCTTTGAACCATTCCGGCGCCCAGGTATCCTTCACGTTCGCGACTTGCGCTGGCACCTCGGTGCGGAAGGTCCAAGTCTTGAGATCGGGGCTGGAGGCGATCGCAAACGCGGCCGAGGTCGTGGTCCACGATTTGAGCGTGTAGGCGATGTAATACTGCCCGTCCGTGTGCTTCATGATGCTCGGATCGCGCAGCACACCCGTCGGCCCGGCGTAGCCCGTGTTCGATAGCAGCGTGAAGTCCAGCCCGTTCTTGGATGTGTACAGCGACAGCTTCTCTTTGCTCGCGTCATCCCCCAAGAACGTGGCGAACACGTAACGCGTGGCCGCGCTAGCCGCGCCACTCGTAGCGAGGAGGCCGATCGCGAAGGAAAGCCCGAGGAGCTGTTTCATGGAAGTTCCAAACTATAGAGCTTGCTTCAGCGGTGTGCGCATGTTCCGTACGTGGCTCCACTGATCGCCGCTGAACAAGCCTCGACGATGTTTGGAGAAGCGATTTTTCCTGTTAAACTAGATCTGGATCGCCCGCTTTGGCTTGTCCGCGCTCGAATCACCGACTCTGATGAACTCGAAAGGCCGCTTATCGCGACGCACTGAGTGCAGCTGGTACGTGCGTGCAGCCCTACTTGCGATCGGCGTCGCGAACGGCGCCCTCGCTTGCTCGGTCTACGATGAGTCGCTGCGACAGGGGTCGGCAGCGCCCGTCGCCGCGGGCGGTGCGGACGGCGGTGACAGCGGCGCACCGGCCGGGGCTGGCGGTGCGGGCACGGGTGGTGCCGGCGCAGGCGCGTCGTCCGGGGGCGCTGGAAGCTCGATCGGCGGCGATCTCGTGGATGCCGGAGCTCCGGGCACGGCGGGTGATGATTCGAGCCAGCCCACGGCCGGGGCTGCTACGGGCGGAGGCGCCGGAGGGGCGAATGGAGGCACGGGTGGGGGCGTCGTGTCTGCGGGCGCCGCGGGCATGTTGCCCAGCGGCGGCAGCAACGGTGGTGGTGGCGCTACCGGTGCAGGCGGTGCCGCCGCAACGGAGTTGGGCTTCGGCAAGCCGACTACGGCGTCCACCCAGCAACCCGCGAACCCGAGCGGCAGCGGTAACGATGCTCAGATCGCAACGCGCTGGAGCGCAACGACGGCGGCCGTCCCGCAGTGGTGGCGCGTCGATTTGGGCGCGAACCACAGCGTGACTCAGGTATCGGTGCAGTTCGAGTTCGCGGATCGCAAATACACCTATGCGGTCGAGACCTCGACGGACGACGCTTCGTACACTGCCCGCGCGAACGTGGTGGACGGCATCGGTGCGGTGCAAGTGGTGCCCATCCCGGGCAACGTGTCCGCTCGCTACGTCCGCATCACCTGCACCAGCACCGTGCCCGGTGTCGATCCGATGACCGGGATGTCCCGCCCGACTTGGGTTTCCTTCTGGGAGCTATCCGTACTGGGTAATTGAAGCGCGCCCTTGGCGTGGGTTTGGTTAGCGGGCGCGGAATGCACAGCGCGTCGCGTAGCCCTCAGTTCCGCGTGAAGGATTTGCATGCCGTCGTTTCGACCGGCCTTCGACTTTCTCTGGAACGTTTCGGCGGGTGTCCATGCCTTGGCGCGTGGCTTGCAATGACCCATACGGATCGCGAGCTTATGCCTCGCATCCGTTCGGCCGCCTGAGGCGGCTTGCTACGTCGTCGTACTAGTCCTTGCACTCTCGCCCCAAACACGGCGATTGTCTGTCGAGCAAGGCGTCAATCCAATGAGCGAGCATGCCATGACCGACATCACCATTACTTTCGCTGCATTGTCCGATGTGGGGCTGACCCGCACCATCAATGAAGACGCCTTTCAGCTGACGGATCTGTCGACCGGTGCCAGCTTCGACGCGAGTCCCTCGAACGGCCAGTTCAAGCTCGGGCAGCGCGGCGCGTTGCTCACGCTGTCGGATGGCATGGGCGGGCATGCCGCCGGCGAAGTCGCCAGCTCGACGGTGATCTCTTCGGTTCGCGCCACGCTCCAAGGTGATGGCGCAGCGCCCGCCGAGCAGCGGCTCGAAGCTGCCGTGCGCCGCGCGAATGCGGACGTGATCGAGGCCGCCCAGGTCAAGGGCCGCCATGGCATGGGCGCGACCTTGACCGCAGTCTTGGTCGATCACACGACCGCCTACGTGGCGGAGGTGGGGGATTCACGCGCCTACTTGCTGCGCACCGGGCAGCTGAAACAACTCACGCGCGATCAAAGCTTGGTGCAGATGCTGGTCGATCAAGGTTTGATGCAACCGGAAGAGGCGGAGAATTCACCGCGCAAGAACATCTTGTTGCAAGCCATGGGCAGCGTAGAAGAGATCCACGCCGCGATCGGCCAGGTCGCGCTGCGTCGGGGAGACTGCTTGTTGATCTGTTCGGATGGCATCTCGAACGCCGTCGCCCATGCGGAGCTCCTGGATATCCTGACCACGAACGGTCCTTGGCGCGCCTGTGAGCGGCTGGTCCAGCTGGCCAACGAGCGCGGGGGCGAAGACAATCTGACCGCCATCGTCGCACAGTTCGATGGTCCTGGCTTACCGGCGCCCATGGCATCCGAGACGGTCACCGGCACATTCTCCGTGATCAAAGACTTCGGCGCGGCAGCGGCTGCCGCGGCTTCCTAGCGCCGGCTCGAAGATCCGTTGTAGATCGCGGCTGCGATCGTAGACTGCGCCGCAATGACGGTGACGAGCCTGCCGCTGCTGAGTCGATTCTGGCTTTCTTGGCTGACGAGCTTTCGGATTTTGTTCGATGGCCGGTTTGCGGCCAACGTCGCCATGCTGCGTGACGGTGATGCGCCGTCGGAGTCGAAACCGCCCGCGCCCTTGCCGCTCGAAGTCCGAGAGGTGCCGCGCCAAGGCCGCGCGCCGGCATCGGCGGATGGAGCTTTGCAATTGCTGGCCCTGCTTCAACGCGAGGGCCGGTTCGTGGATTTCGTACAGCAAGAGTTGGCGTCATTCGGAGACGCCGAAATCGGTGCGGCAGCGCGCGTGGTCCACGAAGGCTGCCGTCGCGCTATCCGCCAGCATGCGCGAGTCGTCAGCGTGCGGAACGAAGCAGAGGGCGCGTCATTGACCCTGGAGCGCGCCACCGAAGATGTGAAGCTGGTCGGCAATGTCGCTGGCTCAGCGCCATTTCGCGGGGTGCTTCGCCATCGTGGCTGGCGCGTCGAAGAGCTGGCGCTACCGACCGTCGTCGGCGCGCACGACCCGACGCTCGTGGCCCCCGCGGAACTGGAGCTGTCATGAGCGCAAAATTCGTGGTCGGCATCGACCTGGGCACGACCCATTCGGCGCTCGCGCTGGCCGAATTGGGCGGCGCTGACGAGCGCGTCAGTGTGCTCGAAATCGAGCAGTTGGTGGCGCTCGGCTCCGTGGCTAAACGCCCGCTTTTGCCCAGCTTTTTGTATTTCGCCCACGAGAGCGAGCCGGCTTTGGCGCTGTCTTGGGACGCCCAGCGGCGGTTCTGTGTGGGTGAATTCGCGCGTGCGCGCGGTGCGGAAGCGCCGCAGCGCGTGATCTCCAGCGCCAAGAGCTGGCTTTCGTACGGCGGCATCGATCGCCGCGCGGGCAACTTGCCGGTCGGCGCGCCAGAAGACCTCGAGAAGATCTCGCCCGTCGAAGCCTCGTTCCGTTTGCTCGATCATTTGAACGAAGCGTTTCGCGCGGCGCGCCCCGCGGACGGCGATTTGTCCGAACAAGAGGTGGTGCTCACCGTGCCCGCCTCGTTCGATGCAGGCGCTCGCGATCTGACCGTCGAGGCCGCGCTCGCCGCCGGCTTCGAGCAAGTCACGCTGCTCGAAGAACCGCAGGCCGCCTTGTACGCCTGGATTGAACAGAACGGCGAAGCCTGGCGTTCCCATCTGCGCGCCGGGGATCGCGTGCTGGTGATCGACATCGGCGGTGGTACCACCGATTTTTCATTGATCGACGCCGTCGAGGAAGACGGCTCGCTGGGCCTTTCGCGCGTAGCAGTCGGCGATCACATTCTGCTCGGCGGCGACAACATGGATCTGGCGCTAGCTCACGTCGTCGGCCAAGAGCTGACCGAGCAAGGCAAGGAGCTGGATCGCTTTCAGCTCGGCGCGCTCGCCCACGCTTGTCGCGGAGCCAAAGAAAAGCTGCTCTCTGACGCGAGCCTCGAGCAAGTCGCGGTCGTCTTGCCCAGCCGCGGTTCGCAGCTCTTGGGCGGTTCGATTCGCGGAGAGCTGCGCCGCGAGCAAGTCGAACGCTACCTGCTCGAAGGCTTTTTCCCGGCGGTCTCCGCGAACGAACGCCCCAAAGTTCGCCCGCGTGCCGGCCTGACCCAAGCCGGCTTGCCCTACGCGAGCGACGCCGCGATCACCAAGCACTTGGCGGCGTTCTTGGCCCGTCACGCCTTCGCCGAGCCAGCCAGCGGCGCCTCTGACTCGACCGACGCACGTACGCCGACCGCAATCCTGTTCAACGGTGGCGTACTCAAAGCGGACATCCTGCGCACGCGGGTGATCGAGACCTTGAACGGTTGGCTCGAGCAACGCGGCTCGGCCAAGGCACGCGTGCTACCGGGCGAAGATCTGGATTTGGCCGTAGCGCGCGGAGCGGCCTACTACGGCCTGGTGCGACACGGTCGCGGTTTGCGGATTCGCGGTGGTACTGCGCGTGCCTACTACGTGGGCATCGAGAGCCCGATGCCAGCCCTGCCGGGGCTGGAGCCGCCGGTGTTCGCGTTGTGCGTCGCGCCGTTCGGCATGGAGGAAGGCACGCACGCGGCTTTGCCTCCCCAAGAGCTGTTCGTCGTCGTCGGCGAACCCGTTACGTTTCGCTTCTTTGGTTCGAGCACGCGGCGCTCCGATCCCGCGGGCAGCGTGCTCGAGCGTTGGCGCGCCGGTGAGCTCGAAGAATTGCCGCAAATCGAGCTGGTTTTACCGCCCGCGGGGCGCGCCGCGGGGGACGTCGTAGCGGTGCACTTGCAGGCGTCCGTCACTGCGATCGGTACGCTGAAGCTCGAAGCCATCGCCCAAGCGCCGATCGTCGCCGACGAGCGCTGGCAGATCGAACTCAGCGTACGGCACGGTGCCAATTCGAGCGCATGACCTACCACGTTGGGATCGATCTCGGCACGACGCACACCGTCGTGGCCTACGCCGCCCGAGACGACGCGAGTCGTAGCGACGTTCCGGCTGAAGTCAGCGTATTTCCGATCCCGCAGCTGGTCAGCTCCGGCGAGGTCGAAGCACTGCGCTTGCTGCCTTCGTTCCTGTACGCGCCGCCCGCGAGCGAGCACGTGGCCGATCCGTGGCAAGAATTGCCCTGGTTGGTTGGACAGTTCGCGCGGCAGCGCGGTCAAGAGGTGAGCGAACGCCTGGTCGCGTCGGCCAAGAGTTGGCTCAGCCACGCTGGCGTCTCGCGCCGCGACGCGATCTTGCCCTGGGCGGCAGATGGCGCCGAAGTCCCGAAAGTATCGCCGGTCGAAGCCAGCCAGCGCTTGCTCGAACATGTCCGGCGCTGCTTCGACCAAGCCTTCGCCGGCCAGCCCTTGTCGGCGCAGAGCATCGTGCTCACGGTGCCCGCTTCGTTCGACGAAGTGGCGCGGGAACTGACGGTCGAAGCCGCGGAGCTCGCTGGCTTACCCGTGCGCTTGCTGGAGGAACCGCAAGCCGCATTCTACGATTTGATCGCCGGTGGTCGTCGCTCGGCCTTGGAAGCATTGCTCGCCTCGGGAAAGACCAGCGCGCGCGTGCTGGTCTGCGACGTGGGCGGCGGCACCACGGATCTGACGCTGATCGAGGTGCGGCGTTCGCTGGCTGGGGAGCTAGAGCTCGAACGTGTCGCGGTTGGACGGCATCTGTTGCTCGGCGGTGACAACATCGATCTGGCGTTGGCGCAGCTGTGTGAACAGAAATTGCTGAGTGGTGAGCGGCTCGACCCGCTGCGCTTCAGTCGCTTGCTGCTCGCCTGCCGCGCCGCCAAGGAAGCGTTGCTGGGGCCCGCCGCCGCAGAATCCGCGCCGATCCGCGTGGCGTCGCTGGGGTCGTCCCTGGTCGGTGGCACGCTCGCCACCGAGCTGCTCCGTAGCGAGGTCGAGGCGCTGGTCTTCGAGGGCTTCTTGCCGCTGGTGGAGCGCGGCGAGGCCTCGCCGAAAGCGCGCACCGGCCTGCTCGCGTTCGGCTTGCCGTACGAGCGCGATCCGGCGATTTCTCGCCACATCGTGCAGTTTTTGGAGCGACACACTCGCGCCGCGGGGGCGGGCGTCGACGCCGTGCTGCTCAACGGCGGACTGTTCCACGCCCAGCGGGCGGCCGAGCGCGTGCAGGCTCTGGTTTCGCGCTTTTGCGACCGCGAAGTCACGCTCTTGCCGTACCCTGATCCCGATCTGTCCGTTGCGCGCGGCGCGGTCGCCTACAGTCGCTCGCTCGCGGGTCAGGGCTTGCGCATCGGCGGGGGCACGCCGCGCGGGTTCTACGTGGCCGTCGATGAGCGCGCCGCGCGCCGCGCATTGTGCGTCGTGCCCAAGGGCGCGCGCGAAGGAGAGCGGCACGTGGCGAGTACGGGCGGGCTGTGGCTACGCGTCGGGCAACCGGTGCAGCTCGAGCTGTACACGTCCGACGCGCTGTTGCATCAGCCGGGCGAGATCGTATCCCTGGATGACGATTTTGCGCTGTTGCCGCCCGTCACCACCTTGTTCACCGCCGCCGACGGCGAGGGCGATCTCGAAGTCGCGCTGGAAGGAGAACTCAGCGCGGCCGGTACGGTCGAGCTTTCATCGGTCGAGCTCCATCCGAGCGAAGGCCGCGCGGCACGGCGTTTTCGGCTGGCATTCGAGCTCCGCAGCGTCGAGACCACGCCGCTGAAGTCGGCGCCGCCGAGTGCCTCGCGCCCGCCGCCCGCGCGCCTGCCGGAAGCGCTCGAAGCCATTCGCCGGGTCTTTGGCGAGGGCCGTGCCGACGTGAAGCCGCGCGAGAGCAAAGATCTACCGCGGGAGCTCGAGCGCTTGCTGGGCGAGCGCCGATCCTGGACGCTGGAGTCGAACCGCAGTCTGTTCGATGCGCTGGCCGAGGGCCGCAGCGCACGTCGCCGTTCGGAGGATCACGAGCGCGTGTTCTGGATGCTCGCTGGCTACTGTTTGCGTCCGGGGTTCGGCGCGCCGCTCGACGAGCAACGCGTCGGGCAGATCGTGCCGCTGTTCGAAGCCGGCATCGCGGCCAGCGCCAATGCTCGCAGCTGGCAGCAATTTTGGATTGCCTGGCGGCGCGTAGTCGCGGGCCTGCGCGAAGACACGCAGACCCGCGTGTTCGGCTTGCTCGAACCATTCCTGGCTCCGAGCGAGCTCAAACTGAAACGCAGCAAGAGCCTCAAAGCCGCTGAATTCAGCCATGAGCTGCTGGAACTCGTGGCATCCCTGGAGCGCATCCCGAGCGAGCGACGCGTCGCGCTCGGTGACTGGCTGATCGAGCGCACGTATCGCGACCGCGATCCGCGGTTGTGGAGTGCGCTCGGCCGCGTCGGTGCGCGTGTTCCCGGCTATGCCAGCGCGCACCACGTCGTGCCGGCGCGCCACGCCGAAAGCTGGCTCGATCACCTGCTGCGCGAGCGCTGGCACGAGGTCCCCACCGCCGCTGCCACCGCCGCGCAGCTCGCGCGCAGAACCGACGATCGCGCTCGCGATATCGCTGACGGCGTGCGGGCAGAAGTGATTCGTCGTCTGGAAGCCATCACCGCCGACGCAGAGCTCGTCGAAACCGTACGCAATTTCGTCCCGGTGGCCGAAGCCGAACGCGCGGCGTGGTTCGGTGAAGAATTGCCGGTTGGCCTACGTCTGAAACAGTAGAGCCCAATGCCAATGCAACTCGAGGGCTTGAGCGTGGCGGGCGTCGAAACTTGCATCGAAGTGCCTTCGCTGCGGCTGGTCCTGGACATGGGGCGTTGTACGCGCGGCGCGATTCAGCACCCCTTGGTCTTGCTCAGCCACGGGCACCTGGATCACATGGGCGCGGTGGCGCAGCACGCTGCGCGTCGCTCGATGATGCACATGGGGGAGAGCACGTACGTGGCGCCCGCCGCGGTCGCCAAGGATTTGGAGGAGCTGTTCAACGCCGCCGGTCGCCTCGACGGCCAAGTGATCCCGCGCCGCGTGATCGCGCTTTCACCCGGCGAAGAGTTTCAAATCGCCAAGCATCGCTGGGTGCGGCCCTTCGAGACGTACCACCGCGTGCCGAGCCAAGGCTACACGGTCTGGGAGCGTCGACACCGCTTGCGAGCCGAGTTTCACGGCTTGCCCGGAACGCGGCTCGCCGAGCTGCGCAAGAGCGGCGTGAGCATCGAAGAGACTCAGGACGTCGCGCTGCTCTCGTTCACCGGTGACACGCGGATCGAAGTGCTCGAGCGTACGCCAGAGCTGCAGCGGACCGAGACGCTCGTCATGGAGACCACCTTTCTCGACGACCGCGTGAGTGTGGAAGGCGCTCGCAGTACCGGCCACATTCACCTGGAAGAGGTGCTGCAACGCGCGGCGCTGCTGCCTCGTACAGAAGTCGTGATGAGCCATTTTTCTGCCCGCTATGCGGACGAAGAGGTGCACGCCATCGTTCAGCGGCGTTTGCCCGACGAGTTGCGGGGCGTCGTCAAATTGTTCGGCGTCGGTGCGCCGCTGACTTAACATGGCGACGTGACTCAGCCGACCGATGTTCAGCTCAGTGAACGGATTCGACGCGCAACGGGCGCCAGTCGCGTCGAGTTGAGCGATCGAGTGCAATCTCTGTGGGGTGGCTATGGTGAGCTACGCCGCGCACGGCTCCACGGTGCTTCGATCGAGAGCGCGATCGTGAAGAGCGTGACGCCGCCCGCCGAGCGAGAGTTTGCGCGGGACCCCGCGAAGCTCCGCTCGCATCGCCGGAAGCTGCGCTCGTATGCGGTCGAGCTCGCGTTTTACGAAGGCTTCGCGAAGAGCTGTGACGCCGCCTGCCGTGTGCCCGTCTGCCTGCATGGCGAAGCCCGCGATGAGCGCTTCCTGTTCGTGTTGGAAGATCTGGATCAAGCAGGCTTCCCCGTGCGCAGGGCGCACTGCACGCCGCCGGAGATCACCGCGTGTCTCCACTGGCTTGCGGCATTTCACGCTCGCTTCCTCGGGGTCGCGCCCGCTGGGCTATGGAAGGTGGGCACCTATTGGCACCTGGCGACGCGTCCCGACGAGCTCTCGCGGCTGAGCGAAGGTGAGGTGCGGCGCGCTGCGTCCCGCATCGACGAGCGCCTCAATGCCGCGCGCTTTCGCAGCTTGGTGCACGGCGACGCCAAGCTCGAGAACTTCTGCTTTTCTCGCTCGGGGCAGGAAGTCGCGGCGGTCGACTTCCAATATGTCGGCGGCGGTGTGGGCGTGAAAGACGTGGCCTACTTCTTGAGCAGCTGTTTGACGGCCGCTGAATGTGACGAGCAGGTCCCGGGCTACCTCGAGCTCTACTTCCAGGCACTCCGTGCGTCGCTGGTCTCGCAAGAGAGCCCGTTTGTGAGCGAGGCCGATGCTCTGGAGCGCGAATGGCGAACGCTCTTTTCTTGGGCCTGGAGCGATTTCCATCGCTTCCTTTTGGGCTGGGCGCCAGCTTACGCCTCGAGTGACCGCTACGGCCGAAACCAGTTACAGCTCGTGCTGAGCTCGCGCTAAGACTCTTGCCTGTGCACACCCACACACGCGCACGCCGAAGCGCGTACACGCGCGCCGTACTTCGCGACTCGGCAGCCGCTTGCGGCTTCCTGCCGACCCGTTACAGTCGTAGGCGTGAAAATTCAGTTCGCGGCGGTCTGCGCGCTGCTTTGCACGGCAGCGTGCAGTAGCAGCAAGAGTGACGACAGGGCGAGTGGGCACGCGGGCAGCGGTGCTTGCACGGTGGATTGCGCAGCGAGCGGGTCGACTGGTCTGCCCGGGGGCCAGTCTGGCGCGAGTGCGGCCGGCGGCAGCGGGTCCGGCAATGACTCGGGCCAAGGCGCAGACGGCGGCGCCTCGGCGGCGGGGGAGATGGGCGCGGTGTACGGCCCCAAGTACTTCCGATTCGGCGACAATCCTGGCTTTTATGGCTCGGGCATCGATCGCCGAGAGAGCTCGCAGATGTCGGTTGCGGCAGGTGCTTCGAGTTTGCGCACGACGCTGCCCGAGTACTACCTACAGAAATGGGGGGATGCGATCGAGGTCGATGACTACGCTTCGTACTTGCCGCTGGGGCTCGGCCATCACGTGTGTTTCTTGATTGGTCCAAGCCACGAGCACTCCAACGCCCCGAGCGACGCGCAGGACTACGAGCTCGCTCACTACTCGCCGAAGAACCTGTACGAACCGATCTTCAACGCGGATGGCGGCGTGAACCCGAACAACTATTGGGCCGCGTACGTCGAGCGGGTGGCCAAGAACTACGGTCAGTACTTGGACATGTACGAGGTCTGGAACGAGCCGGATCAAGTGGGCGGCAATTGGCAAGTGACCGAGGCTTGGGACAAAACACCGCCCAACGCCAAAGACCTGATTTGGTGGAACGACTCGATCTTTTCCTACATTCGCATGCTGCGCATTACGCACGAGGTCGTTCACGAGTTCGACCCGGATGCCTCGGTGACCGTGGGCGGCATCGGCTACGGTACATTCTTGAGCGCGCTGCTCCGCTACACCGACGAGCCCAAGACGGGCGCGGTCACGGCCGAATACCCGAATACCGCCGCAAAATACCTAGATATTTTGAGCTTTCACTACTACCCGGTGTTCGGCGGTGGCACTTCGGACGTGGGCGCCGAGGGCTTGCTCGCGGCGCGCGACGACTACCGCGATCGGCTTCAGGCCGCCGGCGCGGGTGAACGGCAATTCGTGGTCACCGAGACCGGCGCGCCGCGCTACGCCGTGGGCGGCAACGTCGGCGGCGCGGACTACGCCGCGAACTACTTGGTGAAGGTGATGACGCTCGGACACTACGAGGGGCTGGTCGGCATCGATTGGTTCGCGCAGGGAGATGGCGCCGCGCTTGGCGCGTCCACCGACTCGTTCGCTTACATGGGTCTGTATTTCGACTACTCGAAGGCCATGCAAGTGAGCGAGACCAAGCTCAGCCCGCAGGGTCGAGCTTACGCGTGGCTGAAGGGCTGGCTGCCCAACACCGCGGCCGATCCCAGCGCGCTCGCGAAACTCGAACTCCCGGAAGAGGTGCGCGGCGCGGCTTTCGTGACCGATGGCGGGCGCCACTTATACGTGTTGTGGGCGCACACGACGACCGACGAAGCCGCGACTGCGACATTCTCACTGCCCAGCGCGGGGACCGCCAGCGTGCGTTCATTCAGCCTCGAGAACGGCGAAAGCCTGGCCATGGTCGAACCCAGCGCTGGCAAGATTGCGCTCTCGCTCACCGGGATGCCCACGGCCATCGAAGTCCCTTGAGCGGGGCGGCGAGGCCTTGGATTCGAATCCGATCACTTCGCCTTCTCCCGGACTTCGCAGATTGTCTTGTCGCCTTCGACGCCCACCACGACTCCGCCTTGTCCGACGCAATAGGCCTCTGCATTGCGCTGCGCGGCTTCGTTGTGGGCGAGCGTCAAACAGGTGCTCGTATCGAGTGATGCTTTCAGCATCGTCAGCGCGGAGATGAGCGGGCTCTTGCCGCTGGTGAGCGCCAGCGCCATGGACAGCTCACTCGAGGCGCACTTCAGCAGCGCGGCAACGTCGAGCAACGGGGCCGGCGGCGCGCGAACGACGGTTCTAGAGGTGAAGCTCGACACCAAAGACGACACCGCCGGGCTCGGTGGTGGCGGCGGTGATGGTGGTGGAAGAGCCGACGCGGGCTCCGGTTCCGGTGCTTCACAGGTGAGCGTCTCGTTTGCATCGAGCTGAACTTCACAGGTGAACGAGTTGGTCGAATCCGTATTGCAGCGAACTGAATCGGTCAAATGGCCTCCTCCGATGGATGCGGGAACATCGGACGGGCTTCCGCACCAGTTGTCCGATTTCACTGCGCCAAAGCAGAGACTCCTTCCAGGCCTGGCTTGATCGCCCGCAGCAAGTCTGCACCCTTGCTGGTCACGAACACGCGCCAAGCCTTTCCCGACATCGAGCAGCCGCGGCCCACGAGCCCCCGATGATCCAACACCGCCAGCGCATGCCAAATCGTCATGGAATCGAGCTCGAGCTCCCGCGCCAGCTCGTTCTCACTCACCGCATCTCCTGTCCGGTTGACCAGTGACCAGATTGTGTCGAGCACCAGCCATTCAGTGAAGCCAATTCCGGACGACGAAAGACACGTGTTCATGCGCTGACGCCAGCGCAGCGCCGAAAGCCACTCACGCTTCTTCAGCTCCAGCTGTAGCTCAGCCAACTCCCGAGCCGTCGCTGTATCGATTGCGTTCGCCATGTTCCACCCATCGCTCTCTTGGATCTCTACCCAGCTTCGAACCTGTGTTCGCTGGCATTGAGAGCTAATCGGCCGCGCTCGTCTCCAGTTGCCCAAAAAAAGGGGCTGGGGTCGAACGGGACGGGAATCAGGGAGCGGTCCCCGGCTCGGAGCGATCCGAGCTCGGGGGAACGGGGCGAGCGCTTACTTGATGACCGTGAACTTGCAGCTCATGCAGTTGTTGTTGCCTTCGCACTCTTCACCGAAGGCAGACTGCACTTTGCCGTCACCGCAGATGGGAGCGGTCTTGCATGCTTTGGTGCACACACCGTCGCCATATGCGGTGGCGACAGCGACGTTGGCGTTGCCCTTGTCGCATTGCTCGTTACCGTTCTTGATGCCGTCACCGCAATATCCGGCGAGCTTGCACTCCGGCGTGCATGTGCCGTAGGTGCCGTCGTTGATGCCGTTGTCGCACTGTTCGGGTGCTTCGACGGCTGCGTTGCCGCACTTGAGGCGACATTGAGTATCGCAGGTGCTGGTGGGGGTGCCGTTGTTGACACCGTCGTCGCACTTCTCGGGCGCTTGGATGGTGCCATCACCGCACAGCTTGCTGGGCACGTAGGCGGTGCAATCCGCTTTGCAGGAGCCCGGCAGGCCGGTGTTCTTGCCGTCGTCGCATTTTTCGGGGCCGTTGATCACGCCATCGCCGCACAAGCCGCCCGGAACGCATTGATCCGTGCAGCTGTTGGGGCCGTAGGCGCTGCTCATGTTGGTGGCGCCGTTGTCGCAAACTTCTGGCGGGGCCTGAATCGACGAGTCACCGCAGCTGGGGCCGAACTTGCAGAGCGCCGTGCAACCACCGTAGTTGCCGTTGTTCTTGAGCGTGCCGTCGTCGCAGTCCTCGCCGTCGTCGTGCTTGCCGTTGCCGCACTTGAATTGGCAGCTGGTGTCGCAGTTGCTGGTGGCAGTGCCGTTACCGCTCGCGCCGGTGCCCGAGTCGCACTGCTCGCCGCTCGCGGTATCGACCGTGCCGTTGCCGCACTTCTTCTTGCAAGTGGTGTCGCAGTTGCTGGACGGGCCGCCGTTGTTCGCGCCGTCGTCGCACACTTCACCGTTGGTGATTGCGCCGTCACCGCAGCGCGCACCGAGCTTGCAGTTGGTTTGGCACTTGCCGTACTCGTTCTTGTTGTTGGCAGTGCCGTTGTCGCACTCCTCCAGGTTGCCCTTCTGCAGAAGGCCATCACCGCAGTAGTTTGGCGCCACACAGCCGGGCGCGCACTGCAGCGCGGTCGGTACCGAGCTGGTGTAGGCGTCGATATTGAGCCCGTTGTCGCAAACTTCGGGCGGGGTGAGCGGCATCTTCTTGTCGCCGCAGTACGGGCCGAGTTTGCACTCGGTCGTGCACTTGCCGTACGTGTCGCCAGTCGGCGGGACGTTCAGCGTGCCACGGTCGCATTGCTCGCTGCCGGCGGCGAAGCCGTCGCCGCAGATCGGCGTGCACACGCTGGGCGACGAGTTGAAGCCCGTGAGTGTGAGCTGGAAGTTCGAGCCGCTGACATGGCGCTCCGCGTTGAAGATCGCAATCTCGAAGATGCCGTTCAGCGTCAGGCCCAGGCCGGTGACCGTGGTGCACTTCAGGCCGCCCGGATCGTTCGGGACGTTTTCGGCGCAGCTGCTCGCCGTGCCGTCGGCGTTGAGCGTGAAGTTGCCCTTGGTCTTGGAGTGGATACCGCCGATGTCCAGCACACGGTGGCCGTTGATGAACACCCACAGGTCATCGTCGCCATAGAAGGAGAGCTGCTCGCCGCCCTTGAAGGCGAACCAGCTCCGGAGCTCGGTCGTGAAGTGGTAGTTGTGCGAACCCGTGGTCCCGGTGGTCGTCGTGTTGCCGTTGCTTTGCAGGCGCGCCGACTCACCAATCGGATTGGTGGCGGTCCAACCTCGGCCGTCGAGCGGGAAGAAGCCTCCGGCAGTCATCGTGGCCGCGGCGCCACCGATCGTGTACGCGGTGTCGCAGTTCCCGGCCCCGTCTTGGCACTCGTACTGATACGCGCCGCCACCAAGCGACTTCAGGTTGATGGTGCCCGCGTACGAGAGGTTCACGTTCGTGACATCGGTGTACCACTGGTCGAAACGGGCCGTGATTTGCGTATCGGTCAGCGTGCCGTTGTTCGGCGCGCTGGTCGGGGTCAAAATGGTGTCGGTGCCCGACACCCAACCGGGGCCGTTCATCAACCAATCCGCGGCGTTATTGTTGCCCGTCGGGAAATTGTTGGTATTGCCCGGCGAGGTGAAGGCCTGGTTGTAGTCCGGGACGTAGTGGAACTTACCGCCGACCGTGACCTGCTTCAGATCGAAGAGTGTCATTCCCGGCAAGCGACGATCTTGAACCGGCGTAATCGAGAACTGGGGATGGCTGCGGGGCGAGAAATCACGCCAGATGACGGGTAGCGTGAGTGTCGTGCCCGCCGCTGGTTGCGAGCATGTCCACGCCTTTTGCGGCGGGTTGGAGGCGGGGACCAGCTCCACCTTGCAACTGGCGTCGCAGCCGTCACCCGGGAGGATGTTGCCGTCGTCGCACTCTTCCGGCGGCAAGACCAAGCCGTCGCCGCAATGGGCAAAGCATTGGTAGGGGAGCCCTGTTTCCGCGGGAGTTTTGTAGGTGTTCGTGGTGCCGCACAGCGGCTCGTTGGTACACGTCGGCGAGCAGCCGTCGAACGGGATGTTGTTCCCGTCGTCGCATTGTTCGCTGCCCTTGACCGTGCTGGCCGAATTGGACGGCCCGTTCACCGTGCCATTGCCGCAATAGGGGGCGGCGGGCTGTGAGTGCGTGGGCTTGCTCGGATCGCAGACTTGACCGGACTTCAACTTGCAGGTCGCCGTGCAGCAGGCCACGTCTGCGCCCTCATCGCACTGTTCGATGCCGACCACGATGCTATCGCCGCAGATCTCCGTGCACGGCGCGCCCGCGAACGGGCAGGCCCAGCCGGTGATGATCTGGCAGCTGGTGGAGCAGCCGTGCTTGCCGTCATTCAAACCGCTATCGCAGGTTTCCGTGCCCGTGACCTTGCCGTCCCCACAGAGCATGGGCACGCACGGGCCGCCGTTGGACGGGCAAGTGGCGTTCGGCGCGATCGTGCAGCTCGGCGTGCAGCCGCTGGTGGTGTTGACGATGCCGTCGTCGCACAGCTCGTTGCCCGCCAGAATGCCGTCGCCGCATTGCTTGGCGACACAGGGCGTGTTCGCTGCGCTGCACTTCCAGCCAGTTTCGATGGCGCACACGCTGGAACAGCCGTCACCGCCGATGACATTGCCGTCGTCGCACAGTTCAGCGCCCTCGATCTTGCCGTTTCCGCATTGTGCGGGCGGCGGGGGCGGGGTGTAGATGCAGCTCTGACCGGCGGTGCTGCAAGTATAGTTCGGCTCGATCGTGCATACGGCCGGGCAGTTGCTGCCGCTGCACGTGCCGGAACAGCCATCGTCAGAAAAGGTATTGCTGTCGTCGCAGGTTTCTCCTGGGTCGAGCTTACCGTTGCCGCAAATGCGCTCGCAGGCGCCACCGGTCGTGGGACAGGCCCAGCCTGACTCCTTGAAGCAGGTCGAATCACAGCCGTCGTAGTTTTTGAAGTTGTGGTCGTCGCACTGCTCGCCGGCTTCGACCGTGCCATTGCCGCAGTACAGATCGACCACGCATGCGCCGCCCGTCGGCGGACACTTCCAGCCGGTGATGCGCTTGCAATCCACGTCACAGCCGTGCGCGCCGTCGTTCGTGCCGTCGTCACATTGCTCGCCGAGCGTGGTCGAGACGATGTTGTCGCCGCAGAACAGGTCCTTGGTGCAAGCTTGGCCAGGTCCGGGGCAGGTCCAACCCGTGATGACCTTGCAGCTCGCGGAGCAGCCAGCAGAGTCGACGTTCAGGCTATTGCCGGCGCTGTCTTTGCCGAGATCGCAGGTCTCGCCGCTCTCGATCTCGCCGTTGCCGCATTCGGCCGGCTTGGTCGGGAGCTTCTCGCAGTCCTCGCCCTCGGTGGGGCACTTCCAGCCGGCTTCGACCGTGCAGTTGCCATCACAGCCATCACCGGGCTTGCCGTTGTTGTCGTCACAGGTCTCGGGCGCTTCGACCTTGCCGTCGCCACACACTGGGCCTTCTTCACCCGAGGCGCCGGATTCACCCGCCGCGCCGCCGGAATCGCGCCCACCGATCGGGTCGATCTGAAAGCCGCTGCCGCCCGTGCCGGCGCGACCGCCCTGCCCCGATTGGCCACCCGTGCTCGGATCGCCTGGAGGATTCGATACTTCTGGAGTGCCGCCGCAGGCGACAACCAGCAGTGCGGATGCGAGGAACGACCCCAACGCGGTGATGCGATTCATGTGTGCCACTTGCCCAATCAGCCGAAAAGCGAGGAAAACTTGCTACCGCTAACCATAGCTTCCGCCCCGCACGACTTCAACAGTCTACACAATGTAGAGCCGGAGAACAGGCGCACTTGCACATACCCTGACGGGTTCGTCATCCGCGCGGCCTCGCTCTCCCTCGTCGTCCGTCCGCGGTCTCGTTCTCGTTGCGCTCGTTCCGTTCGGTTCGCGCCACGCGCGACGCCATTCGTTTCCGTATGCGCGATTCCGGTGCCGCTGCGACAGGGATCGGATCTCGCGCGGGCCGCCGATCTCACAAATTGCTTACTTCCCCGAAACGGCTCGCGCGGCCCCCTCACAAAAGGCTGGATAAACTCACGGTCGCACTGAATCAGGAGGGACGGAGCGGGACCGCGGGCGGAGCGGCAGTTGTGTCAGTTGTGTCAGCTCGGCGGCCGCGGCGGACTCGAGCGGCGCGCCAGGTTCAGCGGCGCGGAGGGCGGGCCACTCCCGGCCGGAGCCAGGGTCGACCAGCGTCGTGGCGTCCTTGTAGATGCGCGGGCTACTGTGCAGTTCCAGCGTGGCGCGCAGCAGGGGGAGCGATTGGTATCGTCCTGGATAGTGGACACGCAGCAATTCGTGCACCTCGGGTGCGTGGCGCGCGCTCATCGCCGGGAACAGGTGGTGCTCGACGTGATAGCCAAAGCCCAAGGTCAGCCACTCGACGAGACGTGGGGTGGTCACGCTGAGCGAATTCAGGAGTGGGTCGTTGATGTCGGTGAGCGGGCTCAAGCTGTGGTTCGTGAGGATGAAGCCCATCACGATCGCGTTTGCGACCAAGAGCGGCAGCACGAAGGCGAACACGAACGTCAGGCCGCCCGTCGCGAGCGCCAGGCACGTCCACAGCGCAACACCCAGCAGTGTTTCCAGTATGGCGTAGACGTGTTCTTTGGCGGACAGGAAGCCGCGTGCGCGCGCATCGAACAGCATGTGGGTGCTTTGCACCGAAAAGCCGATCAGCGGCGTTGACGCGCCGCGCAGCCGCCGAAGCCCCGGTGCGACCAGCATGGCCCAGCGAATCGCTCGACTGTGTCGGTACTCGCGCAGGGTAGGATAGGCATCTGGGTCTTTGCCTGCGTGCTGCGTATTGCCGTGGTGCACGCGGTTGTGCCAGCCGATCCAAAGCCTGGGCGAGACCACGAACGGCAAAAAGCCGAGCCAACCCACGAGATAGCGGAGGCGCGGACCGCGCACGATCGCGCCGTGTAGCGTCTCGTGGCCGAGGAAGGTCAAACCGGCGAAGCTCATGCCGATGATCAGAGACAACAGTGGGGCGGCCAGCCAAGGCAGAACGCGCTGCTGCAGCATGCTGATGCACAGCGTTATGAGCGCGACATGTACCGGCAGCCACCACAAGCGGCTGCGGGCTGGTTGGAATGCACCGCGCTTCAAGTGCGGTCGAATCTGGCGCACGTAGCTGGCGAGCGTGCTTTCGGTCATCACTCGAGTGTGAGCGACAAAGCGCTCGGACGCCGTCACGGCTCGGTCACGTGCAGTCACGACTCTGATAGGTTCGATGCCATGTCGGATGCGGTTCAGGAGGATGGTTCAGCGCTTCGCATCGAACTCGCGAGCGAGGCGGAGCGCTCGCTGCTCGCAAATCTACTCGAGTTGTATATCCATGATCTGAGCGAGGTGTTTGCCGTTCAGCCGGGTGCCGATGGGCGCTTCGGCTACCCGCGGCTTGCGTCGTATTGGTCCGAGCCGGAGCGTCGCTTTCCGTTTCTGATTCGCGACCGTGGGAAGGTGGTCGGTTTCGTGTTGGCGCAGCGCGGCTCGCCGATGAGCGACGATCCGGAAGTCTTCGACGTCGCCGAGTTCTTCGTGCTGCGCAGCGTGCGCCGCTCGGGTGTGGGCGCGCGCGCCGCCGCGTTGCTTTGGGATCGCTTGCCCGGCCGTTGGATTGTCCGAGTGTCGGAGGCGAACCGCAACGGGCTCCCATTTTGGACGCGCGTCATTCAGGACTACGCGGGCAGCGGCGCGACGCAAACGCAGCGTCGCGCCGAGCCGCATGACTGGCGAGTCTTCGCCTTCGACACGCGCACGCACGGCGCGCAGCCGTAAAACCGGGCTACGCGCCGACGTGGGTCGGCCGCGCCCGCTTACCAACCCCAAACTGAAACTGAGTGCTCGCTTCAGCCGCGTGCCACGGCCCGCGTGGCACGCGCTTTGGGCGAGGTGATGCGGCGCGTTTGGCGACGCGTCAGCTCGGTCGCGGACTTGACCCGACCGGCGCTACTGCGTGTGGATTTGCGCGAAGGAGTTGCGCTGCCCGAGATCTCGAGCGCAGGTCCGCCTTTGTTGTTCGAGCGCTTGGACAGATTGTGCTGCGCCATGCCGGCGCCACTCACCCCTGCCGTTGCCGCGCCTACCGCGCGATCGATGCTGTGTGGTTTAGCCTTCTTCGGCTTCGCTTGGCTGCTGCTGACCTGTTGTTCCGCCCGGTACCGTTCAGCTCTGGTTGCCATACAGAGTAGGATAACGGCGTGCGTTCGCGAATGCACGTATTGCTTGGCTCGAGCGCTGATAGCCCGGAACCGCTGACAAAATCAGCACACCAGCCCGGCCCGGGCGCGCCGCCAATGAGGCAAAGTGGCTGTTTGCGGGCGCCGCTCTCAGCTCAGAGCGCAGGAATCGAGAACGGGCACAGCGCCTTCATGCTCGCGCATGTGGTGCTACCGGGGATGCAGTCGATGTACTCGGGGCAGCTGAGCCCTTGTTCGCAGCCGCAACCGCAGTCGTTGCTGAAGGCGACGGTGTGCTCGGCACACACGTAGTCGATGAGTGCGCAGCTCGCGGCGCTGGTGGCGGTGTAGTGTCGATACCACTCTTGGTCGGGGTGACAGCCGCAGTATTTTTCGGTGCAGCTCGCGCCAGAGCTCATGCACTCACACTGGTTGCAACCGTCACGGTCGGGAAATTTCTCGCCGACGCGGTAGCTCTGACCGGCGTATTGACACTCGTTGCAGGCGATCTGCGTACCACTGATGCTGCCGTCGGGCTCACACCAGCAAGTGTTGCAATCGCAAGCAAAGCGCTCGCCGATGGCGTGGACGACGCCACCAACTACGCACGTCCCAGGCGCACCCGCGTCTCCGCTTGCGCCCGCACTCGCCATGGATCCCGACGCGCCCGAGCTGCCGCCGACACCGTTCGAATTCCCGGAGCCGGCCGTGAGGGGGGGAGCGCCGGCACTTGCGGGGGTGCCGCCCTGGGCCATCGAGCCCGCGCCGGCCGCACCGGGTTCGACCTTGGCGGTGCCCCCACATGCAACCACCCCCGAGAGCGCGAGTAGCGCGGAAGCCAGCCTGGTTCGATTCAACATGGGTCCTCTCCTGATCCGCGGATCGCGACACTGGCACAGCTGAGCCATCGACCGGCGAATTGGCGGCCAAGAGCGGCGAGACTAGCCATCGACAGCCGCGAAGTGCAGAAACCGTGCCGCCTGGGCGGCTCACGAAGGCGGTCCGCTCGCCGGCTCTCAAGTTCCACGTTCGCCGGCCGTTTGCCAGCAGGTGCGCTGGTTTCGATTCTCGTTCGTGCCCTGTTTGGCGATCCTGATTGCGGGTTGTCACGCAGAACCACAGGTTCAGCCGGAGCCGGCCAAGAAGGTCGCTAAAAAGGCGGCTGCGAAAGCCGCCAAGAAGGCCGAAGCGCACAAGGAGCACGAGGCCGAGCACGAGCCGGAGAAGTTTACGGTGCCGTTCGCTTGGGAGGCCGCAAAAGAGGAACCGCTGGCGTTGACCCGCTCGTTCTTGCGCGAGGCCTTCTCCGACAACGCAACTTACATGGATCGCGGTGACAAGTTCTTCGCGGCCTTCGCGGACAAGCAGACTCCGCGCGCGACCGTGATCACCTGCGCCGATTCACGGGTACACAGCCAAGCGTGGGATCTCACACCCGAGAACGACGATTTTACGGTGCGTGATATCGGCAACCAGATCCAGAACGTCGAAGGCTCGGTGGAGTACGGCGTGGAGCACTTGCACACGCCGCTTTTGCTGGTCATTGGCCACACCGGCTGCGGCGCGGTCAAGGCTGCGATGGGCGACACGAGCAAGCTGAGCGAACCGATTCGCAAGGAGCTCGAGCACTTGCAGGTTCCGCCAACCGACCCGAACAAGGCCCCTGACGAGGCCTGGGCAGAGGCGGTCGTCGCCAACGTGAACAATCAGGTCGCCTTCTCGCTCAAGCGTTTCAACCACGAGGTGCACGAAGGGACGCTCACGATCGTCGGTGCGGTCTATGACTTTCGCGACGATCTCGGCCAAGGCGCGGGCAAGCTGGTGGTCGTCAACGTGAACGGCAATGCCGACCCGGAGCGCATGCTGTCGTTCGTGGAAGCGGTCAACGGTCGACTCGGCACGCACGAAGCGAAGGACCTGAAGGCCACCAAAGGCTCCAAAGAGCCGAAAGACGCGAAAGAGAAGCCAGGCAAAGCAGAGCACGCGGAGGCGCCCAAGGACGTTGCCGCCGAGCTGGCCAAGATCCGCGGCATCAGCGCGCAGGCCACCGACGCGACACCGCCAGCGGCACGCGAGGCGGCGGAAGTCGCGCGCGTATCTGCGCACGTGCACTGAGGAGCGCCCCAAGAGTTGCGCTGCGATTGCGCGGTCGCAAGCCGTGCCTTACGTTTGCCGCATGAAGTTGATTGCTGTGGCTGTGTTCGCAATCGTGGCTGCGGCGCGGCTGGGTCTTTCTTGGCTCAACCTGCGGCACCTGCAACGTGAGGGACACGTCGTGCCAAAGGTCTTGGCGGCCGAGGTCGACAGCGCACGCCTGGCCCGCATCAGCGCCTATACGGCCGCCCGTGGGCGCCTGGGGTTGCTGCAGAGCGCGTCGTCCACCCTTCTACTCGGTGGCTTTCTGTTCGCGGGCGGGCTCGGTTGGTACGATGCCACGGTGTTCCGCGCGTTTCCGTCTTTCGTAGCCGGTGGCGTCGCCTTCTTGGTCGGATTGTTACTGCTGAACGCGTTGCTCGGGATTCCGTTTCAGCTCTACTCGGTGTTCCGGTTGGAGGCGCGCTACGGCTTCAATCGCCAAACGCTGAGCCTATGGTGCTCGGATTGGCTGAAGAGCACCGCGCTGTCGTTGGTTTTTTCAGTTCTCCTCGCCGCCAGTGCGCTGCGCCTGGTGCAGGCGGCTCCCCACACCTGGTGGCTGTGGGTGAGCGTGTTGATCAGCGCGCTCAGCCTGCTCTTGACCGTGCTCTCGCCGTATCTGATCGAGCCGCTTTTCTACCGGATGGAGCCGCTCGACGTTGCGGGCCTGCGCGAAGGCATTCGCGTGCTTACCGAGCGGGCGGGCGTGCACGTCGGGCGTGTACTCAAGGTCGACGCCTCGCGCCGCAGCTCGCACTCCAATGCGTATTTCACTGGCATTGGGCGTCAGAAGCGCGTGGTCTTGTTCGACACCTTGCTCGCGCAAATGACCGAACCGCAGATCTTGGCCGTGCTGGCGCACGAGCTCGGTCATTGGAAAAAGCAGCACGTGCTCACGCGCATGATCGCGATGCAGGTGTTGTTGGTCGTGTTCGCGTATCTCGGGTTCTTGTTGCTGCCGAGCGCCGGCCTCCCCCCACTGCTGGGGCTCGGCGCGGCGTCCTTTCCGGCCAGAATCACGATCCTGGCGGTGGCGGCGTCGCTCTTGATGTTTCCCCTCACGCCCCTGTTTTCTGCCTGGTCGCGGCGCGATGAGCGCGAGGCCGACCAATTCGCGGTCGAGCTGTACGGCGCGCCGCTCGAGCTGGCGGGCGCGCTGGCCAAGCTCGGCACGGAGAATTTGTCGAACCTGCACCCGCACCCGCTGTACGCCGCTTTCTACTACTCGCATCCGCCATTGGCGGAGCGGATCGGCGGCTTGCGAATGCTGGCCGAAGCGACTCGCGCCTGAAGAATCCTCGGACTCGGTCGAATCGTTCATCGTTCGCGATTTGGATCGACGTTTCCTGGTAGTCCTGAAATGCTCAGCGCATGAAGTGCTTTGAGGGCTTTCATGCTGCAGAGGGGCAGTCATGACTTCGAATCCATCGCCACCGCTCGGGCGCGGCTTTTGGGCATTGTTCACGACCCAGTTCTTGGGCGCGTTCAACGACAACCTGTTCAAGACCGCCCTCGCGGTGGCCATCACCTTCGAGGCCGCGTCACTGGGCAAGCTCGGCCCGACTTCGCTGGTCGCGCTTTCGGGCGCGCTGTTGATCCTACCTTTTGCTCTGTTCTCCGCCCTGGCGGGTCAGCTCGCCGATCGTTACCCGAAGCAGCGGCTGATCGTGCTGACCAAGCTTGCCGAATGCGCGATCATGACCGTTGGCAGCGTAGGGCTGATGCTCAGAAATCTGCCGCTGTGCCTGGGCGCTTTATTCCTGCTCGGCACCCAAGCCACGTTCTTCGGTCCACTCAAGTACGGCGCGCTGCCCGAACTCTTGCCCGAGAAGCGTTTGGTGCAAGGCAACGCGTTCGTGGAAATGGGCACTTTTTTGGCCATTTTACTGGGCACTATCGCGGGCGGGGTGCTCGCGCAGGGGAACCGTTCGACGTTGGCGGCGGTGGTGCTCGGGGTGGCCATCCTCGGGTTCCTCGTCGCGCGCGGCGTGCCCCCTCTCCCTGCCGCCGCGCCCAGCTTACAGATCGATCGGCGTTGGCTTGCTCCCACTTGGGGCTTGATCGGCCTTGCCCGTCAAAATCGCGCCGTCTTCCACTCGGTGCTCGGTATCTCTTGGTTCTGGCTGATCGGCGCGGTCGTCTTGTCGCTGTTGCCAGAGCTGGTCAAGGATCACCTCGGCGGCGGACCTACGGTGGTGACGTTCATGCTAGGCGCGTTCTCGGTCGGCGTTGGCCTCGGTGCCTTCGTGTGCGAGAAGCTCTCGTTCGAACAGATCGAGCTCGGGTTGGTGCCGGTCGGTTCGCTCGGGTTGAGCGTGGCTTTGGCTTGGGTGGGTATCGTCACCGCCCCGCACGCGGCGCACGCGGGCGTGCTGAGCGTGGGGCAATTCCTCGGCGAAGCGCGTGGTTTGTGGGCGACCGCGAGCGTGACGCTGCTCGCGCTATCCGGCGGCATCTTCACGGTGCCGCTGTATACGTTGCTTCAAGGGCGCAGTGATCCGAGCTCGCGCTCACGCGTCGTCGCGGCCAACAACGTGATGAACGCGCTGTTCATGGTCGTGGGCAGCGCATTCTTGGCCGGCTTGTCGGCTTTGGGCGTGAGCGTGCCGATCGTGCTCGTGATTCTTTCGATCGCGAACTTGCTCGTTGCCGCGTACACGTACAGCGTTGTCCCCGAGTTCTTGTTCCGGCTGATGTGTTGGTTCTTGGCGCACGTGCTGTATCGCCTTCGGATCGTCGGGCAGGAGCGCATCCCGCGTCAGGGCGCGGCGGTGCTGGTCAGTAACCATGTCACGTTCGTGGACTGGCTGATCATCTCCGCCAGTAGCCAGCGCCCGATCCGCTTCGTGATGCACCACGAGTTCCTGAAGATCCCGCTCACGGGTCGGCTTTTTCGCGACGCCAAGGTGATCCCGATCGCCGGCGCGAAGGAGAACGCGGAAGTGCTGGACGCGGCTTTCGAGAGGATTGCGGAAGCGCTCACCGAGGGCGAGCTCGTCTGCATTTTCCCGGAAGGCAAATTGACTCGCGATGGTGAGCTCTCGCCATTCCGTCGCGGCATCGAGCGTATCGTCGCCACGACACCGGTGCCCGTGTTGCCGATGTCCCTGAATGGACTGTGGGGTAGCCGCTTCAGCCGGCAAGGTGAGGGCAAAAAGCCGCTCGGAAAGCTGTGGTCGCGCATCACCCTGCGGGTAGGCACAGTGCTCGCGCCGAACGAGGTGAGTGCCGAACGCGTCGAGCGCGAGGTCCGGGCGCTGCTGAGCTAATTGTTTCGCCTGGAAGTCGAGTGCCGTCCGCCAGAAAAGGGCTTTTTCGAGCTGTCTTTGAAACGAGCCGCGCGCTCGGCTACCATCGGCGAATGTCGATCCGGTGGGGTGTGAGCTCGATTGTGGTGTTGACCGTTGCGCTGCAGGCCTGCAGCGCTGCCGATCACGAAGAGGCGGCACCGCTGTCTGGAGTAACGGCGGTCTCAGCCGGCTTCGACAGCAACTGCGCACTGATCGAGGATGGCTCGGTGCGCTGTTGGGGCTCCAACTACAGTGGGCAACTCGGAAACGGAGACCTCGGCGAGACCCCCCCCGACTCGTTTACTGCGGTTCCCGTTCGGTATGTGGCGAACGCGGTCGGGGTGTCGGTGGGGCAGGACCATGCCTGCGCCGCCTTGGCGGACGGCTCGGTCAAGTGCTGGGGCCAGTTGCCGGGACCATGGCTGACTGAACGCCCGTCTCAGCCCGCCTTGCCGGTAGACGCAGTGACGGCGGCGCACACGCTCGCCGCAGGGAGAAACCACACCTGTGCGCTTCTGACCGACGCAACGGTTCAGTGTTGGGGAAACGGCTCATTGGTTCCACTCGGCGATGGCTCACCCCCTTCGGCCCCACCCAGTCCGTGGGCGTCGGCCGTCGCCGTGGCCGAGCTCAGCGACGTGACGGCGATCGCCGTCAGCTCCCCCGCCGGAAGCTGCGCGCTACTCGAAAGCGGTGAAGTCAAGTGTTGGGGTGACACTTGGGTCGACGGTGACACCTTGGCGGACGAGTCCCTAGCGGGCCGAATTTGGCTGACCTATACGCCAACGCCGCGAGTGGTCGAGGGATTGCCGAGCGCCGCGGGGATCTCGCTCGCTCACCTTTATTCTTGCGCCGTCCTCCGGGACACGACGGTCGCATGTTGGGGACTGATTCGGGAAAATATGGGCGGCACGGGGCGGCCCAGCGTCGTCCCCGTTGCGGTTGCCGACCTGAGCGACGTCGTGGCTGTCTCCACGGGAGATAGCCACGCTTGTGCCTTGCTCAGCGATCGCTCAATCCGCTGTTGGGGGTTGAACAGTGCTGGTCAGCTCGGCGACGGCAGTGAAGTATCGTCCGCGGTCCCCGTCCGCGTGCAGGGCATCGACTCTGCGATCGCCATCTCCGCGGGGAGATATCGCACTTGCGCGTTGCTCGCGGATAGCACCGTCAGTTGTTGGGGCAATCGCGCAGGCGGGTGTAGCAACGGGCTTTGCAGCCATTCGTACGTCCCACTCGTGGTCCGCGTCTCGCCCTAACGAGTCGCGTCTTATTTCGCGATCGGCTGGCAGTAGCCGCCCGGGTGAAGCTCGAAGCCAGCGTTGCACTCGCACACGCCTCTGTCTTTCACGCAATGCCCCCAGAGCGCGCTCACAGAAGCGTCGCGATTGCAGCTCTGGTCGGTCGTGCAGGGCGCACGTTTGCCTCGGGGAGGCGCCGGGTCCGGGGCCGGGGCGCTGCCGCTGGCCGCTGCCTCGGGTGCAGTGACGATGGGAGCCGGCACCGCGGTCGCAGCGGGGGCTGCGGGGGCTGCTGGGTGGTCACAGGCGCAGATACTCGATGCCAACAAAAATCCGGCGGAGAGCGAGCTCGTTCTCATGCGGAAAGCCTTAGCATCCATCGCGCGCGTTGACTCCGACTCGCCTGTGAAACCATTCGAGCGAGTCGTCGAAGTGGTAGGGGTATCGTGACAAAATGTCGTTGTGGAGATCGAGTTGCTGCAGGCAGGCGCTGCTCCCGCCGCCAGCAGAAAGCTGCTAAACGCTGAGGGAACTTTCTGTGTCTCTCTCCTTTGGCCAGCCCCCCTTCGCCTCCAGATCGTTCGCGATCGCGGCCAGCGCGGTCCTTCTTGCCGGCGGCGTATTTTTGTCGGCGAAGCATGCCTTGGCGGATCAGCCCGAACCAGCACCGAAAGCGAGCGAACCTGCCGCGGCAGAGTCCCCGCCCGCCGCCGTTCCTCCGGCGTCTTCGCGGTCAGCTCCGGTTCCGCCATTGTTGCCGGGCTACCAGGCCAAGACACAGGTCTCCGTAGATGCGCCTCCGCCGCTGGTTTGGAAGTGGGCACGGTTCTCCGCCGCGAACTACGCGGTGACCGGTGTTGGCGGTGCGATCACATTGGCCTCCGCGATCGTCAACCCGCGTGCGCAACACTCACTGAGCGGCGGCTTGTGGTTCGATGAAAGCGTGCGCAATGCGCTTCGCGTGGATACGTTGCCCAATCGCTACATCTTCCGCGATGCGTCGGACGTCGGGCTGTCGTTGATGGTGTCTTGGCCATTCGTGGCGGACGCGCTCACCATCGCCTGGTGGTACCGCGGTAGCCGCGAGACCGCCCAAGAAATGGCGCTCATCGATCTGGAGACGCTCGCGGTGTCCGGCGCGATCCAAGGCGTGACCAACGTCCTCGTGAGCCGTGAGCGCCCCTACGGTCGCGACTGCGGCTCCGCAGAGCTACCGAGTGACTCGATCGATTGCGCGAACTCCATCCATTATCGCAGCTTTTTCAGCGGACACTCCGCGTTCAGCTTCACGGGCGCCGCGTTGATCTGCGTTCACCACTTCGAGAACGAACTGCTCGGTCCGCCATGGGATGCTCTGACCTGCGCGGGCGGCTATGCCGTCGCGACTACCACCGCGACTTTTCGCGTGGTGGCCGACGTGCACTATGCGAGCGACGTTCTCACGGGTGCATTGATGGGCACGCTCGTCGGCTACGGCGTACCTTTGCTGCACTACAGCCGTCGTGGCAGTACGGCGACCACGCTCGCCGGCATGCAATTGCACTTGGTGCCGCAACCGGGCGGCCTCGGTGTGTTGGGGATCTTTTGATGCGCGCGCTCAGTTTCGGATTGCGTGCGCTCACGTCGAGCGCCTTGCTGCTCACGCTGGCGGGCAACGTTCGTGCTGCCGAACCTGCGGGCGAGCGCTTTCCGGATCCAGAGCCGCCGCTCGGCTTATTGCCGACTCCGGAAGACGCGCTGATGGATCCGCGCATGGCGCGTTCATGGGGCACCCTGCCGCCGCGCACGTTCATTGCCACGACCGTGGACGTCGGTTTCGTCTACCTCCGACCGCGCATCTCGCTCGGCTACGGGCGCCCGTTCACGCAATGGATCGGCGTGGATGCCAACCCGATCGCCGCCCAAAATGGTTTGGGCGCGTATGGCGGTCTGCGGCTCGAAATCCCGCACCTCGATTTTCGCATCGGGCCGCGTTACTTCGCTTCCTTCAACCACACCTATTTGCCGACGCAAAGCAGTTACTCGCGCTTGGATCTCGAGAGCAACGCGGGCGACCCCGCGCGCACACTCACATTCGAAGCGGAGCTGGATCTCAACTTCGACTTGGGTCCGGGGCGCTTGCTGATGCGCGGCAGTGCTTCGTATGTGACGGGGGTGCCGGAGGGCTACGACGCGTACGAAGAAACGCTGCACATCATCGTCGATCCACCTCTGGTTTGGCGGGCGCGCTTGGCATACGCGTTCACCTTCGGGGCGCGCAAGCAGCATGGTATCGGCGCCGCCGTCGATCTGCTCGATGTACCCAAGCGCGATGACTCGCGCACCATCCGCATCGGCCCCATCTTGCGACTCGCGCTTTCGCGTCGCGTCGACGTGCGTGGTAGCTTCATTTTCTCCGTAGTTAGCCCCGATCGCATCGGCCTAGCGGGTGGCGACTTCACCGAGCTCGGTATCCGCTACCGCTGGGCGAGTGAATGACCGGTCGTTCGCGCCATTTCAACAAGCCGGCGTCAGATCGCGCCCGGCAAAGAACTCGCTGACCAGCGCGCTCCAGGCGCGCGCGTTCTGCGCCGGGCCGCATTTGAACGGGCGCTTCGACAGCTTGCCTTTGGCGAGCAGCTCACTCTGTTCCTTGAAGTAGCGTACGGCCAGCTCCGCGGCATACTCGTGCACGGCGATACCGTTGTTCTGCTGGAAAGCGTAGTAAGTGCCGCCGCGCACCAGCGTATCGTTCGGCGCGTAGGGCGCGAGGCACTCGAGCGTCGGCCGCGCGCCGCATTTCTCGAGGATGCTCTGATAATCTTTGCCGAGATGTCGCAGAGACCAATCGCCGTGCGCTTCGTCGTTCAGGTGGAAGAGCTCGTGAAACAGCGTCTCACGCACGGCTTTTTCGCTGATGTTCAGCGAGCCTTCGACGTTGTATTCGATCGTCCAGTCGAACGCGTAGGCGCTCGGCCGATGCTTGACGAGTGATCGCACGAAGCGAAGCTCGAGCGCCCGCCAGCGATAGTTGGGCATGGGTCGCCCCGCGAACAAACCGTCGAAAAATCGATCCATGGCCAGAGCGCCGCTTTCTACCCACCGCAAGTGCCGGCGATAGCCGTTGATTGGTAGCTGGGGCACGAGCTTTATCGTGCCTCGGAAACCGCCGTCCATGACTTCTTCGGGGCCTACGCCCGCGACGTCACCCGTCGTTTTGAACAGCCTCGAAGCAATCTGGCCGGCTTTCGCGTCCGCCTGATACGCATGCTCGATCAAGCACGATACGTCTTCACAGGTCACGGTGGTGGGGAGCAACCGCTTCGCGGCGGCGAGCTCGACGGTCGGTGGAGCAGGGGCGGCTGCCAAGCAAGTCAGCGCGACGAATAGGATTGGCCAGCGCATCGATGCAGGTTTCGACACGCTGCCGCGCGCGGCCATTGGGCCTGGCCGCTGAATTCCTGACGGCCAGGAGTGCGGCGATTGGCGGCAGAAACGGCAGAGTCGTGACCAAAGCGCACCGCACTCGCGGGTGCCCCGGGCGTGGGGCGTCGCGGCGCGGTGGGCGTCCTCGCGCTGTGCGCTGCGGGCGCCCGGCTACCCAAGCGCTGGCCTTCGGCCAGCGCGGTGCGCCAACGGAAGAGGAAGACAAGGTTCGAGTGCTCTCGACGTTGAGAGCCGCAGCTTCGAGAGAGGCCTTCAACGGTATGCGCGGCAGTACTTTGGCAAGTCTCGTGTAGAAGCTGCCCTGCAGAGCGCTCGGCGGCGACGCGCAGTCGCTCAGGGTTCGGATAAATCTGACCTACCCGCAGCCGGCTCCTGAGTTGATCTAAAGTTCTTGGAGCGTTGGCGGCGCAGGGTCGCGGGAGCCATCGCTGCCGGTTCGACTCTGGGATCCGTCACCGCGGGAGCACGACGCACGGTGAGCTGCGATGCTGGATCGCGAGCGCCCACGTTACTTCGCGCGCGTCCCGTTTCTTTGCCAAATCTCGTAGCCGAGCTCTTTGCGGTCGATGAGCTTGTGGTAGCGGCCGCGCTCGTACTTGGGCCAGGCGCGTCGGGAGCCCTTCTCGACGCGGATTTTGAGCACCAAGTCGGGCAGTTGGGCGGGATCGCCGAAGGTCTCTCGCATCAATTGCTTTTGGTAGGGACCGGGAATACCCCAGTAGATCCACTGGGTCCACGTTCTCGGGCGAAGGCGCGTCGACATGTAGCCGGTGGCAAAGCCATCGAAGATGGTCAAGGACTGCGCACTCCCCGCCAAGCTCTTCAAGTCTCGATCGACGGCTTCACAGAGCTCGGCTTCACTCTTGGTGGCGATCGCGCCGCGCATCGGGCCAGACCTAACGCGGGTGTCGTGACCTTCGAATTGCGGGTGGGTGTCATCGTAAATGTAAGCAAACATGCTGTCTGTCTCGATTCCGAGGCACGCTCCCGCAAAGCCGATCAGCACGCACTGATAGGCGATGCGCTGTCCAGGATTTTCCCGAGCGCGAGCCTCGAGCAGCGCGCCGAACGCGGCGATGCCGGCCGCCAAGGCGCCAAGCGCGCCGAGCAGCGTCGCGAGCCAGCCATTCGAGCTGGTGTAGGTGACCGCAAGCATCGACAGCACCGACGGCGTCCAAATCAACACCAACAAAAATCGCCCGTAAGGCCAGGCGCGATTGAGCGCCACGCACACCGGAGCCAGCACCGGGATCGCCATGTAGAACAGCGTCGCGGGCGTGACCACGGTCGGGTTCGGGCCAACCCGGTAGCAGGCGACGCAAGCCAGCGCAGCCACCGGCGCCACCAACCAAAGGCCGCGCTTGAACCAGCAACAAGCGAGTGGCAGAAACACGAACAGCGCGCTGTAGGCGAGCAGCGCCCAACGCCATGTCCAAGCGGCGGAGTGATAGAAGTCCAACTTGGACAGGCCGCTGGCGGTGGCGTAGCCCAGAGCGACCTGTAGCCCGCTCAAGCGTTCGTAGCGAGCCCCGGAAAGCCAGAGCGCGAATGGCACCAACACTGCAAGCGCAACCGCGAGCCCCGCGCCGAGCCCGAACAGCCCGTTGATCCAAGTCGAGCGCGACGTCTTCCAATACAACCAGCCGAGCACCGACGCGTTGTAGGGGAGGAGGACGACGATCAGGCCCGGATAGCTGAAGACCGCCGACAGGAAGAACAAGTTCGCGACGAATAGACCGCGGCCAGGGCGCGGGCCGAGCAGCGCGTGCGCTGACAAGAGCACTCCGCACAAGAAGCCGAGCGCGCCTTGGCTGTTGTAGCTCAAGGCAAACAAATTGAAGTAGCCGAAGGTGACGACTAGCGCGGCCGCCCAACAAGCGCTGCTGAAACTGGCGATGCGCGTGACCAAGCGGCACACGAGCAGCGACGCGACGCCGACGTACACGAGATATAGATAGCGATTGAACAGGATGATGCCATCGGCGGATCCCGCGATTGCCAAATACAGCCGGTACAGCGGCATCAGCAAGATGCCGGCGTTCTGATGGATCGCGCGCTCGTCGAAGTAGGGCTGATTGCCGATCAAGAACGAGTACGGCATCGCGCTGTAGAACGCCTCGTCGCGGTGGCTCACCCCGAACGGAATGCGGTAGCGCAGCACCCCGAGCGCAGCCAGCCACGCCAGCGCGCCGATCACCTCGGTCGCCGAGAGTTGGCGAATTTTACGCCAGATGGCCCACATTTCCGCGCGCACCCTAGCTCAAAGCCTCAGCCAACGCCGGCAAAATGAGCTAAGAGCAAACGCCCAGCTCAACGGAGGACGGATGCGCTTCATGGTCATGCACAAGGTCGACGCGAAAGTGGAAGCGGGTGGTCCGCCCGATCACGGGATCGTCCAAAATATGGGTGCGCTGATCCAAGAGAGCTTGCGAAATGGCGTGTTCATCAGCGGTGCGGGGCTGCATCCGAGCGCCAAGCGCGTTCGCATCAAGAGCGCAGCGGGCCAGTGCCAGTTGTCACCTGGCCCGTATCAGGGAGAAAACGAGCTACTTTCTTCGTATGCAATGATCAAGGTCAGGTCGCTGGTCGATGCCGTGACCCACGCTCAGCGTTACGCGCTCGCCGAAGGCGAGTGTGAGGTCGAAGTCGGTCCAGTCGTGGAACCCTGGGATATTGGCATCATGCCCAAGCCTGCGGGCGATATCCCGCTGCAGGTTTTGCTTCTGACCAAGGCAGATGCCGCGTTCGAACGAGGCGTCGCGCCGAAGGAGAAGCACGCGCAGGCCCTGCGTGCGCTGCAAGACTCGCTGGCTGATGACGGCGCCTTGCTGGTGGCCGGCACACTCGCCCCGAGTGCCAAAGGCGTGCGGGCGAAGCCGGGCTCGGCAAAGCGAACTTGGGTGGACGGCCCGTTCGCAGAATCCAAAGAGTTGATCGCCGGCTTCTCGATCCTCGAGCTGCCGACCCTGCAAGATGCCATCGCTTGGGCCGATCGCTGTGCAACGATTTTGACAGATGCCGAGGTCGACGTGAGAGAGCTGAGCGCCAGCTGAGGTCGTGAGTCGGGGGCCGTGCCCGGCGCATCGCGCCGAAGGACCTACACGAGGCGGCTGATCGAAATGTCATGCTGGAGTTCGCCAGCGACGCACGTCCGAGGTCCGTTGAATCAGACCGATGCTCGGATCGTCGGAGTTTTATCGCTGGCGCGCTTTCTGCCTTAGCAGCAACGGGCCGCAGGCTCGGAATGCGAAATCCCCTGTATTTTCAACCGTCGTCGCATGCGGGTTCGCCAATCGGCGAGGCGCTGCGTTGACACCTTTTGTCACACTGAGTCGGGAAGTCACTACACATGAAGATTCTTAACCAATTTACTTTGCGGCGCGTGTTCTCCACGGTGGGGGCAATCGGCCTGATGGCCATGGTTTCGGGAGCTGGCTGCAGCGCCACCGATGGCACGGGCACCCCCACGAGCTGTACCGGGCTCGACGTCAACGTCAGCGCGCAGGCTACGGTAAAAGCATTTGGCCAAGCCAGCAGCGCGCTCAAAGATGCCGCGCTCGACGTGGAAGCCAAGTGGCTCGCGACTTGTAACTCGATCAACCGCGAGCTCGGCGAAGATAGTTCGCAGACCAGCGCGAGCAAGGCCTGCGCGGTGCTGAACGCCCGCGTGAAGAAGGCGCTCGACGCGGGCGCGACCGTGACGCTCGACGTGAAGGCGGAATGCCATGCGGACGTGAGCGTGCAGGGCGATTGTCAAGCCAAGTGCAAGCTGCCCAATTGCGACATCAAAGCCAAATGTGACCCGGGCAAGCTGGTGGTGGAATGCAACGGTTCGTGTTCCGGCGCCTGCGACATCAAGGCGCCAAGCGCGACTTGTACCGGCACTTGCTCTGGCAAGTGCACGGCAGACGTGGCGGTCACCTGCTCTGGCTCATGCACGGGTGAGTGCTCGGATTTGGCCTGGAATGGCACTTGCGACGCCGGTTGCAGCGCGCAATTCAGCGGCACCTGTGGCGGCACCTGCATGGGCACCTGTGACGGGATGAACTCGAGCGGTTCCTGCGCCGGCAAATGCGAAGGCAGCTGCTCCGCGAAAGCCAGCGGCAGCTGTTCGGCGAAGTGCACGGGTCAGTTCAGCGGCAGCTGCAAGGCGGAATGCAAAGGGTCCTGCGAAGCAACCGGTGGCGCAACTTGCAGCGGCAAGTGCGAAGGCACCTGCACCTATGCTCCGGGCAAAGCGGACTGCAAGGGCGAGTGCCATGGGGAATGCAGCGCCGAAGTTGCGCCCCCGTCATGTGAAGGCAGCTTGGATTGCGATGGTGCCGCGGAGTGCCAGGCTTCCTGTGAGGGCTCTGCGTCGGCCCAGGCGAGCTGCGACTCTTCGGCAACCCTCGCCGTCACTGGCGACGCCGAGTTGTACGGCGTGCTGCAAGCGCATATCGGCGAGATCAAGGGCGCGTTTGCGCAGACCCTCGCCCTGAAAGACCCAATCGCAAAGTTGGCGGGCAAGACCACTGCGACCTTCAGCGCGCTGGGTGATATCGGCGCGTCGGGCCTCGCTTGTGCCGGCTCGTCGGTTGCCATCGCTGCGGAAGCTCAGGCAAGCATCAGCGTCTCCGTGAGCGCGAGCGCGAGCGTGCAGGGCAAAGCCGGCACGTGATGTTCGGCTCTCGCTGACGGACAGAAGGCCACCTCACGCGATCGCGTTCAGCGCGAGCGTCGTGGGGTGGCTTGCTTTTAGGACTATCATTCGTCGCGCGTAGCCAACTCGTACAGCCATTCGAGCTCGAGCGTGGCGTCATCAGCCATGGGCAGCGAGATCGTGCGTTCGCCGAGCAACGCGCTGGCGAGGGAGCCCCAGGCATCGCTGGAAAGCAAGAGCGTGTAGCCGTCCTCCAGTACGCGGATTTCGTTTCTCTGACCGCCGGGGACCACCGTCAAGCAGCCGCCGGTGAGGCGTGCCCCTTCGGAACCTTCGGCGTAAGTCGCCTTCGCTTCGGCTTGACCGGGATACCAAACGAGCAGTGCATCGGCATTCGCGGCAGGTTCGGTCAGGAGCGCGAACGGCGTCCCTGCATCGAGCGATCCCACGCCATGCGCCAGGATTCCGCGTGCGCTCTTCGGAATGCGCACTCGTAGGCTCTTGCCTTCGACGACGAAGTGCACGCCGGGGGCGCGGGTTCGGGAGATCTTGCTCAACGCGCTCTCCGCTTCGCGCGGGCTCGACACGCTGCGGCGGGCCAGATCGCTCCAAGTCGGGAATGGGAAACAGCCGGACTGTTCGCCGATTCTCGCCAACACGCGATACACTCCGTGCGCGAGCGCGGTTTCGACTTCGGCCGCATCGACGCTGATTGCCGCCAGTGCTCGGCCCGGCATCGTGACCCCGCGGATCGGTCGCGCATCGACGTAGAGAAAGCCGTTGCCGCTGCGACCGAACATGCCGCGCTTGCCAAAGCGCGTCACGCCGCCGGCGTCGACCAAGTTCCGTTGCTCGGCCCAGCGCAGCACGGTGACGAAGAAGCGACTGATCTCCCGCATGTGGTCGCTCACGTCGTCGTTCTCGGCGAGTTTCAAGGTCAAGACGAGTTCGCGCTGACGGCGCTTGATCAAACCCTCGGTGACCGCCGTGAGAAAATTCCCGGCGCGGCCATCGGCTGCGTCGTGCGCGTAAAACGTGATCGTCAGCTGATCGGGAATGGCGCTATAAACGGTCGGCAGCGCGGGAGTCGGTGGCGCCAGCGCCGACAAGTTTGGCGTATCGCCCGAGCTGCCAAACAATTTCGACCAAACGCTCATCGCCTCGGTTTAGCGTGTCGGGCCCAGAAACCAAAATCTGCCTGCTCTGCGGGCGCCGGAGCGCGCTTTTCGCGCGGCTTCGAGAATTGGTGCACGGCTTGCGCTGTCCGAGCGCGCGACCCCGATCAGATGCCGTAGTCTTTGATGCCAGCACTCGCAGGCTTGGGTGAAGCCGCCTTGGCCGCCGGACGCAGCTCTTTGGGAGTGCTCACGGGCGGGCCGTTGCTGGGCTCCGATGCTGGGTGCGCTGCCGGCGCGCTGAGATCGTGTTCGTCCGCCGCGGGCACGGGCTGCGGCGCCGGCTTGGCCAGGACAGGGGCAGTGGGTTGGGCGTGAATAGGGGCGGGGTTCCCAGCAGCTTCGTTGCTGCTTCCGCTGGCGATCAGCGCGACCGCAATGCCAACCGCTGCTACGACCGCCAGCGCGATCAATGAACGGCGCGACGGCCAACCGCGAAGTTTGGCGACCTCCTCGGCAATGGGAATGGACTCGAGCGTTGCGCGCGCGACGACCGCCGATGAAGAAGTGGGAGCTTGCGAAGACAGTGGTAGAGCGCTCGGCATGCTGTCGGGCCAAACCGGCAGCGGCGGTGGCAACTTCGACAAGCGCTCGGTGCTCGCAGGTGCAACGTCTGCCGAGTCGAGCACGGAGGCCGGCGTGCCTACGGACATCAGCGTCTTCCGCCGGTGCGAAGCCGGAACGATCTCACCCGTGCCGATCAAAGTCGCAAACGGCGACTTGTGCGTCGCGTTGCGTTGCGTTGCCGGACCAGGCGCCGATGACGTGGGCACTGGCGTTACCGAACGCGGTGCAGGTGTTACCGAACGCGGCGCAGGCGTTACCGAACGCGGCGCAGGTGTTACCGAACGCGGCGCAGGTGTTACCGAACGCGATGCAGACGCGACCGAACGCGGCGCAGGCGTGGCCAAGGGAAATCCGTTGCGTGAAGACGCAGGGGCGCTGATGCTGACTGGAGCCACCGGCAAGCTGACGCTGGGGAAGGTGGAGCTGCGCGAAGGGACTGGCCGTGGTTGGGCGACCGAGCCGGAAGAGCGCAAATTTGGGCCGAAAAACGCAGTGATTTCTGCGTGGGTGGCCACTCGCTCGCGGGCCACGATAGCAATTGCCGTTGCGAGCTCGGCGCAATCAGCGAAGCGTTGATACGGATCGACGGACAGCGCGCGCGCTGCGATCGACTTGAGTGGAATTGCCCAAGCAAGCTCTGGGGGGAGCTGCGGCATTTGCAGCTTCTCACCCATCAAGCGATCGATGATCGCCTCACTGGATGTTTCGCTGAATAGCCGCCGCCCTGCGAGTGCCTCCCATAGCAGCACCCCCGCGCTGAATACATCCGCGCGGGCATCGACTGGTTCCCCAAGCAGACGCTCCGGCGCAAGATGCCCGAGCGCCTCGACGGGTGGCCGAGAGTCGGCGGCCGAGTGACGAGCTGCCAACGGGACGAGCCGGCACACGCCTTCGCTGTCGACTCGGAAGTGCGTCAGCGCGACTTCGCCGTGCGCGAAGTTGATGCCCTCCGCGTCGAAGGTGTCGTGGAGCGCGGTCAGCCCCCTGAGGACATCCAGCAGCATACGCAGCGCACGAGCCAGGCCATAACCCGCGAAGCCCCGGCCTGCCGGCAGCTCGAACCAACCCTCGGCACTCGGATCGAGTGCATAGCCCCGCTCGCCCAGTTGCATCGGCACCAAGCGGGCGTGAACCCGGGACAAGGCCAATTGCATGGCGAACGGGTCAGCTGACTCGGGCCGGAGGCGGGTGGAGCGGTTCATGCTCGATTGAGTGAGGGGCATGCTGGGGAGTGCTTCGGGGACCAAAACGTCAAATCTCGAATCCTTCGCACATTGGCCCACACAGCGTTTCGAGACGATTGCGCTGGCGGGGCCGCCTGTGACTATTTGTAACGGTGCCCCTTTCCGGTGACTCTGGCCAGTGTTTCGGGCACGTGCCGGCATTTATTTGGCAAACCGCTTGTTTCTGGGCGCTACGCCCACTGGGCAGTTTCACGAGCGTTACAGAAGGGTGCTGGGAGTGCCTTTCGAGGCCGAGGTCGCTCGCGTGATCGTACTCCGCCAGCCGATTGCGGCGAGCCCTCGCCAACACCCGAAGATGCGCCTAACGTCGCGGGCAGCGATCGCAATTTGGAGGGAGTGAGTAGCTCAGGTGGTTAATCCAAGTGCACCACCCTCGGTGGAGGCAGAGAGCGATTGGCACGCGCCCGGGGGTGCTGACGATCGATTCGCCGGGCTCGGGCGTGTGATTCGGAGCTGATGGCCGGGCCACGCGTCTTCACGCAGCGGGCCACGCTCGCGCTTCGTGCTCTCGATACCACGGTGGAGATCGAGACGCCGGAGCACGTGGTGTTCAGCTGCAGTCTTGCCGGTCCTGCGCGGCGCGCGCTGGCTTACCTGATCGACCTGCTGGTACGCGGCGCGATCGTGGCCGCGATCGGCGTGGCCCTCAGCATCGCTTCGCTCGGCAATGCCGAGATGTCGGGCTGGAAAATGGGCGCGTTCTTGATCTTGATGTTCGTGCTGGAGTGGGGCTACTTCGTGGCTTGCGAATCGTTCATGAACGGGCGCAGCTTGGGCAAGCGAGCGCTCGGCCTGCGGGTGGTCACGCAGAATGGTCTGCCCGTATCCTTCGGCGGCAGCGTGCTCAGGAACCTGCTGCGCGCAGCGGATTTCTTGCCCACCGGCTACGCCATCGGCCTGTTGACCATGACGTTCGATCCGCGTTTTCGCCGGCTCGGTGATTGGGCGGCCGACACCATGGTCATCTTCGAAGAACGACCCCGCTTGCGCGATCCGATCCGCTTGGATCCGCCGCCGCTGCCCGCCGAGCTCGATCAGTTTCCGCAGCGTTTGGATTTGCCGGGCCCCGTGTTGGAGGCGCTGGAACTATTTCTGCGGCGCGCCCCGGAATTGCAGACCCTACGTGAGGATGAACTCGCCACGATGCTAGCCTCGATCTACGGCGAGCGTTTGCAGGTGCGCTACAAGAACGCTTCGCGCTTTCTCGGCTTACTGTACGCTCGCGCGGTCGGGGAGAAATCACGTGTTCGATAGGGAAGCGTTCGTGGCTCGACGCTCACCCGATTGGCAAGAGCTGACGCTGCTCTTGGCCAGCGACGCGCCGCTTGCCGAGCTGTCGGCGTCGCGCATCTCGCGAGCGGCGAGCCTGTATCGAGCGGTGTGTGGGGATCTGATGCGCGCGCGTCAGACCGGCTCGTCCGCAGACATCGTGGCATACCTCGATGCGCTCACGGCTCGCGCTCACAACGCCCTGTACGGCTCACGGCGCTACGCGCTACGCGGCGCACTACGCGCCCTGCGGCACGGGTTCCCGTGCGCTTTTCGTAAGCATTGGCGCTTCATGTTGGTCAGCGCGCTACTGTTCGTGGTCCCGCTTCTGGTGGGGTGGTTCGGTGCTCTACACTCGCCTTCGTTCGCGGCCTCCGTGTTGCCACTGAAGACTTTGGAGGGGCTGTCACAAGCCTACTCGGAAGGTTTCGCCAACGGGCGTTCGGAGCAAACGGACGCAGCAATGACCGGCTTTTACGTCGACAACAACGTGGGCATTGCCTTTCGCTGCTTTGCGACCGGGATTTTGTTCGGGTTGGGGAGTGCGTACTACACGCTGTACAATGGTCTGTTCGTAGGCACCGTGTTTGGCTTCGTGCAGCGCGCCGGGCACGGGCGCAACTTGTTCACCTTCGTCTGCGGCCACTCGCCCTTCGAGCTGACCGCGATCGTGATCGCCGGCGGCGCGGGGCTGTGCATGGGCGCTGCGTTGATCAGCACCGAGGGGTACACTCGGCTCGGCTCGCTCCGTCGGCGCGCGTCCGATCTCGCTTTACTCGCGCTCGGGGCTGCCGCCATGCTGTTCATCGCTGCGTTGATAGAAGCCTTCTGGTCGCCATCGTCCTTGCCGGAGTCGGTGAAGTTCGGCTTTTCGGCGCTGGCTTGGCTGTCGGTATTCGGCTTCTTGCTGTTCGCGGGCCGGCCGCCGAAACCACGGACCGTGCCATGAACGTTTGGGAAGCGCGCGTGGTCGTGCGTGAGCGCAGCTTGGCCGAGATCGTAGACTTGGCGGTGCGTTTCAGCTTGGTTCTGGGCGCAGGGTTGTACGTCCGGCTCGGAGCGTGCCTACTGCTGCCTTCGTACGCGCTGTGCTGGTGGCTGCTGCGCGCCGATGTCGCGCCCGGTCTGGTAGGCGCGCTCGGCATCGCGCTGTACTCGCTGCTGCAGTTGCCGTTCACGGTCGCGGCGGGACGCCTGATGTTCAGCGCTCGGGTGTCGGTCGCGGAGGTGCTGCGCTCCTCGCTCCGGCTACTCTATCGCGCAACGTTGGCGCGTTGTTTGGCCTTGTTACTCATCGCTGGCGGAGCGACGCTCGTGATCGCGGTGCCACTCGTCATTGCGAGGGCGCTATACATGGGCGAGGTCGTCGTTCTGGAAGGGGCGGGAGCGCTCGCGGCCTATCGGCGCACGACACGCCTCACGTTCCGGCGCGTCCCGCACACGTTCGCGGTTTGGTTGTCGATGCTGGCGACCTCCGCGGCCTTCGTCGCCCTGGCGCAAATCTTTGCCAGCGCGCTCGCGGCAGAGGGGTTGGCAATCGAGGCGCTGCCTTCGGTCTGGGGGGGACTGAATCTGGAGGTCGGCCTCGCGGGGTTGTTCTTGTCCGTGCCGCTCGTCGCCAGCCTGCGTTTCTTGGCCTACATCGACAATCGCACGCGCCGCGAGGGTTGGGACATCCAAGTGCGTTTCTTGGAGTTGGGGCGCGTGTTGAGCGAGGCTGCGGAGTGAGCCTGCGCGGGATTCGCTTGGGCTCGATCGCGTTCCTCGCGCTCGGCTGCGTGTCAGGCGCTGCGCTCGCCGCTCCGAGCGACGAGTCACCCGCATGGCAATCGTTGCCGCCTGCGACCAGCAGCGACGTCGATAGCGCGGAACGCGAAGCCGAGGACGAGGCGAGCGACGAACCGGAGGCGCCGAGCAACCCGTTCACTAGTGTGCCGGCGGATAGCGTCGAGGGTTCGCTGTCCCGGGTGTTGTCCGGTCCAGATGTATCGTTTTGCAAGGCCCAGCAGGCTGCCGCGCGCGAGGACTCACGGCTGTGCTCGCTCTCGCGCTTGTCTGCTCGGCAGCGCTGCCCCGGTTTGCGCCAGGCCTGCGCGAGCAAGCCGGCCGAGGCCTACCCGGGATCGAGCTCCGGTTGGACCATCCGAAATGGTCTCGCCCTGCTCGGCGATCTGGCGTTTTGGCTGGTCTTGGCGGGGCTGTTGGTCGCCCTCGCCCTAGCGCTCCGGCGCGTCTTTGCGGACACGGAATTCGCCCCTACCGGTGCACCCGAGCGAAGGTCAGGGTCGGCATCGGAGGCGGCTCCGGTCGCGCGTCACGTGGCCGAGACGGACGTTGCTCGGCTGTGGGCTATTGCCCAAGAGTCTGCGTTGGCCGCACGGTTCGAAGAGGCGGTAGCGGCGCTGCAAGGCGCGTTGATCCACGCGCTACGCATCTCGGGCAAGCTGCACGTGAGCCCTGCGCAGACCAATGGCGATTATTTGCGCGCGTTGCGTCCCGACCCGACCTTGCATGGCACCGCGCGCGACGTGTTTCGTTCCGTGGAGGCCGTGCAATTCGGCGGCGCGCCCGCCAGCGGGGAGCTCTATCGCAAGCTGTTCGAGCGCGTGCAACCGATCGTGGTGCGCGTGCTGTCCGTCTTGCTCCTGTGCGCCTTCGGTCTCGGACAAAGTGGCTGCTCCAAGGCGTTTGGCGGAGATCCTGTAGGCGGCGCCGATGGCTTCGGAGTCCTCACCCGTCTCCTGAGTGATCAGCACACCACGGTGAGAAGGCGCGTCCGCGCGTTGAACGTGATCGAGCCCGAGGTCTCGGCGATCCTCGTAGTCGGCGAGCAACCGAGTGAGGCGTGGGTGAAATTGCTCGAGTTCGCCGCGGGCGGGGGCATGTTGGTGGTGAGCGAATCGAGCGAGGAATTGGCCAAGGCAACCCATGTTCACTACTCGGCGGATGCTCATACGGGGCGCCTGGATATGCCGTCCGGCTTCGAGCCGAGTCAGCTCGAACTGTTCGCCGTCGTGCGCCACTCACTCGAGCTCCGCAATCCAGACGACACCGAGAGTGATCGCACTTTCGCTCAGGTTGGCAAGCGAGCGTATGTCGCAGAACGCAGCCACGGTGCGGGCAGCGTGCTGTACTTCGGGGACGACGACTTTCTGAGCAATGCCTCGCTGAGCGTGGGCGACAACGCCTTCTTCGCCGTGAGTCTGCTGCGCCGAAATGGCCAGGTGTTGGAGTTGGTCGGTCCATGGACGGGCGGCGGGTCGTCGTCCACGCTTTCTTCTTTGTTCAAGGCCGGCCTCGGTGCGCTCGTGGCGCAGCTCGCCCTCTTGGCCGTGCTCTTTGGTTGGCATGGCGGAACCGCTTTCGGCCTGAGAAAGGATCCGATCGCCGTGCGTCGCCGGGCTTTCCGCGATCACGTGCTGGCGCTGGGCGAAAGCTATCGCCGCGCACGCGCCACGCGCTTCGCGCTCGCCAGCTATGGCTCGTGGCTGACCGAGCGCTTGCGCGAGCGACTGAGTCCGCAGCAGCCGATCGGCTTGATCGATCTCGCGGGTCGCGTCGCCGGGCGGGTCGATCAGCCCGAATCGGAGCTGGTCGTGCTTTTGACCGAAGCGCGCGAAGCGCAGGACGATTTTGCGGCCGCGCGCTCGTCCCCCGCCGATTTGAGTACCTTGGAAAAGCTGGAAGCGTTGACCGTCAGGGCAGGAGGCTCGAAGTGAATCTGGAACATCTGAGCAGCGAATTACGGCGTATCGAAACCGAAGTGAGCCGAGTGCTCGTCGGTCAAGAGTCGCTGGTCGAGCACGTGTTGGTCGGCCTGGTGGCCCGCGGCCACGTCCTGATCGAAGGTGTGCCAGGTCTGGGCAAGACACTGCTCGTGCGTGCGCTCGGCCGGGTGTTGGGGCTGTCGTTTCGCCGCATTCAGTTCACGCCCGATCTGATGCCGAGCGACATCACCGGCAGCACCCTGTACAGCCAAAAGCTCGGCGAGTTTTCGTTCGTGCCCGGTCCGGTTTTCACCGAGCTCTTGCTCGCGGACGAAGTGAACCGCGCGCCCGCCAAGACTCAATCCGCGCTGCTGGAAGCCATGCAAGAGCGTAGCGTCACGACCGATGGCATCACGCGCCCGCTTTCGGAGCCCTTCTTGGTGCTCGCGACCCAAAACCCGATCGAGTCGCAGGGCACTTACCCGCTGCCCGAAGCGCAGCTGGATCGTTTCCTGTTGAAGCTCGAGGTGGGGCACCCGTCGCAAGCGGCGGAAGCGCAAATCTTGCTGAACTACGTGGCGGGTTTCGACCCGGGGGAGCTGTCGCACTTGAATCAGGTTTCAACCCAGGCCTCGATCGTCGAGATGCAGCGCTCGCTCGGCGAGATCCGCATTGCTCGCGAAATCATCGACTACGTTACGGACATCGTGCGCCGTACTCGCAATCATCCCTCGGTGAGCCTCGGCGCTTCACCGCGCGCCTCGATTGGCCTGCTCAATGTGGCGCGCGCGCACGCGCTCTGGGAAGGTCGCGATTTCGTGATCCCCGATGACGTGAAATCATACGCCCACGCCGTGCTCCGCCACCGCTTGCAGCTGCAGCCAGACGCGGAGCTCGAAGGCATCACCGCCGATCATTGCGTCGACTCCGTGCTGCGCGACGCGATCGTGCCCAAGACCAGCGCTTGAAGCGGAGTCGATGACCCTCCCCGTCGTTCCGACCCGGGCCTTGGTCTGGCTGTGTGTGGCGCCGCTCGCGCTCAGCGCATTCGTGGCGCTCGAGCCTTCGCTGCTGAAGAGTGTCCTCTTACTCGACGGCGCGTTGCTCGCCTGCGCCTTACTCGATCTGCTGTTCTGTCTGCGACGACAGCTCGAAATCCATCGCACCGCGCCGGACGTGCTGTCGCTCAAGCGCCGCAACCTGGTACGACTCGAGCTCAGCTCCCGGGCGGCGCGTCGCTTACGGGTCGAGGTCCAGGACGATCTGTTCGACGGCGCCTATTCCGCGGATCTGCCGGCGAGCGGCGTGATCGGCGCCCGCGGTCAGCTGACGCTGACCTATCACGTGGAACCCAGCGTGCGGGGCGCCTATGCGATCGGCGATCATCACCTGCGTTACCGTTCCTTGCTCGGCCTGTGGCAGCGCCAGCTACGCGTGGCCGGGCACGCGCCGGTGCGCGTTTATCCAGATCTGAAGCAGCTGCAGGCTTTCGATATGCTCGCGCGCGATAGTCGTGAATACGCGCTCGTGCGGGTGTCGCGCCTCAAGGGCGGCGAGAGCGAGTTCGCGCGCTTGCGGGACCAAGTTCCGGACGACGAGCACCGAGCGATCGATTGGAAAGCCACGGCGCGCCGGCAACGCTTGACCGTTCGCGAGTATCAGCTCGAGAGCAACCAGAACCTGCTCTTCATGCTCGACGCGGGTCGGATGATGACCGGCATCGAAGCTGGGCTATCGCGCTTCGATCACGCGCTCAACGCCAGCCTGATGCTCTCCCACGTCGCAAGTCGAACGGGCGATCGTGTGGGCATGCTCGGCTTCGACCAGACGGTGCGCGTGTTCGTTTCGCCGAGTGGTGGGCCGAGCGCAACGCGCCGCCTGATTCAGGCTGCGTATGATCTGCACCCCGAACTGATCGAGCCGGACTACGAGCGCGCATTTTCCTATCTTTCCAGCAGGGTGCGCAGCCGTACCCTGGTAATTCTCTTCTCGCACGTGATCGACGGCACCGTGGGCGAGGTCCTGGTGCGTCGCGTGAAGGCCCTGCGCGGGACGCATCTGCCGCTGGTGGTGCTGTTTCGCGATACGGACATCGAAGCTCTGGCCGAACCCGGCTCGCGCTTGGCTCCGGACCTGTACACCAAGGCCGCCGCTGCCGAGATTTTGCGAAATCAACGCGCGGTTGCGACCGACATGAGGCGTGCCGGCGCGCTCGTGCTGGAGACCGACGCTCGCACTTTGACCGGCAAGCTCGTCGGTCGGTACTTGCAGCTCAAAGCCAGGAATCTCCTATGACCTCCCCATTCAACCCATACGAACCGCCCGCGGCGGACGCACTCGAGCCGGGCATCACCCGAGCGGATGACCCGCAGCAGCACCTCGCCTCGCTCGGCCAGCGCTGGCTCGCGGCGATGATTGACGGCCTACTCGCCGCCATCGTGGTGGCTCCGATCCAGTACAAGCTCGGTGTGTTTGCCAAGTATGCCGCCAAAGTGGAGCCCAATTTCTGGGAGAACGCGGGCTGGGCCGCGATTTACTTCGCGGCATGGCTCGTCGAAAATGGCTATTTTCTGGCCACGAGCTCGCAGACCATCGGCAAACGGATGGTCGGCATTCGCATCGAGAACGTTGCCGGCGGTCGGACCGCGTTTTGGAAGCTCGTCCTGGTGCGGAATCTGCCATTTTCGTGCATCGGTCAGATCCCAGTCATCGGTGTCGTGCTGGTCTTGGCCGACCCCTTGCTCATCTTCCGAAAAGACCGACGTTGCCTGCACGATCACCTTGCCGGCACGCAAGTCGTCAGAGTGCGATGATTGAATCGGCCTCGGCTTTGCAGCACAGCGCCAACAGCCGTCTCAGCTTTCGTGCCTGCTCTGGTCGAGCTTGTTCGACCCAGTTCACGCGCCCCTGAAGGTACGCGAGGAAGTTGGGATGCTGAGCGCGGTTTTGGCTGGCCAAGCCGTGCCGCACGGCATTGTTCAGAATCGCCTCCAGTAGCTCGCGCTCTCTGCGTGACACCGCGGGCTGCTCGTTCGTGACTAGACCGAGCATGCGCTGCTGCGTACCGCGCCGCATCAGTCGAGTCTTGCGATGATTGACTCGGAAGCCCTCTTCGAGCGCGATCGCGCCTACCAAAGGCTCGAAACGAGCGACCCGCCGCGCGAATTCCGCATCGCCGGAGAACACCAAATCATCCGCGTAGCGCCCATAGCGTGCGCCGACGGAACGCGCAGCGTGTGAGAGCCGCACGTCCAACTCGAACGCGGCAAGGTTGGCGAGCCCGGGTGAACACGGCGCACCTTGCGCCAAGTGACGCGCTGCCAAACGCTTTTTCAGTCGTTCACGCGCCGCCAACGCGTGAGGATCGCGAAACTCGATGAACCCCAGGCTCGGCAACGTGTCACGCACGGAGCCCGGTGTGATCGTCGTGCACACGCCCGTCAACGAACGCGCAACTTCGTCCGGGTAACCCAGGCTGCGGAACACTCGGTGCACGCGCGGTGCGCCAATCGAGGCGAAGAACTCCTCCAGATCGAGGCGAAGCAGCACGGTTTGCCCGCTGTGTGTGCGGGCCAAGGAAAGCGCAGAGCGGCCGCGCACGAAGCCATGGGCGGCCTCGTGCGTAGGAACTTGGTCGAGTATTTCGTGCAGAATGCGCCGCTGCACACTCTTCAAGCGTGATTTGGGTGCCTCGAGCAAGCGATAGCCGCCGCGTCGCTTGGGTAACCAATGAAATGAATAGTGCTGTAAAGCGCGCTCCGCGCTGCGAGAGTTGAGCTGCTTCAGATCGGCGAACCAGTCCAGCTCTGAATCACTCCAACCACACCAGCCAGCCAACTCATGACTGGTGCACAGCTCGGGTACCGACCATCGCGATTGGGCCATGCTCGGCTGATTCGCGACTACCGCGGCGATTCCAGGCCTCGGAGTCCGCCCGACGAAGGCCGAGCGAAAGCTGCGCGAGGTTTCGATCAGTTCGCGCAGCGCGCGCAAATCAGCGCTCGGCGGCTCGCGAAAGCGTGCCAGTATTTGGCGCACCAAGCGGGCGAGCCAGGCTGGCTTCGAACCGAGCACCCGTTCGCCTGCGGCGAGCAACTCGCGCTTGCCCCAAGCGTCGGCCAAGAACGCCAGGGCCAACGCTTGCGCGACCGCGGCCGATTCAGCCATCGGCTGCGAACGTGCGGTGACGACACTCAACGTGTCTGGTCATGCGCGACCGGAACTCCGAGTGAGCGGAGCGGAGGTCCCGCGGTGCTCTCGCCGAGTCATCGAAATTCTCCGGGGTAGCCCCGGAGAGCCGGGGTTCGAAAACCCCAACCTGCTTGAGATGTCGCCACCGCACCCGCTTTCCCTACCACTTTTCTGGAGCGAGTTCCCGGAGCGGACAAGGCTCCTCGCTGAGCTACGATAGGCCATGGTGCGAAGGCATTGCCGAGGCGGGCAGAAGGCATTTGGCGTGCTCTTCGCGCTCGTTTTCGCGGCGTGCGGCGGTCAGAGCAAAGGAGACCGCGCCCGAAGCGGCTCGGCGGGTGCCGCGCCGTCGGAAGACTGCACGTACAACCGGGTTCGCTACGCGAATGGTGAGCGTTTCGGGGACTGCCAACAGTGCGCTTGTCAGGACGGCGCCATTGCATGCGACCCGATCGATTGCATGCCCGCGATGATTGGCGAGTCGGGCAGCGGCGGCTCGAGTGGTGCCCGCCCCGGCAATGGCGGCTCGGCCACGGGTGGGGCTGGAGCGAGCGCGGCCGGCGGTGCGGGCGCAGGTGGCCCTGGCGTTGCTGGCGCGGGCAACGCGTGCGAGCTGGCGGCCATCGGTTCGCTGTGCGTGCTCGGCACGCCCACGTCGGATGGTCAGGATCTGAGCGCCGGTATACCGCTCGTGGTTTCGCTGCAACCTGCCGGCTGCTACTCGTCGAGCTGCACCCAGCTCGTGAGTTCGAGCTGTAACTACCTCGGCACTGGCGGCAGCTACTGGATCTCGGGGTTCGTCTGCTTGGGGTCCGAGGGTGACGCTTGCACCGATGACTGCGCTGGGGCCCACGCTGTTTCGTGCACACCCGGGGTGACGCTCGAGGCAGGGGAATACACGATCGGGCTCGGAGGCACGTCGAAGTCCGTGTCGTTCAAGGTCCCGAGCCACGTGGCGGAAGGCGCACTTTGCGTTTCCGCGTCGGACCAGAAGTAGTCATTCTGCCCGCCGCGAACGAACTTTCGGCCGGACACTTCGCGGTTTATCTTTTGGGCCGAGCACTTTTTTAGATCAGGCCTAGTCGATCCGGCCATTCTTAAGGTCGATGCTTCAAAAAAGGTGGCTGGTGGGCGGCTTGTTTTTTCGGCGCGCGGGCTGGCTGCCGCTGCTAGGCCTCGCTTTGGCGGCGGCTTGCAGTTCCTCGGATCGGACGGTCGCAGAGACGCCACTGCCACCGGGCTTTTTTGGCGGCGCGCCGGCCGTCGTGCAGCCAACCCTCGCGGGGATGAGCTCGACCATTCCGACGGGCAACGGTGGGGCGGGTGGAAGCGCGCTAACCAATCCGTGTGCCAACGTACCGGAGGGGCAGCTCGCGCTGATCGATGACTTCGAAGACGGCAATCAAGAAGCGGTTCCCGAGGTCGACCGCGAAGCTTACTGGTTTCCGATCAAGGATGACGTAGCCAGCACGGGCACCTTGGTGCCGGAGCAAGAATTCCTGGGCGGAGTGCCGGGCGGGGCGCATGGCTCGCCGAAAGCTGCGCACATCATGGCGTCGGGTTTCACCGTTTGGGGTGCGGCATTTGGCGCCAATATCAGTCACCTCAAAGATGGCATTCGCTGTCCGTTCAACGCAAACCACTTCTCCGGGTTCAGATTCTTTGCGCGCGGCTCTGGCCATGTGTACGTCATCTTACAAGTCCCCGAGGTGATCGACGAACAGTACGGTGGCACCTGTCGCTCCAGCGCGGGGGACGTCTGCTACGACGCGCACGGCGTTTGGATCACGCTGTCCCCGGATTGGCAGGCTTACTCGTTCAAATGGGCTGAGTTCAAACAGCGCAGTTTCGGCAAGAAGGCCACCTTCAATCCGGGCACGATCATGAGCCTCCAATTCAGCTTCGAAACGGAACAGCTACCGGTCGACGTTTGGCTGGACGACGTGAGCTGGGACGACGGCTCAGCTTTTCCGACGACCGGTGCAGGTGGCTCCGGCGGCGGCGGCACGATCGAACTCGGTGGTTCGGGTGGCCTTGGCGGTTCGGGTGGCCTTGCTGATTCAGGTGGCCTTGGCGGTTCGGGTGGCCTTGCTGGTTCAGGTGGCCTTGCTGGTTCAGGTGGCCTTGCTGGCTCGGG